>ERZ772885.1034-NODE-1034-length-18515-cov-3.356121_pt1 | contig 18515 bp, 16 predicted proteins | sample MGYA00580580_ERZ772885 | MGnify/ENA primary metagenome ERZ772885 (study PRJEB29015, sample SAMEA2737673) | human gut metagenome | biome: human gut; feature: human-associated habitat; material: faeces | place: China | collected 2012 ...
CCAGAAGGATAGCCTCACAAGCGCCCAGGCACAGGTTCTGGCCTCAAAGGCGGCACTGGAGCAGGCATCAAAACTGGCAGGCCGCGCCGAATCCCTCATCGGCGAGCGCGCGGTGTCCCAGAACCAGTATGACACAGCGATCCGCTCCCGCAAGGAAGCCACTGAAAATCTCAGGGCCAGCCAGGCCAGTGCGCATTCAGCCGCCGAGCAGCTGAGCTATACCGTCCTGAAAGCGCCTGTCAACGGTGTCATCACGAACCGTCTCGCCGAAAGCGGCGAAAACGTCGCAGCCGGACAGGCCATCTTCCGCATCGCCCAGGACTCCGGTTTTGATGCGGTTTTCGACATGCCGACGGAAATGATTCGCTGGGGACTGGCGAATGGCAGCCGCATAAAAGTCTGTCTGGACAGCGACAGGAATGTCTGCGCCACGGGCACGGTCTATGAAGTGTCCCCCGAAGCCTCGGATACCACCAGAACGCATCTCACCAAAGCCTTCATCGCCGACTGTCCCGCGTCCATGCTCCTTGGATCCACTGTCACGGGAGAAATCATCGAGGACAGGCAGAACGTTATCGTCATCCCGAAAACCGCCCTCACCAGCCATAACGACAGGGCCGCTGTCTGGGTCATCGGGCAGGACAGCACAGTTTCCTACCGTGCCATAGACATCGACCGGTACACGAAAGACAGCGTGTACGTGAAAAGCGGCCTCTCGAAGGGAGACCGCGTCGTGACTGCGGGTGTCCAGGTTCTTCTTGAAGGGCAGAAAGTGAAGGAAGCGGCCAATGGCGCAGATTAATCTTTCCGCGTGGGCCATACGCCACAGCACGCTCATGCACTTTTTCATGCTCCTCGTGGCCCTGGCGGGCGTGCATGCGTACTTCGCGCTCGGGCAGGACGAAGATCCTCCCTTTACGGTCAGGACCATGGTCGTGCGCGCCTACCTCCCCGGTGCCACCATTGACGAAACCATGCGCGAGCTCACGGACCGCATTGAGAAGAAACTCGAGGAAACCCCGTACCTCGACTATCTGAAAAGCTATACCACACCCGGCGAAGCGACAATTTTCGTCAACCTTCTGTCCGGCACACCCCAGTCCGAAGTGCCTGAGTGCTGGTACCAGGTCAGAAAAAAAGTCGGGGACATCTCCTACACACTCCCGTCCGAAACGGTCGGCCCCTACTTCGATGATGAGTTCGGGGACACGTATGGCATCATTTACGCCTTCACGGCTGACGGATTCACGCACAGGGAACTCAAGGACTATGTGGAAGAAATCCGCAAAAAGCTCCTGAGTCTCCAGTACGTCGGCAAGATCACGACCATCGGCGAACAGGACGAAAAATATTACGTGGAGTTCTCTCCTCACCGCCTCGCAAAGCTCAGGATCTCCCAGAACGCTGTCATTTCCGCCATCCAGCAGCAGAACGCCCTGACGCCTTCCGGCACAGTGGACACGGACAGCGATAAAATCGCCATTGAATCCTCCGGCCGGTTCCATTCTGAATCGGATATCGCCAACGTTACTCTTTACGCGGGATCCCAGAAAATCCGGCTCGGCGACGTGGCCACGGTGACCCACGGCTACGCCGATCCTCCCACGCCGCATTTCCGCTGCAACGGAAAGGACGCCATCGGCCTCGCTATCAACATGAGCAAGGGCGGCAACGTACTGAAGCTTAAGGAAAACGTTGAAAACGCGATGGCCCGAATCCTGACCGATCTCCCCGTGGGCATTGAGACCACCCTCGTGGCCAACCAGCCCGCCGTGGTGCACGACTCGGTCAACGAATTCACGGAAGCCCTTTTCGAAGCCGTCGCCATCGTCCTGGGCGTCAGCTTCCTGAGCCTCGGTCTGCGCGCAGGCACCGTCGTGGCCTGCTCGATCCCCCTGGTGCTCGCCTTCGTTTTTCTCGGCATGCAGATTTTCGACATCGATCTGCAGCGTGTCTCGCTGGGTGCGCTCATCATTTCCCTTGGCCTGCTCGTGGACGATGCCATGATCACCATTGAGAGCATGGTCAGCCGTCTCGAACTCGGCTGGGACAAGATGAGAGCGGCCACCTACGCCTATACCACAACGGCCTTTCCCATGCTGACCGGCACGCTGGTCACCATTCTGGGCTTTGTGCCCATAGGCCTTGCCAAAAGTATGGCCGGCGAATACTGCTTCACCCTCTTCGCCATAGTAGGCATGGCCCTCGTCGTGTCCTGGTTCGTGGCCGTTTTGTTCGCTCCTGTCATCGCCATGAGCGTGCTCCCGGACCACATTTCCCACGCCAAGACGGACGCTTCCCGCTTCGCCGGGATCTTCCACAAATGTCTTGTCTGGTGCATGCACCATCCAAAGACAACTGTCATCGTGACCCTGGCTGCCTTCATCCTTTCCATTGAAGGAATGAAACACGTTCCCCAGCAGTTCTTTCCCCATTCCACGCGACCGGAAGTTCTCGTGGACATGACCCTGCCTCAGAATTCCTCCATCGAAGCCACGGACGAAGTGTCCAGGCGCATCGACGATGTGCTCTCAAAAGACAACGACGTGGATCACTGGACAAGCTACGTGGGGCGAGGCGCCATCCGCTTCTATCTGCCCCTCGATGAACAGCTGGAGAATGACTTCTTCGCGCAGAGCGTTATCGTGACGAAAGGTGACGAGGAAAGGGAACGCGTGATCCAAAAAATTCAGAACATTCTGGATAACGAGTATCCCCAGCTCACAGGCCGTGCCTACGCCATGGAACTGGGACCGCCTGTCGGCTGGCCCGTGCAGTTCCGTGTTTCCGGACCGGATCAGGAGAAGGTCCAGGAATACGCACACCAGGTCGCGGGCATCATGGCGGCTTCCCCGGATCTCGAGAAAATCAACTTTAACTGGGCTGAAAAACAGCGCAAGCTGAAGATTGAGGTCCGTCAGTCCGAGGCACGCCGCCTCGGCCTCTCGAGTTCTGCCATAGCGAAAGCGCTCTACGCTTCCGTGAGCGGCGCAACGGTAACGCAGGTACGAGACGACATTTATCTCATCGATGTCATCCTGAGGGCCCGCAAGGAAGACCGCACGAGCATCGAGCAGATCAGGAATCTCGACGTACAGCTGCCGAACGGCAGTTCCGTCCCCCTGAGCGTACTCGCCGATGTGACGTACACCCAGGATTATCCCCTGATCTGGCGCCGCGACCGTCAGCCGACAGTCACGGTCCAGGCTCAGGCCGTAAGCGGTAAAATGCCTGAAACCGTTGCGCTGGGACTCATGGGAAAAATGGAAGAGCTGGAAAAGACCATGCCTCCGGGCTACGGCATCACAATCGGAGGTCCCGTGGAGGAAAGCAACAAATCCACGGCCTCGGTTGTCGCCGTCCTGCCCATGATGTGCCTTCTCATGCTGACCGTGCTCATGATCCAGCTGCAGAACTTCGTGCATCTCGGCCTCGTCATCTGCGTGGCGCCCTTCGGCCTCATCGGCGTCGTTCTCGCCCTGGGGCTCACAGGCAATCCCATGGGCTTCGTCGCCCTCGTCGGTATTGTGGCCCTCGTCGGCATGATCATCCGCAACTCGGTCATTCTCGTGCATCAGATCGGTGTGGAAAAGAAACCCGGCGTTTCGGACTGGGACGCTCTCATGGCAGCCGCGACCATACGGTTCAGGCCCATCATGCTCACGGCCGTGGCGGCCATTCTTGGCATGCTCCCCATCGCGCCCACTGTGTTCTGGGGCCCCATGGCCAATTCCATCATGGGCGGCCTGGCCGTGGCGACAGCGCTCACCCTGCTTTTCCTGCCGGCCCTCTACGTCCTGATCTACAGGCTTAAGGATCCCGGTCCCCGGCCGGCTCCCGCAGGGGAGGCCGCCGCACCACAGGACTCCGGAAGCGGAGACAGCGGGAACAGGGAATCCGTGCCGGACGATAAGCCGGACGCGGACAGGACTCCGGAAAGAACAGAAGCCCCGGAAGCAGAACAGGGAGAGGAGAAACGCGCCTCCCGGACAACATAGACAGAAAAAGGCCCGCGGCAGAAGCTGCGGGCCTTTTTCTGTTCTCCCGGTCAGAGGTACTCCGGGACAGAATCCGGAGCCTATCTCGGAGCCGGACCGTATTCGTTTTCCCCGGGGTCACCGGGACGGGTGGCCCAGTAGACGGCAAGCAGATTCAGCACGGGGACGCAGAAAACGATGCCCCTCATGGCTGATCCGCCTATGTCATGCATGCGCCTCACGAAGGAGCTGAAGCACGGCAGAGCCACGGCGATGAAGAAAAGCGCCTGAAAGACGGGTCCAAACCCCTCAAGGCGCGGAGGAAGAAGCAGCGTGACGATGTAGAGAACAAGGCTCACTGCCGCGATGAAAAGCTGAAAATACCAGAACTCCGAACGCGACGCGCGTCCGGTCAGTGTCGTGTACTGCAAAAGGCAGCTGGCGACGGAATTCTTAAAGGTCAAAACGGCCTCCCCTGTAAGAGATCAAATGGAAACGCGGCGCGGACCGGAGTTCCGGGACAGGTCAGCCGGGGCCATATCAGGCACTTTCCCGGCGCCTTTTCCCGTATCCGTGCCGGCACCCGTGACTTCAGCTTCCGCCGTCACGTCGCGGGGAGCGCGCTCCCTGCGTCCTGCACGCAGAAGACGCTTCGCCCGCCCCTTCTTCCAGGCGCTGTACGCGCCGATCCCCAGCGCTTTGGCTGCGATCAGAACGGGATGCATGATTATTCATTCTCCTTTACGGCCATTCTCTTCCCTTCCGGGGAGAGCGGCCAGAATTTCCGCGTAACGGGATATAATTTTCCCGTAATTCTCCCGCCTGTGCGGGAAAAGGCAGTTCGTGCAGTCCTTGACGCCATTCTTCCGGTAGCGGAAATTTCCGCCACACCGGTCACCAAGGAGATAAAGGGGACAGTAGCAGAACAGACAGTTGAAGTTCTCCGGATCCGCTCCGGGATGACAGGGAAAGTATTCGCATTCCCTGTTGCAGAAGAAAGCATAATGCCTGCCCTTCCAGTCCCTGTCCATAGAGCCGCCTCCTGAACCATCACGATAAAAATAAGGCCTCCGCTACGATAAGGAAGAGTAGATGGCACCAGGCGGAAAAGCAAGACGTACATCTCTTCACGACTGGCAAAAAATCTCCACGGTATTGCCCCAGCGCCCGTTTTGCGCTATTCAGAACGGTAATTGTGGGATCTGGAGGGGGTCCCTCCTTTTTTAACCGAGCGCGGCGTACCGGGGAAACCGGATAGCCGGGCTATCCAGGGAATCAGAGGTACGGGTGCCTGAGGCGCCGCGGCAGCGGTCCCGGTCAGAATGCTTTCCGCATCCTCTTCAAGGAGTTTGTCATGAGGTTCTTCTTCGTTCTTCTGGCTGCCCTTTCATTTGTCTGGGCAGGGAACGCACAGGCTAGGGACATGAAAGAAGCCACGGCTATGACCAAAAAGCCCATCACCATTGAAGCGACAGGCGGCAATCCGTACTTCAATGTGGTCTTCAACCACAAATCGCACGCCAGAATCAGCTGCCGCGTCTGCCACCACGAGGAAGGAAGCGAAGGGTATTACGTGTCCTGCACGGAATGTCATGACGCGGCCGGCGCGCATTCCAATGACCCGATGAGCGCCTTCCAAGCCTTCCATTACACCGGCAAGGCCGGAAGCGGGACCTCCTGCCTCGGCTGCCACAAGAAACTCCTTGAACAGAATCCCGAAAAGTATGCCGCCTTCCGCGGATGCCGTCCCTGCCACGCTTCCACCTCCGGCAGAGAACAGATAAAGCTCGACCTCACCGCCGCGCAGGCGAAGGCCGAGGCCGAACACCTCGAGAGCCAGGCCAGGGCCGCAGCCGCAGCCCTGACAGCTGCCCAGATCAGGGCTGACAGCGCGAAGGCAGAAGCCGAGACCGCCAGAAACAAGGCGGATGCCGATGCAAAGGCCGCGGCCGACTACAAGGCAAACAGGGCGAAAGCCGATCTGGCCGCCGCCATGGCCAAGCCCGAACCCAAGGCCGCACCCGCTGAAACCAAGGCTGGGGCGAAGGCTGAAAAGGCCGCTCCGGCTGAAAACGCGGCTGAGAAAAAGACTGAAAAAACCGCTCCCGCCGGAGCAAAGGATGCAAAGCCCGAGCAGAAGCCGGTCAGCGGAAATCAGCAGATGCAGAAGGACGCCAAGAAGGTGAAGGCGCCCCAGCATGGCGAAACCAAGGCCCAGTAACCGTTTTTCTCTCTGACGTGCAGGCGCGCCGGTCCCGGAAAGATCGGCGCGCCTTTCTGTTTTCTCCGTCTTCTGCTTGCACATCATCACGTCCTGGATCATTCTTGGGGGAAGCTTTGGCTGAAGACTTCAGGAGGAAGACATGGCCCGCAAATTATCCGACGCCGGACCTCTGGAAAAATTCATCGCCCTTTTTGACCTTCTTCTGACAGAAAGGCATCCCGTCACGCTCAAAGAAATGGCCGACGAACTCGGCTGCTCGCGCCAGACAGCTTCCCGCCTGCTCACGAAGCTTGAACTTTCGGATGTGGGACGCAAGTATCTCGAGGTCAACCGCACCCGTACGGTCACCGCCCGCTTCAAGCGCCAGCGCGGCCTCCCTACCCTCAACCTCAATGCCGAGGGATTTTTTCAGCTCATCCTCTGCCGGGACTTCATGCTTAACCTGCTCCCGGCCACCGTGCGCTCGCAGGTGGACACCACACTCAAAAGGGCAGCTGAATACGTGGACGGAAGCGTCCCCGTACCGGACGATCTGCTGGACATGGGAGAGCCCTCCAGCAAGGGGCGCGTGGACTACACACCTTTCCAGGGTCTCCTGCACACCATCATTCAGGCCCTGCAGTCGGGGAAAGTGCTCTCCATCGGCTATCAGCCCGAGCTGGACGGCGAGATAAAGCACTATTTTTTCTCGCCGCTGAGGCTCAGGTCAAACAGCAGCACCATTTACGTGAGAGGCTGGCTCCTGCAGAAAGACGGGGACGGCAGCCTGAAAAAGCGCCACGACAATCCCTCGAGCCTGCCCCTGCAGCGTTTCAGAAAGGCGGAGATCACACAGTACCGGTTCGGGACGCAGGAGGCCGGTGAAAGCGCACCCGACACTTTCGGCATCATCGAGGAATCCCCTTCACTGCGGTCATAAAGTTCCCGAAATCCGCGGCCACGTACGTGGGCGAACGCATCTGGAGCGAGGGGCAGCGCATGGAGCGCACGCCCGACGGTTCGCTCATTCTCTCGCTCAAGGCGTCCAGCCGCGCGGAGATCGTGTCCTGGGTGCTGAGCTTCGGCACGAACGCCGAGCTCCTCGAACCCGCGGATCTGCGGGAAGAGCTCAGGAACATATCCCGGAATCTCAGCAAATGTTACGGGGAGAAGAAGGACTGAATCCCGGCCTCTTTTCCCCGGGCTCCGGCCCGCTATTCCTGTTCCCCGCCGCTGTCCCGGTCTTTCCCCACAGCCTCTCCGGCCATACGGGCGATACGCAGGGGCTGACGCAGGGAAAGCAGAAAGCCCAGACAGGCCAGGGACACAAAGATGGCACGTACGCGGAGCATTCCGGGGCCGGCCGTCCACACGCCGGCCGTCGGACAGGCCAGAAGCACTACGGCGAGGGCCGCGGTGAGAAGGTGCAGGGCCGCGAGGGAGGAGAGACTGGCGATCTCACTGCCGGTGTTTTCCTTTTTCATTCCCCCCCTGCGGACAGCCCAGACCTGGGCGGCCATGCAGAAGAGATCCATGATCACAAGGGCAGGCATAATACAGATCACGCCGATTTCCAGGAGGGACCAGTCAAGATACAGAGCGTTGAAAACGGACAGCAGCCCGAGAGCGACGGAAAGAAGGACGGCGAAACCGAAGTAGAAGAGACGCACGGTGCGTAATCCTCCTGTTAGCCTGCGTAATAATGCCAGAATTTAATCAGCACGGGCCACGTCGGGCCGGCCATGCAGGAAGCGACAAAAAGCAGGGCTCCGTAGAAAAGCCCGGAATAGCGGAACCACCAGTAGAGACAGACGCCGAGCACGAGCCCCACGCCGATGCAGTAGCCCGGGGAATAGGCGAAGAGCTGCAGTATGGACGGAGCCCAGGCCAGGAGGATTTCAGAGGGATCCCAGAGCCTCTGGGCGGGCTCTCCCGGGAGTACGTAATTCCCGATCCAGGTGGGGATGAAAATCATGAGCAGGGGCCAGGCCCAGTACATAATCCGTGAAAACGCGCTTTTCTTCGACATGGCTGTCCGACTTTCCTTATCGTTCTGACAACGGCCCCTTATGGCGCGTACGCGCCGAAGGGCCCGGGTCTGTGTCCGGCTGCACCAAAACCGCGGAATCCGCCGCGGAAAGCACCCGCTGGCCGCGTATGTTGGAGTCTATGCCGGAGCGTGTCAAGTGCGCCGGGGATCCGCGTCCCGCCCGCTGGCTGCCTTCTCACAAAAAAAGGGAGGCGCGCCCTGAAAAAACGCGTCTCCCCCGGAGAGATGGCTGTATTGCCGCGGAAAACTACTTCACGTTGCGGTAGCCGTCGTACTTCTTGAGCTTGCCGGTCAGTTCGGTGCAGCCGTTGATGAGATCAGCGGGAGTGGAGCCGGCCTTCAGCTTTTCGTACCAGCCCTCGGCCTTCTTGCTCAGGAGTTCTTCCTTGTCCTTGCCAAGGCGCATGACCTGCGGCTTCGCCCACAGTGTTCCGCCGTTCTCATTGCGGCCCTGCAGGAGGAACCGGATGTCGCCGGCCTTGTTGGCTGCGACAACGGAAAGCTTCGCGTCGTTCTGATAAAGGGCGATGGCGGCCAGAATGCCGGCGTCATCCTTTCTGGCGCGGTTCAGGACCAGCGCAGCCTTCGTGTCGGCGAACTCGGTGACGAAGTTGAAGTCACCCTGGGAATCGCAGGCCACAAAGACGGGGCCGCGGCCGTTATACAGGGGAAAGAGGATCTTCTGGATAGTGTTGCGCTTGCCAACGCCCTGCGTCTGATCGTGGAAATCGTAGTCGTAGTCGGCGATGTAGCGGCCGTTTTCCAGCTTGTTGGTCATGGCGAGAATTCCATCCACGCCCCTGATGCCAAACGTAGCGGGATCGACGGCAGCGGAAATGACGTCAATAAACGAAGCGGAGCAGATCCACACATCGATGCCGTCCTGATGCAGGGCGCTGATGAGCTCCTTCAGCTCGGGAGAAACGGTGATTCCCTGATTGAACTCAATGGAGAGCTGTCCGGCGCTGGCTCCGTGATAGTTCTCGGGGCTCTTCCAGGTCACCTTCTTCCAGAAGTCCTTCTTCTGGGAGGCCTTCGCGTAATACGTGTAGGCTTCCATGGCCATGGCGCGCACTTCCTGAGGCGTCATGCCCGTGAACCAGTAGGTGACCCAGGGATAGGATACGGAGACGTCGTAGGCGTCGCCGATAGCGTCATAGAGCCAGCGGGCCTTGGTGGCGAATTCCTGCCAGTCCGGCGAGGCGTGAACCTTCTTCAGATCGAGCTTCTTTCCGCCCGTGTCGACCATGCCGGCCTTCCACAGGCGTCCGTAGGCGTCAGCCGCGTCCGTGGCCACCATCTGCACGGTAAGGTTGTTCCACTCCTTGCCAAGGTCCTTGGAAGGATCCGGCACGCCCGCGGTCAGAACGGAGAACATCTGCTCAGGCCTGATGTTGAAGCGCATTTTTTCAAGTTGCCAGATAGCGAGCTGTTCCTCAACGTCCAGGATGGAAACGGTGTTATCGAAGTCGAAGACAGCGTACGGACGCTGCGTGGGATTATAGGCAGGGCTGTTTCTGCCAACATCGGTCAGGAGTTCGTTCAGGCACGCCTTCACGGACGGATCCCAGTTAGTGCTCTTCAGGAGCGTCAAAGGGGCGGACTGCGCCGCCACTGCCACGGACAGGATGCATGCCACAAGGAGCATCCGGAAAACGATTGCCAGATTTCTCATACTTCACCCGGTCTGAACGACCCTTCTTTACGGGTTGGCTGATGGTTTCGGAACACACGCAGCTCCCTGCCCCTTTCCTCCCGGGTCACGGGGCGGATGGGAGCCCCTCTTTTGACAAATCCCGCCGGACACAGGATCCGGCATGACCGGCAGCCGGCTTGCCGCGTGCCGGAAAAAGAAGGCGCGGCACCCGTCTGTACGTCCGGGTGGCCTCTTGCCGCGCCTGTTCCCGGAAAACGGGAACGTAAACTTTCATGAGGGACCGGATCTCCTGCCCCTGATGATCGGAGCCCCGGGCCGTCCGCAGAATTCCCCCCAGACTTCAGCAGACGGCCGGGGATTGCTCCGTTCTAGCGCGCCCCGCTCAGCGAAGAGTACTGCGGCGCGAATGGGAGATAGCCCGCGGGCATGTCGTCTTTGAGGCTGACTCCCGAAAGTTTTCTGACGAACGCCCCCTGCAGGAGGTAGCAGAGCTTAAGAACCGCTTCCTTCACGGAAAGGCCGGCGGGGCGGACATTGGAAATGCAGTTGCGGGCCTCATCCGTGCAGCCGCGGAACGGGGCGTAGGTCATATAGACGCCCAGCGAATCGGGAGAGCTCAGCCCCGGGCGCTCACCGATGAGGACAACAACGCTCCTGGCCCCGAGGGCCACGCAGACATCGTCACCAAGAGCCACGCGGCCGTGTTCGGCAAGCACGACAGGAGCCACGCTCAGTCCAGCCTTCCGCGCTTCCCCGATAAAGGAAATGGCCACGGAAGCGGCGTTTTCCTGCACAGCCGTTGAGGAGAGGCCGTCGCAGATACAGACGCAGACGTCCTTCCCCTTCTGGGAAGAATCCAGTCCCGAGAGCAGGGCGCGCGAGCTTTCCGAAAGGCGGCGGCCCAGATCCGGGCGCTGCAGGTAGGTCTCGAGACTGCCGCAGGCGCTCTCCACATCGATGACCTCATAGCCCGCGTTCTCCAGGGGGACGTGCACCGAGGCCCTGTCGAGGGGCTTCCTGACGGCGTCCCTGGCTTTCGCGTGATCGAGGCTGAAATCAAGCCAGGCTTCATGGGGAACCCCGGCGCCGCAGCGGCCGAGCGCGATGCGGGCGTCCGTGAAAGACTTCAGCTCTGTCCATGGGTCTCCGGTGACATTCGGGCGCTCCCCGGCGCGGGAAGGAGAAGCGCCTGCTCTGCTGCAGGAGAGACGGACCTGGGCATCCCCGGCCCCATCCTCTTCCTCCATGGAACGGCAGGAATGAGTCCCCGTGCCGCTTATGCCTTCCTCGAGGGCCCTGAAAGAGCCGCCGGCAGGGAGGAGATTGCCGTCCCTGTCGTGCACGCCCATGCTCTCAAGCCAGGATTCGAACTCGGGCGCCGGACGCAGGCCGAGGAGACGGCGCACGTACACGGCGTCATGGAAGGAAGTGGACTGATAGTTGAGCATCACGTCGTCCGCGCCGGGAATGCCGATGACGTAATTGCACCCGGCCGCGGCCAGCATGGTCAGGAGGACATCCATGTCATCCTGATCCGCGTCAATGTGATTCGTGTAGCAGACGTCACACCCCATGGGCACGCCCATGAGCTTGGCGCAGAAGTGGTCCTCCAGGCCCGCCCGGATGATCTGCTTGCCGTTGGCAAGGTATTCAGGGCCCATGAATCCGACCACCGTGTTCACGATGAGGGGCCTGTAGCGCCTCGCCACGGCGTAGGTGCGGGCCTCTATGGTCTGCTCGTCGCAGCCGAAATTGGCGTTGGCCGAAAGACCTGTCCCCTGCCCCGTTTCGAAATACATGCAGTTATCGCCGACCGTGCCGCGCCGCAGGCTCTTCGTGGCGTCCCAGGCCTCGTCCAGGATGGAGAGGCTGATGCCGAAGCTCGCGTTGGCCTTTTCCGTTCCGGCCAGGAACTGGAAGGTCAGATCCACGGGAACGCCGCGGTTGATAAGCTCGATGGTGTTGGTCACGTGCGTGAGCACGCAGCTCTGGGTCGGGATATGGTATCTCGAAATGAGGCCGTCCAGCATGTAGAGGAGACGGGTGATGTTGGGCAGACTGTCCGTGGCCGGGTTGATGCCGATGACGGCGTCGCCGGAACCGTAGTAGAGGCCGTCGATGGTGGCCGCCAGGATGCCCTTCGCGTCGTCGGTGGGATGATTGGGCTGCAGCCGTGTGGCGAAGCGCCCCTTCAGGCCCAGCGTGTCGCGGAATCTGACCACGACGCGGCACTTGGAAGCCACGCTGACGAGATCCTGGAGGCGCATAATCTTGCTGACCGCAGCCGCCATCTCGGGAGTTACACCGGGGGCGACGGCTGTCAGGGCCGCCGTGTCAGCGGCGTCCGAGAGCAGCCAGTCGCGGAACTGTCCCACGGTGAAGGAGGAAATGGGTGCGAAGGCCTGGCTGTCATGGCTGTCCATGATCAGCCGGGTGACTTCATCGTCTTCATACGGAACGACCGCCTCGTTCAGGAAACGCTTCAGCGGCACATCGGCCAGAGCCATCTGCGCGCGGACGCGCTCTTCCCCGCTTTCGGCAGCCACTCCGGCCAGGACATCCCCCGATCGATAGGGGGACGCCTTGGCAAGGAGTTCGCGGAGGGTGGTAAATTCTGACATCTTCGTACCCCGGACCCGGATTACATATGGTGAGGCAGGTACATGGCGATTTCAGGGAAGACCATTACCAGGATGAGGCCGGTCACCATGATGAGGCACATGGGAATGATGGAGGCGTAAATATCCTTCAGTTCCACGCCCTTGGGAGCGAGGGCCTTCATCAGGAAGAGGTTGTAGCCGAAGGGCGGGGTCATATAGGCCACCTGGCAGGTGATGGTGTAGAGGACGCCGTACCAGATGGGGTCGAAGCCGAGGCTCTTCACGAGCGGGATGTAAAGCGGAGCGACGATGACCAGCATGGCCGTGTCATCGAGGAACATGCCCATGAAGAGGTAGGAAATCTGCATGACGATAAGCACGCCCCAGGGGGACAGGTTCCAGGAATCGAGGAAGAGGTGCTTGATGGCGTGCACGGCGCCGAGACCGTCGAAAACAGCGCTGAAGCAGAGGGCAGCCATCATGATCCACATGAACATGCAGCTGACGCTGAGGGTCTGGACGAGAACCACGCGCAGAACCCGCTTTGTGAGCCTCTTCTTGATGAGGGCGGCCACGGTGGCCACGAAGGCGCCGACAGCGGAGCTTTCAACGAGGCTCGTGAAACCGGCCAGGAAGGCGCCCGTCACGGAGAGGATGATCGCCAGGGGAAGGAGGCCGTTTAAGAGCAGGCGGCGCTTTTCCTGAGGCGTGATATTCGCGAGGTCTTCCTTCGAGAGGCGCGGGGCGAGGGAAGGATTGATGCGGCAGCGGATGATGATGTAGGCGATGAGCATGGCGGCGAACATGAGGGCCGGAATAATGCCGGCCATCCACAGCTTGCTCACGGGCTGGCGGGCGATCATGCCGTAGAGAACCATGACAACGCTGGGCGGCATCATGATGCCGAGAGAGGAGCCGCCCTGGATGATGCCGGAAACCATGCGCTTGTCATAACCGAAGCGCAGCATCTCAGGCATGGCAATGGTGGCGCCGATGGCCATGCCGGCAACGGAAAGGCCGTTCATGGCGGAGATAAGCACCATGAGAAGGACGGTGCCAATGGCGAGGCCGCCAGGCAGGGGGCCGAGCCACACATGAAACATTCTGTAAAGGTCAGTGGCAATACCCGATTCGGAAAGCATGTAGCCCATGTAGATAAACAGGGGCAGTGTGATCATCGGGAACCACTTCATCAGTGTGATGCTGGCGTTGAACGCCATGGAGCTGCCGCCGCTGCCCCACAGAAAAGCGCCGGCTATGGCGCCGACGACACCGATGGCGGCAAAAACCCTCTGTCCTGTCAGCATGAGCATGCCCATGGAAGCGAAGAGCAGCAGGGCAATGGCTTCATGCGAAAGCGTGAACGTAATATCAAACATGGGGGGATCCTTTCATTTCCACCAGGCAAAAAAAAAAGTGGCAGGCCGGCAAGAGAGAAAACGGCCTGCCGCAACGGCCGCCTACGCGTTGGCGTGGGCTGATTCTGGGAGAGGAAATTCGAGACCGGACTTGCGGTCGGATTCCGTCTTCTTCTCTTCCACCTCGACATTGCATTCGCGCTCGAGCAGGATGCGTTCGGGGATTTCCTCACCGATGGTTTCACCCTTCGCGAAGGCGTAAGCCTTGAAGAATTCAGAGACGGACTGGAGAATGGTCAGGACAATGCCGCAGCCCATGATGATCTTGATGGGGGCAAGAGCGGGAGCCCAGGCGGAGTTATTGTGCTGATGGAAAATGATGGAATACCAGGCGCTGGTGCAGCAGCCGTAGAGAAGCAGGGCGAGATACGCGAAAAGGAAGATGGCCGTGGCGACATCCATGCGGGCCTGCTTCCTTCTGGTCCACTTCGAGTAAAAGACGTCCATGCGCACATGGGAGCCGAGAAGGAGGGCGAAGCCGCCGCCAACCATGAAATAGGCGGCCATGACGAACTGCGTAAACTCAACAGCCCAGAGAATGGGATGGTTGAAGAAGAAACGGGAAACAGCCGAGAAAAGCAGGACTCCCATCATGACGAAAATCAGATACATGCATCCGCGGCCCACGAAGCGGTTGATGCCATCGACGTAATGAACATAAGACTTAACGAAACCACACATATGCTTTCTCTCCCTGGGGGGCGGTGCCGGTTTTTCCTCTCCACCGGCACCGCCTAACAGCGCAGTATTTCAGACGACCGGACGTAATGCGGAACTAATAACGGTAAGGACGGCCGGCCTTGACCATCTGGTCATTGTACTTTGTGAGAATGTCCACGACCTTGGCGCAGCGGGGGCTCCGCTTGGCCACTTCAGCCCAGAACTTGTGGGCCTCATCCTCGACCTGGGCCCATTCGCTGTCCGGAATGGAGGTGAGCTCCATCTTGCCGCCGGTGACGCGGTAGTTCGCTTCACCCCACCAGTACCAGTGCTGGCGGTAGAGGTTCGAGTTGTCGCAGGAAAGCTTGAACAGGGCCTTCAGGTGATCCGGCAGCTCCTTCCACTTCTTGGAGTTGACGAAGTAGGAACCGATCCACGCGCCGCAGATGTTGTTGGTCAGGAAGTAGTGGCAGTTTTCAGCCCATCCGGAAGTGTACATTTCCGTGATGCCGGACCAGCACACGCCATCGAGTTCCTTGGTCTGCAGGGCCACCTGGATGTCTTCCCAGGGAAGCGTGGTGGGAATCACGCCGAAGCGGCTCATAAACTTGCCGCCCGTGGGGAAGGAGAACACGCGCTTGCCCTTAAGGTCAGCGAGGCTCTTAATCGGGGTCGTTGTGGAGAAGTTGCAGGGATCCCAGGAACCGGCGCAGATCCATTCCACACCGGGGATTTCCTTGTAGGCCTCCCGCCAGATTTCATTGAGTCCCCAATGGTCGAAGAGGGCCGGCACATCCAGCGAATAGCGGGTGGCGAAGGGGAAGTAGGCGCCGAAGATGCTCACGTCAGCGGGCGAGGACATGGAGTCTTCATCGCTCTGGCACGCGTCAATGGTGCCGTCCTGGACAGCCTTGAAAAGTTCGCTCTGGGGAACCAGCTGATCGGACGTATAGAGCTCGATGACCATTTCGCCCTTGGCGGCCTTGTTGAACGCCTCAATCTGGGGCTTGATGACCTGCTCGGCGAGAGCGGCGCCGGCGTAAGTCTGCATGCGCCACTTGATGGGGGCCTTGTCGGCCTTTGCAGGGGTGGAATCAGAAACGACGCCGGCTGTCGCGGCCATGGCCATGGTGGCTCCGATGCCCATATTCTTCAGAAAATCACGTCTTTGCATTGAAAAATCCTCTTTTTTGAATGTCTCCAGCCGGATCCCGGCCCCCTGCTTCGGGAAGCCTCCCAGGAGATTCCGTTGCTTTCGTCAGGAATAATGCATCAGGCGTGCCAACTCTGATCAAGTTTCCGTCTGTAATCATTAAAATTTAATAATTTCAAGTAGTTATTATCGATTGTCCTTTTTCTCTGAAAAACAGGATTTTTTCTTTTTTTGTTTTTCGGGCCTTTTTCCAACATTTTTGTCAGTTTTATTCAAAGAAGTGCCGGAGATACCGTTCCCGGATTTGATGCGTTTCTGTACCAATTTTTTATATTATTACATATTGGTAACTTTAATATATGCAAAAAAGTGTTTTTTAACACATAACTGTCTGAAATTTTTATTTAATTCTTATTTATGTCCCTTCCAGACTTCCATTTTCCATTTTTCATCCGGGAAATCGCTGATACACGATTGATCCGCGTGCGGAAAGGCTCGTTTTCTACATAAATGTAAGAAATAGTAAATATGACATTTGTGTGTCTTTTTAAAACTCATAAAAGAATCAGGATTATTCACTTATCTCACTGTTTTTCCCGTTTTTTTTGAAAATTTACATTTCAGAAGGCTTTTCGGTGCCCCCGTCTCCGGCCCCCCCGGCTGCTGAAGGAAATTCAGGAGAATTCTGTCCCTGCCCCTCCCCTGCCGGCAGACGGTGGAGGCTTTCAGAATCCTTCTGCTCCACCCGCGCCTTCTTCTTACAGTGCGAAGGGGGCTCCCCCTGAATCACGCTTTCTTTCATTCCCGTGGCCTGGTTTCCCCGAAATTCAGGACATTATATAGAGACAGTCAGGGAGAGAACCATTTCCCTCCATCTCCTTCCCCATATCAGCAAAGGCAAAAACCATGCGTCTCCTTCACAAAATCCTTCCCGTTCTCCTCATGCTCTCTCTTTCAGCCGCTGCGCCCGCCGCTCTCACGGCTTCCTCCGTACAGGCAGCCGAGATACGCGCCTCCGTATGCGGAACCTTCACCAACGCCTTCGCAGCGGTGAAAAAAGCCTTTGAACAGAAATACCCGGGAGATGAGGTGGTTCTCTCCTTTGGCGCCTCCAATCCCCTTCTGCGCCAGATTGAGCAGGGCGCTCCTGCCGACGTCTTCGTTTCCGCCGACGTGGAAACCATGGATCAGGCTGTCAGTAAAAAACTCGCCGATCCCGCCACCCGGCGTGACATTGCCCGCGGCAGCATGGTCATCATCCAGCCGAAGGACAGCACAGACAAAATCACTTCCCTGAAGGATCTGGAACGCGGCTCCGTGAAGCGCATCGCCGTCTGCAATCCCCAGACAACGCCGGCAGGCCGCTACACGCAGAAAGTTCTCTCAAAGCAGAACCTCTGGGACACGCTCTCTCCCCGCTTTGTGCAGGCAGCCACCGTGCGCCAGGCCGTCGATTACGCCGCGCGCGGCGAAGTTGACGCGGCCTTCGTGTTCAGAACCGACGCGGCCCGCATGCTGGACAGGGTGTCCATCGCCATGACCGTGCCCACGCCGAAGCCCATCGTCTTTCCCGCGGCCTGCGCCCTGACCGGCAAAAACCCCGAGGGCGGAAAACGTTTCCTTGATTTTGTCTCCTCCCCCGAGGGACAGAAGATTATCGCCGGCTTCGGCTACGAAAAGCCGTAATCCCCCTTTTCTCCTTCCACTCATCCCCTCTGAAACCCGGATCCTCTCCAGAAAGGATCCGGGTTTCCTTTTTTCCAGAACACGGGACCTTCCGGGCAGGAACCCCGGGGGCCGGCGGCTCTGCCGCCTGCCCTTCCCGGATGACGTGCCCCTTTCTCAGCGCGCCGGCTTCTGTTACCATGCTCCTCAAAAAAAAAACGGAGGCAGGCATGCTCAGACTGACGGAAAAGGATCTTGATGACTTCGCTGACTATATGAAATCAGGAGAGATGGAACAGGATTTCCGCGACGGCTGTGAACACGACAGGCTTTTTCTCCTGTCCCTCCTGGAAAAATTCATGGACGTGGCTGATCTCGCGGACGAAACAGCCACGAAACTCATCTTCAGGGGAAACCTCGCGGCCCTGGCCGGCGCACGGCCGGAGAAAAAAGACTAGGACGCTTTTGGGGGACGCTTTCAGACTCTTCCGCATTTCTACACCGCCATCGGATATTCAGCCCTTCCCTCCTCCGGAAAGGGCTTTTTCTTTTTCCGGCCAAAAAAATTTTTATTTCCCGGAAACTCCCCTTTTTGCCGTTATTTCGCTCATTTGAGCAAAATAACAATAAATAGATAACTATTTCAGTATGTTGACGATTCATATTCCGGGGTTATCCTGTCCGTAAACAAAACAGACAGGAGTCCGCCCATGGCCAGACCAAAGAACAGCCGCAGGGTGGAACGCGCTCCGGGGGCGACATTCTTCACTCCCTGCGGCGTTCCCCTTACCGAAGCCGAAACAGTGACGCTCACTGTGGAGGGTCTTGAGGCACTGCGGCTCTCGGATCTGGAAGGCCTGAACGCCAGCGACGCGGCCGGACGCTGCGGCGTCTCGAGGCACGCCTACGGACGCACCCTCGCCGAGGCGAGGCGCACCGTGGCCGAAGCCCTCGTCAAAGGGCGGATCCTCCGCATCGAAGGCGGCAGCTACGAGCTCATGCACGCGAAACGCTGCCCCCGTCTGAACAGGAGAAACATTATGTCCATTGTGGCCATTTCCGCTGAAGGTCCCAGCACCGACGATGCCGTGGACCCCCGCTACGGCCGTGCCGGCGGCTTTGTTCTCGCCGC
>ERZ772885.1040-NODE-1040-length-18448-cov-5.790138_pt1 | contig 18448 bp, 10 predicted proteins | sample MGYA00580580_ERZ772885 | MGnify/ENA primary metagenome ERZ772885 (study PRJEB29015, sample SAMEA2737673) | human gut metagenome | biome: human gut; feature: human-associated habitat; material: faeces | place: China | collected 2012 ...
GAACCCACGTATCCAGCTTGGAAGGCTGGTGTTCTACCATTGAACTACACCCGCACAGCTTGTTGTCTGTGTATCTCTGTCGCATCAACGAAGATTAGTATATATGATGAAACTGTATTTGTCAACACTAAATTTAAATTTTTTCTATTTTTTTAACAACATATACAAATTATCATCTGACAAACAATTCTGTCAGGCAGATAAAATCATCCGTTTCGCTGCTCAGCTCTATACCGAATAACTGCTACGCAGTTTATCAGAAGGAGCTTTCACTCCTCCTGATATAGGCAAATTTCCACCTGCTGCTTATTTGTAAAATAATTCCTGTTTACAGTGTTAACCAGAGATCAGTTCTCCCAATCCCATACATTCGTAGCTTCCACTGAACTTCTTGGTTTCTTGATCACAAGTTCAGGACTCTTCGCACTGACCTTGGTGTTTGCCGGAATAGATGCTGTAATAAAGGTATTACCTCCGATGATCGTATTCTCTCCGATCACAGTCTCACCGCCCAGCACAGAAGAGTTAGAATAAATTGTCACATTATCTCTGATTGTCGGATGTCTCTTCACATTGGCAAGCAGCTGTCCCTGACGGGTGGAAAGCGCACCAAGAGTCACACCCTGATATAATTTCACATTCCTTCCAATCTCTGTAGTCTCACCAATTACAACACCGGTTCCATGATCAATGAAGAAATATTCTCCAATCGTTGCGCCCGGGTTAATATCAATTCCTGTATAACCATGTGCATACTCAGACATTATTCTCGGAATAAACGGTACATTCTCAAGATAAAGGACATGTGCAAGTCTATATACATAAATTGCATAAAATCCAGGATAAGAGAAAATAATTTCCTCTTTACTCTTAGCAGCCGGGTCACCGTCAAAACCTGCCTGCAGGTCAGTCAGCAGCATACGCTGGATTTCCGGAACATTTGCAAAAAATCTCTCTGTGATCTGCTCTGCATGTTCTTTGGCCTTCTGTTCTTCTTCACCCTGATATAAAAATGCAATCTCAATCTGTTCCTGCAAGCAGTCATACAGATCATTCAGGCGATATGCCACATAATGCTCCGGAAACACGCTGGCACTGGAATCCACACTGAAATATCCGGGAAAAATAATAGACCTCATATCTTTAATGAAGTTAATGATCTCTTTCTTATTTGGAAGACGTTCTCTGTCCTTTCCCAGAAAGAGTTCTTCTTTACGGTAAGTATCTGTCAGCTTCTCCACAGCCTCCAGAATTATTTTCTTTTTATCTGTCATGATCGTCACCTATCTGCTTTCCTCGCAGTTGCTTATTATCCCCGGACAATAGCAATCCAGAGGGTACACAACCGCATTTTGTTATTATCTTATTACAGCAAAACCAATTCGTCAATAAAAAAAGAATTGACCTTTCCGTAGATTCCTTATATAATAAAAATCAGTTCCAGTTACACTTCAGAACTGTTTCTAATCTTAATATGGAGATGTACCCAAGAGGCTGAAGGGACCGCACTCGAAATGCGGCAGGCCGGGCAACCGGTGCGAGGGTTCAAATCCCTCCATCTCCGCTCTTTCTTTGTAAAATTCTTTATAATAAAAATGCACAATAAGCTTGACAATCGTTGCTTTTATATGTATAATTGCAACAGTAAAAGAAATTTTACAAGTTGGTTTTGATAGGGGATTGGTCAAATGGTATGATAGGGGTCTCCAAAACCTTTGGTGGGAGTTCGATTCTCTCATCCCCTGCTCTTAAAAACGCTCGAGAACCTTGTATTTACTGGATTTCGGGCGTTTTCGTTTTATCTCGGATGATCAAAAGTAATCATAGAAGTAATCAAAAAGATACTATATGAATCTATTATACTGATCCACATAGTATCTTTTTCAGGCAATCTACAATATTGTCAACAAATATTTCTTCTTAATCTTCTACTTTTCAATCTTCTCTTTTTTTCTGGGTCTTCTCCGCATTGCTGTATGCCATGGCATAAAAGATTTCCTGGGAATTGAGTTTGACATCATTCAGGCTTCTGTCTGCATAATTTCCGGTTTCTGTCAGTCTCTTTCCTTTTTCATCATCATTCATCATTGTCTCGAACATCCAGTCCAGACGTTCTTTTAATTTCTCATTAAGAACCGGAGCAGCCACCTCCACACGACGAACTGTATTTCTTGTCATAAAGTCAGCAGATGCAATATATATTTTTTCTCTTTCTTTTGTACCGAAACGGTAGATTCTGGAATGCTCCAGATAACGGCCTACAATACTTACAACCTTGATATTCTCTGTATATCCCTTAATCTCCGGAATCAGACAGCAGATACCTCTGACGACCATCTCTATCTTTACTCCTGCCTGAGATGCTTCCACCAGTTTATTGATGATCACCTTATCTGTCAGGGAATTGATCTTGATTCCAATATAGCCTTCCTTTCCCTGTTTCACCTGGTCGATTTCTTCCTGTATCATATCCAGAACTCTGTTCTGCAGACATTTCGGTGCAACCAGAAGAAGATTGGATTTCTCAACAACTTCCCCTTTCAGAAGAGCTGCAAACACTTCTGCTGCTTCTTTTCCGATTTCCTGGTTTGCTGTGATCAGCGACAGGTCTGTGTAAAGTGCAGATGTTTTTTCATTATAATTACCTGTACCGATCTGTGTGATATAGGACACACCCTTATCTGTTTTTCTGGAGATCAGGCACAGCTTGGAATGTACTTTATATCCATTCAGTCCATAGATCACTCTGCAGCCTGCCTCTTCCAGTTTTCTGGAATATTCAATATTACTTTCCTCATCAAATCTGGCTCTCAGCTCTACAAGTACAACAACTTCTTTTCCGTTTTCTGCTGCTTCCACCAGAGCATCTACAATCTGGCTCTTGTCCGCCAGACGATATAATGTCATCTTGATGGATACAACAGAATCATCCTTTGCAGCCTCATTCAGAAGATTAATAAAAGATCTGATATTTTCAAATGGATAGGATAACAGTACATCTTTCTTCATGATCTGTGGAATCAGAGCACTCTTATCATCCAGCTCCGGTGTCATTCTGGGAGTTCTTCTCTGATAGAAAAGTTTGTCCTGGGCAGTATTCCTCAGATATCCCTGAAGTCCGAATACAAAAGACATATCAAGCGGAACTCTGGTCAAAAATACGTGTTCTTTATCCACATGAAGCTCCTTACAAAGCGAACTTATCATCTTTTTATTCAAGTCTCTGGATAACTCCATTCTCACAGGATTCATTCGTCTTCTCTGCTTGATCAGATTCTCCATTGCATCCCTGTAATCCAAATCCTCATCATAAATGGTTTCTGTATCAATATCTGCATTTCTGGTAATACGGAGCAGCGCTTTCTCCCTGATCTCATAATTCTTAAACATTTTTGGAAGAAAATGAAGGATCAGCTCCTCTGAAAGCATGAAAGTCCCTTTTCTTGTGGGAATATCGATCAAACGTCTGAATACAGTATTACTGCATGGGATAATGGCTGTTTTTGTTTTTCCACCCTTGCTCATCAGTGATGCCACTGCATAAATATTTTTATTTTTCAGGAATGGAAATGGCTGCTGTTTGCTCACAATATTTGCAGACAGATACGGTGCGATCTCCTGATCAAAATATGTTTCCAGAAGCTTGCCTTCCTCTGCAGATAATCTGTTAAAATTGATCAGACGCACTCCGTAAGGCTCCAGTTCTCCCATCAGCTGTTCATAGATAGCTGCCTTTTTCTGATCCAGATTTCTGGTGGCCTGAAGGATTGCAGTTACCTGTTCTTCACTGGTCATGTTTGTTTTATTCTCACGTATTACTTCAGATGCTTCCATCTGATCCATCAGAGTTCCGACTCTGACTCTGTAAAATTCATCCAGATTTGACTGATAAATAGCGGCAAATGTCAGTCTCTCTGCAAGCGGAACTCTTGGATTTCCCGCCTCATTTAAAACTCTCTCATTAAACTTCAGCCAGGACAGTTCTCTGTTCATCATATATACAGGTGCCGTAATTTCTTTTGTCTTTTTCTGTTGTTTTCTCATTCGGATAATTCCTCACTCTTTTTATTCGTGATATCAGTGGCAAAATTTATCAAACCTTTTGACTCTGACATCCCATAACATTTAGAATTATAAACTTTGAATATCAATTCCATGGAATGTCCATGTTATATTTACGTAAAATTTCCAGTCAAACAAATAAATTTGTCTGTTTCGCAGTTAAAACAGGATTTTCCCTGTCCTGATCATCTGCTCTTCCTCTTCCATATAATGGAATATATAGATGATCGTAACTGGATATTCAACGATTAGTGCGGCCCAGTCTCGTCAGACACACCTATATTGAAAAAGCGAAAAGTTCCCATCTTTCGACAAAAACTCTTCGCTATCTTATTTTACTTAACTCAAATCTGACAGACTATAAACTAATATATTCATTACAAATCTGACCTGCTTTATCAATATACTTCAGCAATCGTGTCACGCAGCTACCCCACCACTCCAGGCAGTAAGTGCTTTTTTCTTATTTCCATTTAAATCACATCTGCATTTTCTTGTTCTCCAGTCATAAGTAGCTTCGGTATAATAAATATAATTTCCCTTAACAGAAACCTTAATAGCTCTATCACAAATAACTTTGAGACTGCTTCCATCCTTATTTACCAGATAAACCGGTCCACCATGAGGAAATCCTACCGAATTAACCAGAACTTTACCTTTAACAGACTGTACCGCCGAACTGTCTTTATTGGTCTGCTTTATACTCTTTGTTTTCAAATCAAGTACAGAAAAATTGCCAAATCCATCTCCATACTGTGTCTGTTCACCTATATAAAGATATCTTCCATCACACCCCATCATACTGTGAGCTCGTCCAGCATCTCTGAAATTAGTAATTCTTGTTACCTTTTTAGTGCTAATTTTCATACAGATTATTTTGCGCCCTTTATATGAATATCCAAAACTGCCTCTCTGCGCAAATGAACCGCTTTCATAATATATATATTTCCCGTTTGTAACAATTGTTCCGCTGATACAGTTTTTCGCAAGAACACTTTTTTTACCATTTTTCTCTACATATATGTTATATCTTTTTGTACTGTCATTATATTTCAGAGAATATATTGATCCACCTACCTTTTGTGAATTATAAAACGGAACTCTTTTGTATAAATTAAGTCCTTCCGCTGCCTGTACATTCCGTACACTTCCCAGATTTACCGCCATACAAAGAACAGATAATACGAGTAAAAATCTAGCTAATTTGTTTTTCCATTCTCTCATTTTTAGTCCTCCTTATTCCGGATAACAAGATAATATGTTTCGTTTTTCTACTATTATGTGCTGTTATATATGAATTTGCAAGGTTTTTCTATCTAACTTTTACTTTCTTTACTTTACTCCAGTCAGAATAATATTTTTTGCCTTTTATAGTTTTATAAGTACGGATACGAATATAACATTTTTTCTTTGAAGAAAGTTTTTTGACAGTTATATTCTTTGCACTGCTCTTAGCATTGACAAATTTCGCTTTTTTCATATTAGCAGAACTGCTGTACTGGATCTGGTATCCACTGATGGATTTCACAGGCTTCCAGGATATTTTTGCCTGACCTTTTCTGACTGATTTCAGGGTAACCCCCGTAGTATTCAGCGGTCTGACTGTAATCGTAACCTTTGTAGCCGGCAGTGCATTGTAGTTCTGCCCCTGTTTTGCAGAAATCGTGATGACTGCTTTGCCAGGTTTCAGTGCAATAAACTGATTACCGGAAATTTTTATAGTTTTGGAATCTGATGATTTATAAGTAACCTTTCCGTCTGTAGTTATCCAGTCTGCCAGAGCCAATTTTTTCTTTCCCACAGTTACTGTTTTTGAGGATACACTTACAGATGCATCTGCACGGGCGATCTCAAAGGTTTTATATGCTTCTCCTGTATATATGCCTTTTCCCTGGATCACTACATTGGCCATTCCGGCATCTGTGTTTTTCTCATAGGAAAGTGTGTAGTCCTGTCCTTCTGTCAGAGCCTTTCCTTCATATGTAATTGTTACGCCCGGTGTCTGGGCTGTTCCGTTGTAAATAAGTTTTTCAGCAGCAATCTGGATGGTACATTCATCCATTGTGTGAGTCACTGTATCGTCCTTCTTATTTACATCATCTTTGCCATTGGTGTTATCTTTGTTCTCTGTGTCATCTTTTTTATTTGTATCATCTTTCTTATCTGTATTATCTTTTTCTTCGCTGTCTTCCTTATTATTGGTATTGTCTTTATTCTCTACATTATCCTTTTTGTTTTCATCCTCTCCCTTGTTCTCAGTATCGTTTTTGTCACCGGTATTATCCTTATTTTCGGCGTCATTCTTATCACCGGTATTGTCTTTATTCTCCGTGTTGTTCTTATCTCCGGTATTGTCTTTATTTTCCGTGTTGTTCTTGTCTCCGGTATTATCTTTATTCTCCGTGTTGTTTTTGTCTCCGGTATTGTCTTTATTCTCCGTGTTGTTCTTGTCTCCGGTATTGTTTTTATTCTCCGTGTTGTTCTTGTCTCCGGTATTGTTTTTATTCTCGGTATTATTCTTATCTTCTTTCTCTTCACGGACAATCGTAAAGCTTTTTCTTACCTCTCCCTGATAATTGCCCGTTCCACTGAGGATGATCTGTGCAGTTCCCGGACGGTCATTATTCTTATAGGATACCGTAAAATCTTTACCCTCTGTCAGGGCTCTGTCTCCGTCTTTGACACTATATTCCGTAACAGATTTCTTACCTTTCACGAAGCTGACCGGTTTCTCCGACACTGTGACCTGGCATCTGGAAAGCTCTGCCGGTTTAATGACAAATGCTTTGCTGATACTTCCTGCAAGAGTTCCTGTTCCCTTCACACTTACATTGACAGTACCTGCATTTACCAGATCTCCTTCATACTCTACTGTATAATTATCTGTGCTGACCTCCTGTGCAAGGCCTTTTTTGTACAATTTCACAACAGGTCTGTGCTCTGTTCCATCATACACAAAGCTTTCCTCTGAAACTGACATATCATAATGACTGCTATCCAAAATTCCCACAGAAATATTTGCAGTTTCCACTGCATCCGGATTATATTTGGACTGAATAGTCAGAACTGCACTTCCTGATTTGTGCACTGTAATCTGAGCATCTGTAGATCCCAACATTTTTACAGATACTACATCCGGATCTGAGCTGGTCACCTGACAGTCACTGAGACGATCACCGGAAGCTGTAAAACATGGTCCACATACCATTTGATAGGTTCCCGGATCCAGCTCAATATTTCCACGCAAATAAGCTAGGTGTCCGTTTGCTTTGGTATATACCGGTTCCATAGATGTAGGCACAGCCACATTGTTCTGGCTCTCACCGCATACTGTACAAGTTCTTGTAACTGTTCCGTTCGTCACTTCTTTTCCATAAGAGAACTTATGTCCGTTTACAATCTTCACTGCACGTGTACCGGAAAGATCCGACAGATTAATCTCATAGAAAACATTTACATTATTTTTCCAGGTGTACCAGCATAATTTTCCATTGATCACTGTGGGCTGACAACCTGACAGGTTTCCATCCATACTGTAGGTCTGGCCGGACTGCTGTCCGTTTCCATCCACTGCTGTATAGTAAACCTTTCCCTGACTGGACCACAGCAGGATAAAACTGTTGCTGCCTGTTTTCACCAGATGGGGAGTTGACGCACTGTCATCTGTTCCCCCATAATTAGTAAAGTATCTGACTACCGGGTCACCACCATTCTTGGGCACTGCTGCTATGAATGCATTTCTGGATGAACCGGCACCATCTGTATCAAAGTTTCCGGCCACAAGCCAGCAGGAATCAGAATATTCAAATCCTCCGGCTGAAGTTCCTGTATAATTGTCACCTACATTACCGCCTACCTTCATAATATCTGTCTGGGCACATTTACGTCTTTCCATCTCTTCACTGGAGACGTAATTAAAATCCGGAACAAATTTACCTTCGCTAAGATCTGCACTGTACTTCAGCATTACAAGTGCCCTGCTTGGAAAAGCATCGCACTGATCCAGGGCTGTCATCTTCCCCTGATCAATCTGTATAAACTGGTTAAAAGAATGACTTACATAGCCTGTACTTGCATAACTGATATCGGTTTTCTTATCCACTACTGTCATATTATCTGCGTTCACAGAAAAAGTAACATTTGCCTGATGTCCGCCGTACATTACATGACAGGTTCTTACATAAAGGATATTTCCGTTCATTGTCATTCTCGCTGAGCCAAAGTCAAAAGGTTTCTTTGTATTTTCTCCGTAAAGACTTGCAGAACCCTGTACCTTCCAGTCTTTGGAATACTTTGTCACACGATATACTTCAACTGCATCATTGTTGTCAGGATTATCCTGTCCTGTAAGGATATAATAATAATTTCCACTCTCATAGAAGGCACCATATTTTGGAAGTGCCAGAGGTACCGTCACTGTCTTCTGGATATTGTAATCGGTATCATAGTACTCTACCAGCGTTTTTCCATCAACAGCACCAAACTGTACACGCATGATGCCCCCATCCGGGCTGGTACATTCATAGGAATCTATACAGGACCCAAATGTGGAATAATCCTGATTTTCCAGATTGCTGCCATTATAAACCTTACAGGTTGTTTTCACATTGGGATCTGCTTCCAGTTCCGCCTCTACCACAGCATTTTTGTACCTGGCAGCAAGGGTACTGTCAATACTTCCCGGGTCTTGTGCTTCCGGAATTTCATCTGTCCCCTCATCAGCTGAAAACTCATCCAGTAGCTCTGCATCAGAGAAAGGCTCTGCATCCTCCTGTGCATTAAAAACTTCCTCATCGGTACTGTCTGTAAGTACATCAGGCTGCTCTGCATCTGTCACATTAGAATTCTCCACTGAATCGGATTCTGATGCATCAGTCACTGAAGAAGGTCCGGAAGAAAACTCTGCTGCACCTACAGCAGAATTTCCTAACATACACATTGTCATCATCATAGCTAAAGCTGTTACCTTTTTGTTCTTCATAGTTTTATATCTCCTTTTTATAAGTATAATTTTGCATTTGCACGTTCTTTATATATATCCCAGGCTACTAATGCGATCGGAATACATGGAAGTCCTACTGAAATAACCAGTACAATTCCCGCCGCTCCCAGAGCAAAAGCAATATCAAATAAAAGCAGTGGTGTCAGCAGATATCCCCAGGTAAACGCAACCGATGCAATTTTAATTGCTTTCGCAGCTCCACCTGTTATAATCAGGGCAATGATTCCTATAACCAGATAGATATCTTCCAAATGACTTATACCATGTCCGGTGATTGTTTCCAAAAGTACTACCAGTCCAAATAATGCTGCCATTACCATTGCGGCAATTGCCTTAAATTTAAAAGTAAGTTCCGTATTTCTTAAATAGTTTTCAGCTGCTTTTGTTTCCATAATTAAATTCTCCTTTTCATTATCATCTTATTTTTTACATGTAACACAGTCTCAGCTAACTCACGTCATATTTCTTCCCTTCTTTCTGTATGTTGTTTTTCTTGCCTTCTACTCTATAGACGAGCGAGGTGGTAAGCAGGTTTTAAGTTTTTTAAAAATTTTTTATTTTTTTACTGCTTTTGCAAATTACGTCTTTCCTGCTTTCTACTCTATAGACGAATGACACTGGGGACAGGTTTTATATTTTGAAAAGTTTTTTTTTAATTTTTTTCTGATACAAAAAGGCAAAAAAAGACCACCGGCCTGGAATAAGCCGATGGTCTTAAACAGTCGTTTAAAAGTGATTCAAAGATATGTGTTTTTATTTTGTTATAGATTCTCGTTTAGTAAACATATGTATAAGATACACTGGTTGGTGCAGATTTTAATGTTTTGGAGCCGGATTTACGGTAAGCCACAATTTTATAATAATAGTATCCACGGTTTTTCAGAGACTTCTTATCTGTGTAGCTTGTTTTTCCCTTTACAGTGGCAACCTTCTTATATTGTCCATCTCTTGATGTACTGCGATAGATATAATATCCGGTTGCATTGCTTACCTTTTTCCAACGAAGATTTGCACTGCGTGTACCACCTTTCAAAGAGGTAATTTCTGTGGCACTGAGTTTGCTGGTAGCCTGAATGTGGTACAGATCCCATTTCGCACCAGAGCTACTTGAAATCCTTATAAGTAAGTCCCCTGAACATCTTGGTATCGTCAAGGTTTCATTTGTGGAAACATAACAATAGCCCAATGATTTTCTACTCTTATATTCAATAAATTCAATCTGCCATGTACCAGGATTGGCAACTGTATCATCAATTAAAAACTTCAAGGAAATACCATTTGTTCCTTTTAATTTGATCCGATAATAATCCACATCATCGGAGTTATATAAATTTCCAGTATATTGCTTATTTAAGGAAATGATATTCGCATTGTTTAAATTTTTATCACCATAATATCTTTCTTTTTCCCACTGATTTGAAGGCGTATAATTTACTTTTAAATTATATGTACACTTATCCTGACAATTCTCAACACATATATAATATTTCCCTGGTGTCCATCCAAATTGATAATCCGACCAAGAATGAGCATCCCAACCTCTTAATTTTCTCCGGTTTGCGTCATAAAGATAAACATACCACGCACAACTACCATAGGAGACGCTGGCATCCGGTCTGATTTCTATATGTGATTCACCAGGATTCTGAATAGTAAATTGATACCAGTCCTCATCATAACCATCACTTGGTTTTCCTTTCATCCAGGTATTCAGTGGAAGCTGATTTGCAGTTGCCGGATTGCCATTTGGCTCACTTTCCTGCAGCATGTCTTCTGCTTTTGCTGGGACAGCAGGATTCACTGCTGTCACGCACAGGGCCATTGTCAGTCCTGTAAACATAATTTTTGCCAGTTTTGTTACTTTCTCTCTTAACATAAATTTGCTCCTTTCTTATTTTAGCTTCATTTTATTTATCCTCAATCATATGTTCTTCTGTTTAGTAAAGCGGACATTCGCAATCAGCTGAACATATTGAAAAGAGAATTCAGTGAATTGCTGTAGCTGTCATAGGAACTGTTTACAATAGACTCAATCTTTTCTACAACCCCTACGCCTACAAGAAGACCTATCACTAATGCTACAATAACCAACAGAATAATAATAATCCAGAAAGCATAGACTCTCTTGTCTTTGTCCATGTTGGTAACTGCAGTATAGGAAGCATATCCCACAAAAGGTGTCAGTCCAATTGCATATACCAGACCCAGAGTAAAAGCAACAACCGTTGCAATACTTGGGGAAATAATCATCAGTACACATATTACTGCAGTGATAAGCAGATCAAACACTGCCTGAACCCCTACTACGGAATACATTGCCTTTGGAGCTGCAGAACCGCCAAATGCTTTTGTCATCATAGTCATAATCCCAACTTTGATCATATCAAAACCAATAGTAGCAATCAGAGACAGTACGATCAGTGTCAGATATGGCATCTTGATATCAAAGAAACTGAAGTATCCATTGGAAGCAGATGCGATTTTCCCTGCAGTTATCATAGACAGGATCAAAACAATAATGGTTGTAAATATTGCTTTTACAGTGATAAAGCGAAGTCCACTTTTGCCAGTGCAATCGCCGGACATTCTGACAGCCTCAGATACAGGTCTCTTTAATACGCTGCCAGCTGCTCCCAGAAATGTTTTTGCACTTCCCAGTGCTTCCGTACCTTTTTCCCTGGCCCATTCAGCTTCTCTGGATCCTCGCATATTGCCCTGCTGATAGTTCATATTCTGCTGATAATTGGTATTTTGCTGGTACTGCTGTCCCTGCTGGTAATTGGTATTCTGCTGATACTGCTGCCTCTGCTGGTAATTAGCATTCTGCTGGTACTGCTGTCCCTGCTGATAATTAGCATTCTGCTGATACTGCTGCCTCTGCTGATAACCGGCATTCTGCTGCTCTGACTGGCTCTGTGTTTCGGTTTTCTGATTCTGCTGTGAAGCTGACGGACCCTTTTGTGAATCTACAGTCTTAGGCTCCTCTGTCTGTTCTTTTTTTACCGGCTGCGGGTCAACCTTTGCCTGCGGCTGCATCTTTGGTGCACTCTTTGGCTGCTGACAGGTGCAGATTTCTCCTTCTTCCAGTTTTCTTCCACATTTTGTACAAAACATATTCTTTCCTCCTCTTGTATTTCTTTATTTCAAGCGAATTAAATCTTTCGCTTCAATACTTTTTTATAAGCAAATAACTATTTCTAAACTGATTCCACTTATTGTTTCGTTTATTCAACCTCACCATCAATAAAATGCTGCATATCCTTTTTATCAACGCCTGTGGCCTGAACCACTTTCATCAGTTTTGTAAAATCATAATTATTCCATGTAGGGTTATCCTTCGGATAATAAATCATGATTGTAGTATCCGGAAATACGGTATCTCCAGGATTTTTAGCTATTGTATCATCGGAAATCACAGGTGCATCACCTGTAAAAAATACTTTATTCATTCCGGTAGAGCCATATCCAAAAGCACACAGTCCCAGTTCCTGAAGCTGCTCAGAAAACACAACCTGGTCTGCAAAATGACCATTTCCGAACGCAACACTTTTTATGGTTTTAACTGTAGATGGAATATTGATTGTTCCGGAATCTAAGGTGCAATCCTCAAATGCCAGATTACCTATAGATTCCAGCTTAGAGTTTTCGCCTATTGTCACACTCTTTAAGTCATAGCATCTTCTAAATGCCGCATATCCGATTTCTCTTACACTGTCCGGAATATTTACTTCTGCAAGATTGGATTCTGTAAAAGCGTACTCATCAATTTTTTCCAGAGATTGTGAAAGCGTAATTGTCCGCTGCACACCTGGGTCTGCGGTTCTGGGCATAACTCCAGAAAAAGCACTCTCCCCTATTTCTTTCACACTATCTGCCATGGTAATCTCTTTGACATACCCCATCCCCGCAAATGTCCCCTTTCCAATCCGGGTAATTCCATCTCCGATGGCAATTTTTCTGATCTGCGCCTGATAAGCATACCATGGTGTAGAGTCACTGCTCATATCTGCAACATCCGCAATTTCGCCCTCACCAGTAACTGCCAGAGTACCATCAGCCCCCAGATACCAATGCATATTATCACCATAGGTACCCTCCTGGATTACCTCCTCCGGAATTATATTTTCCTTTTCACTGCTCTCTGTCTTGGCAGGTGTATGATCAACAGTTTTTTCTTCCACAGACTCTGTTACTTGAACCTCAGGTTCTGCTGTACTTTCCGTTTTTTCCTCTTTTGGTTTTTCTGCAATTTTTACTACCGGAACATCATTCTCTTCCGCAAAGTTCTGGAGCACCGGAATCTTGTCTGCATTTTTTACCACTCCATAAGTCACACCACTGCCACCTACTACACCGGCGAGAATCACTGCTGCCACTTTCAGCCCTGCATGTCTGACTGTAGTGCCGGCGGCAGCTCCCACATCTTCAGAGATTTCTTTTTTATTTTTAAAACAAAACATGCTTTCTTCTCCCACATCTGTCAGGCAGCCGGGTCACTGTCCCATTCAATAATGTATCCACTGATTCCACGGGAATATCCCCAGTCCGGATCCCAGTTATTGCCTTCCATATCAGAGTCATTCCAGGTATTTGCCGGATTTGATGTACAAAGATAATATTCCGCAGAATTCATAAAGTCTGGCTGTCCTTCCGCAAAGTTGGTATAATCCCAGGCTTCCCCTGTAACCCAGCCCCAGGCTCCGCTCTCATTTTTCTCTCCGCCCAGCCAGCAATAATTATCATCCGCAGGATTGATATTTTTTACAATCCAGTTATTCTCATCTGCATCTGTGATAGTTACTAAATGTCCGCCCTTTCTCTCACATCTGCTCTTTGCTTCCTCCCAGGTAAGTGAAATATCAACTCGCTCGTAATAATGTCCATTATATTCCTTTGCATCTGAAGGAAGGGTTTTCAGTTTTGTGGGCTCACTTGATGTGTCCACATCCTCCACGCTTTCTTCCGGAGTGTACTGATCAAGCTTTGCTCTCACACAATCATTATACATAGTATCAATGGTATCATAGCCCCAGTATGTCCAGCTGTAATCATCATAATCTCCTTCCGGACCGGTTACTGTATATTCATTCTCAGGTTTGGAATAAGAGGAACAGTCTACAGTAACATTTCCCTCTTCATCTGACATCAGATTGCTAAAACAATAATATGTATAATACGTATTTACTTCATCATAAAGAGCCTGCTGAGTCTCAGCATAATTTTCAACATCTACCTTATAGCACAGGTATACCATATTATTGTTGGAGGTGTCATAATCGTCTGAATCATAATAATAGTAATAGTCGTCATCTTCTTCCGTTGGTTCGAACTTGGCATTCAGAAAATAGTTTCCTATATATTCAGCATTCAGTAAGGTAGAGCCCTGATCTGATGTTTTCGCAAACTCTGCTTTCAGATCATCCTGTGCCTGATTCTTCATTTTATCCAGAACTTCATCTGTTATCTGGTCTGTTGATGAAATATATTCTGTTAATCCCTTTACTTCCACTTCAAGACTGTTTCTTTTTAAAGTCTTTCCATACTCTGTTTCAATAGTAAAGCTGTTATCATTTGCAACAACTGTAACCTTGTCTCCATTGGACAGATATCCATTCTTGTCTACAGAATAATCCAGTCTCTGACCAATTTCATCATCCGGCTGGGTTATCTCTGCAGTTCCTCTATGATCTATACCAGAAAAAGTAATATCAAAATCTTTAAATGGATCATAAGCTTTCATTTTCTCCAGATCTTTTACTGTATATTTTTTTAAGAGCTTTATTTTTACATCATACAGTGTCTGAATGCTGTCTATGTTTTCTTTGTTACAGGTAAATGTCACCACATCTCCATTACTTAATTCATAACTCTCTGAAGGAGTCATACCATCGTATTCCAGTATATCACTTATTTGTTCTGCGGCATTCATTTCACATAGATTTTGGTATGCAGTCCGTCCCTGCTCCACATCACTGCCATATTGTTTTTTCACCCATTTTTTAGCCTTGCCCTTATTTACAGACAATTTATTTTTATAATCCTTCTGGAACTTATCAGAATCAAATGTAACACTGAGAGTTCCCTTTCCCTCATATCCGCCAAGTGTAATCTCATAATATTTGTTTAAATCAATGGTTGTTTTATGATTTACGATCATTGACACCAGGATAATCGCCACAACTACAGCAGCTGCAATAAAAACCGGCTTTTTATTTTTCATATTTCTTTTGGAACCATCCCCCTGAAGATTTCCTGAGGATTCCTTTGTATTATGTTGTGTGTCCGGTTTTTTGATATTTAATTTTGTTCCACATTTCGGGCAGAATGCTGCCGGATTTTCAATCTTTTTTCCACAATTTGGACAATACATACTTTCTTCCTCCGTTTCTCCATCTTTTTTAGTGATACCAGTACTTTTAAGACATTCCAATTACCTTTTCCTCCTCTCTTCTAATCTATAGACGATTGAAAATAGAAAAAGGTTTTACATTTTTAAAATTTTTTTATTTTTTTCACAGTATGTCAGGATGTTTTGTACATGGACAGGATTGTTCCGTTTTGAACTTTCATATGCAATTGAAGTCCATTAAATTTTAACGGCAGGAATTCATCCCTGTTATAATAATTATACATTGTCTGATCTGTGCTTGTATCAAGTTCTGCAGTATAATATTTTGTCTCCGGAGTTATTTGAAATGTTGTTTTTTCCCGGGGCACAAAGCTGCTGTTCTGATAATATTCATCAGAATTCGCATCTGTTACTTTGTGATATGACCAGTCAAAAGTAATATTGTCACCATTATACTCTACCCCGCTGATCACAGCCTTTCCATAGGAATTTCCATCTATGGTCATCTCCTGGGTATTGATCTGTGATGTATAGTAATACACTGTATTATCCACCTGCCCAGACTGGGAAGCAGCTTCCACCTGTGCTGTCTGTTCCGGTGCTGTAAAACAATTGTCTACAACGAAGGTATCATTCATCTCCTGAGCTGTTATTTCTTCCCTGTTCAAATTAAACAGGAGGGGAAGGGAAATATCCTGATAAGCAGAAATATTATATTGCTGTATCACGCTGTTAATAAAGTTCTCATCTGTATCTGCATTGCCGGTAAAGTAACTGGTTCCATCTACTTCACATGCTCCATTCATAGCATAATTGCCTGAACTTACATAATATAGTTTGTGGGTCATCTGTAATTCGTTATCTGTAACCTTCACTATAGTATTATAATGAGATCCAGGACCGGCGCTTCCATGATACATTCCATAACGGCACAGATAAAAATCTGTTCCGATCCGTTCCATTCCAATCTGCTCTTTTACATAGGATACAATCTCATTTAATGCACTGCCTGGCATTTTCAGAGTCTGTCTCTGAAATACCTCCTGATCTTCTATCCCATATAACTCCAGCACCAGTACTCTGTTCACTTCCGGATCCGGTGGCGTAACATCATACTCCCAATTTTCTTCTTTGGTACGCAAAAGTAGTAGTTCCTGTCTACCATCTCCTCCAAAATCTTCCATATGACATCCAAGCATAAGATCCTGTTGATATGCACCCTCATAAGGATGATACTCCAGCTGGGAATTATTATCTATAACCTGCAGATTCTCATTCCTTACATATTCCTCATAAAACTCCTTATAGATTTCCTCATCGGTTTTCGGTGTCTCAGCTTCTGCTTTATCCTCAGTATCTTCTTTCTCTTCTTCAGTGTCAGCAGTTTCTTCTGTGCTTTCCTCTTCTTCCGGTTTCTCTGCAACCTTTACTGACGGACCTTCATTGTCCTCTGCTATATTCTGGATCACCGGAATCTTGTCTGCATTTTTTACCACTCCATAAGTCACACCACCACCGCCTACTACACCGGCGAGGATCACTGCTGCCACCTTCAGCCCTGCATGTCTGGCTGCAGTGCCCGCGGCAGCTCCCGCAGCTTTTGATGCTGACGAAGCTGCCTGTGATGCATGATGTACCGTTGATGCTGCCTCTGACGCTCCACTGCCAGCCCCTGTAGATGCTGTATGTGCAGCTGCCTGAGAAGTCCTATTCTCTGCATGATTATGAACGGTGTGTCCTGCATTCTTATATATCTCCTGTGCTGCAGTGCGCTGCAATGCTGTGTGCAGCGCAGTCTGCAGGGTATCCAGCTCGGCTGCTTCCACAGATGTAGATTTTCCAAGTCTGTACAGCAGATATACAAAGAAAGTAAACGGTGCAACATTGTACAGTTTGGTGCCTTTCTTTTCCAGATCCAGTACCAGTTCCTTTACTTTTTTTCGTCCGTAATTCAGGCGGCTCTTTACTGTATTATCACTTACCTCCAGTATCGAGGCAATTTCCTTTACAGACATATCCTCATAATAGAACATTCCCAGGACTACTCTCTGGTCTTCCGGCAGCTGGTTCAGGATCTCCATCACCAGACGGCGGACTTCCTTTTCATCCATTGCCAGCTCCGGATTCTCGTCAATACGGTCAGCTTCTATATTCTCCTCAAAGGACAGAGCCTCCGTTTCTTCATTTCCTTCATTGCCTGCCATAGCTGTAAAAAGCACAGGCTTACATTTCTTCAGCCAGTCCTTGGCTGAATTATTGGCAATGGTTTTCAGCCAGGGGAGCAGCTTGCTTTCATCCTGCAGCTGATCCAGTCTGGTAAATGCTTTTACATAGGTATCCTGCAGTAAATCCTGCACAGTATCCTCATCATTTTTGATCAGTACCTTCAGCACTCTGTAGACTGCACCGCTGGTCTGCTCATAAATTTCAGCCAGTGCTGCCTGATCCTGTCTTTTCGCCCTGTCCAGAAGGCTTTCTTCCATTGTTACAGGATTTCCACAGTGTTCACAGAAACGGGCATCTGCAGGAAGTTCTTTTCCACATTTTTCGCAAAACATTTTTTTCTCCTAATTTATACAATAAACGAATCCTTACAGTGGAATATATAATCCCAGAGATTTTTCCATGGATAAAAGCAGTTCCGTATTGTAATCTATGGCAGCGCTATCTACGGTACGTCCATCGATGGTAATACCAGAATAATTAGCTACCATAAAGCTGTCAGGAGATACATTTCCATTATACCAAGGCATAGAGCTGAAGTATGATGCCAGTTCCGGGTTATTAAACTGTCTGCCCAGACGTGCAAACATCTCATTACGGATAAAGCAAAGCCCCTTATTGCTGTAACCTGCCAGCTCCTCTGCTGTCAGTTGTCTGAATATACTGTCCGGACATATATAGTCCTCACTGGTACCTGTTACAGTTCCATCCTTATAGAAATCTGACTGTAATGCAGTATTGGTTCTGGCAGGAACCGGTGTGGCTGTTGGCTCAGGAATTGGAGTTGCAGTTGGCTGCGGTGTAGGACTTGG
>ERZ772885.1044-NODE-1044-length-18401-cov-3.493841_pt1 | contig 18401 bp, 15 predicted proteins | sample MGYA00580580_ERZ772885 | MGnify/ENA primary metagenome ERZ772885 (study PRJEB29015, sample SAMEA2737673) | human gut metagenome | biome: human gut; feature: human-associated habitat; material: faeces | place: China | collected 2012 ...
AGCTGAGCGGACTGGACGGCATCCGGTGGATCGTCGAGGATGCGCTGAAATTCGTGCAGCGCGAAATCCGCCGTGGCAACCGTTACCACGGCATCGTCCTCGATCCCCCGGCCTACGGGCGGGGTGCCAACGGCGAGAAATGGATTCTCGAGGACAACATCTGCGAGATGCTCGAGTGCTGTGCCCGGTTGCTGGAGCCGCGGGGGGCGTTCCTCGTGCTGAACCTCTATTCGATGGGATTGTCGTCCACGCTGGCCCGTACGGCGGTGCGGCAGGCGTTCGGTGCGCCGCGTACGGAGCAGTACGGCGAACTTTGTTTCACGGATCGTGCGGGCAAGCAACTGCCGCTCGGTACGTACTACCGTTTTACACGTTAAAAACTTGGAACCATGAGTATCCTGATCGTATTGTTCGGCCTGCTGAGCGACTGCCTGTTGTCCGTCCTGGTGGGCATCATCGGCAGCAGCCGGCGCATCGGCTTCGGGCTGGCATTCCTCGTGAGCCTGATCTTCACGCCGCTCGTGGGGCTTATCATCACCCTGCTGACCGACCCGTTGCCGTACGGCGGCCAGCGCTGGGGCTGCGTCGGCACGTTCGTGGCCATCCTCGGCCTGTTGTTCCTCTGCGCCTTCCTGATCCTGTTACTGGCCGGAGGCGCCGTCGTCGCCATGTTCTGATTTCCCGTAACGCCCCTCCAGCAGGAGAATCATGTTTTCGAGTTTCTTCTCGTACTCTCCGAAAAACCAGTCGTCGAAGGCTCTGGGGATCAGCCCGATCCAGTTTCGTACCGTTTTGTCGGCGAGCGTTTTCTCGAATCCTTCGTGGTAGGGTGAATTCCAATGGAGATTCTCCATCTGGGAGGGCAGCATGGCCTGCATGCGCTGGTCGTAGTACAGCTCCATGTAGTCGTCGAACGCCGCGAGTTCCTTATAGCAGCGCAGCAGGTCGATGAGGGTCTGCTTGTCGGCGATATGCGAGGCGATGCCCGTCGTCTTGAGCATTTCCAGGGCATCGTTCGACAGGCGGTAGGGCTTGCCCATGCCGCCTGTGATGTAGCGCGAATAGGTTTCGACCGTGTCGGACGGGAACCCTGCGAGCGAAAAATCCGCTTCCAGCAGGCGCCGTGCCACCCATTTGTCTTTGCCGTATGTGTACCTGTAATCCCGGACGACCTGCAGGTTGTCGTGCAGTTCGGATGCGACGAGTTGCATGGCCTGCCGTACCTCCCGCTGTTTGGCCGCTTCGGTGATCCGGGCGGTCAGCCACAGGGTCAGCAGTACGCCGCCCGTGACGATCGAGAACTGGCGCGCGTAGTCGCCGATTTTCCACTTTTTAATTCGTTTCTTGAGGGGTTTCTTCATGGCTGCGAGGGTGTTTCCCTTCCGGGATGCTCAGAATATGTAGTATATCAGGATGCCCGCCGCGGCCGAGAGGCAGATCAGCAGGATGGGGTTCACTTTTTTGACCGAGGCGACGAAGACGCCGCCGAACAGCGCCCAGCTCCAGCCGTCGATGAAGTTCTGTTCGTCGGGTGCTTTGCTGTGCGGGAACATCAGCAGCAGTGCCGCCGAGGCGATCATGCCGATGACCACGGGGCGCATGCCCTTCATGGCTCCTTCGACGACGGGGTTTTGCTTCAGGCGGAGGAAGAAGCGCGTGATGAGCAGCATCAGCGTGAGCGACGGCAGGCATACGGCAAACGTCGCCAGCGCCGCACCCAGGATGCCGCACCACGCGTTGCCGGCCTGTGCGCCGACCGTGTAGCCGACATAGGTGGCCGAGTTGATGGCGATGGGCCCGGGGGTGATCTGCGAGATGGCTACGATGTCGGCGAATTCGGCGTTGGTCATCCAGGCGTGCTGCACGACCACTTCGTTCTGGATGAGCGAGAGCATGGCGTAGCCGCCTCCGAAGCCGAAGAACCCTATTTTCAGGTAGCTTACGAACAGTTGCCAGAAGATCATTTGCCTGCTTTTTTAGCGATGAATAATGTCCATGCGATACCGATGGCCGCCGCTGCGATCAGGATATAGATCGGCGACCAGCCCAGGTACCATACGGCCAGCGCCGATGCGGCGATCACCGCGAACATGGCCCAGTGCATCCCCCGTGCCAGCGAGATCACCGGCACGACGATCAGCGCCACCACGGCCGGGCGCATGCCCTTGAATGCGGCGTCCACGACGGGGTTGTGGCGTATGTCGGCAAACAGGAGCGCGATCGCGAGGATGATGACGAACGACGGCAGGACGCTGCCCAGCAGCGCCGCCACGGCACCTTTCAGCCCCCGCATCTTGTAGCCTACGAACACCGAGGTGTTGATGGCGATGGGCCCCGGGACGGATTGTGCGAGGGTCAGCAGGTCGAGGAACTCCTTGTGCTCGATCCAGCCGCGCTTGGCGATCAGCTCCTGCTCGATGAGCGGCAGCATGGCGTATCCTCCGCCGAAGGTGAAAAGCCCGATCTTGAAGAAGGAGGCGAAAATGGTACGAAGTCGTTGCATGTTTTCCGTGTTCTTTACTTAATCCGGCAGTGTTGCAGTCGTGCCGCAGGGGCGGGGTTCCGGGGCGGCTGTGCTTCCCGCCCGGCCGTTTTATTGTCCGGCGTTGGCCACCGACGCCATGACCGTGGCGACGACGGCTGCGGTTTCGGTGCGCAGGCGCTGCGTGCCGAGGGTGATCTCCTCGAATCCGTTGGCACGCGCGAAAGCGATCTCTGCGTCTGAGAAATCGCCTTCGGGGCCGATGAAGACCAGCGCCGACTCGCCTTTGCGGAGCGTCGCGGGCAGGTAGATTTTGCCTGCGGGCGACAGCGCCGGGGCACAGTGGGCGATGAATTTCCGCCCCTCGAACGGCCTGGCTGCGGCCTCGCGGAACGGCGTAAGCGGGTGCAGCTCCGGGCGGTAGGCCTTGAGCGACTGTTTCATCGCCGCCGTGATGACCTTCCCCGCGCGTTCGGGTTTGAAGACGCGGCGTTCGCTGTGTTCCGTTTCGAGCGGGACGATGGCGCTGACCCCTACCTCGGTGGCCTTTTCGAGGAACCATTCGAAGCGGTCGGCGTTTTTGGTCGGCGCCACGGCCATCACCAGCCGGTAGGAGAGCGGTTCCCACTGCGTCTGCGTCGTGGTGACGCGAACCACACATCGCTTTGGGTTGTCGTCGGTGATTTGGCAACAAAATAAATTGCCCCTTCCGTCAGTTATATGGAGGGTATCGCCGCGCCCCAGGCGCAGCACGCGGACACAATGTTTCGACTCCTCTTCGCTCAGCGTATAGAGGGGCGGCGTGATGTCGGGGGCGTAAAAAAGTTGCATACCTGTTATAAATTATTAACTTTGCATCGCTGTGCGGACGCATCGAAGATGCCTCCGCCGTCGGCGATTGCAAAGTTACACAAAATAACACGATAGATGAAACGTATTGCAGGATTATTCACAACACTTTTACTGCTTATGACACTTGCGTCATGCGATTCCCGGAAAACGGCCGGGGAAAACCCGTTTTTCACCCAATGGGATACGCCGCACGGCGTACCTCCGTTCGACAAGATCCTGCCCGAGCATTTCATGCCCGCCTTCGAACGCGGCATGTCGTTGCACGAGGCCGAAATCGACGCCATCACCTCGAACAAGGACGAGGCCACGTTCGAAAATACGATCCTTGCCTATGACAATGCCGGGCAGATGCTCGCGCAGACCGAACTGGTGTTCGGCATGCTGTGTGCCGCCGAAACCAACGACCGCATGCAGGCCCTGCAGGAACAGGCGATGCCCCTGCTGGCCGCGCACAGGGACAAGATCCGCCTCGACGACAAGCTCTTCGTCCGTGTGAAGGAGGTTTACGACAGGCGTGCGGCGCTGGGGCTCGACGCCGAGCAGATGCGTCTGTTGCAGAAGACCTACGACTCCTTCGTGCGCGCCGGGGCGTTGCTCGGCGCCGAGCAGAAGGCCCGCCTGAAAGAGATCAACGGGCAGTTGTCGCTCACGGCCGTGAAATTCGGGAATAACATCCTCGCAGAAAACAACAATTTCGTGCTCGAACTCAAGTCGGACGAACTCGACGGGCTGCCGGCAGGCATCCGCGATGCCGCCCGCGAGAAGGCCCAGCAGATGGGCAAGGGCGACAAGTGGGTCTTCACGCTCCACAAGCCCAGTCTGATTCCGCTGCTGACCTATTCTACCAGGCGCGACCTGCGCGAGAAAATATACAAGGCTTATCTGAACCGCTGCAACAACGGCGACGAATACGATAACAAGCAGCTCATCAACGATTTCATCCGCCTGCGCACGGAGAAGGCACACCTGCTGGGCTATCCCTCTTACGCCGCCTATGTCGTGGCGGACGAGATGGCCGGTACGACCGATGCCGTTTACGGCCTGCTCGACCAGATCTGGACGCCGGCGCTCGAACGCGCCAAGGGCGAGCTGGCCGAGATGGACACGCTTTTGCAGAAGGACATCCCCGGTGCCACCTTCGAATCGTGGGACTGGTGGTATTACGCCGAGAAGCTGCGCAAGCAGAACTATGCCCTCGACGAGGAGATGCTGCGTCCCTACTTCTCGCTCGAGAACGTGCAGGGCGGCATCTTCTACCTGGCCAACCGCCTCTACGGCATCACCTTCCAGCCGATCGTCGTGCGCGGCTTCTCGAAATACACGCGCATTACCATCCCGATGCGGTCGCCTACGAGGTGCTCGATGCCGACGGCTCGCACCTGGGCGTGCTCTATTTCGACTATTTCCCCCGCGACGGCAAGAGCCAGGGCGCCTGGTGCGGCAACTATGTCGAGCAGACCTATAAGGACGGCAAGCGCGTGGCGCCCGTGGTGAGTGTCGTCTGCAACTTCACGCGCCCGGTGCGCAATACGCCCGCACTGCTGACGCTCGACGAGACGGAAACGCTCTTCCACGAATTCGGCCATGCGCTCCACTTCCTGTTTCACGACGTGAAATACCGCGGCCTCTCGGAGGTCGAGGGCGATTTCGTCGAGCTGCCTTCGCAGGTCATGGAGAACTGGGCATTCGAACCCGAGATGCTGAAGCACTATGCCGTGCATTACCGCACGGGCGAAGTGATCCCGAAATACCTCGTGGACAAACTCCGCAAGAGCGAACTCTTCAACCAGGGTTTCGCCACCACGGAACTGATCGCCGCGTCGCTTTCCGACATGGATATCCACTCGGTCACCGAATACGAACCGTTCGACCCGATGGCATTCGAGCGGCAGGCGCTCAACGAGAAGCGAGGCCTGATCCCGCAGATCGAGCCCCGCTACCGTTACCCCTATTTCAGCCATATCTTCGACGGCGGCTATTCGGCAGGTTACTATTTCTATACCTGGGCCGAGGTGCTCGACAAGGATACGTTCGAGGCCTTCCGCGAGAGCGGCGACCTGTTCAACAAGAAGATCGCCGCAGATTTCCGCGCCAAGCTGCTTTCGCGCGGCGGTTCGGAGGACGGCATGTCGCTCTACCGGGCATTCCGCGGTGCCGATCCCGACAAGCGGGCGATGTTGCGCAGCCGCGGCCTGTGGACCCCCGAACCGCCGTCCTTGGATTCACTGGAGGTTGCGCTCCTCAATACGATACCGATAGTCAGATAACCCATATAGTATAATCAGATAACTCATCGAGAAGAAACCGCATAACTGATATAAAATGAAAAAAGCACTGGTAATTATGGCATTTTCCGCTATGGCGGCAGGCTGCGCCGACAATTCGATCCCCAAAGCGCAGCTGCCCGAACTTGATATGTCGAATCCCCTCCTGGCGGCGTGGAATACGCCCCACCAGACCCCGCCGTTCTCCGAGATCGAACTCTCGGACTACGAGCCTGCGTTCGACGCGGCCATCGCCTGCTCGCGTGCCGAGATCGACGCGATCGTCGCCAACCCCTCGAAGCCGACCTTCGGCAATACCATCGTGGCTCTGGAGCGCCACGGTGCGCTGCTGGATCGTATCTCGGGTATCTTCTTCAACCTGCTCGAAGCGGATACGTCGGACGAAATGCAGCAGATCGCACTGCGCGTGCAGCCTAAGCTGACCGAACTGTCGAACGACATCTCGCTCAACCCCGAACTCTTCGCCCGCGTGAAGGCCGTCTACGGGAAACCCGGCCGCGGCCTCTCGAAAGAGGACAAGAAACTGCTCGAGGATACCTACCAGAGCTTCGCACGCAACGGTGCCGCCCTGTCCGACGCGGACAAGGAGCTCTACCGCAAGTATTCTTCCGAGCTGTCGGCCGCAACGCTCCAATTCGGCCAGAACGCCCTGGCTGCGACCAATGCCTTCTCGATCAACATCACCGATCCGAAGGTCGTGGCCGAGCTGCCGGACTTCGTGAAGGAGGGCATGGCAGCCGATGCCAAGGCGCGCGGTGAAAAGGGCTGGACGGTGACGTTGCAGGCGCCGAGCTATGTGCCTTTCCTGACCTATTCGTCGAACCGTGCGCTCAAGGAGAAACTCTGGCGTGCCTATAATTCGCGTGCATTGGGCGGCGAGAACGATAATACGAAGGTCGTGAAACAGATCGCCAACCTGCGCCTGAAGATCGCCAACCTGCTGGGCTATAAATGCTATGCCGACTACGTGCTCGAACGCCGCATGGCCGAGAATACCCCGACGGTCATGGCCTTCCTCGACGAGCTGCTCTCCCAGACCAAGGCCTATGCCGACCGGGACTATGAGACCGTCGGCGACTATGCCGCTTCGCTCGGGTTCAAAGGCCAGCTCATGCCGTGGGACTGGGGCTATTACAACGAGAAGTACAAGCACGAGAAATATGCGCTCAACGACGAGCTGGTGAAACCTTATTTCAAACTCGAAAACGTCCGCAAGGGCGTCTTCATGCTCGCCAACAAGCTCTACGGGCTGAACTTCACGCCCAACGACAAGATCGAGGTGTACCATCCCGACGTGACGGCCTACGACGTGACCGACCAGGACGGCCGTTTCATGGCGGTACTCTACCTCGATTTCTTTCCCCGCGAATCGAAGCGTTCTGGGGCATGGATGACCGAGTTCCGCGGTGCGAAGATCGTTGACGGCAAGGAGACCCGTCCGCTGGTGTCGCTGGTGATGAACTTCACCAAGCCCACCGAAACGACCCCTTCGCTGCTGACTTTCGACGAAGTGGAAACTTTCCTCCATGAGTTCGGCCACTCGCTCCACGGCATGCTGGGCGAGGGCAAGTACGAGTCGCAGACCGGAACGAGCGTTTACCGTGACTTCGTGGAGCTGCCTTCGCAGATCATGGAGAACTGGGCTACCGAGAAGGAGTTCCTCGACCTGTGGGCCGTGCATTACCAGACGGGCGAGCCGATCCCGGCCGAGGTCGTCGACCGCATCGTCGCCGCACAGAACTATTTGGCGGCCTATTCCAACGTGCGCCAGCTTTCGTTCGGCCTGACCGATATGGCATGGCATACGATCACCGAGCCTTTCGAGGGCGACGTCGAGCAGTTCGAGGTCGCATCGATGGCCCCGACGCAGGTGCTGCCCGTAGTTCCCGGAACGGCGATGGCCCCGGCATTCGGACATATCTTCTCGGGCGGCTATGCCGCGGGGTATTACGGCTACAAGTGGGCCGAAGTGCTGGAGGCGGACGCCTTCTCGCTCTTCAAGGAAAAGGGCATCTTCAACCGCGAGGTCTCCGGCTCGTTCCGTGAGAATATCCTTTCGAAGGGCGGTACCGAGCATCCGATGGAACTCTACGTGCGCTTCCGCGGCCACAAACCCGAAACCAGGGCGCTGATCGAGAAAATGGGGCTCGGCAAATAACCGCATTCCCATACCCGATAAAAAAGGGAACCTCCCAACAGGAGGTTCCCTTTTTTACGGTGCATTTCTTTTGCCCTGAAATGTTCCTTGTGATGAATATTTTACTAAATTTGCGGTTGGGATTGAGAATTTTATTACGCTAATACACTTGCACTATGCCTCTGGAAAAACTAAATGCGGCACTGATCGGTGCTATACAAAATAGTACCCCGGAATATACCAATGCGGCGGCCATTCTGACGGACAAGCTCAATATCGGCCGCGAGGCGGCTTACCGCCGGCTGCGCGGCGAAGTGCCTTTCACCTTCGGGGAGGCGGGCGTACTTTCGGCGCAGATGAATTTTTCGCTCGACCGCACGGTCGGGGCCTTGGATTTCGGGAATGTGCTTTTCCGGCTGAGTTTCAGTGATTACCATACGGCGCTCGAAGATTACACGGGGGTTATCGACCAGGATACCCTTTTCTACCGTGAGGTTTCCTCCGACGTCGATGCCGAACAGGCCATCGCCGGAAATTCGTTTCCGCGGATGCTTTACATGCGTTATCCGAAACTGACCAATTTCAAACTTTTCAAATGGCTCTACCAGCAGGGGCTCATCGACTGTTCGGGGGCTAAATTCGAGGATATGAAAGTGCCGGAGGTGCTTTTGCAGAGCTACCGCGACCTGGTGCACGAAGCGCAGCTGATGCCTGCCACGACCCTGATATTCGACGGCAGTTGTACCAAACGCTGGGTCAACGCCATCTGCGCATTCCGCAACATGCATCTGATTAGGGACGAAAGCGTCGAAGTGCTGAAAGCCGAGTTGTTGCAAATGCTCGACGACCTGGAAGAGATTTGTGTTTCCGGGCAGTTCCGCAGCGGGCGGCCTGTGTCGGTCTTTATTTCGGATATGGATATCGAAGCGACTTACTGCTACCTTTCGGCACGGCATTACCGGGCGAGCTGCCTCGAGGCGTTCTCGATCAACTCGCTGCGCAGCTCCGATCCGGACATGTTCGAGCACACCAAACGCTGGGTGCTGGCCCTGAGCCGGTTTGCGACGTTGATATCATGCAGCGGGGAATTGCAGCGGATCCATTTCTTCAAGCGGCAGCGAGCTGTCGTGGCAGAATTGGAAAGGGAGGGCTTAGAACCCTCCCCCGAAGTCTTCCAGGAATAAACGGAACCTTGCGTCTAGCTCCTTGGTGTCTATCCTGTGCTTCAAATCCTGACGGATTTTCCACTTGCGTCACTTTTGCGGGTGTAGCCCGCCCCTTGCACAATCCCACTTGAATTCTTCATATCTCCTGTGCAATACAAAAGTAGGGTAAGGCTTCGGGTAAAACAAGACGGAAAACGGGTGTGCGTGCAGATTGATTGTCTGTTTTTGATGCCTGGTTTTGAGTACGGCTCGGATTTTGAAATTAAAATTTCAGGTGTGGGTGATAATGCTGATATCCGACGGAAGCGTGGTTTGTTTGTTTCGCATTGCGAAACAGGCTGTTCGGGGGGGGGAGGAGCGTGGAGGAAGAATGAAAAAAGCGAGGAGACTTCCTCGCTTTTTCAGTTGAGCTACCTGGATTCGAACCAAGAATAACAGGACCAGAATCTGTTGTGTTACCATTACACCATAGCTCAATGACGTTTTGGTGATGCAAAAGTAGAACTTTATTTTTCAATTGCAAAGAAAATTCACAAAAAAAATTAGTACATTTGTTTTAATCATTTTCCGACCGAATGAACTTGTAAATAAAAACAACCTAAAATCAGAGAATTATGGGAATTAAATTCCGCCTTATCGTCATGAACTTCCTCCAGTATGCCATCTGGGGTTCGTGGCTCATCTCGCTGGGCGCCTACCTTGGCGGTGGCCTCGACTTCACAGGGCTGCAAATCGGAAGTTTCTTTGCCACGATGGGCGTTGCGTCGTTGTTCATGCCCGCAGTGATGGGTATCATTGCCGACCGGTGGATCCCGGCGCAGAAGCTGCTCGGCATCTGCCATCTGGTGAGCGGCGGGTTCCTGATTGCCGCGGCTTCGCAAACGGCCTATGGGCCTTTATACAGTTGTATGCTGCTGAGCGTGATGTTCTACATGCCGACCATCGCCCTGTCGAATTCGGTGGCATACAATGCCCTCGACCTGGCCCGGCTCGATACCGTGAAACATTTCCCCCCGATCCGCGTGTGGGGTACGGTAGGCTTCATCGCCGCGATGTGGTTCGTCGACCTGACGCATATCGGCGGCGTGCAGATCAAGCTGACCGAGTGGCAGCTCTATGTCTCGGCGGTGCTGTCGTTCCTGCTCTCCGTCTACTCGTTCTCGCTGCCCGGCTGCCCCGTCGACCGCAATGTCAAGGCCAGGTCGTGGGTCGATACCCTGGGGCTGCGTGCGTTCACGCTCTTCAAGGAGAAGCGCATGGCCATTTTCTTCGTTTTCTCGATGTTGCTCGGCGCCGCGTTGCAGATAACCAACGCCTTCGGGGACTCCTATATACAGAGCTTCGGCTCGATGCCCCAGTATGCCGATTCGGCGATCGTGAAACACTCGGTGATCCTGCTTTCGCTGTCGCAGATGTCCGAGACGTTATGCATCCTGCTGATCCCGTTCTTCCTGCGGCGCTTCGGGATCAAGAAAGTGATGCTCATCTCGATGCTGGCGTGGGTGCTCCGCTTCGGGTTCTTCGGCGTCGGCAACCCGGGCTCGGGTGCCGCGTTCCTCATCCTTTCGATGGTCGTCTACGGGGTGGCATTCGATTTTTTCAATATCTCGGGTTCGCTGTTCGTCGAGAAGGAGACCAGCCGCGAGATCCGCTCTTCGGCACAGGGCGTCTTCATGATTATGACCAACGGCTTCGGTGCGTTCTTCGGTTCGTATGCCGCCGGTGCCGTCGTCGATGCCTGGGGATGGCCCGATTCGTGGTATATCTTCGCCGGCTATGCCCTCGTGGTGGCCGTGGTCTTCGCTGTCGTGTTCAAATACAAGCACAACCCCGAAGAGATGGTCTCGGTGAACCATTAATATAAGTATGGTTCCGGCGGCGCGGGGAAACCTCTCGCCGCCGGAATTTTTTTACCCGGGTGCCGGGCTACGGGCGGAGCATTTTGACGTGCGGGATACCTGCTTCGAAATAGGTGTCCGAGACCGGTGCGAACCCGAGGGTGGCGTAAAATCCGGCCAGGTGCTCTTGTGCCGAGATGCGGATGGGCTGGGGGCCCCATGTCCGGGCAATATAGCGCAGCGCTTCGGACATCAGGCTGCGGCACAGCCCGCGGCGGCGGTATGCAGCATCGACCAGCACGCGGCCGACCGAGGCTTCGGCGTAGGCGATCCCCGCCGGGATGATCCGCAGGAAGGCCACTACGCGGCCGCCGTCCTCCATCCACATGAATACGCTCTGCGGGTCAACGGCGTCGGCATCGGGTTCCGTGATGTGCTGTTCGAGGAAGAAGACGGCCTCGCGTGCCTGCACGATACGGTGGTATTCCCGGGTGGAGAGTTCGCTGAAATGTTTTGTGAGGACAGGGGACATGGCGGTTTGTAATTGATGACAAAGGTACTTAAAATTTCGGAAGATATGGATACGATCCGTGTGGATGGTGTGAGCTGCATCCGTTGCGGCCGATGTGTGAAGGTGTGCCCTTCGCAGATTTTCGTACAGGAGAAGGCGAGCGGCCCCGTGGCGCTCTCGAAACCCGAGAACTGCATCGTCTGCGGGCACTGCGTCGCGGCCTGCCCGACGGGGTCTGTGGCACATGCGGAATTTCCGCCCGCCAAGGTGCATCCGGTCGACTATGCGGCCATGCCCACACCTGCTCAGGTCGAACTGCTGATGGCTGCGCGGCGCTCGAACCGGGCGCTCTCGCAGCGCCCCGTGCCGCAGGAGATGCTCGACCGGATCGTTGCGGCCGCCGACCTCGCTCCGACGGCCACCAATGCCCGGCAGTTGGGCTATACGCTCGTGACCGACCCTGTGCTGCTGCGCCGTATGAGCGAATATACGCTCGGCGTGTTCGGCAAACTCGCGGATCGCCTTTCCCACCCGCTCGTGCGCCCGTGGCTGAGCCGTTTGCTGCCCGATGTCTACCGTTATGTCCCCGTTTTCCGGAAAATGCGCCGCGAATATGCCGGGGGCAACGACCGCATCCTGCGGGGTGCGACGGCCGTGTTGCTGATCCATGCGCCGAAGGAGAGCCGTTTCGGCGCCGAAGATGCCAACCTCGCCTACCAAAACGCTTCGCTGATGGCCGAGGTGCTCGGGGTGAGCCAGATATATATGGGCTTCGTGCTGACCGCCGTGCGGCAGGACAGGAAAAAGGGGCTCTGCAGGATGCTGGAGCTCGGCGGCCGCCATATCTGTGCCGTCATGGCGCTCGGGATGCCGCAGTTCCGCTACCCGAATTATATCGACCGCACGCCTTCCCCTTTGGAGCGGAGATAGGCGTGCGGGGCTTCCCGGAGCTGTGCCCGGGATATTTCAGTTGCTTTTTTCGAGTTTTTTGGCGGTTCGCGTCATCTGTCCGCTCCACCCGGTTGTCGCCGGGATACAAGGAGAAGCGGCCTCTGCTGTGCAGGGGCCGCTTCTCCTTTGCGGCTCGGTGTCAGTTGCCCGAAAGACCCCACTCCCCCGGGGAGTAGCTGCTTTTCGGAGCGTTCGGCACGTTGACGAAGAATTCGAACCCGCATTTGGCTTCGATCTCCGTCACGGGTACCGCACAACCGTCCGGTGTCTGGGTCTTGTCTGTGGTTTGTTCATACCAGAATCCGATGCATTGCAGTTCGTCGGCCGCAAGGGTGGTTACGGATTGTCCCGTGGTGCCCTGCTTGGTGCGCAGCAATACCTTGTAATAATGCGTCGGTACGGGGCATGGGTTACCGCCGTTGTCGGTCGTCGTACCCTCTGTCCCATCGAAATAACATCCCGTTACCACATAGAGCGTATCGGCGCACATCCATCCGCGGACTCTGGTTTCCAGGGTGCCCCATGCACCGCTGTTGAATGTAGCGAGCTGGGGCGTCATATTCGAATAGTAGGAAATCTGCTTGTTCGCCAGGTTGCTCACTTTCCGGTCGGCGTTGGGGACTTGATGCCCTTTGTTATAGGGGGCTCCCACACCGCCCACCATCTGCTCGGTCTTTCCCAGCGACGGGTCGGCCGAGTAGGCCCTCTCTTTCGAAGCGTTCGGGGCTGTATAATAGGCGTGCAGCGGATATGCTGCCCATAGGGCCGCCTTTTTCGCCTTGTCATAACCCATTGCGAAATTGCGCGGGTAGGAGCCGTTGCCCGCCGCCACGTCGGTGATGTAGTGGCATATCTCGGTCACCGAAGTGTTCGCTGCGGGCAGTTCCGCCCACGATTTTCCCAATGCCGCTGTTCCTGTTCCCGGGGTAGGGTCTGGGGAAGGATCGCCTCCTTCCCCGCCCGGAGTTCAATTCGCCGGTTGCCAGGTTATGTCGCCTATCGTCGTTCTGTTCTGATTATTTTGTTTTATGGTAATAGTGGCGTCATAACCTTGACAGTCGATTGTCGGTATTTCGAATGCGCTTTTACTGTTTCCCGGAATAGTGATACTTGCTGCCGTGGCACCATTGGCTGTTATGGTGACTGTTGCCGAACCTTTGCTTGAGGTCAACGCATTGAATTTAAGGGCTGTAATGCCTCCTGGGATCGTTACGGACATTGAGCCGTTTTTACCGATGGCTGCATATTTGTCGTTTATTACCACGACTCCGGCATTGGCAAGCGCCGTTTTGTCTGTGTTGGCCTGATTAGGATTACCACAGCCACTATAACTCCATTGCGGGGTTCCAGTGGTTACTCCGTTGAATGTGCCGCTGGAACCATAACTGGTAGTGCTGGGCACGGTGTAATTTTCGAAAGTCTCGGTTTCCCACATTACAGCCCCCGGTTTTGTCTGGGTGACGCTTACGGTTTGCGCTTCGGCGCCTTCGTACGATAATGTGATGGTGCCGGAACGTTCCTCGCCCTGATTTGCGTCTATCGTGAAAGAAACGCCGTCGACGTCATAAACGAATGAATTGAGCCAGGAAACGTTCGACGATGCGACGACCGACACCCCGTCTGTGGGATTATCAACCGTATAGTTGATGGTTTTGGTAGCGCTTTCCGCAGGAACGGACAAGGTCGTTTCCGATGTGATTTTCAGTACCGGCGGCAGGGTGATGTCATGGCCGGGAACGATCTGTATGCTTTCGATAATTATTCTTTCTTTTGCGGCGGAGGGCTCGATCCTGATTTTCGTTTTCGAATTTTGTGCGTCGAATTTCAGCAGGTAGGTTTTGAACTCCTCGGTCAGGTCTGCGGTCGTGATTGCCGCGGATTCTCCGGCGGTTACTTTGATTCCGGAAGTATCTTTCGGCCAGACTTTGGCCGAAATCAGTACCGAGAACGGTGCGGAGAGATCCAGTTCGCTGGTGACGATATACCCGGAGTTGTCGCTCGAACTCATGCGTAGGCCATGCGGGGAGTTGTATTGATAAACATAGGAGTTCGCCACATACAAGTTGTTTCCGTTTTTGTCTTTGCGGGACAGGATATTTGTTGCGGAGTTTCCTGTCAGGTTACTGAAATCGTCGGTAAACGGCAGGCTCAGACCGGTTGCCGCGGCTGTGATGTGTTCGTCTGAAAGATTGACATTCAAAGTGGTGATCTTTCCTGTTTCCAGATTGATTTCATTGGATAGGACAATCTCTTTTTTGATGACAAACCCTTCTGTCGCTGCTTCGACGACCAGTTTCGATCCCGCAGCCAACAATCGCGGATACACGCTTAAATAGGTGCCGCTGACACCGTTGATAACGTATTCCGTATTTGTCGTATAGGTCGCCGTTACGGTGTTGGAGCCGTTAAAATAGGGTGCATACATCGTGTAGTTCAAGAGGTCTACAACAACCCGGCCTGCCAGTGTGTTGTCGCCATCGGTCGTAATGGACAGTGACGATACGTGCTGGTCGGCCAATTTGGTGTCTGTAGACTGGTCTTTGAGTACGACTTTGACAATGGCACTCAACCGCCTGAATTCCAGATTGGCGACTTGCTGTCCCTCGGAATCGAGTGTGAGCGGTTTGCTGACCAGGATGTCGGCTTTGCCGTCGAACGAGTTGGCTGTCGGGGTTTGGTTTGCCGGCAGATCGACCTTTGCGCCCGTATTATCGCCTACTTTGTCGATTCCGTTGGCCGTGAATGGATAATAAGCGTAAATCGTTGATGAAATGTTCGCGTTACCGGAAAAAGTCGTTGTTGCGGCGCGCTCCGTCGCATCGTTCGTGAAGGGGTAGTTGGACTTCGTCCCGTCGGTACTGATGCCGATCTGATCGCCGACAGACCAATAAGGGGTCAATCCGTCGATCTCGGTGCGGACTTCCGGTTTGAGCTCAGGGTTCCCGGCCGTAAAAGTCATCTTGACGAGTTTGCCGGAAGAGGTGTCGATGCTGCTGTCTTCCTTTTGGCAGGCTGTGGCTGTTACAGCGGTGAGAGCTGCAAACAGTGTGATTTTAGAGAGACTTTTCATAGGGCTGCGGTATTAGAGTTCGTGTTCGCTTCCCGATCCGATACCTCCTGCACCGCCGCCGCTGCCCCAATCGTCATAGGCGTCGGGTGGTGTGGGCGATGTTGCAAACCCCTTTTCAGTCACGATGTCGATCGTCTCAATTACGGGCGGAAGATAGGTCGGATTTCCCCCCCCCTTGCTGGTGGACAGAATGTAATTCATAAGGCTAAATTTTTTGGTTAAAAACACTCTCGTACCAAATATAGCAAAAAATAATCTCTTCCCGTTTAAAAAACTGTGAAATTCCGCTTTCCGGTCAAAATATATACACAAACGTCTGTTCGTTTGCCGATTTTGCCCGTTTGGGATACTGCAACCGGTACCGACGACGGGAAACGGCGTCCGTGCCGCATTGTGCAGCGGCAATGCGGATCGTCCGGGATGGAAGAGGGCGGGGGATAAGCCGGGGTGGGGATTTAGTACATATTGTCGTACATCGACTGGCTCTTGTCGTATTTGAGGTCTGAGAGTGATGCCGCCTTTACGCCGATGTTGAAGCTCCAGCTGCGGTGGAACCCGAAAGGTATCCACGAAAACGACATCTGCCAGCAGTGCAGGTCGCGCGAGATGGAGATCGACGAGGTGGTGAGTTTGTTCGCCTTGATGTCGTAACCGCCCTGGAAGGTGATGCCGGTCTTGGGCGTTATGGTAAGGCTGCCGTTGAAGCTGACGGTCTGCGTGACGTTCTTCTTGTAGCCTTTGGGCGGGTAGTTGCCTGTCGATATGTTGTAGTTGATGGCATAGTTGAACCCGAAGTTCCACGGCAGCGAGAAATCGTAGTACATCTGCGACATGTATTGCCGCCGCAGTACGGGATCCATATTGCCGTAGGGGTCGTAGTAGGGGTTCATGTATTCGGGCGGGATGCTCGTAATGTCGTTGATGGCCGATTGCGAGCGGTCGTCGCGCGATTTGAACGTATAACCGAACGACCAGCCCGTCGAGACGATACGCCCCGGGAAGAAGAGCTTGTTGTAGCGCTTGCCGTCAGGCGTCAGCCGGTAGGGGTCGAGCGTCATCGAGAGGTTGATGCCGAAATTCTGGAAGATCGTCGTGCGGAACGAGATCGGGATGGTCGAGAGCCCCATCGAGTCGGCCAGGAAATTGTACGACCCGCTGATGCGCAGCTCGTCGATCAGTTTGATTTTCTTCACGCCCGAGGTGTCGCGCTTCGACAGTACCTTCATTTCGAGGTTCTGCGACAGCGCGAAGTTCATCGACATCGACCGTCCGGAACTGGGGACGCCGTATGCGTTGACCGAATAGGGCGAATAGCTGGTGAAGCGTCCCGTCGAGTCGGTCTGCATGGTTTTGTGATAGCCGTATTTCGGGTCGCCGAAGTCCGGCGTGTAGGAGAATCCGATCGAGGGGGTGAGCGTGTGGCGGATGGCCTGTATCTTGCGGTCTTTGCGCTTCTTGGTGAAGTCGTACATGCCGTATACGGTCGTCGATGCCGAGACGTTGAAGTTGTAGTTGTAGAGGCGGTAAAACCCGTATTGCGTCGGCAGCGTGTCGACCTTGTTCGTGACGGGGTTCCAGTCGAATTCGACTTTTTTGAAGTACCACTTTTCGTTGTATGTCGCCGACGGCGAGATGTTGATGTAGTTGAACAGGTTGAACGACGCCGAGACGGGGATGTTATGCTCGATACCGTTCTTCATGTTGTCGAACGTCTCCTTCGAGAAGATCTTGTCTTCGGTCGTGGTCACCGAGTTGGTCATCTTGCCCGTATACTGCATCGAGATCTTTTCGTACCACCGCTCCTTGCCCATGCGTTCCTTGCGTTTGAAGGGGTAGAAACGCGAGACGTTGAAGACCACGGTCGGCAGCGTCACCGAGAGGCTCTTGTTCTGCGAGTTCTGCGAGATGGACATGTTCGCCGAGAGCGAGAAGGGTGTGCCCGCCCAGTTCTTCGAGTAGGCGATCGACGAGTTGGTCTGCGTCGAGAGGATGTCGTTGAGGTTGGTCGCCGAATATTTGCTGTAACCGCTGGTCGCGAAGTTTACCGATGCCGAGAAGGTCGACCCGGGGTTGGCCTTGGGATCCTGGGAGTGTGTCCACTGGATGCGGAAGTTGCTCTGCTTGATATAGTCCGGTTCGCCTTTTTCGCCCGTTTTGATGTTCGAGTACTGCATGTTGAAACTGCCGCTGTACTTGTAACGTTTGATGTAGCGCGATGCGGCCGATGCCTCCCACGAACCGAGCGTGTAGAACCCGCCGCGTACGGCCAGGTCGGCGTAGTCGCCCAGCGTGAAATAGTAACCCATGTCGCGCAGGAAGAACCCCTTGGTGTATTCCTCGCCATAGGTGGGCATCAGCAGACCCGATTTTGGCCCCATGTTGATCGGGAAGAAACCCTCGGGGATGCCGAGGAAGTAGATCGGCACGTCCTCCATGACGAGGTAAGCCGGCCCCGTGACGACTTTCTTGCCGGGGATGACCTTGGCTTTGGTCATGGCCAGGTAGAAGTGCGGGTGGTCGGTCTCGTCGCAGGTCGTGTATTTGCCGTTTTCGATGTTGACCGTGTTGTCGGGCATCTTCTTCACGCTCCCGCCGACCAGCCAGCCGTCGCCCTGCTGCGTTGCCACGCCCTTGATCTTGGCCTTCTTCGAGGTGAGGTTGTAGGTGATCGTATCCATCGTGTACGATGCGTCGCCCTCGGAGAATTCGGGCTTGGTGACGATCGGTTTGCCTTCGAGCGAGTCGGGTTTGCCGTATGCATAGACCATCTTGTTGTCCATGTTGATCTGCATGTAGTCGGCCTTGAGGTTGCTGTTCTGATAGGTGATGTCGCCCTCGTTGTAGATATAGACCATCTTGTTGCGCACGTCGTAGACCAGCGAATCCTTGTTCTTGCCCGAGATCGGGTCGTCGAGGAACGCCCCCGGTTTCTGGGGCTTTTTCTCTTTCACCGTGTCGCGGGCGATGGTGTCCGCTCCGCGGCCTTCGAGCGAGTCGCCTTTCTGCGTGATGAGCGAATCGAGCTGTGCGCCGAAGAGCGAATCGCGCTGCTCCTGCGGCAGGGCTTCGAATGCGGCGCGGCGGCGTGCCCGTTCCCGGGCGGCGCGTG
>ERZ772885.1045-NODE-1045-length-18398-cov-6.849152_pt1 | contig 18398 bp, 20 predicted proteins | sample MGYA00580580_ERZ772885 | MGnify/ENA primary metagenome ERZ772885 (study PRJEB29015, sample SAMEA2737673) | human gut metagenome | biome: human gut; feature: human-associated habitat; material: faeces | place: China | collected 2012 ...
CGGCCAGATACTGGCCCACATCGCAGATGTAATCCTTGAAGATGGCGGCATACTTTTCGAGCCATGCCCACATCTCATCCACGCTGATGGGAGCTGCGTTGTAGCTGCCCTCCATGACCAGATTCTTGGAATCCACCATGGTGACGAGGCGCTTCTTCACAGCATCGTCCAGATGCAGCAGGTCGCCCATGCGCAGGGTCTTCTTCATGTACTTGTCGCCGTAAGCGTAGGCAATGCCGCGCTTGGTGGAGCCGAACTGTGCGCCGGTCTTGGACAGACGTGCTTCTTCCAGACCGTCCTGCTCCACATGGTAGGGCATGGTGATGGTTGCACGGTCGGAGATCTTCAGGTTTGCCGGGCTGATCTCAACGCCCTGCTCCCGCAGCTTGTTGATCTCGCCGTCCAGATGATGCGGGTCGATGACCATGCCGTTGCCCATAACGCAGACCACGTTCGGACGCAGGATGCCGGAGGGCAGCAGATTCAGCACGAACTTGCCGCGCTCGTTCTTGACCGTGTGACCGGCGTTGTTGCCGCCCTGATAACGTGCAACGATGTCATACTCCTGGCTGATGAGGTCGACCATGCGGCCCTTGCCTTCATCGCCCCAGTTGATACCCGTAATTGCAGTAAGCATAATAAATGACCTCTTTATCATTTTTTCAAAAGACAGCCTTTTCCGTGCACCTTGCCCGGGATACGCCACCTTGGGAAAGCACATCAGCAGGCATACACAAAGCACATACCAATGCAAGTATAGTATAGCACAGATCGCCGTGCAAAAAAAGAGGAAAGCGCAGCTTTGAGCTGCGTTTTCCTCCAAAAAAGTGCGCGTAAAATTGTGCGTTCAGCTGCGGGGGGGTTCAAGGTCGGCACGGCGGGTCACCTTGTGGATGGTGCCGTCCGGCTCCTGAATGGAGGTGTTGGCCAGCTGCGCGCGCAGGCTGGCCTTCATGTCGTCGATGTATTCGCGGCGCAGGGCCTGCTGCTCTGCCTTTTCGGCCTCGGTCAGGCCGGTGGTCTTGCTCTTTTTTGCCAGCTCGTTGATGCGGGCGATCTTTTCCTGTGTCATGGTGCCTCCTGTATTTTCAAGCGGAATATGTTATAATAAGAAGGTAAACCCTCTCAGTCATTGCTGTGCAATGCCAGCTTCCCCGAAAGGGCGAGCTTTTTAAGGAATTTTCTCAATCAGTATAGCAAAGGATGATAAAAATGGCAACTCAATTGAATTTTGCACAGCAGATGGATGCCGTGCTCAAGGAGCTGGGCGGCACCCGTCCGCGCCTGCTGCTCCACGCCTGCTGCGGGCCCTGCTCCAGCGCAGTGCTGGAACAGCTGTGCCAGTATTTTGAGATCACAGTGCTTTACTATAACCCCAACACATGGCCTGCAGAGGAATACCACCGCCGCGGCGAAGAGCTGAAGAAGTTCGTGGCAGCAGCCCATCCTCTGGGCGTGACCGTGGTGGAGGACCACTACGACCCGCAGGAGTTCTACTCTGCTGTCACCGGCCTTGAAAACGAGCCGGAGCGGGGCAGCCGGTGCACGATCTGCTACCGGCTACGGATGCGCCGGGCGGCGCAATACGCCAGTGAGAACGGCTTCGACTGGTTCACCACCACACTGTCCATCAGCCCGCATAAAGATGCCAAGCGCATCAATGCCATCGGGCAGGAGCTGGAAGCCGAGTTCGGCGTAAAGCATCTGCCTTCGGACTTCAAAAAGCACAACGGCTATCTGCGCAGCCTGCAGCTTTCGGAGGAATACGGCCTGTACCGGCAGGATTACTGCGGGTGCGAGTTCAGCGCGAAGGCAAGAGGGATCGAAAAGTAAGCCGTTATCGGGCAGGCCGCTTTTTTGCTTACTCTTCCGGCAGCTTTGCCACCAGCAGGGTGAAAATAATCAGCCCCACGCAGGGCACGATGTTGGAAGCCATACCAGCGGCAAGGCCAGCCTTTTCGGCTACGATGCCAATGATCCACGGCATGAGGATGGCACCGCTGGACGCCGCCGGCAGCATGATGCCCATGCTGGTCACGCTGGTCATGCGGCCTGCGCTGGCGACCGCAGTGGGGTTCAGACCTGCCATGGAGAACGCAAATGCAAACAGCAGCACGATGGCCATGCCCTGCGTGTGGGCCATGACCAGCAGCACATAAAAGATCGTACACAGCACGCTCATGCCCACCATGGCCTTGCGCGGGCTCTTGAACGGGAACACGAATGCGATCAGCAGACGGGCCACCAGCGTGGCACCCCACATGACCGTGACGGTGTAAGCCGCCAGCGTGCCCGCAATGATGCCGCTGCCCTTGAAGTAAGTGACCATCCAGCCGTTGACGCTCTGCTCTGCAGCGTTCTGGAAGAACAAAAGGCCGGTCAGCATCCAGAACCGTGCCGAACGCAGAAAGCTCCAGTCAATGGCCTGCTTTTCCTTGGCATTCTTGGCCCTGCCGCCGCCCAGCGGGGTAAAGGCATATACCAGCCACAGCACAAGTCCCAGTGCCGCCAGCAGGAACACCGCCAGCTCAGTGCTCACCTTCGCCGCTGCCGCAATGAGGAAGGGGCACAGCAGCGCACCGCAGGCGTAGCAGCTGTGCATCAGGTTCATGCCGCGGGTGCGGTCGGCAGAGTGATCGCTGACCAGAATGGTGCAGGTGTTGATAACACTGCCCTTGGCAATGCCCACCACAAAGAAAGCCACTGCCAGCAGGATCTCTACACCGGTCAGGCCCATGATGCCGTAGCCCACCGCATAGCCGATGGTGAGCAGCAGCACACTGGGCTTCATGCCCAGTACACTGGGCAGCATACCGATGAGCAGGCCTGCCAGCAGATTACCCACACTCATAAGTGAGAGCAGGGTGCCGGTCATGCCGTAGGCAAAGCCGTAGCGCTCCTGCAGCAGGCTGACCACCACGCCCGCACTGATGGCACAGATGCCACTGAAGAAGAAAGTAAGAAAGCCTGTATTCCGCAGGCGTGCAGACTGTTGTTCCATAATCGTCCTCTTTCTGTGAAAATATCCTCCTTCTATTTAACCATAATTCCGCATCATTGCAACCGGATTTTCTTACAAAAAGTTGCAAAAAGCCCGCCGGGGCACGGACGATTTAAAATGCCCTCCGCTTGCGCTCTGGGCATCTTCAGCGGAAAAATCATTTTTAATTTCGCGTTTGGACCGCTCTGCGGAGCGCTCCAAACGCTTTTTTCACGAGAGGAGCTGTGACGGGAAAATGCATCTCATCTCTGCGACCTTTCTTGTGAAAATGGTAGAACGGAACGCCCGCAGGCGTTCCGTTCTACCGAAATCCAGAAGAATATTTCCTTGAATTATGCCCAGAGCGCAAGCGGAGGGCATTTCCAATCATTTTCATGCAAAAAGCCCGCCGGGCATCGCTGCACGGCGGGCTTTGGTTTACAGTTTACTCTGCCTTGGTCTCGGGCTTTGCCTCAGCCTTGGCTTCCGGCTTTGCTGCGGGGGCAGCAGCGGGAGCGGCGGGCTTCACCACGGGCTTCGGGGGATTGGGGTCATCCTTCAGCGGGAAGAGGATGATGTGCTTGGGGCACTTCTGGGCACACATGCCGCAGCCCTTGCACTTGTCATAGTCGATGCGGGCCACGCCGTCCACCACGTGGATAGCGTCGAACTTACAGGTGCGCTCGCACATACCGCAGGCAATGCAGGAGGTGGTGCAGGCCTTCATGGCCACAGGACCCTTGTCCTTGTTGGAGCACATGACCACCGGCTTGCGCGGGCCGCCCACGTCGATCATGATGACCTGCTTGGGGCAGATGTTTGCGCAGGCACCGCAGCCGGTGCACTTGTCCTTGTCCACCTTGGCAACACCGTCCACAATGTGGATAGCATCGAACTTACACACCTTGGTGCAGTCGCCCAGACCAACGCAGGCAAAGGAGCAGGTCTTGGGGCCGCCGTACAGGGCAGCAGCGGCTGCACAGGTCTGGATGCCCTTGTAATCGTAAGCAGGCTTGCAGTGCTCGGAATTGCCCTGACACTGGACAACCGCCTTCTTTTCCACAGCGCTGGCCGTGCCGCCCATGATCTTGGCAATGGCAGCGGCAGCCTTGGGGCCGCCGGGTGCGCACTTGTCGCAGGGCACGCCGTCCATGACCACAGCCTTTGCGTAGTCCGCACAGCCTGCGTAGCCGCAGCCGCCGCAGTTTGCACCGGCAAGGCAGTTGGTAACTTCTTCAATGCGGGGGTCTTCCTCCACCGCCATGAACTTGGACGCTGCGACCAGAACGATCGCGCCGACTGCGCCCACGATGGTACACAGGATAACAGCAGATACAATATTCATAATCCTGTTCCTCCCTTACAGCGTGACATTGAACAGGTTTTCGACGATGCCGCCGAAGCCCATGAAGGACAGGCTGGTGATTGCTGCTGCGATCAGGGTGATGGGCAGACCCTTGAAGGGTGCCGGGGGATCGCAGGCTTCCACGCGCTTGCGTACGCCGCTGAACATGACCATGGCCAGCATGAAGCCGCAGCCTGCGCCGATGGCACAGACCAGAGCCTCAATGTAAGCAACACCGAAGCCCAGAGCAGCCACATCTGCGCCGTAGTCGCCCACGACCAGAATGGTGACAGCCAGAACACAGCAGTTGGTGGTGATCAGGGGCAGATAAACGCCCAGAGAGTTATACAGTGCAACCACGTACTTCTTGAGGAAGATCTCGATGAACTGCACCAGAACAGCAATGACCAGAATGAACACGATGGTCTGCAGGTAGCTCAGACCAGCCGGGTCCAGAATGAAGATCTGGATGGGGAAGGTAACGGCCGTTGCCATGAACATGACGAAGATGACGGCGCCGGACATACCAACCGCAGAATCCAGCTTTTTGGAAACGCCCAGGAACGGGCAGATACCGTAGAACTTCACCAGCACGTAGTTGTTGACCAGGATCATGCTGAAGAAGATCGCAGCGAGTTTTACTAACATCTTATTCTGCCTCCTTCTTCAGGTTATCAAGGTCGCAGCAGCTCTTGCGCTCGATGCGGGCATCCAGCTTGCCTTCCAGCCACACACAGCCGGCCATCAACAGGCCAAAGCAGAAGAATGCGCCGGGAGCCTGCGTCATGATGGAGACCTTGGCAACGCTTTCCGGGATCACCTGGAAGCCCAGCCATGTGCCGCTGCCCAGGATCTCACGGATGGATGCCATCAGGGTAGCGGTGAGGGTGTAGCCAACGCCCATGCCCACGCCGTCCAGTGCGGAGTCCACGATGCTGTTCTTGCAGGCGAACATCTCGGCACGGCCCAGAATGATACAGTTGACAACGATCAGGGGCAGGAACACACCCAGAGCGTTGTACAGGCTTTCCATGTAAGCCTGCATGAACATCTGAACGATGGTCACGAAGCTTGCGATAATGACGATGTAGCAGGGCAGATGCACCTTGCCGGGGATCACCTTGCGCAGCAGGGAGATCATGATATTGGAGCACACCAGCACGAAGGTGAAGGCGGCACCCATGCCCAGAGCGCTGGAAACTGCAGTGGTAACTGCCAGAATGGAGCAGGTACCCAGAACCAGACGCAGAACAGGGTTTTCTTTGATAATGCCGTTGGTAAGGATGCTTACCTTGGACTTATTTTCTTGTGCCATTTCTTACCAACCTCCTTTACGCCAGCTCGTTGTAGCAGTTGACACAGTCATTGATGGCAGCAAACAGAGCGGTGGACGAAATGGTTGCGCCGCTGTAGGCATCGTAATCCTGATTCATCACAATGTTCTGGGTGCCATCCATGCCATCGAACTGCGCCAGGAAGTCGTCACTGCTCACGTTGGAGCCGATGCCCTTGGTCTGGGTAGAAGCGTCCACCCAGATGCCGGTCTCGGCACCATTGGCATCAAAGCCCATGATAACGGTCAGGATACCGCCGTCAAAGCCCTTTTCCTCGGCCTTGATCGCAGTGCTGCCGTCCGGAGCCTTGACCACGCCGGTGATGCCGGCGGTGGTGTAATCGGTCACTTCTTCCAGCTCGCTGGCATCCGAAACGGAGGGCAGCACGCCGACATAAGCGGCCAGAGTGGTGCGCTTGGTGTTCTCGGCAATGACCGGGGCGGTCATGCCGTTCACCAGTGCCAGCAGCAGGCTGGCGATCAGGGAGATAACGCTCAGCACAACAATGGGCTTGATGGTGCTCTCCCAGTTGGAAGACTTACTCATTTGCCAGCACCCTCCTTTGCTTTCTTTGCAGGCTTGATGTAGCCATACGGGGTCTGACGGGTCAGATCGTTGATGTAGGGGACCCACAGGTTCATGAACAGCAGTGCGAAGGACACGCCCTCGGTGTAGCTGCCCCAGTAACGGATGGCAAAGGTGACGATGCCCAGTGCCACGCCGTACACCAGCTTGCCCTTCAGGGTGAAGGGGCTGGTAACGTAGTCGGTAGCCATGAACACAGCGCCGAACAGCAGGCCGCCGCTCAGCACGGCAACCAGAGCCTCGTGCACACTGTGGGTAGCAATGAGGTAGAACACGAACATGCTGCCGACGTAAGAAGCCGGGATGGCGATGCTGATGGTCTTGGTGGCCACCAGATAGATCAGGCCCAGCACGATGGCCAGTGCGCAGGTCTCGCCCAGCACACCGCCATGGATGCCCATGAACAGATCCAGCAGGCTCAGCTTGGACTTATCAGCCACAGCCAGCGGGGTAGCGCTGGACAGCTGGTCCACCGCTGCATCCGGGAACACCCACTTGTTCATGGAACCGGCAAAGCTGATGAACAGCACGATACGGCCCACCAGAGCGGGGTTGGCAAAGTTCATGCCAATGCCGCCGAACAGCTGCTTGACGATGACGATGGCCACCAGATCACCGATGATGAGCTGGCCGATGGGCATGCCCACGGGCACGTTCATGGCCAGAATGATGCCGGTGACGACGGCGGACAGGTCGCTGATGGGGTTGGGCTTCTTGAGCAGCTTGCAGTACAGCCACTCAAAAGCCACACAGGCCACCACGGACACAGCTGTTACCAGCAGTGCACGCATACCAAAAATGATGGCAGAGGCCACCACGCAGGGGCACAGGGCGACGATCACGTTGGCCATCAGGCTCTGGGTGGTCTCTTCGCTGCGCACATGCGGGGAAGCCGAAACAATAAGCTTCGTATCCATTACTTATTGCCTCCTTTTTTGATTTCACCAAGGTAGAACGCCTTTGCCAGACTCATCATCTGGGTAACAGGGCGCTTTGCCGGGCAGACGAACGAGCAGCTGCCGCAGTTGAAGCAGTAGTCTGCATGCAGCTTGCCCAGCTCCTGCACATCGCGTGCAGCGTATGCCTGATTGACCTCCACAGGCTCCAGACCCATGGGGCAGTACTCCACGCAGCGGCCGCAGCGGATGCAGGGATTCACCGGTGCAGGCTCTGCAGCGGCCTTGCTCAGGAAGATCAGGCCGGAGGTGGTCTTGGTGGTGGGGTAGCTCAGGTTCTCCACAGCGGGGCCCATCATGGCACCGCCGGCAACCACTTTGCCCAGCTCGCCCTTGACACCCGCAAAATCAATGATGTCCTGATAGGCAGTGCCCACGGGGACAACGATGTTCTGGGGCTTTGCACAGGCATCGCCGTCCACAGTGATGGTGCGCTCGACCACCGGCATACCGGTAGCCAGATACTTGCCAAGGGTGGAGACGCTGGTCACGTTCATGACGATAGCGCCGGCATCTGCGGGCAGACCGCCGTGGGGCACTTCGCGGCCCAGACACTTTTCAATAAGGATCAGCTCTGCGCCGGTGCCGTAGACACTGGGCAGGGGCTTGACCTCGATGGTGTTGTCGCCATTGGTCTTTTTGCACAGCAGGTCGATGCACTCGGGCTTGTTGTTCTCAATGCCGATGACGCACTTCGGGATGCCGGTGTACTGCAACACGGCCTTGATGCCGCGGATGATATCATCGCTGCAGTTCAGCATCTCCTGCGTATCGCTGGTCAGCCACACTTCACACTCGGAAGCGTTGATCAGCAGGGTATCCACCTGCTGCTTGGGCTGCAGCTTTACATCGGTCGGGAAGCCTGCGCCGCCCAGACCGACCAGGCCGCACTCACGCACAGCCTTGAGGAAGCTGGCCTTATCGGTCACTTCCGGTGCCTTGACAGCCGGGTCCACGGTCTGTTTGCCATCGGTCTTGATGACGACAGAGTCGCACATGCGGCCATTGGACAGACGGAAGGGCTCCACTGCGGCAACCGTGCCGGAGACACTGGAGTGGATGTTTGCAGAGACGAAGCCGCCAGCCTCGCCGATCTTTGTACCAACGAACACCTCGTCGCCCTTTTTGACCAGAGCTTTGGCGGGAGCGCCGATATGCTGGCTCATGAGGATGCGTACCTGCGCGGGCAGAGGCATCGGGATCGGTTTGCTTGCAGCAGTTGCCTTGTCATGCGGCGTATGCGCGCCAAGCGCCGCACGTTTCAGCTTGTTCAACATGGAATTCAAATCCCCCATTCTGCTTGAATTGCCGCCCCCACGCCCATGCAGGCGCACTGGTACAGGGACAGCAGCTGCTTAACATGTTTATTGTATCATTTTGGCGTGGGAAGTCAACGACAATGGCACAAAAATGATGTATTTTCCTGAACTTTCTTTTCATTTTTTCGTGGTTATATATAACTAACCACCGTATTTTTCTTCCTGCATCCGGTGTTTGCCTTTGCAGACGAAATATGGTATACTATTATTAACATTCACTTGCGGAACGTCCCCCGCTCCGCGCAAGACTTTTCCAAGGAGGCTTCAAACCATGAAAGTTCTCAAAGTGCTGCTCGCATTGCTCACCACGCTGGCCGTTGCCCTGACCGCCGCCCTGCTGCTTGTTCAGGATAAAAACGCGCCCCGCTATATCCAGATCTACGAAAACGAGCAGTAACACCCGTCTTGCACAAAAAGCATCCCCCAGCCTGAACGGCAGCGCCGCCCGGGCTGGGGGATGCTTTTTGCGGGGCAAAAAAGGCTGCCGCACAGCCTGTGTGCGGCAGCCCGGGGTGTATCAAGTTGTGCTCGGAGTAGTCGGCGTATAGGTGGCCAAAATCAGGATATAGCTCTTATCGCCGATCTTGTGCGTAGCTGCACCGATCTCGACCTTATCATTGTCTCTGGGGTTGAATCTGCCGATTTCACTAAAGTTTTCGAATCTCGTGACCTGCCACATCCACTCCAGCTTCAGTAACTCGCCCATCATGCCGCTGCTCTTGAACTGAACGTCGTCGATCAGGTTGACAAAGCAGGGCGTTGTTGCGGGGTCGATCCCGGCTGCCGCTATAACCTTTTCATTCAGCAGCAGATCTTCGGCATTCTTGCCGTTGTTTGCCTCCTGCGCGACGGCTGCCAGCAGCGCTGCTGCCAGATCATCTGCCTTTTTGGTGTGGGTCACAGTTAAGTCTTCGTCTGTAAAATTATCGATCATTACTTTCAGCAGCTCGTCCTGCATGGCGTAGCTATTGCCGCCGCCGCAGCCTACCATCGTTAATGCCAGTGCAGCAGCCAGCACGGCGGCTGCCAATTTTTTGAACAGTTTCATCGTTTCCTCCTTGCCGCAGCCTGCAATGAGTCTGCCGGGGCAGCTGCAGGCCGCATCTTGTAAGTATACCGTTCCGGTCTTGGACATCCGTAAGGGCTGTCACAGCCCGGACGCTCTTATTTCGCAATCATAAGCACGCAGTTCTCGCCGTCAAGCGTGCCAATGGCAAGACCAAACTCAAATTTGCTTCCGATCTTGGGTTCGCCGATCTTCAAATAGTGCTTCTTCAGAATATCCAGAAGATCGTTTGCAAGCCTAAAAGGCTTTTGCATATTCATGGTATCGCTGAGGTAACTCGGGTTGCGCACCAGAGAGAGCGCATAAGCTTCCGTTGCCGGGTCAATGCCGACCTTTTTCAGGAACTTCTCATCCTTCAGCAGTTCATCAAGATTCGGCCAATTGCCTTCTTCCGACTCCGCGATGGCATTATTGATCTCTGTCAGCAGATTTGCCGCCAAGACATCCAGTTCCCTGCTGTCCGTGGCCTGAGCGCCCTCCACAGTAACAAGATCCGAGACCGCGTTCTTGACCTGCTGGGCAAGGTCTGTCTTGGAGCCGCCGCAGCCCACCATCATCAGTGCCAGAGCCGCCACCAGTACGGCAGCTGCCAGTTTCTTGAACAATTTCATGCTTCATGCCTCCTTCTTCGTCAGACACTATCCTATGCAGCCCGGACGTTTTCCAAGCCTGCTTTCTTTCATTTCACCGTCACATTTGCAATATTGTCAATACACAGAAGTCCTAAAGTTTTTCCAGTAAATTTCAGCAATTCGCGAAAAAAGGCTGCCGCACAGAATGTGCAGCAGCCTTTTGGGCTTAGTAATCTTTTTCGCAGCCAAGCAGGTACTTCATGTGCTCAAAGGTGCGGTCATGCCCAAGGTCGCGCACCATTTTCAGCAGTTCTTCCAGCAGGGCGCGGGTCTCCGGGTGGAGCAAGTAGTGGGTCTTGCTGCGCTCGTAGTATTCCCACGGGGAAGCATCGGTGTACTTGTCGCCCAGATAGATCTGGCTGGCGGCCACGCGGTCGCACACCATCTCGCACACATAGCGCAGGGGCATCTTCATGCCGTCAAGGCCGGTCTTGTTGATGCTGTAATCGATCCAGTATTCCAGATGGTGCTTGTTGCGGCCCTTGTGGTGCAGCCACGCGGAGGAATAGCCCCGCGCCAGACGTTCCGCTTCGTTGGGGCTGTGGTCACCCTGATAATAGATGCAGCCCGGAATGAACTCGGTAGGGCTGTACTTGCTCAGGTCGTGGGCAAGGCCCTGCTCATAGAGCCCGCAGGCAAAGCAGTATTTCATCACCAGCAGCTTGTGCCGGGTGATGGTCTCAAAATGGCCCTTGATGTTCATTTGGCGTTCCTCCTAATAACCCTCTCAGCCATCGCTGCGCGATGTCAGCTCCCCCGAAGGGGGAGCTTTTTCCCTGCGAATCGGCAAGTTTTTCCTGCAAACAGAAGGTTTTCTTTTCCTCCACAGCGCATAAAGCTCCCCCTTCGGGGGAGCTGGCGCACGTCAGTGCGCCTGAGAGGGTTCATCCCCTCCACTGCACCGTGATACGTCCCTCTTTCAGCCCGCGCAGATCATTGCTTTCGGAAAAATCCTCCCGGTCCATGGTCAGGTTGGGGTTGTAGTAGGGGTCGTGCAGGATGTTCGCCTTGCCGTGCACGGCGTACAGCCGTTGCTGCTCGGCGGCAAAGCGCCGGGCCTTCACCGGGTCTTTTTCGTCGCCGCCGCGGCTCTTGCTCTCGTAATGGGTCAGCTGGGCATAGGGTGTCCACGCAATGCGGTATCCTGCATCCCGCACCCGCAGGCAGAAATCCACATCGTTGAAGGCCACCGCAAAGGCCTCGTCCAGACCGCCCACTTCGTCCCACACGCTGGTCTTTACCAGCAGGCAGGCACCGGTGACGGCGGAAAAGTCCTGCACCGTTGCAGCGCGGAACATATAGCCGCTGCCGCCCGCCTTGCGGTATTTGTGACTGTGGCCCGCGTAGCCGCCAAGGCCGGTCACAACGCCTGCATGCTGCAACGTCTCGTCCGGGTAAAAAAGCTCTGCGCCGCAGATGGCCGCGCCGCCGGGGTGAGCACACTGCCGCAAAAGCTCTGTGAGCCAGTCGGCATTGCGCACCTCCACGTCGTTGTTCAGCAGCAGCAGGTAATCCCCGCTGGCGTACTGCCGGCCAAAGTTGTTGATGCCGGAAAAGTTGAAGCCCTTCTGCGGGTAGTTGACCACCTGCAGGCCGTCGTAGCGCTGCCGGGCTTCCTTATAATAGGTAAAGGTGGCCGGTTCGGTGGAGTTGTTCTCGATGACGATGACCTCAAAGTTCTCCCAGCTGGTTTTGGTCCAGATGCTGTGCAGGCACTTTTCCAGATCGCCGGTGTGGTCCTTGTTCGGGATGAGGATGCTTACCTTCGGGTCGCCCACGATATCCCACTTCACCCGGTAGGTACTGGGGAACAGGCCATCCTCCACGGTGCCAGTGCGCCCGGTGCGGGCCAGATGGTCGGCCAGCGCCTTTTTGGCTGCTGCCGCCACATAGGGCTTGGCATCGGTGCCGCCAGAGGTGGAGCCTGCGTGCACCCGCCAGTAGTACAGCACCTGCGGCACATGGGCCGCACCGCTGGTCTTTTCCACAAGGCGCAGGAACAAATCGTGATCCTGACTGCCGTCGCACTCCGGCCGCTCCCCGCCGATCTCATCCCACAGCGCCTTTTGGAACACCGCCAAGTGGCAGATGTAGTTGCAGCACAGCAGGTAGTCCGGGGCGTAATCCGGCTTGAAGTGGGCCACCATGGGCCGCTGGATGCTCTTGGAAAAGAGTGCTTCATCGCTGTAGAGGAAGCCGTCCGGCTCGCCCTGCGCCCGCAGCTGCAGAATGGCTTTGCCCATGGTGTACATGGCGTGGGGCGCAAGGATATCATCGTGGTCGGCAAGGGCCAGATATTCCCCTGTGGCAAGCTCTGCCGCAGCATTGGTGTTGGCCGCAATGCCTTTGTTTTCGATCTTTTTGTATACGATGCGTTGATTCTTTGTCTGATATTCCTCCACGATGCGCTTCACATCGGCATGTTCTGCATCGGAAGCATCCGCAAGGCAGAGCTGACCGTTGGGGGCCGTCTGGTTCACAAAGGAATCCAGAAATTCCCGCAGGTATTTTTCCGGTGTATTATACAGCGGGGTCAGGATGCTGATGGTGGGCAGGCCGCAGTCTGCCGCCGTTTTGCCGGCCATTTCTACTTTTTGAGCTTCCAGCACCTTTTTGGCGGGCAGATAGCGGGCACGCTTGCCAAAGCAGCGGCGCTTGACAAAGCCCGCGCCCCGTTTGAGCATGGTGGGCAGGCCCTCGTCCTTCGTCAGCTGCACCGCATAGCCTGCCAGCTCTCTGGCACGTTTCAGTCGTACATTCATATCAGGCCTCGCCGCGCTGCGTTGCCTTGTAGGCCGCGCAGACCGTTGCCGTATCGCCATTCATTTTCAGGTGGCCGTGGCTCAGCCATGCCACCTTGCTGCACATGCGCTCGATCTGCTCAATGGAGTGGGACACCAGAATGACCGTGGTGCCGCCCGCCATCAGCTCCTGCATCCGCTTTTCGCACTTCTGCTGGAACAGGAAATCGCCCACCGAAAGCACCTCGTCCGCAATGAGGATATCGGGCTTGGTGATGGTGGCAATGGCAAAGCCGATGCGGGCCACCATGCCGGAGGAGTAGTTCTTGAGCGGCACATCCAGAAAGTTCTGCAGCTCGCTGAACTCCACGATCTCATCAAATTTTTCGTCCAGATACTTGGGCGAGAAGCCCAGCACCGTGCCGTTCAGATAGATGTTCTCGCGGGCAGTCAGGTCCATATCAAAGCCCGCGCCCAGCTCGATGAGCGGGGCGATGGAGCCGCGGACCGTCACCTTGCCCTTGCTGGGCTTGTACACGCCCGCAATGGTCTTGAGCAGGGTGGACTTGCCCGAGCCGTTCAGGCCCACAAGGCCGTAGAAATCGCCGGGCATGATGTCCAGACTCACGTCCTTCAGGGCGTAGAATTCATCGTACTGCAGGCGGCCCTGCACCATGGCCAGAAAATACTCTTTCAGGCTCTCATGCTTTTCCTTGGAGAGGTTGAAGCACATGGAAACATTGTCCACTTTGATGATCGGTTCCATTGTTCTTCCTCCTTAAATATGCAGCACAAAGCGGTCCTGCGTTTTGCGGAATACCCACACGCCCACCAGCATGGAGAGCACGGCGCAGCAGCCGCACACCGCGAACATGTTGAAATCCAGCGGGATGCCCCACATCACGGTACGGCGGAAGCCTGTGATGTACCAGTACATGGGATTCAGCTTGATGATCTGCTGCATGTTGAACCCGCCGATGGAAAAGGTCATCTGGGTGGGGTCGTAGAAGATGGCGGAAAAATACAGCAATGCGGTGATGAACACGCTCCAGATGTGCATGATATCCCGGAAGAACACGGTAGCCGCTGCCAGAAGCAGGCCCACGCCCAGACTGAAGAAGAACAGCGTCACCAGCGGGTAGACCGCCTCGATGAGGGTCAGGTGGAAGGGTGCACCGGTAAAGATCATGACCAGCAGCAGCGCCACAAAGCTGAACACACAGTTCACCATGGCAAAGCAGCACTTTTCCAGCGGGAAGATATACTTGGGGATATACACCTTTTTGAGCAGGGGCGCTGCGCCCAGCACACTGCTCATGCCGGTGGAGGTGGCCTCGTTGAAGAAGTTGAACAGCAGCTGGCCGCACATCAGGAACACGGCAAAGTTGTCGATGCCGCTGCCGCGCATGTCCATCAGACTGCTGAACACGGCCCAGTACACAAGGCACATGAGCAGCGGGTTCAGAACGCTCCACACCACGCCCAGCACGCTGCGGCGGTATTTGAGCTTGAAGTCACGGCTGACGAGGTTCCACAGCAGATAGCGGTAGCGCCAGAAGCCGTTCCACATTGCTTTGAATTTTGCCACAGGCGATCACCACTTTTCAAAATATTCAAACTTCTGTGCAGCAAAGGGCTCGTGCAGCTTGTCCTTTGCGCTGGTCTTGTGCTCACAGCCGCAGTCCGGCCACTGCACGTTCACGGTGGGGTCATCGTAGGGGATGCCGCCCTCGCTGGTGGGGTCGTACACATCGGTGCACTTGTAGCAGAACTCTGCCACATCGCTCAGCACCAGAAAACCGTGTGCAAAGCCCTCCGGGATGTAGAACATCTTCTTGTTTTCCTCGGAAAGGGTCACGCCCACCCACTTGCCGAAGGTGGCGCTGTGGGGGCGGCAATCCACGGCCACATCGAACACCTCGCCCTTGGTCACGCGCACCAGCTTGCCCTGCGTGTGGTTCTTCTGGAAGTGCAGGCCGCGCAGCACGCCGCGGGTGGAGCGGCTCTGGTTGTCCTGCACGAATTCCTTATCGATGCCGGCTTCGGCAAACTGATCCTTCTGATAGGTCTCCATAAAATAACCGCGGTCGTCGCCGAACACCTGCGGCTCAATGACCACAACACCGGGGATCTCGGTCTGAGTAAACGTAAACTTGCCCATATTTTGTACCTCTCTTTTGTGAAGCATGTTTGTTTTATCTGGAAAAGTCTGTTCGACGCAGGCTTTTGCGCTTATTTGCCGCGGCGGGTCTGTCCCTGTTCCGTGCGCGTTCTGCGGCGTTTCTTCCGCCAGGTGATGAACCGCACCACCAGAAAGGTCACCAGCGCTGCCGCTGCGGTGGACCCCAGCGAGATGCCCAGCAGCCAGAATGCATGGCTTTGGGGCTTTACCGCCTTGGCCGCTTCCAACTCCTGACCGGTGCTGTTCTCCAGCAGTTCAGGCAGGCCGGAAATTTCCGCATCCACACGCACGCTGGTGCTCTCCTGCTTTTCGCCGCCGTGGACGGTGTACACAGCGTACACCTCCGGGTCGGAGCCAAGGACATAGCTTTCCGGCAGTTCCAGCGTCACCTCCACATCGTCGGCAGTCAGGCCGTTGGCCAGCAGCAGCCGCACGCCGGGGTCGGAGACGGTCACGGTGCCAAGGCTCCCGCCGCCGCCCACCACGCTCAGCGGTGCTGTGATGCCCTGCGCGGGCAGGTCGGTGTAGCCGGTAAAGGTGCTGAACGCATAATCCAGCAGGGTGCGCATATCGTTGTATTTATCGGTGCTCAGCTCGCTCTGCATGGTCACGCAGATGAGCCGGACGCCGTTCTGCTCCGCCAGACAGGCGTAGCTGTAGCGGGCCGTGTTGGTATAACCGAGCTTGGAACCCAGAATGGACGAGATGTAGTACCGGCTGGAGCCAATGCGCATCTTGTCCTGCTGGGAAAAGTAGCGGGTCACGGGCTGGATGTTGGTGGGGTCCATGGTGTACATCTCATTGCGGGTGAACACCTGCTCAAAGCCCGGCTGCTCCAGTGCCCAGCGCAGGATCTGCGCCATATCGTAGCAGCTGGTGTAGTGGTCGTCGTCACTGATGCCGTGAGGGTTTGCAAAGTGGGTGTGCGCAAGGCCCAGCTCTTCTACCCGCGCATTCATCTTTGCCACGCCGTCCGCGATGGTGCCCTCTCCCACATATTCGGCCAACAGGTTCGCGCCGTCGTTGGCGCTGGCCATCTGGGTGGCATACAGCGCATCCGTCAGGGGGACTTCTTCGCCTTCAAGCAGGGCGATGTGGCTGGAATCGGTGCCTGCCAGCGAGTACACATCCTCGTGGCTCACGGTCAGCTTTGTATCCTCCCAGTTTCCCTGCGCCTTTTCGCAGGCAAGGCCCAGCGTCATCACCTTGGTGATGGATGCCGGGTGCAGCTCTTCGTTCATATTCTGCTGTGCCAGCACAAGGCCGGTGTCTGCATCGATGATGCAGTAAGCGCGGGTGGCACCAAGGGCAGGGCCAACCGCCGCTGCCCCCGGCACGAACACGCAGATCATAAGCAGCACAACGCACAGCGCTGCGGTCAGTTTTTTCATCTGGTTTTTCTCCATTGAGCGTTTTTCTGCCCGTCGTACTGCATCGGCAAAGCATCAGGTAATAGTATACCACACTTTGCCCCGGCTGAAAAGACATTCACGCGTCGTGATTTCCCAGAAGCACCGGCTGCATCTGCCGCCCGGCCAGCGCAGCGTCCAGTGCAGCGGGCAGACGGGCAAAGTCCGCCTTCAGGCTGCTGGGCTTGTGGGTGGGGTCATCCTGCCCGTAGGGCACAAAATAGTAGTGCTTGCGCTGGTAGAGCCGGGCCATGTTCTCCCATGATGCGCCCAGCCCGTCGTTTGTGGAAACGCCCACCACCACCGGGCACCCCACCCTCAAAAGGCTTTTTGCCGCCAGCGTTACCGGCGTATCGGAAATACCCGCCGCCAGCCGTGCCAGCGTGGCCCCGGTGCAGGGCGCAATGACCATGATGTCTAAAAAATTATTCGGTCCGATCGGCTCCGCCGCACAGATGGTACGGATGCCCTCATTTCCTGTAATCTCGCAGATTCCGTCCACATAATCTTTCGCACTTCCGAACCGCGTGTCACACGTCTGCGCATTAAATGAAAAAACCGGCACCACATTGGCGCCCATATCGCACAGCCGCTGTATTTCTTTTCTTGCTTTCGCAAACGTACAAAACGAACCGGTAATTCCAAGCCCGATATTATAATTGGAAAAATCCATCACATTTCATGCTCCTTTCGCACGAATCTCTCCACCGCCCGGTCCAGAATATAGGCGCTCTCCTTCGGCGCATATTTTCCCGGAAGTCCAAGTGCCAGATCCGCACGGATGCCGCACTCTCTGGCGCAGGCGAAATCCGTACCGCCCGGTTTGGACGCGATGTCTAAAATATATGCATCCCGCGGCAGTTCGCGGATGATCGCACCTGTAACCACAGGCGCAGGAACCGTGTTGACCAGCATTGCCGCCCCCATCGCTTCCTCCGGTCCAAACGCAAAATCCGCGGCATAAAATCCATCCTTCTTGGCAAGTTTGCGCACTTCCCGTCTTCTTGCCAGCACCGTCACGCGCGCGCCGAGCTGCTCGAGCACGGCCTGAATGGTCGCGGACGCGCCGCCGTTGCCGAGCACGAGCGCCTTTTGCCCCGCGACGTCGATGCCGCTGTGACGCACGAGGTACTCGAAACCAAAGGCGTCGGCGTTGTCGCCGTAGAGCGTGCCGTCCGCCCGGCGGACGAGCACGTTCACGCTGCCGAGCTTTTGCGCGATCGGCGAGAGCTCGGCGCAGTACGGGATGACCGCCTTTTTATACGGGATGGTCACGTTGAGCGCGTCGAAATCGCCGCCGGTCAAAAACGCCGGCAGGTCCTCCGGCGCGACCTCATAGAGCCCGTAGGCATAGTCGGCGAGCTGCGCGTGGATGGCCGGCGAGTAGCTGTGGCCGAGCTTTTCGCCCAGAAGTCCGCACCGCATCATCACACCACCTCGCGATAGCTGCCGAGGTAGGAGAATTCCTCACACAGACCCGGCAGCTCGCCCATGAGCTGCTGGAACTGCGGCGAATAGACCGACGTCTCGAGATCGAAGTAGAACATGAACTCAAAGTCGCGCTCCGGCAGCGGACGGCTCTCGAGCTTGTTGAGGTTGATGCCGAGCGCGTAAAAGCGCGAGAGCACCTTGTACAGAGAGCCCGGCTTGTGCGGCAGCACCATCATGAGGCTCGTGCGGTCGGCGCCGGGATAGATCTCGAGATCCTTGGCGATGCAGATAAAGCGCGTGTAGTTGTTGCCCTGATCCTGCACGGAGGAGGCCAGGCTCTCGAGCCCGTAGAGTCCGACGCACGCGCGCGACGAGAGCGCCGAGACGTCCGCGCGGCCCGACTCGGCCACGCGCTTGG
>ERZ772885.1047-NODE-1047-length-18373-cov-10.087673_pt1 | contig 18373 bp, 20 predicted proteins | sample MGYA00580580_ERZ772885 | MGnify/ENA primary metagenome ERZ772885 (study PRJEB29015, sample SAMEA2737673) | human gut metagenome | biome: human gut; feature: human-associated habitat; material: faeces | place: China | collected 2012 ...
TCCTGAAACTCACAATCACTATCGGTCTGCAATCAAGTTCTTATATAAAAAGGTGCTGAAGATTGTCTGGGATGATGACACTGTTCCGGCTATGAAAAGAGAGCGAAATCTTCGCTAATTCCTGAAATGTATGCAAACCCATAGAATATAATTGTGCCCCTTCCTCATAACGGACAAATTTCTTTCTTCCGACCTGCACCAGCTTTTCCAATTCTGGAATTTCTTTTCTGACTTTAGGCATGAAAAAACCTCCTTCCTTCGTACATAAAAAAATATCTTTCATATATACAAAAGAAGGAGGGTGAAAATACAGCCTCTGATATGCAATTTTTTGGCTTTAGAGAAAAATTATGTATTATCGTTCAAATTGTAGCACAGGTACAACATATCTATAATTTTTTGTTTATCCGTCCCTCTAATGCCTAATGATTTTAAATCCACTGTTTCATCAGCTATTTCAGATAAGAACTTTTTCATATCCTCTGCTATTTCCGAACTGAGAACTTGCCTTGTATTGGCTGTGATTAACTGTGCTAATCGAAACACATCGTTTTTATGTTTCTTTATATTTTTGCTGTCAACCTGCTCTCCATTCAACTTGCGTTCTTTTAAATAGATTTTCTTGAAAAATCATTTTTCCACTAATCACATGTGGCAGAATGTATAAAGTCAGATGATTTTGAAAAAAAGCACAGAAAAGAGGCTGCGCACTAATTACTTAGTGCGACAGCCCCTTCAAACTTATTGATTTGATATTTTCGTGAGTAATATGTCTGGATTAGAATCCTGTCAATCTGAAGAACATCAATTCATTTGCCGACTCATCATTTCGCTTCTGTGTCAGCAGGATTAAAAGAGAACCGTCATCTAACAGCTGCATATCTTCCAGCCATGGATAACCGACACCAAATATGTCATCTGTAGAAATTGCGCCTATATGCGTTCCATCTTTTGCCCAGAATTGTATTTCCCGCATATTTCCATCTGCTGCCACAAAACCATTTTCTGTTTCCGCCATACCTGTAATGGATCCGAGCCGGTCCGGAGAACTGATATCTTCTCCACCTAATTTCAAAAGCTGATTGCCATCATAATCATAGACAACTATTTTTGTGCCTTCGTTTTCCGCAGCCATGGAACCGGCAACCATAATATGACTATTCGTGATCTGTACGTCATCTATCATGGAAAATAGTCCCTTGCGCTCTTCATCTTTATTTAATCCGGTCAGTATCCACGGTTCTGCTGTCAGGTTACCGCCTTGATTTGCAATCTTCTGAGTATCACTGTTCACCCAGAAACTGATTCCCCATTCTCCGGATGGATGCATATTCAAATGTCCATCTACGGTTGTCTGCATTGCCTTTTTTCCATCTTTTACGCCAATTACATCTCCGATTCCCGGCGAAAGATATAACATTCCACTGTTGTCTCCGGACAAATATTCACAATCATCGTCTAGTTCCATCGAAGAAACGAATTTGAGTCCGCTTTCTGAATATTCATAAGTATCCAGTTTGTTCTCCAGCAAATGGTATACCTGGTTGCCCTGTTTTACAAACTGATGTTCCATGATCTGCATGACACCCTGTGCTTCTTTAAACGGAATATATTCCGGAACGATTGTATAAGGACCTACCATCTGCTTTGCCAATACAGGTTCAAGAGGCTCTCCCTCCCATGGCCATGGTGCGTCTTTATTTCCTTCATCCTTTAATTTCAACACAATTCCTTCCAGCAGTTCTTTGTCAGAATCATCTATTTCCTGTCCCTTCACTCTGATATCATAGGATGTACCAGACTTTTCATGGCGATACATATACGTTTTCTCTACGGAATTACCTTCCGGCATTGCTGTATATTCTGCATTTCCTATTGTTACAGTGTCCATTTTCCCTTTTGCATATGTCTCTAAATCCACGCCGAAGTCAACTAAACTATTTCGATATTTATAGGAATCCTCCTTTGTTGCTTCTATATAAATGACATTCTCGGATTCATCTACTGTATCTCCATCAAAAAATCTAACGCGAGCGTAGTCTTTATCTTTCTTCATATTTTCTTTATCATAGTTCCATGCTTTCGGATAATACACTGTAAATAAATTTAATTTAAGATTTTCCCTGTCCTTAAATTTTGTTTCTGCCTGCTCTGTTTTTTTCTTCTCCGGAGCCTTTTTTTGTCCACATGCCGCTATCATCATCATGCATGTCATGATACACAGCACACACCACAATTTCTTTTTCATGGTATCTTCCCTCCCTTCACGCTTTCCATATCCGTTTCAGCTATTCACCGTCACTTTTCACACAATGAAATGTGTAGTAGTCTTCGTCATTACTGTAATCTACTTTCAACGTGCCATCGTCATTTATCGCCACTGAGAGAGATGGGTTATCTGATTCAATCGCACAATACCCCAGTGCAACTGACCATGGGAATGTCCCTATCTCTTCTCCTTTATAAATAACTGTTACATTACGGTCATTTTTGAAATCAAGACGCAGTGCATCATTGATGTTGTCTACTCCTTCCATAGAAGTCTGCGGTCCGTCTCCTAAAAGTTCTTCTACGCTTTCAGAAGCCCACTTACCTATGACTGCACTTTCCCCCTCTGTCAGATAGAGCGAAGGATCCATTGCATCGGTTCCATCCTTTGCAAAAATCACCTTTACTCCCATCTCCAGCATGTCGTCAAAAGAAATGATATCTTTTCCGATGGTTCCCACCATTTTTTCTCCTTCGATGCTCAAGGTAAACTGATCATCTTCGACAGACCATTTTCCATTTCCGGTAGTGTCTCCGACTGAAAAGGATACTTTTCCTCCATTTTTCACTTCAAATTCAAAATCACCACCGAAAGCTTCATCTACACTGACGGATATTCCCATCGTTTGAGCGGAGACCGCTACCCATTTTCCTTCATATGGATTCTTCTCTCCTGCTTTTCCGGAGCCTCCACACCCGGTCAGTGCTGCCATACTGATGATAAACACTAATCCTAATAACAAATTCAATTTTTTTCTCATAAGCCTCTTCCCTTTCGACTACTTCTTATCTGCAAAAAACGGAGTCAGCAATTCTGCCACCTTGCTGATTGGCATTGTCTGTAAGATCACCTTTCCCGGTCCTTTAACAACAGTATTAAAAATTCCCTCTCCTCCGATCAGCATATTTTTTACTCCTTTTACGGTTACAATATCCATCGTACAGGTTTCTTCCATTGCCGCTAAGTACCCGGTACTGATCACCATTTCCTGTCCGGCACTCAGATCATATTCCTCTGCATGTCCGTCAATTTCTACAAATGCAGTTCCATTTCCGCTCAATCTCTGCATAATGAAACCTTCTCCGCCAAATATGCCTTTTCCTAATTTTTTCTGGAAATGCATGGACAGTTCCACGCCTTCTTCTGAAGCAAGGAATGCACTTTTCTGCACGATCATGGAGTGACCGCTGCTAATCTCCAGCGCTTTGATTGCTCCCGGAAAACTTGATGCAAATGCAATCATTCCGTCTGTACCTTCTGCGGTATATCTGTTTTGAAATGCAGAATCACCAGACATCATTCTGCCGAACATTTTCTTCATTCCGCCACCGGAAACCGTCTCCATTTTCATGTTCGGACTCATCCAGCTCATACTTCCGCTTTCTGTGATCATAGATTCTCCTGCTGCTAATTCACATACGACAACTGGTAAATTTCCTCCTAAAATCTCATATTTTTTCATAGTAAAGTTCTCCTTTCTTTTCTTTTTCGTTTTTCTTTTTTCGTTTTCATCCTACAACAGTACCTTTTTCATTAAGTTTTGCGGCACATTGCACACATATATCCAGATCATCACAGATCAAAAAGCAATGGTCACATACAAGACGCTTACATATCGGACAAATATTAAAGATTTCTTTCGCCTGATTCAATGCTTTTTGAAATGCTAAATTCTTTTCCCGGTCATAAAGCGTATCATAAATAATCTTCCGATTTTCATTTTCCGGTTTTTTCCCCGCTTTGGAAAAACGAATTGGTGTGCTTTTCCATACTGTTTTACATTCCATGCAGCATAGTGAAAAGCAAAACTCATCCGGTGTAGAACAATCTATTAAATCCTTTTTCGTAATATATTCCACATTTCAACCTCCTTGTTAATCTCCTTGCTCTATCACCATCCCACTCTTTAGTTCTCCCTCCTTATCCATTTCCTTTATTTTTTTCTTTTATCGGGCGGCCACCATTTCGTAATGAAAGCGTAGCAGATACGGAAAGCAAATACTATGGTCGCCATTCGTATATTTTGCTTATTTTCCAAAATACGAACGATTAGTATACCATATATAGTGTTTCTTTTTTATTTATCCACTATATATGCGTAATTTCTTTTTGTAAAAATGTAAACGATATCTGTCGGTCAAACTAAAAAAGAGCCTGTACAGGCTCTTTTTCTTTTACTCAGTTCTATTATATGTCAGCTTATCTAACTGATCGCATTTTCGAAACAACTCAATATACAGCATTAATTCCTCTCTGACAGTTATTCCCAGTTTTCGATTCATATTTGTATTATGCTTTCTTGCTGTTCCAATACTGATATAAAGCAATGAAGCAATCTCCTGTATCGTATATCCATCAACATAATACTGAAGAACCATCCTCTCTGACGGAGTCAGAGTTTCCACGCGCGAAGCAAACGCCTTGAGCATTTCTTCTATATTCGGAGGAATGCCTCCATTTTCCAGTTTCTCCGTATTTCTTTTTTTCTGCATAAAATCAACCAGTGCATCCACTTCTGAAATTCCTGATAAATTTTCATCCGTCAGCGTATCCTCCTGCAGTGCTTTTAAACTCCGAAGAATCGGCTTCACAAAACGACGGGACATACTGACAGAAACAATCAATAATAAAATCAGGAATAACAACGTACCGATGATCCAGTCCCTTCGATTGTCCGCTGTTAATTTTTCATAATTCGCTTCTGATATCAATGTCAGTACCGCAAGCGGCATCCCATTACAACTCTTCAATTCAAGCAGTTCATGCCTGCCTATATAATTCCCGAAAGCGGTAGAATATGTATTATAATACTTTCCTTTCTTCACTGTCATCGTTCCTGATGGTGAAAGATACGTTTCCTTTGTATCTCCGAACATCGCCTTATCCAGATAGATGTTTCCTTTTTTGTCCATAGGAGCCAGTACTGTCACTATATTCCCACAGGAACCTTCCACCATAGGATAAGACAGCCTGAAATACAGATTACTCATCTCCATACCGCACAAACCGCGTACTTTTCCGGTACTGTCTAAAACCGGGACATATAAAAGCTGCACATCCTCCCATGTGTCACTCAGCTCCAGCCGTTCTGTCCACAGGCAGCTCTCTACCAGCCGGTTCCCATCAAACTGCATAATCTGTTCATAACCCGGCAATGCGGACGTATCAAATTCTAAATTCCAACGGTTATGGAGCTGTACCTGCTCTGCTCTTGCAATATCAGCATTTCCCCTGAAAAAAACTACGTGCTGTTTGCTTGTATTTACTGCCTTTAAATCAGACAGGCGCAAGTAGATTCCCATGCGAGATGTATCTGCATATTCCGTCTTCGTATTTACCGTTGCATCCAATACAACAAAAACTCCACTGCAATACTTCACATCCAATGCAGATTTCAAGGAGGGATACAGCGCAGACTCTAAATCCATGATCAGCTGAGGATTATCATTCAAATCTGAAAATGTCTTTCCATTAGCTGTCAGGCATTGATTCAATTCTTTTGTAATATCTTCCGATAAAGAAATACTTCTTGCCATCATAATGTCGGTCTGCTCTGTCATCGCTGACAACGTATTCTTCTGCTGGGCAGACAACATTTCCCGTACTTTAAAATCCATTCCCGGAAGAACTCCAATAATACTCAGTAACAGAACTGTCGCTAAAAAAAGTGTTAAAATCACCACGCACCAATAAACAATCAGTCTTTGCTGCATACGGATGCCTTGTCTCTTTATTCCTTTTATAATCTTCCGGAAATTTATTCTCTTTTCTCCCATATGTCAGCCACCTCTTTTGCCGATCCGGCAGACATTATTGTGTGTATGCTGCTTTGAAATCCTCTAATGTCTCTGAAACAAGTTTATCCATATCTTCCGGATGTTCCTGCCACTCCAACCGCTTTACTGACAAGGTTTGCCTGATAAGTTCTTCAAACTTTGTTTCCAGATCCAGATAGGAATCCAATTTCGGAGCAGTATAAAATGTATAGTTCTCCTGCGTCTTTAAAAAAGCCTGATACAGGGATACATACATCGGATCACTTAACTTCTCGATCGCCTCCGGAAGGTAAACATCGAAAGCTTCCTGCTTTACCGGCATATATCCAAGACTGGTCACAAATTCCACATTCTTTTGGGCCTCTGTCAGCCATTTAAGAAACGTAATACAGGCTTTTTCTTTTTCCGGTGTAGATTTTACCGTACAAATACCGGCACCCCGCTGCATGACCATCGTTTCTCCCCTGGCAAATACGGGACATGGCATGGAAACAATCTCTACTTTTTCCGATGTATTATCCGCATACGTAACTTCGTCTGAATAATATAACACACTGGCTGACGAAGCCACCGATACAATCGAATCTCCCGTTCGCAAAGGTTCCGTCGCATAACCGCCGCGAAGCCATACTCCTCCGGACAGTGCCGCTTTTGCATAAGGTTCCCACACTGTTTGAAATTCCGGTCCGAAAGCCAGATTTTCTCCTTTAAAGAAATTTTCACCCAGGGATTCTACACCTACCTGAAAATAGTTAAAATGATAATCATGAACGAAAAAATTCTTTCCATCATCAGGAATGTCCGGCGTCTGGTTATCTGTCCATGCAGCATATTGTTCTGCCATTGCGAAGAGTCCTTCCCATGTTTTTAAATCTTCCATCTTCGCTCCTGTTTCTTTCGCAAAACGATCAAATGCTGTTTTATTGATAAACATAACTTCCGTTGATTTTGCTACCGGCAAAATGGAAAGTCTTTCATGAATGACACCCTCTTCCAAAAAAGCCGGAATAAATTCGTTCAGTTCTTCTTCTGTAAAATAATCATAATAATCTACAAGCTCCGTATCATCCGGCATCGCCAGAACTGTCTTGGGATAGGAAACAAACATATCCGGCAGTTTGGAAGCCCCCGGATCTCCAAATGCGGATGCCAGCACATTTTCATGTATCGTATTCGTATTTGTAACACTGCCAACCTGTACCCGGATATTTTTCTCTTTCCCAATCGTTTCATTAAATTCATCAATCAGATCGTTTAATGGCGATTCTGTCTGTCCGCCATATACATGCCATAATGTAACGGTTACCGGATCTTCGTTTTTCTTCTGCCCACACCCTGTAAAAACTATGACCGCAATCATTACCGGGAACAGGCAGATTTTTCTCATAATATATCTCATATTATTTTTCTCCCTTCCAGACAGTATCTTATAAAGCATCTGACATCTCAACAAAAAATAATATCTTGGGATTAAGACACTTTTACACAGTATATGATAACGGTTTTCAGCGATTTAAACACTCCCCATGTGGGTAGTAAAATGCTGTTTTTAAAATCCGTTTATAATCAGATTTTTCTTTGTAACAGCTACCGCCAATTTCGTTTTGGAATCAAAATTCGTTTTCTGCAGCATATTCTTGATATGCCATTTTACAGTCTCCGGTGATATACACAAACTTTCTGCAATTTTTTTATAGGATTCTCCTTCCACCACTAATCGCAGAACTGCTAATTCCCCCGGTGTAAAATCACAGCTTTTCGCTGTTCCGATCATCACAACCGGCGGAGCATCCGGATACACGCTCTCCCCTTTCATCGTGCGATCCATAACCTCCAACAGTTCCTCTTTACCGGCATCTTTATACCAGAAGCTTTCTACTCCCGCTTTGCGCGCCCTGTCAATAAAACTGCACTCTACTAAAGAAGTCACGATAATTATTTTTATCTGAGGCATGGTCCTTTTAATCTTCTCTGCTGCCACAAGACCACTCTCATCATTCTCCGTACAGACATCCATCAAGACAAGTTCACATTTGCTCTGCCTGCATACGGTTTCTGCCATAGCTGCGTTTGTGATAGAAGCCGCCAGACAATATCTCCCACTGGACTGGATATAATTTTCCATATCTTCCCGAGCCATACGCTGGTCTTCCACGATTAATACCCGTATCATCTCCGCACCTCCTTTGGTATCTTAACGATTATCGAAAATTTTGACTCCGCACTGATTCTCAATGTACCTCCATATTGCTCCACCCTTTTTCGTATACCGGATAATCCTCCTCCTTCTTTGACATTCTTCTCCGTTTTTTGTCCATTATCTGTGATTACTATAATCCACTCTTGTTCCTCACTGCCGGATTTTACATACAGTTCGCTTGCCCCGGCATGGCGGACACAATTGGAAAGCGCCTCCAAAAGTATTGTATCTATCAGTTCGGAAATATGAGATTCCCAGACTTTTTCTCCTGTATAAATGATTTTCACACCCAAAGTCTTCGCTCTTTCCTGCACCTGCCTGTGCAGTTGTTCGCCTTCCACAAACTTGTTATCTTTATTCAGCAAATCTAATGTCTGCTTCCATTGCGAACGGAAAATATCCCGGTCTGCTTCTGATTCCCGCATCAACATCCGCTGTGCCGCCAGGACACTATATCCCAGATTATCATGCACTCTCATTTTCATAGATAACATTTCTTCTTCTCTGGTCAGAGTTATTACATTCTTAGAAAGTTCTTTCATAGCCACAGACATTTCCTGAAGTTTCTGATTTTCTTCCTTCAGCAATACTTTGTTCCGATATAATTCCGACACTTCAGAAGCAAGAAATTGAAAGAATCGATCTCCGGCTGTCGTAGTAATCTCTTTCTCTGAAAATTTCCACACGCTTCCATCCGCAAAGCAGTATACTTTCAGATCAACATCATAAAATACATTCTCTTTCAGAGGATGTTCCAGTGCTTCCTTCAGTTCTGTAATATTCTGTATATCTCTTCCCGCCAGATTCTGACAAATTTGATACATTTTCCGATTCATCAGTTTAGGCATTCCGTTCCCATCAAAAAAAACAATTCCGCTCGGCAAATTGTCCAGACTCTCCTGAACTGCATTTTCCCTCAGGCAGTTCTTGCGGTACTTATGAATTCCAAAGATCTTCATTCCTACATATAAAAAACCACAAATTCCCATAACAATTAAAATCACATATGGTATTTTAAACATCCGTTGCCGCGCACACAAGCCGGATGTTATAAGGAAAATAACTATAAGCAATGCACTATCCTGCAGTAACATCTTTCTTTGTCTTTTTCCTGTTCCTTCATAAATAACCAGAATCATATACAGCAAAGTCAAAAAAATAAAAAAGCAAATGATCGTGATCTGATACTCCGGCGAACAGTTTTCAAATGTTTTTATCATTTGCGCTACCTCCTCCCGGAATCAGAGAAAGCAGCCATGCTCCGTCAAAATCCTGCTCCGCATAAGCTCCATATCGTCCGGCAATTTCCCGCAGATTTGTTTTACATTCCACACTCATAGACATGACGATCCGCTCCTCTCTGCGTTTCAGATTTACAGTAAATGTCGACAGATCTTCCAAAGATTCCTCAATGACTGCTTCAAAAAAATCATAAATCTGCATAGCATCTTCACTTCGTATTTCATCTAAAGCGGTGGAAAACCCTGCCTCAACATGGTTCCATTCCAGATTCTTTATCGTTTCCCTGAAACATAACTCCAACTCTCTGATCGGAAATTTTACGGTCTGCTCCGCAATAAAAATAAGATTACTACGCCTTTTTATATAGGCTCCGATCACAACTATCTTCCCTAATATTTTTTTCCTTTCGCTTTCATCTTCTTCCATAGAATATGCTTCAATGAATTCCGTCAAAAGTGCACTCTGCCTTGCCGTCTGTTTCTGTATTTTATCATAAAGCTGATTCTTCACAGAAAGTTTTTCTACTTCTCTTTTTGTTCTCAGATTTTCTTCCTCAATCAGATTCGCATCTTTTAATTCTTCCTTCCTGTCTTCAAGCTCTCTTACGATTTCCTGTAATTCCGACAGGTTTTCCTTCCACAAGACATAGCCTCCCAAAATTGGTTTTCCCGACAGTCTGATCCCATTTTCCAACATGATCGGGCTTTGAACTACCTGTCTTACGATTTCCGGCGCAATATATTCCGAATCCTGCGATTGATAAATGTATTTTCCACTCTGATCTGTAATCTGTGCTGAAATTGTAGATGCTGCAAATAATTGTGCGTATCCTGTATTGGAAGGGATCAATCCGCACTGGATGCAGCTTTCAATGATCAAAGCAAACAAAAGGCATAATGCAGCCGTCATATCGCTTGAAAATATTTTCCAAAAGGGCAGATTCAGATAATAGGCAATGCCATAGACAACCGACAGTCCATAAGCACCAAAAGGCATCCAAAGCATTTTCCTGTTTTTAATTTTTCTGCATCTTAATAGAATAATCAAGAGTGCTGCCAGCAGACAGCCAAGATCCCAGGCGACTATAGCATAATACATTGCTCCATATCCATAGACGCCTACTTCATAGGAAGCTGCTTCCCCCAGTCTCCCCTCCGGGAAAGTAAAAACTAACTGGTGCAGATCATTCGTTAATACAATCCCTATCAGAAACAATGCCGGACAAAACAGCAGACATCGTCTTTCCGGTAATTTATAATTCTCCGGCTGCCGTATATAAAATGCCAGATAAAGACTGACCGTGGGCAGCAACACCATAGGAATATAATAAAGATACCAGGCATAGCGCAATGCTGTCGGCATCTCATACGGTATTTCGAATTTACACATACGAATGAGCATCCAAAAAACTATCATCGCTGCAATCATTATTAAACAACGCCTGGCTTCCTTTTGGATAATCCTTTTTTGAAAAGAAACCGCCCATACCAGATAAAGTCCTATATAAATAAAAGGTCTTAAAAGATGACAAACAGATTGCAGATAAGGATTGGTAAATGACACATAATGCAGCAGAACTGCCACACCTACGCATAGTGCTACACTTCCGACGTATACTGTAAATTTCTTTTTCTCTGACACTGTGCATACTCCTTTCTGTTACGTTTTGCACTATATCTTGTTTACAGTATATCATAATCTCCCTTCCAAATTATATCTTCCTGCTTTCCGTCAACATTTTTTTCTTAAGTTCATAGTACGCAAGTAAGAAAAAAGAAATAATCAATATATAAGGTTTGTCACAACATCCACAAACTTTAACTATTGTCCTTAAAATACAAGTTATCTTTCCGGAAAATAACACAAAAAGGATGCACTACGGTAACTTCTCCATTACCTTGGCACATCCTTCGTATTATTATTTTTTGCTATTCTTCTTAATGACAGCTATGGCTTCCACATCCATGCTCGCCACATGTATGTCCTTCCCCGTGGTTATGCTCATGGTGAGAACACTTAACATCTGGATTATAATCAAGTGTTTCATTGATAAAAGCTTCTACTGCTTTATCCGCATCTCCGGAAACTCCTCCGAAAAGCTTAATACCGGCCGCCGCTAACGCTGTCTGTGCACCGCCTCCGATTCCGCCACAGATCAAAACATCTGCGTTCAATGCATTAAGAACTCCTGCCAATGCGCCATGTCCGCTTCCATTCGTATCTACTACTTCTGAATGTACTACTTTTCCTTCCTCTACATCGTAAATCTTAAATGTCTCTGTGTGTCCAAAGTGCTGGAAAATCTGTCCATTTTCATATGTTACTGCTATTCTCATGATACCTTCTCCTTTTTCTTCTGCATATTTTTTGTAAATTTCCTGTTTGTAACAGCCTCCAAATCTACAGTTGCTGCTCTGACCATCACAAATTCTGAAATCCCCGCCCTCGATGATAAACAGCATTGGCAAGAGCCTCTTTTCATAACTGCATCTCCCCTGTCTCCATTGTTTTAGTATTCTTTTGAAATTTCTCCTGTATCATCATGAGCATTTTTTCAAAAGACTGTGCAAACCTTACATCATCTTCTTCTGTTCGTTTTTTCGGTCCCTTGATATGATTCTTATGGGAACTTCTTCTGGCTTTTTTATTCAAATGACGTTCCATGAGCATCTGATCAATATTGTTATTCGTGTACCATTTACCCGATTGATGAATGGCATATGCACCTTTTCCCAGTGCCATTGCAGCTACACCATAGTCCTGTGATACGACAATATCTCCTTTATGGCAGATACTGATCAGTTTATAATCTACTGCATCTGCTCCTGCCCCTACTACAATCACTTTGCTATAATTAGAATACAAAATATGATTCGTATCACACAGCAATGTAGTTGGAATATTATATTTCTCTGCTATTGTCTCGATAATACCTACTACCGGACATGCATCTGCATCTACAAATATCTGCACTAGTGCCTCTCCATTTCTTTTTGAATCCATGTCATAATTACATCTACAAGATATTCCTGCTGCACTTGGCTTAGTTCTTTTCCCGGTTGCATTTTATGCCACTTCCGGATGCACTCTCTGCAACATGTTGCAGTTGCATGCTGGGCAATAAATACCGGGTGACCACGCATTGGTGTCTGCTTGCCATCATTTGCTATATATGCCGGAGCTTCTCTTTTTGAGATAAAATCCTCTGCATGTTGTCTGATTCTCTCCAGTCCTTTTTCGTTTATGTAATCAATATCTTTCTGCTTTAGATGGAAACTGCTTCGGAACTTGAAATTGTTCAGTCGCTCAAATAACTGCTTGTACCATTCATCCTTCGTCATATCATCACCTTAAATCGTATTGTTTCATAGTCTCTGCATTTCGATATTCATGTTTCTCATAATATCCTATCAACTTCCCATCATCTCATCTGCCGGAATTGCCCAATAGCTGCCGACACGCATTACCCCAGGAATTTTATTTTCAGAGCAAAGTACCTGCACTCGTCGTTTCGACAGTCCCCATTTTTCAGCTGTTTGACTGATTGAAAGATATTCCATGCTTTCATCTCCATATTATAGTGAGTTCACGATCAATCATATTTCTATCTTTAAATTATAATTCCAAGTACGAACAAAGTCAATTTACATCCAATATGGTCAACTGACCATGCATCGTCAGATACAGTCCCACAGGCAAAGTTCCAAGCAGCGTCGATGGAAACAGGGCGAATGTTATTTTCATGGTGATCCAGGTGGAAGACAGCCATTTCACAACGAATTTCTTATAATCCAGAATTGCTTTTGCATATTTCTCATAAGAGGTTCCTACCCTGCCAAATGCCTTAATAACCTCTATGCCCTCTATGTATTCCACAATAGTACTGTTCATATGTGCATTTTTCAGAGAAATCCATTTGTTTTCCGTAAATACAGCAGTTCCACTCCAAAATAACTTAATATACAGTTTACTGAAAATATTCCCTTGAGTAAGAACATCGTCATATATATTTTTTGATGTTTCATAAGCATTTTGTATTTTGTCTGCCATATTACCCTCCAAATTTAATTTTAATTCTAAAAGCTTAAAACTATCGTTCTCTAATCTTCCTGACATTACGATTCATGAGGTGTCTTCCAATATGTCTATAAGCAAATGCTTTAAAGGCTGAAATTTCTTGATGATGTTCCTTCAACAGTTCATCTGGACAATCATAAACACCAAAATCCTGATTGATTCCCTCGCTCTGAATATAAGTATTGTTCCTATCAAACTCAATAATGAGATTTCTGAAATCCTTGACTGCTACTCCATAACCGCAAAATGCACCTGTACATTCCGAATTTTGTTCCTGTAACTTCTTTATGTAGGTTTTATCCAAAATGAAAGCTTCCAGTTCGTACCACTGATTTTCGAAATTAATTTCTACCCAGCTATGGAAAATACTTTTTGGAGCATTACGGTAAACAAACCCGGTCATAGCCCCTTTCTGCAATCTTTTATCAATCGTAAAGCCATGTACTCTGCATGGAATATTGCAGGCACGTAAAAGTGCCATAAATAAAGTTCCTTTTGTATTACATTGTCCATAACCATCTGCAAGTACTTTTGAAGCTGAAATTCCGTCATCAATATTATATCCAAATAAAACATCATCTCTTACATAGTTGTAGATTGCCTTAATCCTTTCAAATTCACCCATTTCCTTCCATTTCATATTTTGAATAAGTTTTTGAATTGCCGGATTAGAAAAATCAACCATTCGTGTTTCCCTAAGATACTTATCTTTCATTTCCTATCGCCTTTCCCATAGGTTTTCTCACAACACAATGCATTCGCATACCTTTACGAATTTCAAATTTTTCTACTTTTAATCCTGCTTTTTTGCAACATTTTATGACCACATCTCTTATTGGCACTTGGACATCTCCATGTCCGCATATATTTGCCAACGGCATTTCCAATGTATTCATTAGCCATACCAATACTTTATTGTCACTGGTCACATCTCTCAGTATCAATCTTCCATTTGGGCGAAGACATCTTTTCACACTGTCAAAAAATGCCTGTGGATCCGGATAATGATGGAAGCTCATAGAACAAATAATTGCATCAAATGAATCCTTTTCAAAAGGAAAGTTCTCACAGTCTCCCACAACAAATGTTGTATTTGGAATATTTTTCTTTTTTGCCTGTTCAATCATTGCCGGAGTCAGATCCAGTCCTGTATAATGCCAGTCTGGATATTTTTCTGCTAATAAAGAAATCATCGGAGCAGGCCCACAGCCTGCATCTAATAAATCTCTAAATGGCTCCTTCTCTAATTCTTCCAGAATATCCGGATAATCCTTCTTGCACATTTCGTAAATGCCAGCATGGTTACTTTCATATCTTCCTGCTGCTTTTGTAAACTCTTTAATTGACAATTTTTTATATTCTTCATTTTTCATGCTTTTTTCTCCAATCACACCAGCACCATAAATCAATATTCTCATAAGAATCATTCCTCTCCTCTTACCCCAGTGCCACATCCAAGATCATCATCAAACTAAATCCAAGTGCAAAGAAAAGCGTACCGATATTCGAGTGCTGTCCCTGAGACATTTCCGGAATTAGTTCTTCAACCACGACATATAACATAGCTCCTGCTGCAAAGCTGAGTAAATATGGTAATACCGGGATTACCAGCTGTGCGACAAGAATCGTCATTACTGCTCCAATCGGTTCAACAACTCCTGAAAGTACACCTCCCAGAAATGCCTTTCTCTTACTTTCACCCTCTGCCCTAAGCGGCATGGATATAATCGCTCCTTCTGGAAAATTCTGGATAGCAATTCCAAGTGATAAAGCAAGTGCACTTGTTGCTGTAATCTGTGCATTTTCAGCAAGAAATCCTGCATACATTACACCAACTGCCATACCTTCAGGGATATTATGTAATGTAACTGCCAACACCATCATCGTAGTACGGCCAAGCTTGCTTTTCGGTCCCTCTGCCTGATCACTTCCAACATGAAGATGTGGAATCAAATGATCAAGTGCGAGTAAAAACAATATACCAATCCAGAACCCAACAACTGCCGGAACAAACGATAAAGTTCCCATATTCTCAGATTGTTTAATTGCCGGAATCAGAAGACTCCAGATTGAAGCAGCAACCATTATACCTGCTGCAAACCCTGCAAGTGCACGTTGCAGTAACTTGCTAAGTGTTTTTCTCATAAAAAACACGCATGCTGCACCTAGCGTTGTTCCAACAAATGGAATCAGTATACCTTCAAAAACATTCATTAGCATTATGTATTCCTTTCTGTATAGTCAAAAGTACTTTCACATCGTTCTATTGTTAGTTTTAACTAACTATCATGTATAAAAGAAACCGTGCAAAAAGCAAACTGTAATTTCACACGGTTTTCCTTATGTTTAAGTATATCACTTACGAAATCATATAACAATATAATTCTTTTAACAATTTACTCTCGCACAGTAGATATTTACTCTTTCACACAATAATGTTATGGTTATATCTCCTTCTGACAGCAGTAGAAGGAGAATTATCATGAGTAAATATATACCAGGAAATCAGAAACACTTAACATTAAATGACCGCATTTACACCGAAAACGAATTAGCAAAAGGAACATCTTTTAAAGACATTGCTACTTTTCTATGTAAAGATCCAACGACCATATCCAAAGAGGTCCGTGCTCACCGAATTTCAGATTGGTATCACAAAGGCACATTCTATAATTCAAAGAACTTTTGCATTCATCGTTACCACTGCAAGGTTTGTTTCTTCTTATTTCTACTGTATGGAGACAGATCAAAAAATAATTCCTCCATCTGCTCCTTTGATAAGTCTTCTCTCTGCAGGATGGCAATCATTTCTTCCTGTCTTGGCTGTCCGAGTGTCAAACGATACAGCGCTAGGACATTAATAAGTCTGTCATATTTTGTCTTGTCCTGGCCAAACGGATACATTGGTACGATACGCTCTATCTGGTATTTGAACGGATATTCATCTGGCAAACACCAGTAGGGAATCATATCCGAAGTTCCCTTACCATACTTTTCCTTTGTTTTATCAAACTTCTCTTTCCAATCAAATGCAGATTCATTAGCACCCACATTTTGTCTTATTGCATGACACATATATCTGTTGATTCTTCCTTCACGTTGCTCCAGATCAGTCGGTCATTTTTTGCGGACAGTTCATACATGCTATCCTTTTCTGTTCTCTGCTCCTGCGTTTGCTCTCGTTTGATTTCTCCCTCCGTATCTTCTTGGCACAAGCAGGACAATACCTTGATGCACCAGAGCCCGGGACATATTCAACGCCGCACACCGTACAATTTTTAGCGGGCATTGCTGCCCACCGTTTTGTAGGTATGATATGTAATTCATCGACAAAGCCGATGAATTTATAGTAAATCTTGATTTCCTGCTTCACTGTTCCGTCTGCCATCTTCTCACGCTCCGAAACAAGTATCTTGTCTATGAGTGCGTTTATAACTGTTGCATCCAGTTCTTTTAAGCCTTGATAATTTCGGATAAGGGCGAGGAAGTCACGGATTCCCCGTGATTTCTCGTAGCTTTCATTAAGAGTTTCCGTCACCTCTTTCAGCCTTGCTTCAATTTCAAGCTGCTCTTTCTGGTATTTCCCCGACATCATCTCAAAATTCCGCTCGGTAATACGCTCCATGACCTTATCCTCGTAGAGAGAGGAAAACAGCCTGTCCAGTTCCGCAAGGCGTTTGTTCAGCTTCTTACGTTCTTTCTCTAATGCTTTCGCCCTGCTCTGGTCTGTTTCCGTGAGCCGCTTTTCTATGGCCCTGACCGCCTTTTCATCATTCACTGCCATATCCGCAAAACAGTTGATGTCGGCAAGAACGGCATTGAATAAATCCCTTGCTTCTATATTGTGGGCACTACACTCGCTTCTTCCGTTTCTTGCATAATTATTACATGAATACTGTACACAGTCGATAATCTCTGGGCGTTTCCTCCTGTGTACGTTCATTGCCCGCAGAGCACATCCGCAGTCCACACACTTGATAACGCCTGCAAAAATATTTACAAATCCTCCCTTGTTCTGTGGAAGCCTACGACTTGTAATAAGCTGTTGGACAATATCAAATTCCTCCTGCGTGACTATTCCCTCATGGGTATTGGGTATCACTTCCCATTCTTCGGGCAGCTTAGAGGGGCGTTTCTTGCTTTTCATATTGGCGGCAATCCGTTTGTAGCCTACAAGATTTCCCGCATATATCGGGCTTCTTAAAATGCTCCTCACGCTGTTCCCACTCCAAATATAGCGTTTGTCCTCGTTCCCCTCAAAATGACGTTCAAAGCCTGTTTCGCCACGCTCCGCCGCATAAGCGGCAGGGCGTAGGATATGCTGTTTATTAAGATGTCTGCAAATTTTGGCAACTCCATTCCCTTTTAATGCAAGGTCGAATATCTCTTTTACAACATGTGCCACTTTATCATCTATCAGCAGATGGTTGTGGTCGGCAGGGTCTTTGATATAGCCATAAGGGGCGGTAGTTCCCATGAATTTCCCCTGTTGAAACCTCGCCCGATATGCCGATTTTATCTTAACAGATATGTCAGCGGCATACATTTCGTTTAAAATGTTGCGGAAAGGCGTGATGTCCATAGCAGATTTATTCAAGGTATCTACGCCGTCATTGACCGCTATATACCTCACGTTATGCTCTGGGAAGAAAACTTCCAGATATAACCCACAATCAAGATAGTTTCTCCCCAGACGGGATAAATCTTTCGTAATCACGCAGTTTATCAGACCGCTTTCAATGTCTTTTATCATATTCTGGAAACTTGGTCTTTGGAAATTTGTACCAGAATAACCATCGTCCACATACG
>ERZ772885.1049-NODE-1049-length-18328-cov-12.985607_pt1 | contig 18328 bp, 16 predicted proteins | sample MGYA00580580_ERZ772885 | MGnify/ENA primary metagenome ERZ772885 (study PRJEB29015, sample SAMEA2737673) | human gut metagenome | biome: human gut; feature: human-associated habitat; material: faeces | place: China | collected 2012 ...
ACTTCTGCGCAAGGAAGCCCAGGGCTTTTTTTAGGATTTCGTTCTCCTCAGACAGGGAAGCCAGCCGCTTTTCCATCGCTTTAATTTCGTCTGGCGATTTACCGGATTGAGTTTTGGCTTGGGCCTGGATCCACTTATGAACGGTTGAATAGCCAATGCCATATTCTCTGGCCAGTTGGGCGGCTGATTCGCCTTGTTTATATAGGTTGATGATGGTTTGTTTGAATTCTTTGTCGTAACGAGTTGGCATGTAAAAATTTCTTCCTTTTGAGAGACGATTTATTCATTATACGCTCTCTTAAAAGTTGTCTCAGGAATCAGCTTACATCCATGTTGACGGGTTGCAGTATTAACGACAGGCCAAAGCGCGTTGACAATCGGAGAGGGTTCGGTAATTTCGAGCTAGATACTGTGGTTGGCAAGCGCAATGGCCAGGAAAGCGTGCTGATGACGCTGATTGAGCGTAAGACGCACTTCCAGTTCGTGCGCCTGATCGATGGTCGTGATGCGGACTCGGTCAACCATGCCATGCGTGCAATTGTCAAAGACCACGGCGATATCATCAAGACCATCACGGCGGACAACGGCTGAGTTCGCAGACTTGTCGAACGTGCTCGATGGAGTGGCCGACGTGTACTACGCCCATCCTTATCGCTCCAGCGAGCGCGGCACCAACGAGACCCACAACCGGATGCTCCGGCGAGACTTTCCCAAAGGCATGTCGCTGGATGCTGTAAGCCCACAGGACGTGGCCGAGGCGGGGCGCAAGATCAACGACCTCCCACGACTCATCCTGAAGTACCAGACCCCCACAGAACGGTTCAGTGCTGAGTCTGCCCGGGCCCGGCGTCGGGCCGCCAAGGCGGCCGCCGCCGGCTAGCCCACCAGCTTCCTAGATAACAGGCTGTCACGCCTCGGCTCGGGCCGGGTGGCTAACTTGTTCTTGCAATTCGCGAAACAAAAATGGCTTGACCCCCCGTTGAGTACCGAGAACAAGCCATGGTTGCTTAATTCAAAATCTAAATTGTCTAACTTTTCTATTGCACTTCACAATCATTAGACTTTTTGTCTAATGATTGTAGGGCACTTCAGGAGTGGACCTTCCAAAAGATAAAAACTATTAATCAACACCATTTGACATAGAGCCTAAAAACTGGCCCTACCATAGCGGTAAGGACAGTTGAAATCCGATCTACTTTCGCGTCGTGTCCCGAGCAATCAGCTCAGGATCGACCAGCAGCTCCCCCTGTTGGGCGCCGGACTGTGCCACCTTCTGCAGGAGCATGCGGGCCAGCAGTTCGCCGAGGCGCTGCACGGGCTGCTTCACCGTGGTCAGCTTGGGGTTGGACACCTGGTCCAGGAATACCCCGTCGAAGCCAATCACGCCAAAATCGCGGGGAATAGTGCCGCCGTTTTGCATGATGCCGCGCACCACGCCGATGGCCAGGCGGTCGCTGGCGCAGATGAAGCACGTGTCCCGGGCGAACTCGGCCCAGTGGGCGTTGATGAACTGCTGCGACTGGTGGCTGTGGTTACTCATGCGGTGGATCTGCGGCAGTTTCTTGTGCTGCTGCAGAGTGTTGATGTAGCCCGCCTCACGCGAATACTCGAAGGCCTCCTTGACGTCGATGCCGAGGAACACCAGCGACTGGTAGTTCTTCGCCAAGGCGTACTCAGTGGCCATCGCGGTACCGGCCTTGTTGTCGGTGTCGATGAAGTCGTAGCCGTTGTGGTTCTCGCCAAAAATCACCGTCGGCTTGGCCAACGCGTCGATCAGCGGCAGGTCGGCGACCCGGGCGCCGGTGACGATGAAGCCATCGGCCGCGTTGCCTTTGCCAAGGCGTTCGCGTTCGGTGACCAGCTGCAGTGCGTAGCCGCACTTATCGAGCCCCTTGGCGATGCCGAACAGCAGGCTCATGTAATAGGGCTCGGTGGTATCGATGTCCTCCAGGATGACGAGCTTGATCACGTTGGTGCGGTTGTTGGCCAGCGCCTTGGCCGCCGCGTTGGGCCGGTAATCAAGGGTGGCCATCGCCGCCTCCACCAGCTGGCGCAGCTCGGCAGTCACCTGCTCCGGGTGGTTAATGACACGCGAGACGGTCATTTTGGAGACATTCGCCTGCTTGGCCACATCCGATAAGGTCACCATTTCTTCATCCCCCGTTTCAGAAAAATTGGTCTACGTCTATCATAAAGCATTCCGCGATATTCGACGAGTCAGATCACACTTTTTTCGTCTAGGCCGCCAAAAAGGACTCGCGTGCGCGAGCCCTTTTCAGGAAAAAGAGAGTCTGCTTCCGGGTCGCCCCAAGCCACCCGGAGGCCGTGGGGATTAGCCCTTGTCCGCGCCAGCGGTGATGCCGTTGACGTAGAACTTCTGCATGATAATGAACAAGATGGTGATGGGAACGGCAATCACGACACACCCGGCGATGAACCAGGTGAAGTAGGTGGTCGACGTGCCCTTCGTCGCGTGTACCATGTTGTACAGCCCGTACGCGATGGTATAGGTCTTCGCGTTCCCCGAGGACGAGAGGATGATCCCGGAGAAGATGAAGTCGGTCCAAGGCGCGATGAAGGCGGTCAGTGCAGTGTACACAATGATTGGCTTAGACATCGGCAGCCCGATGTGCAGGAACACCTGCCAGCGCGAGGCGCCGTCGATTTCCGCCGCCTCGTCGATCGAACGCGGAATGGTGTCGAAGAAGCCCTTCGCGATGTAGAAACCCAGGCCCGCACCGCCGACGTACACAAGAATCAACCCGCCGAGGTTCAGCATATTGAAGCTCTTCAGGATGTAGTACAGCGCAATCATCGACATGAACCCCGGGAACATCCCCAGCACCAGCGCAATCTGGAGGTACGGCTTGCGGAAACGGAAGCGCAGCCGCGACAGCGCGTAGGCCACCGAGATGGTGACGAAGGTCGACAGCACCATTGACACTAGGGAGACGAACAAGGTGTTGCGGATCCAGTACACGAACGGGAACTGGGTGCTGGTGAAAATGCCGGTGTAGTTGCTCAGCGTGAACTGCTTGGGCCAAATTGTGGAGACGAATCCGGTGTCGTTGTACGAGAAGCTGGCCAGAACGATCCACACGATGGGAAACAGCCACAGCGCGGCAAGCAGTGCCAGCAGCACGTAACGGGCGATCAGTGACGCGCGGCGTTGTGCATGATATGAAGTCATGATCATCCCTCCTTAAAGGCGTTCGTCCGCCGGTAGGCCAGCAGCGACACCGTGGCACTGATGATGAAGATCAAGATGCCGAGCACCGCAGACGCGTTGTAGCGCTGCGTCTGGCCGAAGACCAAGTTGTACAGCCAGGTCACCAGCAGGTCGGTATCCCCCGCGCCATTGTAGTTGTTGTTCATTGGGTAGCCGCCGGTCAACAGGAAAATGACATTGAAGTTGTTGATGTTGCCGATGAACTGCTGAATCAAGGCCGGCGCCATCACGAACAGAATCTGCGGGAAGGTAATGTGACGGAACACCTGGAACGGGTTGGCCCCGTCCATGCGCGCCGCTTCGATCTGGTCCTGCGGCAGGTTCTGAATGATCGCCGTGGAGGTCAGCATCGACACCGGAATCCCGATCCACATGTTGACCACGATGACGGTGATCCGGGCCACGGTCGCGTTCGCCGAAGCCCCGATGAAGTTGATGGGATGGCTGATCCACCCCCAGTTCATCAGCAGCGTGTTCAGCGGGCCTTGCAGGTCCAGAAACTGCGCCATCATCAGCAGGGAGACGAACTGCGGCACCGCGTACACAATCACGAACAGCGTGCGCCAAAGGCCCTTGTGGGTGATGCCCTTGGATTCAATCAGCATGGCCAAAAGGACGCCGAAGAAGAAGGTGGTCACCGTCGCGCAGACGGCCCAGACCAGGGTCCAGCCGAGCACCGGGAAGAAGGTGCCGGCCAAATCACCGGTCAGCACGTTGCCAAACGCCTTGAAACCGGTCCAGGAGAAGCCGATTGGGTGCTTAGAATCATAATTCGTGAACGCCATCGAGATCATGTACAGGGTCGGCAGCACGGTGAAGGCCATCACCCCGATGATTGGAATCACCATCAAGGTCAGGTGGAGCCGGCTGTCGAGCAGTGAACGCAGCTGCTCGCGGTTGGTAGCGACGTGCTGGCCGTCTCGCACCTGCACGTACAGCGTGCGCAGGGACCGCAGGCTGGCAATGTACAGACCGATCATGGCCAGCACGAGGATGACCGCCAACACACCGAACAGCAAGATCACAACGGAGTTATCCGGCAGCTTGGTCAGGTACACGCCTTGCGCGTTGTCGAAGACGACCCGCTTGGTTTTGTTGGCCCCCAGGTTGCTCAGCATGCCCAGGGCCGAGACCCCGCTGAAGCTCAGCCAGCAGATGAAAGCCAGCTCGAGTCCCAGCAGTGAAATGCCCTGCGCCCACTGCCGCCGCTTCAGCTGGGCCAGGCCCATGAAGAAGAACGACAGCTTGAAGCTGAGATCACCTTTTTGCCAAACTTCCTTGTACGTGGCTGCAGGAGGTAAATTGCTTTTCTTTTTAAACATAACTGCTCCTTCCTGAACCGGCTGAGTCAACCCTTAGCCGCTTGGGGTCAGCCTTAGTCCTTCTTCGAAATGGCTGCCGCAAAGGTGTCCAGCTTGGCCGCGTAGTCAGCTGCCTTGATGGATCCGTTGTAAGCACCGTTGATCAGTGGCGCGGACAGGTTCCAGAAGGTTGCCATCTGAGGCATCTTTGGCATCAGGGTGGAGTAACCCGGCTTGCCCATGGTCATCACCGCTTGGGCAACTGGATCGCTCGCCACGGTGTCGCTCTTCTGGGCGGACTTGTCGACCGGAATCTGGCCGGATTCGTTGTAGACAATCAGCTGGGACTGCTTGTTGGTGATAAATTCAGCCAGCGTAGCGGCTGCCTTCTGGTTCTTGGTAGCCGTGCGGGAGTTCACGGCAAAGGCTTCGATGCCTTGGAAGGCCTGGAGTTGCACTTTCTTGCTGTTAATCGTCACAGTTGGGTACGGGGCAACGGCGAAATCGTCACCGAGAATCTTCTTGATGTTCGCCGCATCCCACGGGCCGTCCAGGGTTGCCGCGGCGTTGCCGGACTTCAGCTGGTTCAGCGCGTTAGAGGTTTGCATCACGTTCTTGTTTTGCTTCTGCTGAGCCAGCCAGGTCATTGCGGCGACCCCGGCGGCGCTGTTGACGTTGGTGCCGGTCAGGGTTTCGCCGTCCTTGCCGTACAGGTAGGTGCCGGCGCTGAGGAAGACAGGATAGAAGTTGTAGGCGTTGGTGAAGTCGGTGGCCAACACGCCCTTGCTGGTCAAGGTGTCCCAGTCCTTGACGTCTTCGGCGGACAGCTTGGACTTGTTGTAGTACACCGTCTGAGCTTGTTCAGCAAACGGGAAGGCGTAGAGCTTGTTCTTCCAGGTCACGCCTTTGACGGACATGGCCACGTTGTTGGCCTTGACCTTCTTGGTTGCGGCTGGTGACAACGGATTGATGTAGCCCTGATCGGCCATCGACCCCAGCTGATCGTTTGGCACTTCGAAGACGTCTGCCGCCTTGGCCGGGTCCTTGCCGACATCGGTCTTCGCGTTGGCGGAGCCGTTCGGGCTTTGGGTGACCTTGACCGTCACGTCTGGGTACTTCTTGTTAAAGTTCTTCACGATTTTCTTGTAGTACGGCACCTGGGTGGTATCGACCCAGAGCTTCACGGTGCCGGTAACCTTGTTGCTGTCGGTGCTGGAAGAACTGGAGCTGGAGCTGCCACATGCTGCAAGGACGGTTGCAGATAGCAATGCGGTGGCCCCCAAAGCAATCTTTTGCCATAATTTCATGATGAGTTTCCTCCTAATGGAATAATTCAAGCTGCGAAGTGGGACGGTATTAGCCCCACCTGGTACGTCAATAATACCGGTAACCCCAGATTCAATCGATGACCGCCGCGAAGGTCTGGTACGGTGCCAGTGTTTCTCCAGGCGTGCCCGGCAGGTTGGTGATCAAGACCTGCTTGAGCGGCGCCGGCAGGTGGAACGGCTGAATGGTGGCGGTGAGGTTGGCCACCACCAGCCAGCGCGCGGTGCCAAGCGTGCGGTAGTAAGCCATCACGCCAGGTACGGTGGCCAGCAGGGTGAAGGCGCCGTGCACCACAATGTCATGCTCGTGGCGCAGCGCAATCAGCTGTTGGTAGGTGTAAAACACGGACTCCGGTGCCGCCAGCGCCGCCTCGACGTTCAGTGTCTTGTAGTTGGGGTTGACCCCCAGCCACGGGTTGCCGGTGGTGAAGCCGGCGTGCGCACTGGTGTCCCACTGCAGTGGCCGGCGCGCGTTGTCGCGGCCCTTGACGTTGATGGCGTGAAGCAAGGCGGCGCGCGGCACCCCTTGCGCCAGCCGCGCCTGGTACATGTTGCGACTTTCCAGATCGTTGACCTCGGCGATGTCGGTGACCGGGGTATTGGTCATGCCGATTTCCTCGCCTTGGTAGATGTACGGGGTGCCGCGCAGCAGGTGAAGCAGGATGGCGAACATCTTGGCCGAGCGCTCCCGGTAGCGGCCATCATCGCCCCAGCGGGACACGATTCGCGGCAGGTCGTGGTTGTTCCAGAACAGGCTGTTCCAGCCGTGCGCGTAGTCGAGTTGCGTCTGCCACTTCGCCAGTACCTGCTTGAGTGCCGCCGGGTCGAAGGCCTTGAGGTCCCATTTTTCCTTGCCGGGCTGCTGGTCGAGCTGCATGGCCTCGAACTGGAACACCATCGAGAGCTCGTGGTGCCGCGGATCGGCGTACTGCTGGGCGATGGCTGGCGTGGCCCCCCAGGTCTCGCCGACGGTCATTAAGTCAGTGCCGCCGAACGTGGCTTGGTTCATTTCGCGTAAGTAAGGGTGGAGCTGCGGGCCGTTTTCACGGATCTCACGGTCCGGATTCTTGCCAATCAGGTCGATGACGTCCATGCGGAACCCGCCGATGCCCTTCTCGATCCAGAAGTTCATCATCCGGTAAATCGCCTGGCGGACCGCCGGGTTAGCCCAGTTGAGGTCCGGCTGGCCCTTCCCGAACAGGTGCAGGTAGTACTGACCGGTCGGCGCGTCGTACTGCCAGGCCGACCCGCCGAAGGTCGAGGTCATGGCGTTGGGCACCTGCCCGTCCTTCGGGTCGCGCCAGAGGTAAAAATCGCGGTGCGGCGCGTCTCGGCTGCGACGGGCCTCAACGAACCAGCGGTGGGCCGAGGATGTGTGGTTGACGACCAGGTCCATGATGATGCGGATGCCGCGCTGCTTGGCGGCGGCGATCAAGGCGTCCATGTCGGCCATCGTCCCGAACTGGGGATCGATGGCCTCGTAGTCCGCGATGTCGTAGCCGTTGTCCTCGCCGGGCGACACGTACACTGGGCTCAGCCAAAGGGCATCGACGCCCAGCCGCTTGAGGTAATCAAGGCGACTGGTAATCCCCGGCAAATCGCCGATGCCATCCCCGTTGCTGTCCTGAAAACTCTTCGGGTAGATCTGGTAAATGACGGCTTGCTGCCACCATGGGGTCATGCACTCACCTCCTCAGCCTTCCAGCGGAATCGGCTTAGCCACGATGGCCATGGTCGTGTCCTTGTTGAAGAAGTGCGCCTTGTTGACGTCGAAGCCCATTTTCACATGATCCCCGGGATTGTGGAAGTCGCGCGCGTTGACGTTGGCAACGTACTCGGTGTCATCCGCCTTCAGGTAAAGCTGCTCGGTGGCGCCCAGGAGCTCTGACACCGACACGGTTGAGCTGATCACCGCGTCCGGCCAGGTCTCCAGGAAGGCCTCCTCCGAATGGATGTCCTCCGGCCGGATGCCGAACACGACTTCCTTGCCGTTGTACCCTTGGTCGTCCAGAATCTTCGCCCGGCCTTCCGGCACTTTGAGGCGAATGCTTTGGCCGTCGCTGACGAAGCCGTCCTGGTAGGTCATGTTGAAGAAGTTCATCGCCGGCGACCCGATGAACCCGGCCACGAACTGGTTCCGCGGGTTCTGGTAAACCTCGGCCGGGGTGCCAATCTGCTGCACGTGGCCCACGGACATGACGACAACCCGGTCGGCCATGGTCATGGCCTCGGTTTGGTCGTGGGTCACGTAAATCGTGGTGGTGTTCAGGCGCTGGTGGAGCTTGGCGATTTCCGCCCGCATGGACACCCGCAGCTTCGCGTCCAGGTTCGACAACGGCTCATCCATCAGGAAAATTGGGGCGTCGCGGACGATGGCCCGGCCCAAGGCCACCCGCTGCCGCTGGCCCCCGGACAAGGCGGCCGGCTTCCGGTCGAGAAACGGCTTCAGGCCGAGGATCTCCGCCGCGTTTTGCACGCGTTCGTCGATGTCCTCCTTCTTGTAGTGCCGTAGCTTCAGGCCGAACGCCATGTTGTCGTACACTGACATGTGCGGGTACAAGGCGTAGTTCTGAAACACCATGGCGATGTTGCGGTCCTTGGGGGCCACGTCGTTCATCACCTTATCGTCGATTTTCAGCTCGCCTTTGGTAATGTCCTCCAGCCCCGCAATCATACGCAGCGTGGTGGACTTCCCGCAGCCCGAGGGGCCGACGAACACGATGAACTCCTTATCCTTGATGTGAAGGTCGAAGTCCACCACCGAGTAATCCTCGCCGTCGTCGTACTTCTTGTAGAGGTGGTCCAAGTCGATTTCAACCATTAGTCTCCCCACTTTCTTTGGCGAACGCCGCTTGCAACTGGCTCAGCTGCAGGGCCGCCGTGTCTTTCACTAGGTAATCCGCTGCGGCCAGAAGCCGGGCATCCCCGATGCCAACCGCGAACTGACCGGCCGCTTTGATGGCGGCGACCCCGGCCGAGGCATCCTCGAAGCCGATCACCTCGGCGGCCTGGAGCCCCAGCAGCGCTTGCGCCTGCTGGTAGATCTCCGGGTCGGGCTTGCCGCGGTGCAGGGTCGCCGGATCGACGATGGCGTCGAAACTGGCGGCCAGGCCCAGGTGGTCAAGAATTGTCGGGGCGTTCCGCGACGCCGAGGCGATTGCCATTTTCAGGCCGGCCGCCTGCGCGTCCTTCAGCAGTTGCGGAATGCCCGGCAGGATGTCCACCGGCGTCATCGTCTGAATCAGCTTCAGGTACACCGCGTTCTTCTGGTCGGTTAGCGCCGTTTTCTCTGCGGCACTGAACCGGTCTTCCTGGGCGCCTGCCGCCAAAATCAGGTTCAGCGAGTCCAGCCGCGAGCGGCCGCGCAGGCCTTCGCGCTCGGCCGGCGTCAGGGTGATGCCCAGCTGGGTGGCCAGCTGGCTCCAGGCCTGCAGGTGGAACTTGGCCGAGTCGGTCAAGACGCCGTCGAGGTCGAACAGCAATCCTTTAAGCATGCGCGCTCACCTCCAAATGCTGCGGCTGGCCGGCAACCATGACGGTCAGCGGCGGGCCGGCCAGCAGGGTCACTGCAACGGTTTTCCCCACCGCGACCTGGATCACCCGGCCGCGGTAGTTGATGCGGAACTGGTAACCCTGCCACTGCTTCGGCAGGAACGGATCGAACCGCAGCTGATCGTGGTCGTAGCGCATGCCGGCGAAGCCCTGCACGATAGCCAGCCAGCCGCCGGTCATCGAGGTGATGTGCAGACCGTCTGCCGTATCGTTGTTGTAGTTGTCCAGGTCCAGACGAGCCGTACGCTGATAGAGTTCAACGGCCTTATCCTGCTTACCGAGCTCGGCGGCCAGCACCGCGTGAATCGAGGCACTCAGCGAGCTTTCGTGCACCGTCAGCGGCTCGTAGAAGTCAAAATTGCGTTCCTTCTGCTCGCGGGTGAAGCGATCGTTCAGGAAGTACAGGCCCTGGAGCACATCCGCCTGCTTGATGAACGGCGACCGCAGGATCCGGTCCCAGGACCAGTGCTGGTTGATTGGCCGCTGATCGGCTGGAATCGAGCTTGCCGGCCGCAGGTCCTTATCCAGGAAGGTGTCGTGCTGGACGAAGATGCCCAGCTTATTGTCCTCCGGATAGTACATGCAGTCGATGATGTCCTGCCACTGCTGCTGCTCGGCACCGCTCACGGCCAGCCTGGCCTGAATGGCGGCATCGGCCTTGGGCAGCCGGGCCAGCGTGTACTCCAGGCACCAGGCGGCCATCGTGTTGGTGTACCAGTTGTTGTTGACGTTGTTTTCGTACTCGTTCGGCCCGGTGACGCCGTGGATCATGTACTTGCCGGCGCGCTTGGAGAAGTGGACCCGGTCCGCCCAGAAGCGGCTGATGCCCACCAGCACCTCCATGCCGTCGTGGTTGACGTAGCTTTCATCGCCGGTGTAGGCCGTGTACTGGTAAATCGCGAAGGCGACCGCTGCGTTACGGTGCAGCTCCTCGAAGGTGATTTCCCATTCATTGTGGCACTCGATGCCGTTGAAGGTCACCATCGGGAACAAGGCCCCTTTGAGCCCCTGCTGCTGGGCGTTGTGGTAGGCGCCGGGCAGCTGGTCGTGCCGGTACTGCAGCAGTGCCCGGGTCACGGCCGGAGGGGTGGCGGCGACGTACATCGGCACCACGTACGCCTCGGTGTCCCAGTAGGTCGCCCCGCCGTACTTCTCGCCGGTGAAACCCTTCGGCCCCACGTTGAGCCGCTTATCGTCGCCGTAATAGGTCATGAACAGCTGGGCGAGGTTGAAGCGGATCCCCTGCTGGGCCGCGTCGTCGCCTTCAATCACCACGTCGCTTTGGGCCCAGCGCTTGGCCCACAGGGCGGTGTGTGCCGCCAGCTGGGCCGCAAAGCTTTGGCCCTGCAGCTGTGTCATCAGCTCCGCGGCCGCTTCGGCCTGGGCCTCAGGGGCGACGTCGCGGCTCGTGACCACGATGACGTCCTTTTCCAGCTGGACCGGCACGTTTGGCGCCAGCGGCAGCGTGACCGTGCTGGTCAGCTGGCCGGTGCTGGTGGTCACGGTGCCGGGTAAAAGGGTTGCCCCTTGGCGTAGGCTTTGCTTGAGCAGCACCGTGAACTGCGGGACCCCGAACGGGTTGGGCTTGGTCTGCAGCTGGATGGTGCCTGCCGCGGCGTTTTCCCCCTGCGGTGCCCAGAAGCGCTCGTCGTAGTTGCTGTCCTCGTTCGTGACGTTGCCGTCGAGCTGTGCGGCCACCGTCAGCTCGGCCGGTCCGACAAGGCTTTCGGCGGTGAGCTGCACCAGCGCCGCCTCCTTGATGACGTTGCTGAGGAAGCGCTTGAAGGTGAAGCGCACCGTGGCCTGTTTGCCTTCGAACACGAAGCTACGGGTCAGCAGGCCCTGGTGCAGGTCCAGCGTGAGGGTGAAGTCGCGGTAGGCGCTGGTGGCCAGGTCGACGCGCTCGCCGTTGACAGTGAGCGCCATGCCGATGAAGCTCGGCGCGTTGATGGCCTTGCCGAAGTAATCCGGGTAGCCGTTTTTCCACCAGCCGACGACGGTTTTATCTGGGAACCAGACGCCGCCGAGGTACGTGCCTTGCAGGTGATCACCGCTGTAACCTTCTTCGAAGTTACCGCGCAGACCCATGTAGCCGTTGCCGATGGCGGTCATGCTTTCCTGCAGGCGTTTCTCGTTGGGGTTCAATTGGTGGCTTTGCACCAGCCACGGGTCGATTTCAAATATCCGTTTCATCTTGCATCCTTCACTTTCGGCAGGTGAATTGCGCCACCTGAACTTTTCTACACTTTTGATTATGATAGGCTGAAAGCGCTTTTAAAAGGTCAAATTGCCTGTTACCGCTATCAGAATCTTACTGAACCATAACAGCGAATCCGGTTGGCGCCAGCTGCTGGTCGGCGTAACCCTGCGCCAGTACTGGGCTGGCGGTCAGTGCTACCGGCTGCTTGGTGGTGTTAAAATACGCCGTCACGGTGTGCGCACCGGTGCGGGTCACCTTAAGCAGCCCGGTCGCAGTCACGCTCAACACCGTGGTGCCGGTGCCAAGCGTTGCCGCCTGGGCGCGGCGGAAGGTCACAAGGGCCTGCACACGCTGCCAAATCGGGCCCTTCAGCTGGGCCCAGTCCATTGGCCGCCGGCAGTCGGGATCGTTTTCTCCGGCCATGCCCATTTCCGTGCCATAGTACAGGCACGGCATCCCGGTTTGCAGGAAGGTGAAGGCCAGGGCCTGCAGGGCCAGGTTCTCATCGCCGCCGGCCACCGTCAGCAGCCGCGCGGTGTCGTGCGAGTCCAGCATGTTCAGCATCGCCTGGTCGGTTTGGTCGCGGTACAGCATCAGCTGATCCGTCAGCGCCGCCGTCAGCTCAGGAGCACTCAGCTTGCCGGTCAGGAAGTGGGCCTCGATCTGCTCGGTGAACGCGTAGTTCATGACCCCATCGAACTCATCCCCATTAAGCCACGGCTGGCTGGAGTGCCAGACCTCGCCCAGCACGAAGAAATCGGGCTTGAGCGCTTTGGTTGCCTGATTGAACCGTTTCCAGAAGTGATGGTCCACCTCGTTGGCCACATCCAGCCGCCAGGCGTCGATGTCGAACTGTTTGATCCAGTACGTCGCCACCTCAAGCAGGTAGTCCTGCACCGCCGGGTTGCTGGTGTCGAGCTTCGGCATGTGCGGTTCGAAGGCGAAGGTGTCGTACTGCGGCACGCCGCCCTGTTCCGGCGCGGCGAAGGGCGCCGCCGGAAAGCGGTTGATGTGGAACCAGGAGGCGAAGCGCGACTGCGGACCGAACTTCAGCACGTCTTGCCACTGCATGCTGCGGCTGCCCATGTGGTTGAACACAGCGTCCAGCATCACCCGCATGCCGCGGCGGTGCGCCTGGTTGACCAGATCGGCGAACAAGGCCTTGTCGCCAAACGCAGGGTCGATGTTGAAGTAGTCGATGGTGTCGTACTTGTGATTCGACATCGCCGTGAACACCGGGCAGAAGTACAGCCCGTTCACGCCGAGCGCCTGCAGGTCGGCCAGGTGGTCCAGCACCCCTTGCAAGTCGCCACCGTAGTAATCCTCACGGCCCGGGTGATCCGCCGGACGCCAAGGCTTGGTGCCCTTGGGGTCGTTCGTCTTGTCCCCGTTGGCGAAGCGTTCCGGGAATATCTGGTACCACACGGTTTCCTTGACCCAGGCCGGCGTCTGTACCGTGTCGATGGCGTGGAAGTACGGCACCCGGAACAGATCGGCCCGGCGGTTGGCGGCGCTGTCGGCCCGCAAGCCGCGGTCGCCGAGCAGGACGGTGTTGCCGTCCTGACCGGTCACCAGGAACTGGTACTGCAGGCGGTGATAAGGCGCGGTCAGGCTGATGGTCCAGTAGTCGCTGGTTTGGCCGGTGCCGGTTTTGATCATCGCCGCCTCTTGGTAGGCGAATTCCGGTTCTCCGGTGGTCGGGTTCGGCGCGGTGACATACGGATCCCCGTACAGCACGGTGACCGCCTGCACGTCGGCCTTAGCTGTGTGGAGCCGCAGCCGCAGCTCATCTGGAGTGTACAAAAAACAATCTTCGCTTTCTGGGCGGTGCCGTAATGCTGCAAGTTGCATGGTTATCGAGTTCCCCTTTCGTTTAACACCACGCCGGCGTTCGCGCCAAGCGTGAGCGTTTGACCTTCGAGTTGGTAATCGCCGGCGGCCAGCGCCACGGTCGTCAGGCCTTCAGGCACGGTGAAGGTGGAGCCTTGCTCATCCAAGGCCACCGCCACCAGGGCCCGCCGGCTGGCCAGCGTGCGTTCGTAGACGTACAGGTTCGGCGCCGTCGTCAGCAGCCGGTAATGCCCGGCCTGAAACAGCGGCTGCTTCTTCAGGGCAATCAGCGCTTGGTAGAAGTGCAGCATGCTGGCCTCATCGGCCTGCTGCGCGGCCACGCTGGTCACGTCCTCGCTGCGCCCAACCAGCCACGGCAGGTGATTGGAAAAGCCCTGGTGCAACCCGGTCGTCCAAGGCATCGGCCCCCGTGCCGGCAGTTTGTGCGTCGCCGACACCATGGCCAGCGCCGCGCTCCGCGACTGCCCGGTGGCCTCGACCGCGGCCACGAACGGCGCCACCGAAACGTCCGCAAACTGATCAACGTGATCGAACTGCAGGTTGTGTAGCCCGAGCTCCTCGCCATAGTAGATCACCGGCAGGCCGCGCTGCAGGTACATCAGCATGGCCAGACTGCGCGCCTGGGTGGTGGTTTTGGCCACCCGCGTCGCCAGCCGGGCCATGTCGTGGTTGCCCCAGTACAGCGTCGGCATCGACACCCCGGCGAGGGTCTGCTGCCACACCGCCTGGGTTTGCTTGAACGCCGGGAAATCCAGCGTCCGCGGCTGGTACTGCGCCGGCAGCCGCGGATCCAGGCCGCTTTCGTCCTCGGTGAAGTAGCGGAACGTGATCACGCTGTCCATCAGGTGCTGGCTAGGCGCGGTGTAATCCGCCGCCAGGTTAACGTTGGCCGATGCCGCCTCGCCGAGCAGAAACGCGTCGGGGTAGTCGGTTTTGATCCGGTCGCAGAACGGCCGCAGCCATTCCTGCACCTTCGGGAGGTTGGAGAAAAACGGCTCCGCCACCACCGGCGTCTGCTGCCCCGGAGCCAGGGGGTAATCCTGCCCCAGCTCGGCCTTGGCAATGTGGATGAAGGCATCCAGCCGCAGTCCGTCGATGCCCTTGCCGAGCCAGAACGTGGCGACGTCTCCCATCGCCCGCCGCACCTCGGGATTGGCCCAGTTCAGATCCGGCATCCGCCGGTCGAACAGATGAAAATACGACTGCCCGGTTCCCGCCGGATCCGGCGCCCAAACCGATCCGCCGAAGAAGCTGCCCCAGTTGTTTGGCAGCTGCCCGTCGTGGCCAGAGAAAATGTAGTAGTCGCGGTACAGACTATTTTTGGCGTGAATGGCGTCCTGGAACCACGGGTGCTGATCCGAGGTGTGGTTTAGCACAAAGTCCATGATCAGACGGATGCCGGCCGCGTGGAGCGCCGCGATCAGCGCCTCCAGGTCGGCCATCGTACCCATGGTTTCGTCCACGGCGAAGTAATTGGCAACATCGTAGCCGTTATCCACCTGTGGGGAGACGAAGATCGGGTTCAGCCACACCGTGTTGATGCCGAGGGCTTGCAGGTACGGGATCCGTTGCCGGATCCCGTTCAGGTCCCCGATGCCGTCGCCGTTGCTGTCTTGAAACGATTTTGGATAGATTTGGTAAATAATTGCGTGTTCATACCAAGCGCCCATAACCACCCTTCCTTTCTCCTCCAACCTTATGAAAAAAGGCCGGCCACGACAAGCGCACAGGCGTTGTTACCGCTATCAAAAACTTGGGGGGCGTTGGGTGGATGATTGCGGCCGCGGTGCGGGCGGGCTGGCCTCCGGTTCGGCGTGGGGTTGGGCTGTGCGGCCGGTCTCCGCCTCCTGGGCTCCGACCTAGAGGCCCTTATGCTGTAATTATCGCACAAACTATTTTTGTCCGTAATTACAGCATAGGAGCCTTATTCCCAATTCTTGACAGCTGTCTAAGTAACTTTTTAGTATCAGTAAAATGTACATGAACGATCTTGCTCGTCGTGAGTGCGCGACAGGCAAATGCATTGAACTTTGGATTGCCGACAGAGGCTCTTCTCATATCAACCCAAGCACGCTCCTCTGGGGTCATACGCACAGTGCTTCTCACTGAACGCGTGCGGTGTTCATCAGATTGCTTCATGTAACCACCTCCTGTTATTTTTAGCGATCCTAGAAACAATAAGGCACTTGATATCAAGTGCCTGTTACATTTTTTCAGATTTGCTTTTCTGGGGCTTTTTCTACTGTCGCGAGATTTGCAAGTGGACGTCCACTTGCGATAAATTGATCCAATATCAGCTCCGCTGATAGTCAATTTTGTTTTGGGGGCACGCCCCCAATCCCCCGTTATTTTGAAGGGGTCTACGACACCCTTCAAAATCAAAATTCAAACCCTTCCAGGTCTTTGTTTTGACGCAACCACAACTGATAATCAGCGACCGAAAGGTCCCTTAGTTTTCTGATTGCTTCGTCGTAACATTCGAGTGTAAATTCTTTCTCAATTGGATCTTCTTTACCCGCCTTTTCGTCGGCAATTGCGTTACGAATCTGTTTCACTTTCACAAGAATTGCCTGCGGTGTATCTTCGCTCACAGACTTGCGGTGAAGTAAGATAATGTCACGATCGAATTCGTTCATTTCGTCAATGGTTTTCATGTTGGTAATTCCTTTCTTGGGTGATCAAGGGCTGGAGTGTCCTCTTGAGTGAGAGTATTCAACAAATGGGTTAGCGTGTTTTCTCCTGCGTTGCTTGCACCAGCCCTTGCTCTTTTTTTGCGATGTTTTCCGTTGTCGCAATGGTTTTAGCGCGTTCTATTTTTTGATCAAGCGTCAACGGTTTCTCACGAATCTTTTCAAGGTTTTGATCGACGGTTTTATTGAATTTTTCGACGGTGGATTGGATACGCGTTAAGCTTTTGGAGAGCTGGGAAAGATCCTTATCTTTCGACCAAACAGCAAGGTAAGGAAACGTATAATCACTCGTGTCAATTCCCAAATGTTGACAAACGATAAACGCGGTACTTTCAGCTTCCAATTCCATGGTTGAACGATCCAATTTTAACTTCGGATCACAATGTAATTCACTGTGCGCGAGTTCATGAATCAGCGTCTTAATGGCTTGCTTCTCGCTCATACTGGAATGCAATTGGATTTCTTTTTTGCGTGGGCGAGTAACACCCCTTGGGTTCGCTGCTCAGCATCTCTTGGCTAAAGCCCACGTGAAAGTCAGTTACTTGAACAAGTTTGCTATATACTTCAACATAGAAACCCTTAATAAATACGCATAAAATAATTTGCAATCAGCATCAAATAGGGTTTTTCAAAATATGTCCGAGGGAATTAATGGTAATCACCAAAAATGTTTCAAGTAAAAGTTTCTCATATAATCAGTTAGCAAGTTTTTGTTAAGTCAAGATGGTAACTTCATTACTGAAATCTATTCACTATTTTATATACGATTGTGCTATATTGAACATGAAGGAAGCGAAGCACTATGACTATGGTGAAGGCAGCTGTTATTTACGGTCCTAAGGATATCCGCTTTGAAAAAAGAAATATTCCTGATCCCGCACCAGATGAAGTTCAAATTGAGGTTGCATTTAATGGTATTTGCGGTAGTGACATTCATGAATATTTAGAGGGTATGGATTTGGCGACAATACCTCATCCGCTAACCCATATGCAAGCCCCGCTAATTCCTGGTCATGAATTTTCTGGGACGATTTCTAAAATTGGAAAACAAGTATCTAAATTAAGAATTGGAGATAAAGTTGCAGTCGAACCAATGATTGCTTGTGGAAAATGTCCGGAATGTCTTTCTGGTCATTATAATTGGTGTGAACATGCTATAGGTAGTGATCAATCAGCAGGATTCTTAGGATTTTCGGCTAACGGTGGCTTAGCTGAAAAGTGCAATGTAAAAAGTACCTTTGCACATCTCTTACCAGCTAGCTTTCCGCTTGATTTAGGGGCCTTAGTTGAACCAGTTTCAGTTGCTGCACAGGCAGTTATGGCAAGCCGAGTGTCTCCTGGAGATGATGTTTTAATTCAAGGTGCTGGTCCAATTGGATTGTTCACGGCCTTAATAGCACAAATTTCTGGTGCACATCACGTCATAATAAATGACATGTCAGAGGAACGTTTGAATTTAGCAAATGAATTAGGAATTCAATACCCAATACGTGCTGATAGTCAAAAGTCATTAGCTCACGCTATCAGCACTATCACGGAAAATCAGGGAGTGGATATTGCGTTTGATTGCGCCGGTGTACAACCCACACTTACTGGTGCCATTCAGGCTCTTAAAAATGGTGGCAAGGTTACCGTGATTGCATTATTTCAACATCCACCAGTTGTAGATGTTAGAGCTCTTCTTAAAAAAGGTGGTAGTTTATTAACATCTTATGGATATGCCAATATCTTCGATCGAGTAATTAAGATTATAGATACCCATCGTTCACTATTCAAACAGGTCATTACAAAAAAGATTGAATTAAATGAATTAGTTTCAGAAGGAATTGAATCCTTAGAAAAGGATAAAAAGCAAGCAAAGATTTTAGTTCGTTTGCATTCTTAGTTAACATCATTTTTCTCAACCCAAGTGCCCTACAATTATTAGACAAGTAATCTAATGAATGTAGGGCACTTCTTATGACCAACTACAGTAATGAAGGCAAAACAAGATATGGATCATCTCAAGATTTTTTAAGGGCAAAGTAGATTAGTATTCCTGATTTTGCTCAAAGTGTCGGCTACTTATTTGCGGCGGTTGGTCCAGTATTATATGGCTTCATCCAAACGGCTACAGGTTCGTGGCATTTATTGTTGTGGCTGACAGTCGGGCTCACGCTGCTGATGTTTGTGGCAGGGCT
>ERZ772885.1051-NODE-1051-length-18287-cov-3.245886_pt1 | contig 18287 bp, 19 predicted proteins | sample MGYA00580580_ERZ772885 | MGnify/ENA primary metagenome ERZ772885 (study PRJEB29015, sample SAMEA2737673) | human gut metagenome | biome: human gut; feature: human-associated habitat; material: faeces | place: China | collected 2012 ...
CTCGAAAATAATTTATTGCCTCGTTAATTTTGGTCTTGATTAAGCAGCCACGATACACTTAGTCGGTGCTGTTACGCCCGGCTTCAATAGTATCCAGCTCGAAATGGCCGAATTCGCTACAGCTTTCGATGTTGGCAGGACAGGTATGGACAGACTCTCCTGTGAGGACGGTATCCGCCATCTGCTCCGGCGGGTATCCGAGGTGGATTAATTTCTCGTTTTTTCTACTTTATGGGTATCGGCTATGGGTAGCAGGTGATTTATAACTTTTGCGGCGTTTTTTCAGAGGGATCCCTTTGGGAAACAGTAGCTTCAGAAATTTTTCAATTCCGTGCAATGCGGGCGCCTGAGAAACCTTCCCTGGCTAATGTCATATACAACACTTTTCTCTTCGGAAAGGTGATGATATGTTTTTGTCAAGCGCATGCCGCAAAAATCTCAGCACGCTGAATGGCAAGCCGGATATCGTTCTGACAAAGAACAGAATCTGTATCTTCGTTGACAGTGAGTTCTTCCATGGCAAGGGCTTTTATTCCGCCTATGAAAGCAGAAAATATCCGAGTCTCAGAGAGTAGCTTCTGCATTCAGACCGACCGGATTTCTGGCTTAAAAAAATCAAGGGGAACATGGAACGGGATGCGAAAACCGATGCCGAGCTGGCCGGACTGGGGAGGAAGGTTCTCCGTTTCTGGAGTAAAGACGTGCTGAAAAAAACAGATCAGTGTCTTCAGATAATTGAAGAAAGCACTAAAGAGTCTAAAGTCGGCACTGCCAGGCATAAGGCAGATTAAACTGCCTCAGCAGGATATTCAGGATCCGCTCGGTCTGGCGGGTAAAAATATCGGACTGCAGCAGGAAAAACCCTTTTGTGGTGCCTCTAAAAATTAGAAGCGTTTCTTTAAGATTTTTCCGCCCCTATCGGGTGTGGTTATATTTTTCATGTTTTACTTCAAAAAATCAGGTCATGAACACATACACTGAGAGCACCCGCCGCAATATCCTGTTCGCCGTCATGCTGGCTTCCTTTCTCACGCCCTTTGCCGGGAGCGCGCTTTCGGCCGCTCTTCCTGACGTTGGACGGGCCTACGGCGCGGGACCTGACAGTCTGGCCTGGATTCTGCAGTCTTTCTTGCTCGGTTGCATCGTGTTCATGCTGCCCGTGGGCAAGGTGACGGAAAAGGTCGGCTGCCGGCTGGTCTTCATGGCCGGCATGGCCGTGTTTGTCATCTCGGCCCTCATCGCGCCCCTGCAGACGGAATACGCCGGCTTCCTGGCCTCAAGGGCTCTGCAGGGCCTCGGCAGCGCCATGATCTTCGCCACCAACAATTCCATCCTGAGCCTGACCTTTCCCCCGGAAAAACGTGGTTTCGCCATGGGCTGGAATATCAGCATGGTTTTCCTCGGGAGCACGCTTGGCCCCTGCGTGGGCGGTCTGGCCAATTTCTACTTCGGGTGGAGGAGCATTTTCTGGATTTTCGCAGCAGTGGGCTCCCTCGCTCTGGCCTTTTCCTTTGTCTCCATGCGTGATCCCATGCGCCTGCCGCACACGGGGAAGGGTGCGGACTGGATTGGCATCGTGCTCTACGGGCTCAGCATGCTTCTCACCATGGGAGGCCTCGCTGAAATAAGCCGCTGTGACTGGGCGGTCTGGGCTTTCACGGGCGGGATTGTTCTTGCCGTTCTTCTTGTGGTCCTTGAACGCCGTGTGCCGGACGACAAGGCTGTTCTGCCGACGCGTCTTTTCTCCACAAACCGCATGTTCGCGGGATCCACTCTGGCTGCCGTCATCAACTTTGCCGGCGTCTTCGCTGAGCTCTTCCTCGTGTCCCTGTACCTGCAGTCCGTCCTCGGATTTTCTTCGAGGGAGGCTGGGCTCATTCTGCTCCTGCATCCGCTGCCCATGTGCCTTCTGTCCCCGCTGATGGGCTCGCTCTCCGATCGCGTCGGGTGCACCCGGCTCTGCTGTATCGGCATGGCTGTCATCACCCTGGGGCTGGCTGCGGTCGGCGCGTGCGTGTTTTTCCGTCAGTTCTGGCCGCTCCTTCCGGCTCTCGCCGCAACGGGCGTGGGCAGCGCGTTCTTCGGGGCCCCCAACAATTCCGCGATTATGGGTTCCGTGAACAGGGAGCAGTATGGTATCGCGTCGGCCATGCTGGGTGCCGCGCGCCTTGTGGGGCAGTCCCTCTCCATGGCCCTGGCCGGCGTTGTCCTCACCATAAAGTGGCCCGGCCTCGCTCCGCGCGATCTGCTCGCCCTGGACATTATCATCGCTTTCGCTGTCATGACGGTCCTGACCGCCATCGGTATCTTCGCCTCGGCTCTGCGGCAGCCCGCGAAAGACCCGGCGGCGTGACAGTGGAGTGTTTTTGCGCCTTTTGGGGGATATTTTTAAAGTAAAACTTTAATTTTATACCTGCTCCGGCACTCGACAGCAGAGACGGGATAGTGCATAATTACCAGTCTTTAAGATATATGCCGTTTTCAGGGGAGGGCTTTACCCTTCCGCCACAGGCCGCGCGTTCCGCAGAGAGGGACTCCGGCAACTTCTACCTTCAGGTCAATCTCATGCAGTACGAACTTCCCACCATTGTCCTCGTGGGGCGCCCCAACGTGGGCAAGTCCACGCTTTTCAACAGGCTGATCCGCAGCAACCGCGCCATCACACACGATATGCCCGGCGTTACCCGCGACGCTCTTCAGGGCGTGGTGCGCAGAAAGGACAAGCCGGAATACGGGATCGTGGATACAGGGGGCGTGACGATGGACGAACGCGCCGTTGTGCAGGACGGCCCCGCGGGCATCCGCGGCTTCGAGAAGGAAATTCTGGCCCAGGTGGATCGCTGCGTGAAGGACGCCATGGGCCTGGCCTTCGTCGTAGACGGCCAGTCGGGCATGCTGCCCGCGGACAAGTTCCTGGCCAATCACATCCGCAGGCTCGGCCTGCCCGTGCTCTGCGTCGTCAACAAAGTGGATGGCGCGGAACAGACCTATGAGCGCACCGCCGAATTTCACGGCTTCGGGTTCCCCATCATCGCGGTCTCCGCTGAGCACGGACACAATCTTGACGAGCTCGCCGACGAGCTGGCCAGGCTCATTCCCAAGGATGCCTTCGGCGCCAGGCTCGAGCGACCGGCCCTGCGGCTCGCGCTGCTCGGGCGTCCCAACGTTGGCAAATCTTCCATCGTCAACGCGCTTGCCGGAGAGAGCCGGCAGATTGTCTCTGATGTGGCCGGTACCACCCGTGACAGCGTGGACGTGCGTTTTACCGTTGATGGCGAGGACTATGTCTTCGTGGATACGGCGGGCGTCAGGAAACGCGCCCGCATCACCGACACGGTAGAGAAGTATTCCGTGAACTCAGCCATCAAGTCCGCAGGCAAGGCCGACGTGACTCTGCTGACCCTCGATGCCAGCGAAGGCGTGGGCAGCCAGGACAAGCGTCTCATGGACATGCTGGACACCCGCAAAATCCCGTTCATCATTATCATCAATAAATCGGACCTCATCCATCCCTCGAGGATGAAGGACGTCGTCGAGGAAGCCAGGAAGATGCTGGGCTTCTGCAAGCATGTCCCGATACTGATTACCTCAGCCGCGCGCGGAACCGGGCTGGACCGCATTCTGCCCATCTGCCGCCGCCTGCATGAGGAATGCGGCGTGCATGTGTCCACGGCAAAGCTCAACAGGGCCATGAAGGAATCCCTTGACGCCCATCAGCCGCCTCTCGTCAAGGGCGTCCGCGCCAAGTTCTTCTATCTGACCCAGGCTGAGGAGCAGCCGCCGACGTTCGTGTTTTTCGTGAGCGATGCCGATCGCGTACCGACCACCTACGCGCGCTACCTTGAAAACAGCCTGAGGCGCATCTTTGAGATTAAGTACGCGCCCATGCGCGTCAAGCTCCGCTCGAGCCATAAGAAGTAGGAGCTTCCCAAACAGGGAAAATTGCAGCGCCCGCCTTCCATGACCGGAAGACGGGCGTTTTTGCGTCTTTCACTGCCTTTTCTCCACGTCCCGGTTCATGGGGCGAAGCCTGTCTGGAACGTCCGGGCGGCAGAGGCCGTTTCTTCTGACACAGGGCTGCCTTTCGGGTTGCCTGATTGTGCCGGCCCCCTCGGCAGTGATTTTACCCTGGGGCCGGCCGGTATATTTTTGGGCCGTGAGCCGTGGTTCCGGCTGTTCTGAAGATTTGCCTGAGGCGGAAATCTTTTCTGATCTTCTCTAAATCATGCACATTTCTCTCTCCTCTGGGACAAAAAAAAGTTTTTGTGAAAAAGATGTTCCCCTGAGGGATGCCAGGGGCATTCTTTTTTCGAACAGTCTGAGGTGAGAGCATGACAGAACGCGTGGATGTGGACAAATCCTGGAAACTCCTGAGGGATGATATCGATGTGGCGATGGAGGGACATGAGGGTCCGATGGAAACTGCGGTGCCGGGTATGGTCTTCTATCGCTATACAAAACAGTATCCGAGCCATACCAGCTTTCTGCGTCCCCGCGTGGTCGTGGTTCCACAGGGAAAGAAGTATCTGCGCGTGGGTGACAAAGAATATATGTACGGCTCCAGGCTCTGCCTCGTGACCGGCATAGATATGCCCGTTGTCAGCTGTGTCGCGGAAGCCACGGAAGACAAACCGTACCTTGCGCTGAGCCTGGATATCGACGCGGTACTCATCGCCGACCTTTCCTCGAAGACGTCCTCCGTCGGCGGCGGCCTGCGTTCCGTCTGCGGTGCACAGGTCACGGAAATATCCCCGGAGCTTCTTGATGCCTTTGTCCGCCTGGTTGAACTCACCCGCACTCCCGACGAGCTTCCCGTCATGAGCCCGATACTCGTGCGCGAGGTGCACTACCGGCTCCTGAAAAGTCCGTTCGGCCAGCTTCTGCGCTCCCTGAGCGCTTTCGGCTCTCCCGGGAGCCAGATTGCCCAGGCCGTGGGCTGGCTCAGGAAGAATTTCCGCAGTCCGGTGACCATTGAGGAGCTTTCCCTGCTCTGCCACATGGCGCCGTCCACATTCCACCGTTACTTCAAGGAAGTGACGACGCTGAGCCCCCTGCAGTACCAGAAAAGGCTGCGGCTTGAGGAGGCCAGGCGGCTTCTTCTCAACGGGAGTTCCGTCACGGAATCCGCGTACGCCGTGGGGTACGAGAGCGTGACCCAGTTCAGCCGTGAGTACAAGCGGCTTTTCGGCGACTCGCCCAAAAACAGCGTCCTCAGACTGAACGGCATGGTCAGGGGAAAACAGGAAAAAAGCAAAAACTGAGCTGTCCGCCATGGACACGTGAGAGCCCGGCAGGCCGGAGATCCTGTTCCCCGGCCTGCCTTTTCAGTCTTTTCAGCAGATGCCGTTCAAATCGATGCCTCCGCTTTCAGTGATGACGTCATAGCTTTCCGCGCAGGAGGATGGCGTGAGGATTCTGACGCGTGAGGCCTGCGACCAGGCCGCCTGTTTCACCGCGTGCTCCGGAACCAGACCGGAACTGAGCAGGCCGGCGGCGGTGTCGCTGTCCGGGCTCATGTCCACAACGGGAACTCCGTCCGCGAGGCTCATGGACGCCGCAAGGCCAAGACTGTGGCAGAGGAGCATTGTCTGAACTGCGGCCTCCGGTCCTCCCGGCGAGAGCCGCAGCGTTCCATGCCCGGTATGGAAGGCGCCGCAGCCCTCAATGAGTCCCGTGAGAAATTCGCGGCGATCATCCGTGCCGCGCCGGAAGACAAGGGCCGGAATATGGCGGCATTGTTCTTCCGGATCTGTAAAGAGGGCACGCAGGGCGCGGGCGCAGCGGGATCCCCCAAGTATGAAGCGGCCATTCCGGAAAGCGGGGCTGGCATCCGGGAGTCCCGGAACTTTTCCGTGGGCGCAGATCCATGTGATCCAGTCCAGCATGGGCGTGTACCTGGTCAGGGGGAGCACGGCGGCTCTGTTCCTGTCCGGCAGAAGGGAGACGGAGAGAAAGCCCAGGAGCCGCATGCGGCCTGTCAGCTCAGGCGTATCGCAGATGGCGTCCGGCCCGGGCGTGGGCTGGGAGAACGCGAGAGTGCCTGTGAAGCTCTTTCCCAGGGCCCTGAGGGGAACCCGCCTCCAGCCGTCCGTCAGGACCCGGCAGCCGGGGAAGGCGTCAAGCAGGCGGCCTTCGGAAAAAACGAGGCGGCGCATGCCGCCTGCCCCTGGCGTGCGGACAAGAGCCCTCACAGGGATAAAACCGTTCTCGAGGGAGTCGTAGGCGAGGAGCCCGTCTTCCCCGAAGCCGGTGATGAAGAGGCTGGAACCATAGCGCCGCGGCCTGCGTGAGAATGAAAGCAGCCGGAAAAGACGCGCCAGGGACAGGACGCTGAATCTGTGCCCAGATGGTGTCTTGATGAGAAAGGTGCCTGTCGTCCAGCCCGCCGCGCCAGAGGAGAAAGAAGCCTCTTTCCGGTCCGGAGCGGCTGACGCGGACAGGGCCGGGATCCGCCTGACAGTCCGGCAGGAGGTGGAACTGGGTAAGCCGCCGGGGAGGAGCGGAAGGAAAGCGGGAGAGCAGCCGGAGAGAGTGCGCGTCATCATTCCTGCACCTCCACACCGTTGATGTCATACCCTTCGCCGTCCACGACGAATTCGTAGCTGTCGTTTTTTCCGGTCAGAGGGAGCGCCGAGGACGCTGAAAAACGGGCCGTCCTCACTTCGTCCTGACCGGTGCCGTCCACCACCGCCATTTCCGCGGACTCACAGAGACGGAGAAACGCGGGCGATGGCGGGATTTCGAGAACCGTGTGGGCTTCCGCCATGGAAAGGCGTGTATTGAGTCCGAGGCTCAGGCAGAGCATCTGGAGCCGGACAGCCAGCTCAGGGGATGAGAGGACAAGCCGCACAAGGCCGTTTTTTCTGTCCCGTTCTCCCTTCCGGTCGGCGATGCGGGCCAGAAAGAGAAGCCGGCTTTCCCTGCTCCTTCCGAAAAGACCGGCGCGTGTGCGTGAGGACGCCTTTCCGCCGTCACGCGGAAGAAATTCCGCGCCTGCCGGCTGCCTCCGGCTGAGGCGGGCGTGCCCCGCGTATCCGCAGCGCTTTCCCTGGGGCAGGACCACGTCCAGCATCCTCCCTCCGGCGAACGAAAGGTGTGCCCATCCGCCACTGTTCCGGCGGCGGTTCAGGAAGAGCAGGGGGAGAAACCCATCGGCCGAGGAGGAAAAGACGGCCACACCCCTTTCCCGCAGATCAATCTGCTCTGTATCCCCTGAGACGCGGCTTCCGAGCCGTTTTTTTAAAAGCCTGAACAGGGCCGCGGCCGGAAGGACAAAGGGCGTACGCGCGCTCAGGACCGGGATGAGGAAGGTGCCCGTTGACCATCCTGCGAATCCCGTGACACCGCAGCGCAGGGGAAAAGACTGCGCGCCTGCTTCGTTTTTCTGCGTGGAACTCACCAGGACAGTCTGCTTCATCGTGCTGGAACCTGTGGAAAATTTCATGCGGCTGAACCTCCGGCCCTGATTCCATTAAGAGAGGACTGAGGGCCTTTTTGAGGTGAAGGCGTAAACCGTCGGCGACGGCCTGCCAGAGAAGAGCCGGGGCGGGGGCTCCCCGGCAGCCAGTTTATTAAATCGTTCTCATAATAGAACGTTTTACAAATTGGGAAAAAACCGTTTCCCCGGAGTGGGGCAGGTACGGGGGGATATACCTTCGAAGGAGCCGGATTCCTGAAACTGGGGGAAAATGGCAGAGAAAAAGTTCCGTCTGCGCTTCCCGCAGTGAAAGCGGGGATTACATACTAATCACAAAAAAATTCGTCAATAATAATCTGAAAATTTTTTCATAAAAAATTCAGGATCCGGGAAAATCCGGGATTTATGGCTCCCAAATTTCATTGCAATGCAAGTCAATCATGAGCATAAATTTTATGAATAACAATAAAAAAATATTTTTTTATATAATATTACATTGATTTTTACGTGTGCACATCACAATATTGCATGATTTATTTGTTTTATACATCGCTGACGGGCCCGGGAAAAGCTCTGATCCTGCCGCCCGCCGCGCCCGGACTGTCTTTCTCTCCCGGAGAGGAAAGGAGCCGCGGGCTCCGGAAAGACTTTCTGCCAGCTCCTTCCGGTATGTCTCTGGCCCGGGGCTGTGGCGGGTGCCGTATGAAACGTGTATGGTGGCGCCACACCGGCAGAAACCGGCCGCGTTCCGCTCATCCCGGTTCGCGGGTTTGAGAGAATCAGGCAAAATTCAGAAAGGATAAGGGCTTTTTTCGCCCGTGCGGACAGAGTAGTTTTCCCACAGGCCGCTCAGGAAGGCACCGGGCCGAGGCGGAAGTTCAGGAGGCATTGCGATATGGACAGAATTCAGATGGCGAAGAGCAACATGGAAAAATTTTTCGGCAGGGGAGCCGCTCCTCTCGAAAAGACGGATCCCGAGTTTTCAGCTATCCGCGACAGGCTCATCTACGGGCAGATTGCCTCACGCGGCACGCTCGGCGACAGCCTGCGCATGCTGGTGACCCTGGTATCGCTGACGGCCGGCCAGAATCTTGATGGATTCAAGGAGCAGGTGAAAGCCGCCCTGAGAGCCGGACTTACGCCCATCGAGATTCGCGAGGCTCTGTATCACTGCGCTCCCTATGCCGGCCTTCCCCGCGCCGAGTCCGCCGTCCGTCTTGCGGATCAGGTTTTCCGCGCCTCGGGCGTTGATCTTCCGCTCCCCGATGCCGCCACGGTGACCGAGGAGACCCGCTTTAAGGATGGTCTCGCAGCCCAGAAGGCCATTTTCGGGGACTCCATTGACGAGATGCACAAAAACTGCGCGCCGGGGCAGAAGGATATCATGGTGGATTATCTTTCCTCCTACTGCTTCGGCGACTTCTACACGCGCCGCCACCTCGATCTGAAGACCCGGGAGCTTCTCACCTTCTCCGTCATCGCCACACTCGGAGGCTGTGAGCCCCAGCTCAAAGCGCACACCCAGGGCTGCGCCAATATGGGCCTCACCAAACAGAATCTCGTGGATGCCATCGCCTGCCTTGTGCCTCTCATCGGATTCCCCCGGTCCCTGAACGCGCTCGGCTGTGTCAACGCTGTCCTCGCTGACTAGAAAAATTTTTCCGTCATGGCAGCTCATTCCGATACTTTCGTCGATTCCCACGTCCTCTTCGACTTCGGCCGTTCATCCCGCATCGGCCTTCCTGAAGCCGTTTTCTGCGAGGGGAAGCCTTTCTCTTCTCTCAAATCCCTGCTTTCGCGCTTCGGACGGGGATCCGGGCATCCCATTCTCTTCACGAGGCTTTCCCCTGACGTCTTCGGGAGCATGCCCGGGGAAATAAAGGAGGCCTATGACTACGATCCCCTGTCCCGCACGGCCTTCGGGGATACCATGCCGGAAAGAAAGCGCGGCAGCGTGGCCATTGTCTCGGCTGGCACGGCTGACGGCTTTGTCACCTTCGAGGCTGCCCGTACGCTGACCTATCTCGGCGTGCATAACGAGGTCTTTGAGGATTGCGGGGTGGCCGGTCTCTGGCGCCTCACGGAAAAGCTTCCCGCCATCAATGCCTGTGACTGCGTCATTGTGGTGGCCGGGCTGGACGCTGCGCTCCTCAGCGTGGTCGGAGGCCTCATCTCAAAACCGCTTTTCGGAGTGCCCACGTCTGTGGGCTACGGCGCCGCGGAGGGCGGAAAAGCCGCGCTCGCCAGCATGCTCGCGAGCTGCGCTCCCGGCGCCTGCGTGCTCAACATCGATAACGGCTACGGCGCCGCCTGCGCCGCGGCAAGGGTGATACATGTCATTGAACACAACAACTGACGCTCTCAAAACAGGTACTGTCCTTACGGTGCGCGCGTATTCCGGCATAGCCGGAGATATGATGCTCTCCGGTCTTATCCGGATGACCGGCATCGGCGGGGAAGGTCTGCAGAAACGTCTCGCCGCCATCATGCCCGATCTTTTGGGCAGCGCGGTCCTGGAGCCCGCCTCTGTGCAGCATATCGCGGGCTGGCGCCTCAGGGTCAGCCTGCCGCACCAGCACGAACACCGCACGTTTGCTGACTGTGAGAAGATCATCGCCGCTTCCGGCATGGACGCGGGCGCAAAGGAGACGGCGCTGGCCGCGTTCCGTCTTGTCGCCAAAGCGGAGGGCAGGGTGCACGGCGCAAAGCCTGAAGAAGTTCATTTCCATGAAGTCGGTGCCCTCGACAGCATCCTCGATATCTGCCTCGCCTCCCAGCTTTTTCACGAGCTCAATCCCGGCCGGTTTGTTGTGAGTCCCCTGCCTGTGTGCGACGGCAGCATCGCCTGCGCCCACGGTGTCATCCCCTGTCCCGCTCCGGCTGTCACCGAGCTCCTTGAGGGCATACCCGTGCGGCCGTTCTCCGGGGAGGGGGAAACGGTGACACCCACCGGACTTGCCCTTCTCAGGGCCATGGGCGCGGAATTCGGGCCGCGGATCGTGCGTATGGCCCGCGTCTATGGAAATACGGTCTTTCCCGGGGCACCCAATGGCGCGCTCTTTGCCTTCGGTGCCTCATCGTAGAAGGGGCAGCTCTTTCCCATTCCGGCTGCGCTGCGGCCAGAGAGCTTCCTCCGGACATTCATGCCGGGAGCTTCTCTTTCTTCCGCTTTCTGCAGCAGCAGTCTGTCCATTCCCATCAGCAGGATACGGACGGCCGCGGCGCGGCCGGTATCTGAACGCGGGAGTTTCTTCCGCAGGAGAAAACCATGAAAAATCTGTTTGCGTATGACGGCGGCCTTTCCAGACGTTCTTTTCTGGCGGCTTCCGCAGCCGGCCTCTGCGCCCTGTCCCTCTCTCCCCTGGATGCCATGGCCGCTGACGCCGGCAGCTGGGGCAAAATCCTTGTGCTCTATTATTCCCGCAGCGGCAATACCAGAGCCGTTGCTGAGGACATTCACACAAAGGTGGGCGGCGATATCTTCCAGCTGAAGACAGCCAGGCCCTATCCCGAAAGCTATGACGATGTCGTGGAAATAGCCAAGAAGGAAAAGACTTCCAACGCCCGTCCCGCGTACGCAGAACCCGTCCCGGATCTGAATTCCTTCAATACCGTCTTTATTGGCTATCCCTGCTGGTGGGGCACCATGCCCATGGTGTTCTTCACTCTCCTTGGGAAGTATCCCCTTGCCGGAAAGACCATTGTGCCCTTCACCACGCACGGCGGCAGCGGCTTTGGCGACAGCCTCAGGGATTTGAAGAGACTCTGCCCCAAGGCGAAGATTCTCCAGGGCCTCGAAGTACGCGGCACGGCCGCCCACAGCTCGGAGGATCGCGTCAGCTCCTGGCTGAAGAAACTGGGCTTTGTGCTCTAAATTCTTTTCCCGGTTTTCCCCGGACTCCGGGCCGCAGGGGGCGGAACGGGACCGGATACCCTGAACAGAACGCCATTCCGGACTGATATCCGGAGTGGCGTTTTCTGTTTTTAGGCCTGCTCCATTTTTTTGTCAGAGTCCCGGAGACTGTCCTGGCGTCAGGGGCCGGAAAGGGGCAGACCGGGCCTGCCGCCGGGACACGGCCGCTGCCAGGTGTGCCGGCGGGGGGAATATACCGGATCCTCTGAAAAGAACTGTCAGGATAAGAGGAACATTCTTTATATGGCAGCGGGGAAAGGCGGGGGGCCGCTTTTAACGGGTGATGCTGAAGGAGTGGAAGAATGCATTTCGCTGCAGGTGCTGGCACAAAACGGCTTATTCTGCAGTCTGGCGGAATCATTCAGAAATGATGCGGCGCGCCCTGTCCCGGTTTATGAATTTTTGTGAAATCATGAACAGAACTAGCATAGACTAGTTAAGCTTTCGCTCTTCCATTTTACAAAAACGTTACAGCCGGAGAAAGCCCCGGACTGTCCGGAGCCACGGGCTGTCATCAGTTTCAGGGAGGATATGCGCCCATGGCGTTCCCCTCAGCGGATCTGCCGGGCAGGAGGAGTGGCGTTTTATGGACAGCAACGGAGAGCTTTTTACCAACAGGGCCGCTGTTTTTGAGCAGATAGGCCGGATACGCGAGGTTCCCCGTGGCACGCTTCTTGGCGGAAGCGACGCCTACTGGCTGAAAAAGGGCGTCTGTGCCCTGACCTGTGTCAATGCGGGAGGAAAGGAGTATTCCTTTCTTTATTTCGAGGAAGGAATGCTATTCGGGTTCGTGCCCGTCCTGGAACGGTATTACGCCATAAATGGCATGGGCAGGGTGAACAGCTCGAAATTCTTTTCCGGTTTTCTCACGAAGACGGACTGCGTCATCGTTGATATTCCCCCCCCAGATTTTTCTGAAACAGGTCCGGAGCAACCCCCAGATCCGGTCCGCGGTCATGCGCGCTGCGACGCTCAATCTTGTGAATATGCTCACGCATTCCATGGTGCTTTCCGCGCTGCCTGTGGCGGCGCGCGTGTGCTACCTGCTTCTGGAGTTCGCCCCTGAAAAGCCGCCGTTTGTGCTGCCCCAGTTTCTCAGCTACGATGAGATAGCGACGCATCTTGATATGCACGTCATCACGGTGACCAAGATCTTCAGGGCGCTCTTCGCGAACGGTATTCTTGAGAAAAAGGGCCGGCAGCGCGTCGTCGTTGACCCGGACCGCCTGCTGGCCATCGTGAATCTGGAGCAGGAACTCGAATACGCCGGGAAATAAGCTGTCTTCTCCTGGAAGGCCAGCAGGCGTCATGCTGCGCACAGGGCACGGATCTTCCCCTTTTTTCCGTGTATCGCTTCCCCTGCTGGGGATACAGAAAAGCCTGAGATTCGTGAAAAGGCCTGCCTCTTCTGTCTGGGCTCCCTGCCGGGGAACAGGGGAAAGCCGGAGAATGTACTTTTTTTCACCCGTACTAGCCCAGACTAGGGTTTCTCCCTGTTCCGTACACTAGTTTTAACTAACTCCTGAGAAACATGCGGGTGCCGCGCGGACGCGGCGCTGTGTCTGGGCTGTATCAGGCTCCGGCTTCTTTTATGAACGCTGACGGGGGTCAGGGGATGGACTCCGGAAGGCCGGAGCTTTCCGGCCCCTGACTCTGAAACAGCCGTCAGCTGGCAGAGCGCGGCGGCCAGCCCGGCATCCCGTGATTTCCGACAGGGGAACGGCTGGGGTGAGACAGGTAGTGTATGTCTAAAGAGGTGAGAGAACCCGTAATGGCTGGCAGGCCATTGCGAAGAGGAGAGCATGCGAATGCATTGGCTTAAAGGTATTTCGCTTGGAGTCATAGGCCTTGGCCTGATTTTAAGCACCCCTTCCCAGGGACAGGCCATCGATTTCAAGGTCAAGGGACAGTGGCAGATTAACTTCGGTGTTTCCAATGTGCCGGACGGGCGGAGCAGGGGTTCCGACTCCTTCATGGCCAATCAGCGTTTCAGAACGACCATCGAGGCCAGGGCCAGCGAGAATGTCAGCGCAACCATTGGTTTCACCATGCCGAACAACACGGCCAACCAGGCCTGGGGCCGCGCCGGATCCAGCATGGGTGCTGACGGCGTGGATGTCGGCGTGTGGCAGGCCTATATCGACTGGAATATTCCCAATACGCAGATTGCCACGCGCATGGGCATCCAGTATCTCATCATGCCCGGCTTCGTGACCGGATCGAACCCCGTGTTCAGCCGTAACATGCCCGGCATCAGCATGCATGCCCCGGTCTGGTCCAACAAGGAATGGAATGTGGGCGCCACTTTCTTCTGGGCCCGTCCGTACAATGACAACTATTCGGATCCTGACGAGACGAGGAGCAAAACGCTTGATAACCTCGACGTTTTTGCCCTGTCCGTTCCGATCACCACGCAGGGCCTGAAGATCAATCCGTGGGTTATAGGCGCCCTCATTGGCCAGAACAGCCTCAAGTCTCTCCCGTCCGGCGGCCCCGGCGCTCTCTACGCGCCGCGCGGCGGTCTCACTCCTATCCTCGGCAGCGGCGGAACCTTCGCTTCCACCTTCGACAAAGGCCGGCGCTGGCACACGGACACCGACTGGGGCGGAGGCGGCTGGGGCGGCCTGACCGCCGAGATTAAGACCTTCGCTCCGTGGGAATTTGCCATTGAAGGCGCGTACGGCGAAGTCGACATGGGCGAGATCAAGCACTACACCCAGTTCGGCGACAAGAAGGGCCGCACGTTTGATCTGCACCGTCACGGCTGGTACGTCGGCGCGCGTGTCGATTATCATTTTGACTGGGGCACCCTCGGCGCCCTCGGCTGGTACAGCAGCGGCGATGACGACAACCCGTACAACGGTTCCGAGCGCATGCCCATGTTCAACTCCCAGTGGCCCGTCACGCCCCTCGGCTTCGGCGGCTGCTATACCGACCTGAGCCCCTGGAAAGTGCTTGGCCATGGCGGCGGCTGCGGCCTCACCGGCGGCGTTGCCTACCTGAAGAACGTTTCCTTCATCGACCGCCTCAAGCACACCCTGAAGGTCGGCTATTTCCAGGGCACCAACAGCCCTGAAATGCCCCGCAAAGCCAATATGACGCATTATCCGACGTTCGCCGACGGCCCCATGGCCTATCTCACCACGACTGATCATGCCTGGGACTTCAGCCTGTCGAATACCTACAAGATGCACGAAAATCTCGAGATCAACCTCGAGGGCTCCTACGTCAATCTGTTCCTGAAGAACGACACCTGGAAGGGCGTGGAAGATTCCCAGCACAAGGATAACTGGATCGTGTCGATGACCTTCAACTACACGTTCTAGGTTTCCTTTTTCCAGAGAAATGCAGAAGGCGCTCCTCCGGGGGCGCCTTTTCTGATCCCTCATCCTGACGGGGAAAGGCTTCCGCCGCTCACGGCCGCCTGTCCCCTGCGGTTTATGAAGCTGCCTCGTGACAGGCGGGACATTTTTATGGCGCGCTCCGGATTCCTTCATCCGGCCCCGCGGCCCAGAAGGGGATCCAGTGACTGATCCACCAGCCGCCGGTTCAGTTCCGTCACAGTTTTTCTGCCGGAAAATTCCGCTGCAGATCGGACGGAGACGTTTCCGCCAGAGAAACGGGGTGTTCCGGGTTCTCAGGATCTCCCGCTCATGAGGCGGCAGGAGGAGCCCTGATAACGGTCCTCCCGTCCATGCGGGCCGCCTTTCCCTGAAAAGTCCCGGAGGAAACGGGAGATAAACAATCTGGGAAATCTGTCCTTTTATGGACAAAAAAGCAAAAATGCAAGATTTTGCTTACCAGTCTGCGGAAAATATCTTATACTCACTGGAAAATCGCCAAAAGGGGCGGCTGACTGCCGGAGGGCTGATCCGGCAGACGGCCGCCTTTTTTGATCGTTCCGGAAAGTCTAGAACGGCGCGGGGGCGGGGGAACCGGGCGTTTTCGGCGCCGCTTCCGTGCCGCTGTCCGGCCTTTGCCCGTCCGGGCGCATGATCTGCATGCCGGCCGGGAAGCTGCGCAGAGCCTCGCGCTCCCTGTCGAGTTCTTCCTGGAAGGCGGCGGAGGCGGGGAGAGCGCCGTTTCCGGTCATGAGCGTTACCGGCACGCTGGTTTTGCCGTCGTGGAGGCGGTGAAAACCGGTGACGATGTCGTCCTGGTTGCGGGTGACAAGGTACTGTCCGCCGGTGATCTCCTGCCGCTCCTGTCCCGGGAAGGGGGAGTGCGTGTGCAGGAGGGCCCTGTAGAGAAGCTCACCTGTCTGGTGGAGGACGCGGCGTCCGCCATATCCGGTGCCGAAGGCGCCAGGCTGCGTGAACGAACGGCTGACCCGGCAGCTTTCGCCTGTGAGCACGTCGAAGCCGGCGAGTTTTTCGCCGCTCGTGACGGAGACCTTGCCGAGGATGTCCATGATCCACTCCGCGCGTCCGGCAGGAGTAGCGAGCCGCGCCATGGCGGCTCCGGGATCATTCTGTCCTTTTGCCTCGGCCTCGGCCACCCTGTTGAGAAGCCAGCTGCTGAGACGTACGGCGCCGGCGGCTTCTCCTTTTTCATTGAGCAGGCGCACGATCATGTCTGGAGCCACGGGGCTGTCGCGTTCGGTCGGCATGCCGTCAGGTCCCTGGACAAGCCGTTTCTGAAACTTCGGGTCCGCGAGCCAGGCTTCGAGTGTTCTGCGGGCCTCTTCTTTCCCCTCTCCGTTCAGAACCCGGATGTGGCGTTCCGGATACCAGGACGTGACGCTGAGCCGGCCCAGGCTGGAAGGCTGGGACCCGTCGGTCTCGGCTGCCTTCGCAGCCTCCCCCGTGAATTTCTCCATGACATCGCGCGCGGCCAGGGAAGCGGCTTTGCCGTAGCTCTGGATGCCGGCGGCGCAGGATTCGCGGAGAGATTCCCTGACAGCCGCGAACCACTTCGCGTCGAGTACCATGCTTACCGAAGAGACGCGGTCCGCGGTCATGTGGTCAAGCTGGCGCACCTCCGCGCCTTCCTCATTTTTAAAGTTGCCGAGCACGGTGAACCAGCCCGCCCGGCATTTCAGGCTGCCGTCCCCGGCGAGAACCGGTCCGCCCGAGCGGGGATCGCGGAGGGGCACCACGCGCTGACAGAACATGACGGGCTTTTCCGCGTCAGGCAGACTCTCGATGTCCACGAGTTCGCCGTACCTGCCGCGGCGCGGTTTGGCTTATTTCTTCAATGTTTTCAAACTGTTGTTTAAAAATTCTGCACCAAACTGCACCAAATCAGATGGCGTTACATAGGCAGGGCCGGGATGTCATCCGCGGCCCTTTTTTGCGCTCCGGAAAGGGCATGCGTATAAAACGCCCCAGTGGTCGTGACGTCCTTATGCCCGAGCTGTGCGGCTACGGCAGCGATATCCGCTCCTGCCTCCAGCATCAGGCTGGCAGCCATGTGGCGGATAGTGTACAGGGGCAAGTTTTTAACGCCTGCCTTCTTCCGCACATTGTTCCACTGGATGCGCAGTCCATCGTATTTTTTCCCTTTAGGTGATGGACAGACAAGATCCTCCTTTTGGGTTGACATAAAGCGCGTTTCGGCTTCTTTGAGCCACCAGGCAGGGCAAAAGACAGTTTTTTCCCGGTTAGTTTTATACATAAAAACGGACGCTGTCCCTGCCTTGAAGTCGATCTGTTTCCAGCAAAGATTTATGAGTTCTTTCCCTGGCCTAAGGCATAAGGCCAAGCAGGTCCGTATTGCCCATTGAAGGGGGTGAGAACACAGTGCGTAAACCTTGCGGAAATCCTCAAAGTCTCCGCACAGATGACGCAGTTGGGGTTCCGGCAGGTAATGGTATTTATCCCATGGGACCTCGCGGATGAAGTCCTCCGCTGCGCACCACCGGAAAGCCGCCTTCAGCATTTGTGTGGCGCGGTTAATTCCTTTGGCAGACATTTTCCATTCTCTTTCCAGGATATTCCTCACGTTTTCGAGATCTCGGCGATCCAAAGTATCAACGTATTTCGTGGCTATTTCATCGCCGATCCTTTCCAAAGTGCGGGCATATGCCTTTTCACCTTTTTTCGCATGCTTCGTCCTGCTCAAAAATAGCAGGATTGACTCAGACACGGTCAATCGTGTATTTCCTGGTTTATCATATTGGGTGCTCCTTTCGAATCCTTCCGCGTCTTCCCGGGCCCGGAAGGTTTTTTGTTTCCACTTGGTTCCATCTTTGAATTTGACAACATAGCGGCCATCGTTACGCCTTGAGATGCTCATGCAGTCCTCCACTGCGAATGAGGGCCGCCGCACTCTCTGCTGATAACGTCTTTCGGCGTACAGGTCTACGGGTGGCAGTCACCTCGAGGATGTCGTCCTGCCTGGCTTCGAGGCGCTCAATGGCCTTCTTGTGTTCGATAATCTCCAGCCGGATTTTCCGCAGCTCGATAATCTCACTCACTCCGTCCATATGACCTCCAGCCTGGGATTGCGGTACGGGCTGGCGTGACAGCACCATATCCTGCAGGCTTCTTCCTCTTCTGCGGGGTGGTGCTGATACATCGACCGGGTGACACGGTCGATAATGGTTTTTGCCTCTCTCCAGATAGGCATGTTCTTATCCCTCCAGCTGGGGGCCATGACCCACGCGTCACCAAAAGCGTATCCCGCGACAAACCAGATGACGCGCCAGCCACGCATCTGCTCTTCCTTCGGCTCTGTTGTATCGTAGATCGCTCCGTCATCCGCTGCTCCGTCGCAGGCGGCTTCGATAGCTCTGCTTTCTCCGGCACTGAGCCGGTCGACCTTGAGACTGTCATGCAGGCGCTTCAGGATAGGGCGGAGTTTCTGAAGTGCAGGCGAAGGTTTACCGCAAACCGCTGGATAGTAGTCGATGGCCGCCAACGGGAAGGATATGCCTAAAACGGCGTCCCTGTGCTCGAAGGGGCTGGTGGGGTAAGCGTTGCTCATTGCACTGTCTCCTTCTGTTCCGTCATTCCA
>ERZ772885.1070-NODE-1070-length-18059-cov-72.480615_pt1 | contig 18059 bp, 10 predicted proteins | sample MGYA00580580_ERZ772885 | MGnify/ENA primary metagenome ERZ772885 (study PRJEB29015, sample SAMEA2737673) | human gut metagenome | biome: human gut; feature: human-associated habitat; material: faeces | place: China | collected 2012 ...
CAGCTCCGGCAGCGCAATGACCGCCGCCGCAATGGCCGCCGCGCCCAGCCCCCCGGCCAGCCCGAACCAGTGCAGCCCCGTGCCGCCCACAAACATCAGCACCGCGCCGATGGACAGGATCAGCAGCGTGCCGGACAGGTGCGGCTCCAGCAGCATGAGCACCGTGACGACCCCCAGAATCAACGCGAACGGCACAACGCCTGTGGAAAACGACTTCATCCTGTCGTGATTCAGTGAGATGATATGCGAGAACACCAGCACAATCGAGAATTTTGCGATTTCACTGGGCTGCAGCGTGCCCAGCCCCGGCAGCACGATCCACCGCTTGCAGCCGTTGTACTCCGGCATGAAAAGCACGATGGCAAGCAAAAGCAGCGAGATCCCCAGCATCGGCCAGGCCAGCCTGTGCCAGACGTGGTAGTCCACCAGGCTGGCCGCGTACATAGCCAGCACGCCCAGCGCCGCAAACAGCAGCTGCGGGCGGATGTAGGTGTAAGCGTCGCCGCGGCGGTAGAGCGCCACCGCGTACCCCGCGGAGAACAGCATGATGAGCCCGTAGCTCAACAACAGCAGCAAGATCAGCAGAAACGGTATGTCGAATGTCGGCAGCGATGCCGCCCGCGCCCGAATCCTTTGTACAAGTGCAGCCATAACAAAGCCCCCTGCGCAGAGTGTACGCAGGGGGCGGCGGGTTTATGCTTTTGTCAGCGGTTCAAATCAAGGCTCAGCATCGTGTAGCCGTTGGCGCCGCTCTGGATGCTCTGGCCACTGGCCTCATAGCAGGCCTGCAGGACCTCCATGTTGGGCTGGGGCGCGTCCGGGTCGGTAATGGTCCCGGTGGCAAGGGCCTCGTTATAATTCTCAATAACCTGGGCACAGATGCGGCGGCGATCCCGCAGCGGTGTCAGCAGGTTGGCCATCCACTGCTGGTACATGCCGTGGTAGTCGCTGCCGTGGTCAGCATACAGAAAGTAATATTCCTGCTCGACCTCCATGGGCGACGCCTGGCAGCGGTAGAAATCCCCCAGTGCCGCGCGCTTTTTATCGGTGGAGTATTGCAGGATGTCCGACAGTCCATGGGGGAAAAGCTCTGGGTGCCGAATCCATTTGGAGTACGGCTCCACCTGCACTTTTAGTGCATCAAAGACGGCCAGAAAATCCTCAAGCGCGATCTTCATCTCGCCCTTTTCCCATTTCTGGATCGTGCGCTTATCCCGGCCCAGGCGGTCTGCCAGTTCCCGCTGTGAAACACCCGCTGCCTCCCTCGCAGCGGTCATTGCTTCTGCCACACGGCATCGATATGCGGACATAACATCTTCTCTCCCCTCAAAACGCGATTCACCGCCGGAAAAACAGCAAAGCGGCGGTGCAAAATGCGCCGCCAAAATTCCCGGCACTGGTTGTGTACTTTGCACACCGGGATATGCTATATTGTGAAGGGCGGCATCTATAAGTACACTAACACTACCATAATTTTACTCTAGTTACCATTTTTTGTCAATATATTTTGTTATGTAGCATAGCAGGAGTGGGTGAAAATCGTGTATACCTATCGCGTTGTCTGTCAAAAGCTCTCCGCGCCCGAGCTCGGGCCCTACACTACCTACGGCATTCTGGCCGCGCGGGACCTCCGCGGCTGCCAGCAGGTCGTACAGTTTATCTCCGACGTATCGTTGGACCGCGCCCTCGTCGAGGCCCTCGCACGCCGCTGCACCGCCGCCCAGCTCGACCCCTGCCACCTGCTGGACGTGGTCGAGGATGCCATCAGCGGGTAAAGCCTTCCGCCCCCAAAGGCTCCGACCAGGGGCGAGGTGCGCCCTTTTGCCGGGTGTCCTATAGCGCAAGGGACACCTCTCACATGCTGTTCCCGGCAAGCGCAGTCCTTGCCCGGGTGTGTTTGCCGTGCGCCTTTTTATGCGGCCACCGTAACTTGCTTGTCAGCTCCTGCTCATACTCCGGCGTGTCAAAAAATCACATTCGTGGCCTATTGAATATGTAGGGGCGACCATTGGTCGCCCGTCAACTTGGCGCAGCAACGCCTTTTCCGGGTAAATCTTTTTTCGCAGGCAAACGGGCACGGGCGAGCAATGCTCGCCCCTACAAGAGTTTTTTGACAGTCTGCATACTCAGGGGAGATATAAGTCAACACCGCATAAGCTGACAGTCTACCACGGCGTTGACCACGGCGTGGGGCTGGGCAAGGGTCTTGCCTGTGAGGGCTGGCTGGATGAAGCCGTCCGCTTTTGGACAAGCCAACAAAGCTGACCTCTGCCTTTTTCGGCTCCGGATAAGGATAAAACCGCAAGCACACACACGACCAAATTCACGGACATTCCCGTTGAATTTGTGTTGTGTTTACGCTTTTTTTGCGGCGATTCTTGCGCAACAGTTGCGCAAAAACATCAGCAAAACTCTAACAAGTGCTTGGCGGTGTGTATAATAGTTGCCGAAAGCGCTTGTCATTGTGACGAATTCGACAAGTCAAAATTTTGCAATCTGCCAAAAAATCACTTGCTTGAATGTAGCCGTATTGAAATTTTCATCCCAAAGTATTATACTGTTCCTTATAAATAAAAGGGCACACAACAAACATACCGTGTCTTACTTTTCCCGACGCAAGCGCAAATGTTTGCACATCGGATTATATTCTCAAAAAAGACTGTAAATACAGCTCAGCTTGTGGAAAAAGTCCGTTTCCGTGCCAGATGTGCGCAGCGCATAAAATCGCGCCGAATGGCGCACGTTCCCCCGATATATCGTGAGAACACACATATACACATATATAGAAAAGGAGTCGAAGCAAATGACGAAAGCATTTTCTATCCTGCACCGTGCGGCGGCACTGCTTGTCGCCCTGTGCCTGCTGGTCGGTATGGCTCTGCCGGTTTATGCAGCTGAGGATGGGGCTTTATTTTTTGACGCAGGTTCGGAAACGATTCCGACCATTCCTTCCGCAAACACGTCAAGCGAGGGTGTAGAACCTGCGCAAGAACCTATTGTATCCGACTTGGAAACGATTCCGGATGAAGGAGATACCCCGCCCACTGCGAACGAGCCGGGAACAGAAGCGGGAGACACGGTAAATAATACAGCAGCGGTTCCGAACAATGACGGCAAAACCCAGGAAGCGGCAGAAAATCAGACTCCCGCCGCCGACAACGCCCCTGCGGCCGACAAGGACGCCACGGCCGACAAGGCCACCGCCGCCAATGCACAGGAAACCACGGCGGCAAAAACCAACACAGAGCAAGATGTTCTTTTTGCTGACGGGGACAACCCCAACGAAGAAGATACTATGCCTGCGGATGATTCGCCTGACAACGATGACGCGAACACACCTGTTACGATAGCGGACACCAGTGTATCGACGGGCTTTATCCCGGCAACGGCAACCATTTATTTTGCGGTTGATAATACAATATTCCGAGATTCCTATCGGGTTCATTTGTATGCCCATAAGCTGGACGACAGCGGCTTGGACAAGGATATGGTTGACACTGGAACGACAACAACCGATGGTCGCAAGATATACAGCGTTACACTGAATCAGGCTGATTATTCAGCGGGTGGGTTTTATCGACTGATTTTCCAGTATTTTGATGGCACTGTTTTTAAAGATCAATTCTTTGCCTTTGGCGGAGAATCAGGCGATGACAACGGCAATGGTTTTAAAAAAGAAACAGCCATTAACAAAATTGCCGGGCAAATGTTTGACGGTAATAACGGCACTAACCGAGGCAATGCATTTAACCCCGCCCAATGGACGCGCGTGGAGTACTATTACAAGGATATGCCGCTTTACTTCAAAAATGCAAGCGGCACCGTGCTTACCAACGTAACCGCAACATTTTACAAGCTGGAAAACGGCGCCCTGGCACCAACCGACAGCCAAACGATCGGCACGGTGGATGCGGGCAAACTTGCCGCGCAGCAGATCCGGATCCCCAACAATCAGTCGCGGTTTGTGCAGTTTACTTGGAACAATGGCCAAAGTGCCCTGTATGATTTCACCACAGACTTCACCACATCCCCCTACGCGGACGCCCAGAAACTGGACTTAACAACCGCAAATTGCTATGCCTGCAATGGTACTGATGGCACTTGGGCAAGCGCGGGCGGTGATTTGCTTACCGCGGACAAAAAGATTTACTTTGATGCCACGCTGTCCGCGTACAGTTATGAGGGCGAAGGTTTACAGCAGTCCGCCATGGGCGACGGCGAAACCATGTACTGCTTCCTGACGGATTCAGAGAACCATGTCACTTCGAAGGAGATGACGTTGGTAACAGCCGCCCCCACCACTCCCGACCGCAAGCTGTGGTCTTGCGAGATTCCCGGCGATGGAAAAACTTACACCGCGGTGCAATTCTCCGCAACGGATAACCAAAACGCCCCCGCAAAAGACAACAAGACCAGAAAGTACAGCACGGCAGAAATCCCCCCAGCCCTGCAAGAACCCTGCTTCTTTGCCGACGACGGCGACCCGTCGGCCTACACGGGCGGCGAAGGTGTCAACCGTGACGGCTACTGGGGCGAGAAAGCCTCTGTCCGCGATGCCGAAAGCGGCAAAAATACCACCGTTGTGGACATTGATAACAGCGGCACTTTTACCCAACAAAAGGATACAAAGTATATCACCAGCACCCTGTACGATTACTACACCGACTACGAGCTGAATGGCCTGAACCGCGACACTTACTCGTGGGTGACCACATCTTCCCAGCGCGGGTACGTCACTTTTGAGCAGTTCAACCGCGCATTAAGCAGCGCTTACACGGCAAACGGCAATGTAAAATACCCGCTTTATACCGGGCATTTCCAAAAGTCAGGCTGGGGCGACCCCTTTGCAACCGTTGCCGCCGGTATGGGTCTATACGGCTGGGGCGCTGAGGGTAGTTCCAACTACAATATCTTTATGGCCGTGAATAACTCGGCCTTGGATGATAATGGTAATGGAAGCTCCGATTACAATCGCACCTTCCAGGGCCTTGTGGAAAGCAAGACCTCTGACGGTACGGCAAACGGTCTGCCGCTGTTAAGAACCAAGAATTCCAACACAAATGCGTCGGTTGACCCGCACTTTGACAAAGACTTCCTGCAAGGCAAAAACGCCTTTAACACCGTGCTGGGCAAGGTGTACGAGGATGTTCCCTTCCCGCTCAAGCAAAAAGCCGTTTTTGCGCAAAATCCGGACAGTCCGGACGATAACGACCCGGAGAGCAAAGCCGAATATTGGTACTATGACAGCAGCAAAAGCTCTCTGTATTTGAAGCAGAACCAAACCGACGGCAAGTATTATCTGGAATCCCCCAAAGGTGGTGACGGCAACCCCACCACGGACAGCAAATCACAAAACATTTCGTCACCAAACAATGCCAATGGCACCTACGGCTTTTTCCCGTTTAACCAAACAGTCAGCACAGTCGGGGCATCCCAATACAACTACGGCTTTGGCGCCAAGCTGCAATTTGACTTTACGCTTACAGAGGACGGCAAGGTTGTTGTAGGAAAAGACACCAGCGGCAGGAACATTGAAGTTCCTATCAAGTTCTTCTTCTCCGGCGACGATGACGTGTGGGTCTACATTGACGGCGAGTTGATGCTGGATGTCGGCGGCGCGCACGGTAAAGCGTCCGGTCTGCTGGAATTTGGCGCAAACAGCACCGTAACCCCCTACGTCAGTTCCAACAAGAACACCGACTCAAATGATACCATGGTCTACAAGGGTTATGGGTCCGGCGAAACAACCAAAACCGTCAACTACAACGGCCAACCGATCACGTTCAATAAGAAGAGCACCACCAAAACCCTTAAAAAACAATCCACCCACACCCTGACCATGTTCTATATGGAGCGCGGTATGTGGGAGTCCAACATGGCGGTGGCGTTCAACTTCCCCGACCATAACGAATTACAGGTCGAAAAGCAGGTCGATGTTTCGGATGTGAACCCGCTGTTCCAAGACAGTTTCAAAAACCAGAAAATTTTCACCTTCAACATCCAAAATCTGGCCACCCACTACGAAGCAAAAGCAACTGATGAACCGGCAATCCAGACCGAGATACTCCCGGACACTGCATACAGTTCAGCCACGGGACTATTAAGCTATGCGTCGTCTCTGCCGGAGGGTGTAGGCACAGGCAGCGCCGTGCTGTGGTCATCGGATAAAAGTGACCCATCCAGCCTATACCGCGACCAGCGCCGCGGCACACTGACATGGGACAGCGCCATAAATATAAGTCCGTACAGCTACCTGACCTTTGATGTCTATGTGCAGGGCAACCCGACCGATACCTGCGCCCTGAGCAACCTGTATGTGGAACTTTGGGACACAAGCGGCAAGCAAATGGGCTGCCTTGGCACCAAGGGTCTGCAAAGCAGCGATGTCTACGGCGCGGCGACCGCGCTGCACCCGGGAACGTGGTACACCGTACGGCTGATGTTGAACTCCCTGCAAAAAGATGAGCATTTCAACAATCAGCTTACAAGAATTACGATGGGCGATAACTTTGCGCGCAGCATTTACCTGCGCAACTTTACATTCAGCAGTGCGCCGACCCTGCCGAAACAAACAGGCTTTACCACCGCACAGTACAACGTCCCCGACTATGGCTCTGCCGAAAGCGGTAAGCTGGAAAACGCGGCCTTTGCGGTGTTTTCCTCCAACCTTGGCAACGGCGACGTTGTGGATGAAAACGGACGGTTCCTGCTGCAGGACGGGGAGACCGTTACCTTTAATGACCAGTTCCGCCGCGGCAGCTACATAGCCCTGCAAGAGCAGATCGACACCGAACTGTACGATACAACTTGGACGGTATACGAAAACGGCGTACCTGTTACAAATGTAAGCGGCAAGGCTGACGTTGTTACGACGGGCAGTGTTAGCACGTTGCAAAACATCAGCGGCACCGCCCCGAACGATGGCCGAACGGAAAAGGCGGTTGTTGCAACCCTTGACGGACACAACACCAAGAACGAGTACACAGAGGCCAAAAAGCCGAGCACTGCACTGGTTTTTCGCTCTTACAGCAATTCGGCCGATGATAACGAGCTGACCAAGCTGAAAGTGGTTTTCAACAACAAGGTCAAGACAGGCAAGCTGATTATACGCAAGGTTCCCGCCGAAGGCGAGACACTGGCAGGTCAGACGTTTACCTTTACCGTCCGATTCGGAGATGTTGGCGGCCAAAGCCTCGGCAACATAATCCCGCCGAAAGAGTACACCTGCACGGTGGAAAAACACGGTGACAAGTACTACGGCGAGATCGTGATCGACAAAATCCCTGTCGGCACACGGTTTGTTGTGTGGGAAAATGAACAGACGGGCACAAGCCTGAAATCGGTGTCCTTCAAGGGCGGCAAAGACTGCGCTGTTGCCGCGGACGGTGTAAAGGTGTACGGCGCCATTGCGGAGGGCGAAGCGAACGCTGCAACGGCAACGTTTGAAAATACCGCCCGCGAACTGATTGACATAACGGTCAAAAAAGAGTGGAAAAAGCAGGACGGTACGACGAGCATTCCGCAAGCCGACCTGCCCAACGCCATTTACCTGCAACTGCAGCGCACCGAAACGCCGAACGTTGCAAATAGCTGGCAGAAGGTTTCGGGGTATGAAAGCGTAGAGCTGAAAAAACCCGACGGTTACGAAGGCTGGACCAAACAGTTTACCGGGTTGGACAAGTACGATGCGAGCAAGACGGGGCAAGACCGCACACCTTACACCTACCGCGTGCTGGAAAGCGCGACGAAAACTGGGCAATTTTACGGCGGCGCGGCTGGCGATGTGATTGAGATTTCCGGCAAGAAGTACAAGGTTCTCAATACCACCCGCGTCACAGGCGATTCGACCAACAAAACGCTGACCCTGACCAACCAACTGCAAGATGCCAAATATAACTTGGTCATCACAAAGCAGGATGCACAGGATAATAGCATAAAGCTGGGCGGCGTGGAGTTCAAGCTGGAAAAGCTGAACACTGTACCGATTGAAACGCCGAAAACAGGCACGACCACCGCGGGTACAGGCGAACTTACCTTTGCAGACCTGACCCCCGGCAGCTACCGCCTGACCGAGACCAAGACCGCCGAGGGCTACACCCTGCTGGCCGAGCCCATCGAATTTACGCTGACAGCGGACGGGCAATGCCGACGCGATGGCGCGGCGTTTGGCGCGAAAACCACAGATGCCGACGGCGTGTGCAACATTGCCCTGACCATTTACAACCGCAAGGGCTTTACCCTGCCGCACACGGGCGCGGACGCACCCAGCCTGTGGCTGCTGATAGGTTTGCCCGCACTGGTGGCTGTGCTGCTGGTGCTGGTGTTCCGATACAATAAGAAAGGGGGCAGACGTTCCTGACCCCCACCCCTCTACACAAACCAACATAGAAAAAAGAGGTATGCATCAAAATGAAACTGAAACGTTTATTTACCGCAATCCTCAGCGTCGCCCTGACCCTGAGCCTTTGCGCCATGCCCGCCATGGCGGAAGGGGCGACGACGGCGGGGGCGATGCCTAAGACAAGCACAAGCACGATTGACAAAAACCAGAAAGGCTCTATCACCATCTATAAGCGGGCACTGGATAGTAGCGGAAATGCAGGTACTGCCGGTGATGGCGAAACAATGGTGAGTCCGCAGGGGGCAGCATTGAAGGATACAGGCTTTACCCTCTATCAGGTCATGGATACAAATACGTTGCTTGCCTACTATAATGATAACACAACTGCCGATCAGGTAGATGTTAAGGACTACTTTACTAACTATGCTGAGAATAAGACGGCAGCAGGGCTGAAAACTGCTTATGCTACTGCTTATAAGTCAGAAGTCCGTACAGATGAAAACGGCAAGGCTACCTTCACCGAACTGCCTGTCGGTATGTACCTTGTAATTGAAACCAAAACTCCGCAGGCTGTTACCATGCCCGTAGAGCCTTTCTTGGTTTCGATTCCTATGACCCGCATTGGCGACAAGACTACGGACGCTGATAACCAAAACCAAAAAGAATGGCTGTATGATGTGACTGTCTACCCCAAAAACAGCATTGCCAAAGGCACGGTAAACCTTGTCAAGCAAGGCAAACAGGGAAGTACAACAACACCGCTGGCAGGCGTCAAATTCACCCTGAACAAGAAGAATGACACAGATGATGACTATACTGCGGTAAAAACTGACGTTGCCACGGATACGAATGGCAAAATCACTTTAGATAACCTTGCCAAAGGCCGCTACTACCTGCAAGAAACAGGTTATACCGACGGAAATGACAAGGGCTATATCCTGAACACCACCGGCAAATTCTACTTTGACATTGACGAGAATGGTAAGGCTGTGAAAGTTGACGATACCATTGCCGGTAAGGTGGATGACGCAAGTTTTACCATCGACAGCACCCACGCCACTTTGACCGTTACGAACTACAAGCCCGATATTGCAAAGACCGTCACCAAGCGCGACGGTACCGCAAATACACATGAAGCCGATTACGGTGTTGGCGATGCCGTGCCGTATACCCTGACTATCAAAGTCCCTGAAAACATCACCAGCCTGAAAACCTTTACGGTTACCGATACCACGGTTAAAGCACAGTTGATTCAGAATAAGGGCAGTGTAAAAATCAGCGGCAAGAATAATGCTGGCTGCGATGTAACCCTTGCTAAGAGTGCTTACACCATTACTGTTGCACCAGATGCCAACAACTCCGTTATGACGGTTGCCTTTACGCCGAGTGCATTGACTGGCGTTGCCGGCGGCGAAATTACCATTGCCTATACCGCTACCGTTCAGAGTGGTGCAATTGTTGCCGGTGATGGCAACGTGAACACTGCCAAGATCGTCTATTCCCGCAAAACCAACCTGACGGATGAAACCGGCGGCAACAAGCCCTACGAAATCACGGACAAGGGCGTTGTTTACACCTTTGGTCTGAACATCCACAAGACTGCCAAGGGCGGCACCAAGGACGGAGCGGGTCTTAAGGACGTTACCTTTGACCTGTACAAGAAGGTGGATACGGAAACGCTGAATGGAAATAGTAAGTATCCCTTCTGCGGCCAAGAATACGCCGCTATCAGTGGTGACGATGCCGTAAAACTGGGCTTGACCACTAACTCTGCTGAAAATTGGATCAAGGTCAAGACCCTTACAACGGGCGAAAACGGCTACGTCTCCGCAAAGGGTCTGCCCTCCGGCACCTACAAACTGGTCGAGACCAAGACCGTGAACGGCTACAACCTGCTGTCTAAGCCTGTGGATGCAAAACTGAACCTTACTTATGCTGCTGCATGGTCAACCACGACAACGTATGATGCAAATGGCAACCAGACCAAGTCTACAATAACTACACCGACCTACAAGAGAGATGGCGCAGATGTGACGGACCCCAGCGCAGAGATTGAAATCGTCAACCGCGCGGGCTTTACGCTGCCTGTCACCGGCGGTTTCGGTACGCTGCTGTTCAGCGGTATCGGTGTGCTGCTGGTTCTGGCGGGCGTCGGCGTTCTGTTCAGCCTGAAAAAGAAATCCAACCGTGCGTAATGCACACCATCCAAACACCCACAGCAAAATAAACGGGTAATCCATAGGGGAAGGGCCGGAAACGGTTCTTCCCCTATGGGCGGTTGTGGCAGTGCGTCAACCCTTTACAGAAAGGCTCTTTGCAATGGAAACCACCGTCAAATTAAAACTTGGCTTTGCTGCGCTGATGATCGTCTCCGGCATCGGCGTGGCCATGTACCCCGTTGTCAGCAACGCGGTGGCACAGCGCCACGCAAGCTCGGTCATTGAAAGCTACAACGACACCGTGCAGTCGATGGACGCCGAGAAAATCGACGCCGCCAAGGAGGCTACGCGCCGCTACAACCAACAGCTGAACAATGCCATTGACCGCGACGCGGCGGGCGAAGCGGACGACATCGGCACAAGCTATGTGGACATGCTGGACGTGGGCGAGAGCCTTGGCTACATTACCATACCCAAAATTGACGTAAACCTGCCCATTTATGAGGGCACAAGCGACGATGTGCTGGTAAAGGGCGTCGGACATCTGGAAGGCTCCAGTTATCCGCTGGGCGGCGCGGGCACCCACAGTGTGCTGACGGGGCATCGCGGTCTGGCCGAGGCGGTACTGTTTACCGACCTGGACAAGCTGGGCGAGGGCGACCGTTTTTACCTCCACATCATGGACGAGGTGCTGGCGTATCAGGTAGACCAGGTCAAGGTCGTGGAGCCGGAAAACACCGAGGATTTGGAAATTATCCCCGGCGGGGACTACTGCACGCTGGTCACCTGCACACCCTATGCCATCAACACCCACCGTATGCTTGTGCGCGGCACCCGTGTGCCGTATACCGGAGAGGACGAGCAGCCCGACACGCCGCAGACCGTGCAGTACCAACAGCTGAATACCGGCAACGTGGTAAAGCGCATTGTGGACGCCTGGCCGTGGATCAGCGTGACGGGCAGTGTGGTTATCGGCGGCGAGGCGCTGCTGTTGCTGCTGCTGTTGCACCGCTGCAAAAAGCGTGAGGAGGAAGACTGATGAAACGCCTGTTTCTGCAAATTTTTGCATGGCTGGCAATTTTGCTGGGCGTTGGGCTGATGCTGCAGCCCACGGTCAGCCGATTTCTGACGGAGCAGAAAAGCACAAAAACCGTGCAAAAATTTGTGCAGGCCGCCGAGGCTGCCGCCCCCGCCGCGCCTGAAACCTCCGCCGCCGAACCCGCGCGCGCCTACCCCGAACTGTACGACGCGTTTCTGGCCTACAACCAACAGCTTTTTGCCCAAGGCCAAAGCGGCCTGAAAGACCCCTTTGCCTACGAGACCCCCGCCTTTGACCTGACGGGCTACGGCTTGCCCGACGACGTTATCGCCGCGCTGTGGATACCGCGTCTGGACTTGGAATTGCCTGTTTATCTGGGGGCCAACGCGGCCAACATGGCCCGCGGCGGCGCGCTGCTGGGGCAGACCTCCATGCCGCTGGGCGGCGAAAACACCAACACCGTCATTGCCGCCCACCGCGGCTATTACGGCGCGGAAATGCTGCGCAACGTGCAGCAGATACAAATCGGCGACAAAATTACTATGACAACGCCGTGGGACACGCTGGTTTACCGCGTGTGCGAGCTGAAAATTATACAGCCGGACGACATAAACGCCGTGCTAATACAGCCCGGCCGCGACCTGCTTACCCTGACGACCTGCCACCCCTACACCCAAAACACCCAGCGCTACCTGGTGATAGCCGAGCGCGACCCCGACGCAGAGGCCGCCACCCATGCGGCAGACCTGGCCGAGTGTGACGAAACCTGGGACGCCGCACCGCGCCAAGTGACGGTGGAGGCCGACGGTACCTCCGCGCTGGAGGAAGTCACCCCCGAAAGTATCACTCCCCTGCCCCACGAGGGCGGCGGCGAAAACGCGGGCGGCGCGTACTCCAACTGGGTGATTTGGCTGGAAAACAACGCCCTGTGGGCGGGATGCCTGCTGATTGCCGCCGTGATCGGCTGTATGCTGATTTGGCGCAGGCATAGAAAGGATTGACCCATGCAGAATATCAACGAAAAGGCGCTGGCCGTTACAGCCGAGGTAAGCAAGGCGGTGCTGGGCAAGCCGGAAGTCGTGCTGAAAATCATGATGGCGATACTGGCCCGCGGCCATGTGCTGATTGAGGATATCCCCGGCGTGGGCAAAACCACGCTGGCACAGGCGTTTGCCCGCGCTATGGACCTGACCCAAAACCGCGTGCAGTTTACCCCCGACGTTCTGCCGTCCGACATTGTGGGGTTCTCGCTGTACCAAAAGGAAACCGGCAAATTTGTGTACCACCCCGGCGCGGTGATGTGCAACCTGTTTTTGGCCGATGAAATCAACCGTACCAGCGCCCGCACCCAGTCCGCCTTGCTGGAAGTCATGGAGGAAAGCGCCGTCACGGTGGACGGCGTGACGCGCGTTCTGCCGCAGCCGTTTACCGTTTTTGCAACGGAAAACCCCGTCGGCTCGGTGGGTACGCAGATGCTGCCGGAATCCCAGCTGGACCGCTTTATGGTCTGCGTGGTCATGGGCTACCCCGATGCGGAGGCGGAAATGGAGATTTTGTCCCGCCAGCCGCGCCGCGCCCTGCTGGACCGTGTGCAGCCGGTGATGGACAAAAACGACCTGCTGGCTATGCAGCAGCAGGTAGACGAAGTATATATGAGCGATGAAATCAGACGGTATATCGTGGAACTCTCCCGCGCGACACGGCAGGACAGCCGCCTGATGCTGGGGCTTTCGCCCCGTGCGTCGCTGGCAGTGGCTGGTATGGCGCGCGCGGCGGCTTTTCTGGGCGGGCGCAATTATGTGGCCCCGCAGGATATTACCGCGATTTTTGCCGATGCGGCCCGCCACCGTCTGCGCCTGACTGAACAGGCCCGCACCGGCGGCGATACAGTGCAGAATATCCTTGACGATGTTCTGCACACCGTGCCGCGCCCTCGCCCGGAGAAACCGTTCCATGGCAGGTAAGGTGGGCTGCGCGCTGCTGCTGGCCATGCTGTTTGCCGCGGCAGCGGTCAGCCGCACGTCGTTTGCGGTCTTTTTGGCGGCACTGGCGGTGCTGCTGGTCGGCTTTTTGGCGTGGTATGTCCGCACACTGCGCAGGGATGTGACGGTAACGCTGCAGCTGCCTGCCCGCCCCGTGCACCCCGACGAGGATTTTGCCGTACTGGTGAAACTGCACAACAACGGGCGGCGGCCCATGCCGGAGCTGCGTGTCGTTTTGCAGGCTGTGGACGCCGAAAGCGGAACGGCCATTGAACTGCCCTGCGGCGCGATGCTGGCCCCGCATCAGTGTGCCGATTTGCGCGTGACCCTGCGCGCAGCAAAAAGCGGTCTGTGGCGGTTCCGTGTGCGGGAAGCCACCGTGCGCGACCCGTTGGGGCTGTTTGCTGCGCACTGCGCCGTGCCGCCCCAAAGCAGAGAACTGTGTGTGCTGCCCCCCGCCGAGGGCGAGGACGACGGCGCAGGCACAAAACCGCAGAACTGCGCCGAAAAAGTGACTGCGGCGGGCTGCGATTTGACCGACGGCGTTTATGACCTGCGCCCCTACCGTGCAGGCGATTCACCGAAGCTGATCCACTGGAAACTGACCGCCCGCGTGGGCGAGTTGACCGTGCGCGAACCGTTGGGCGCAACCTACCGCGCTGACCCTGCGGGCAGCGTTTTGGCAGAGGGGGCCGACGCGCCGCAGCAGTTGCTGCACTTTGGGCAGGCCGCCGTAAAGCGGCTGCGCAGATTGACCCGCCGCAAGGACACTGACCCCGCTACGGGGCTGGTATTTGTGGACCGTGTGCTGCTGCCCCGCACCAAGGCCGCTGCCCACCCCATGGCGGAAACGGCGGCGGATCTGCTGATTTCGGAACTGCTGGCCTTGGGCTTACTGACGGCACTGAACGGTGCGTTTGCACTGGCATTGCCGATTTGGGTGTGGCTTGGCGTGGCGGCACTGTGTGCGGCGTGGCCGGCACTGCACCGCGTCCCGCTTTCCAAGGCGGGCCGTTACGGCGCGGCGCTGGCGCTGGCCGTGGGGTATCTGGTGCTGCTGTTTGCCGTGCAGCAGCCGTTTTTGGCCGGTGCGGCACAGTGCGCGGATGCCGTCAGGCTGTGCTTGAATACACGCTTCAACGCAAATTTTGTGGTGTCCACCTCGCCGGTTTCGGCGCAGATGGGCCTGTTTGCGCTGCTGACGGCAGTGCCGTTTACAATGTTTTTGGCCACGCTGACAGCCCGCCACACCGACGCGCTGCTGCTGGGGGCGGTGCTTCTGCCGATCGTGGTGTTCACGCTGTTAGCGGGGACTGGCCGTGCCGTTTTGGGCTGGCTGCTGCTTTTGCCGGGCTGGTTGGGAAGCTGTGCGGCGGCGCGGTCGCTGGTGCGCAAACGGCTGTGGCGCGGCAAGGATTCCGCTGTCTATGCCGCCAACCTGCAGACCCACCGCACAAACCAAAGGCTGGCCGGTGTCGGCATGGCTGCCATTTGCGCGGTGCTGTTTTTGCCTGCCCTGGCACTGCGCCCCGTGCTGATGCTGCCCTTGAACGCGCTGCAGCCTGTGACCGACAAAGTCTGCGCGGCCGGGCTGAGCGCGGCGATCGAGTGGCTGCCGAAAATCAGCGGCGGGGCACTGAATTTCCATGTCAGCGCTGCTGCGGGCGGCGTGGAGGACGGCAGCCTGACACGGGGCGACGGCCTGGCGCTGACGGGGCTGGAGGATATAATGGTCACGACCGACGCCAAGCCGGAGGAGACCGTCTACCTGCGCGGGTTTATCGGCGTGGACTATGACGGCACAAGCTGGCAGGCAGGGAATGCCGCTGCCTTCGACAGTGCCGCAGCAAACTGGAAAACCGACGGCGACGGGCGGCTTGCCATTGCGAACCTGCCGTTTTTGCGCGCGGCATACAGCGGCGCACAGCCGCAGCAAATGACCGTACAGCGTCTGCATGCAAACGATGCTTATACGTTTGCGCCGTACAACGCATATTTTAACGACTACTACACGCCGGACGGCGACGGAGCCATAGCGGGGCAGACCGTGCAGGACGATATGTTCTACTATTTTCCGCGCAAACAGGCAAAGGAGCTGCTGGCGGCCCGTGACGATGATGACGCGGGGGTGCTGGACCGTCTGGAAAGCGCCTACGCCGCGTATGTTCGTGCGCGCTGCCTGGATGTGCCCGACGGTGCCGGGTACGACGCCATAGACAAGGAACTGACTGCGCTGGTGAAGGAGCGCAAACTCAGGGATGATGACATCGATGGCCGACGCGCACTGGTGCGCAGCTGGCTGAACGAGCACTGCCGTTACAGCGCGGACGCCGAGACACCCGACGACACCGACCCGCTGCTGTATTTCCTGAGCGAGAGCCACGCGGGCAGCAGCACACAGTTTGCCTCGGCAGCGGTGCTGCTGTGCCGCATGGTGGGGCTGCCCGCCCGATATGTGGTAGGCTACGCCGCACCGCAAAGTCTGTTTACCGCTGCGGGCGACGGCAGCTGCCGTGCTGTTTTGCAGGACGATAACGCCCACGCCTGGGCAGAGATTTACCTTTCCGGGCAGGGCTGGACGCCGCTGGAGGTCACCCCCGGTATGACAGCCGAACTAACCGAGGGCGAGCTTGCCGCCGATGCCGCACAGGCAGGGCAAAATACCGCAGACAGTGATACATCCCTGCTCGCGCGGCAGGAGGCCGACTCCCCTGCCGAAACGCCGCAAAGCGTCCCGCTTTTGTGGGTGCTGCCTACGGTTTTGCTGCTGCTCGTCTTGGCCTTGGCACTTCTGCGCCGTGCAAGGCGCACACCTTTGCAGACCGTACAGGCAGAATTTTGTGCGCTCCATCGCAAAATGCGGCGCTGCGGGCTGGCGGCGGAGGTGTCCTCTGACGAAGCGGCATTTGCGGAATTTCTGCAAACGCATTGCCCGCAGACGGACCGTGAAACCGTGCAGCACCTGCTGGATGCCGTACAGGCGGCACAGTTTGCGCCCGATCCATGCACCGCCGAAACCGCGCAGGAGATACAGACCCTGTGCCGTAAATTACGCAAAAAACTGTGCAGACGAACGGTGTGAGGGTTGTGCAAGGGGAAGCTTTACGCAAGAAATAATTGACGATTCGGCAAAAAACGATTATGATAAAAGTAAATACATATCGGAGATGAGAGACCATGCCACCTTTGCCGAAGAACGACAAGCCGATCGATATCACGCAAATCGCGCAGGCGCTTGGCATATCCAAGACAACCGTGTCCCGTGCCATATCCGGCAACGGGCGCATCAGCGCAGCAACCCGCCAGCGCGTGCTGGACTATGTAAAAGAGCATAACTATACCCCCAGTATGATGGCGCGCGGGCTGGTGAAGCGCTGCTCCTACAATATTTCGCTGGTGATTTCCACGCAATTTTCCGACTTTGAGCTGCCCTTTTTGCGCAAGGTGATGCGCTCTGTCTATCAGGTTGCCGGGGATTCCGACTACGATGTCCTGCTGACGCTGGTGGACGAAAACGAAACCCGTCCTGTGGAGCGACTGCTGGATAACCGCAAAATCGATGGTCTGATCTTGACCCGCACACTGGAGCGTGACCCCTTGATCCCGCTGCTGAAGGCGCGCAAGGTGCCGTTTGTCGCCATCGGTCAGCCGGAGGACGATCAGGTACTTTCCGTTGACCATGACCAGGTGGGCGGCTGCCGTGAGATGACCAGTCTGCTGCTGATGAAGGGCATGAAGCATATCGCGCTGCTGGGCGGCAGTATGCTGTACACCGTCAACCAATCCCGATTGGAGGGCTTCCGGCAGGCTTATGTCAAGATGGGGCAAAAAATTGACGAAAACCTGCTGTTTTTGGAGCTGGAAAGCGACGATTTGCGCATGGAGGCTGTGCAGCAGGCTGTAGAGCGCGGGGCGGATTGCATCCTGTGCATGGACGAACGGCTGGCACAGCTGACGCTGAATATGCTCAAGCAGCTGAACCTGCGCGTGCCGCAGGATATCCGGCTGGCGTCGCTGTATGATAATGAGAATCTGGTCAATACCGTGCCGCCCATCTCCGCCGTGCAGTTTAATGCGGATATCCTTGGCTTAAAAGCAACGCAGCAGCTGCTGTGCGCCTTGCAGGGGCAGCCTGTTGAAACCCGCATGGAGTTGGGTTACCAGGTAAGCCTGCGGGAATCGACGCAGACGTGAAATCCGAGCGCACACCGAGGGGTGTGCGCTTTTTTGTCTGACCCATCAAACCGTGTACATTTTCAGGAAAATGTACAAAATGGGGCAAAATAAAACAAAAAGTCCCGAATTGCAGATACAAGCAATTCGGGACTTGATAGGATTTATAGAAGAACCTTAACTGTCAGGTCTTTCCAATTCCCCGGCCAAAGTACGTAACCACGCGAATTTCGATAGGCGCGAGCCTGTTCGTAATTCAACTTAATGGTTATACTCGCTGGCAAATCAGCCGCGAGGCGACTTGATGGCTGCCTGCTTATTGGGTCGTCATCATAGGTATGTACCCAAAAGCGCGTACTGTTTGC
>ERZ772885.1072-NODE-1072-length-18045-cov-15.669094_pt1 | contig 18045 bp, 17 predicted proteins | sample MGYA00580580_ERZ772885 | MGnify/ENA primary metagenome ERZ772885 (study PRJEB29015, sample SAMEA2737673) | human gut metagenome | biome: human gut; feature: human-associated habitat; material: faeces | place: China | collected 2012 ...
GAGGGTGGAAACCGCAGGTGTCTACCCTCTTGTGCGCCCGCGCGGCGTCAGCGCAATTTCCCTCGCTTCGCAAGCGACACTCCCGCCGCTCTGCACCAGAACGCAAAAGAGGAACACTGCTGCCTCGCAGTGTCCCTCTTTGCGCATATTACTGGTTTTTGTTTTCCTGATTTTTCTGCTGTGCCGCACGGCGGCGCTCTTTTGCGCTCACCGGAGGCGTTGTCTCCTGCGCTTCAACGAACGCGTGTGTCTCCGGGTCGATGCGCTTATGCCCGCGATAGTCGTTCGTATCCACGGACAGGCCGCGCTTTTTCAGCAGATGATTGATCTTCTCGGTCAACACGCTGTACAGCACGGCAAACAGCGGCACGCCGATCACCATGCCCGCGAAGCCCATCACGCCGCCGAACAGCAGAATGGCGAACATGACCCAGAAGCTCGACAGTCCGGTGGCGTTGCCGAGGATTTTCGGTCCGAGGATATTGCCGTCAAACTGCTGCAGCAGCAGCACAAAAATGACGAAATACAACGCCTGCACCGGACTGATGACCATGATCAGAATGGTGCTCGGAATCGCACCGATGAACGGCCCGAAAAACGGGATGATATTGGTCACGCCGATGATAACCGCAATCAGGAGCGCGTACGACGTCGGCATGGTCATCCAGCCGAACGAAATCATAAGACGCATACCGATAAAGCACAGCACGCCGATGATCGACGAGTCCATCAGCTTGCCGGTGATGAAGCCGCCGAACACGCGGTGGATATGCGCCACACGGGCCATGATGGCATTCGCCTTTTCAACCGTGAAAAGGCTGTACGTCATCTTTTTCGCCTGTGCACAGAAGGTGTCCTTGCTGTTGAGAATGTACAGCGCGATAATGACACCGATCAGCAGGTTCATCAGCACGTTTACGGTCGTAACAACGCCGCTCATCATGCTGCCGAGCTGCGGCAGCAGGTCATTTTGCGCCCAGTTCATCATCTGTGCGGAGAACTGATCGTACAGGCGCATGAAGCTGTGCTCAATTTCCGGGTTGTTGTGCAGCAGCGACGCCACCCAGCCGGATATCTCGTTCATATACAGGTCCATCGAGTCTACCAGCGAGGTGATACTTGTGACCAGCTGCGGCAGCACCATCCACAGCAGCACGCCTACAACCGCCAGACCGAAGGCCAGCGTCAGCGCGCTGCACAAGCCTTTGGCAAGCCGTGTGCCGTTTTTAAATTTACGCGACATCGGCGGCTGCAGATTGCGGTACAGCATGTTGAACACCGGCATGAGCAGGTACGCCATCACAAAGCCGTAGATGAACGGGCTGAGGATGCTGAAAAATTTCTTGATTACGCCCCAGATTATTGTCATGCGGAACAGCACGAACACGACCAGCACGCAGGCTACAATGACGCCTAACGCAGTCAGCCCCCACTCAATATAGTGCGGCTGCAGGTCAAGCCGGGACTTTTTTTCCTGATTGGGATCTTCCAACAATAAACTCCTTCCTGTCAGCTGTCAGCGGATGAAAACGAAGATTGAATACGCTTAGTCCTCATCCTCATCAAAGAACACGCGCCACAGCAGGTACAGCCACGTTGCGGCAAACGCTGCGAAGATGATCGCGCGGAACTTCTTGAAAAATTTAGAGAAGCAGGTGCCCAGCCACAGACCGAACGACAGCAGGCAGGTCTCGTAGATGAAGAACTCGATGAGCGAGAAGCCGCGGATCTTTTCGGTCGTGGTGTTCATGAAGCGTCCTGCCTGATCGCAAGCGTTTCCTGCGGTGTGCAGCATCTGCTCGGCACGGCTGCGCAGTGCATCGCGGTCAATACTATCCAGATAGTTTTTCATAGCTTGTTCTCTCCCTTTCGTTTTACCGTATTACGCGGACGCGCTGTCCGCCTGTGCTCCCTGGGTTTGGGGTCCCCGGCGATGCTGCACGGCGTTTTCCCCATCGAGGAAATACGGCCGAGCCGCATGCCGATTTTTTCTGCCAGTGCGTCGGCGTCCACGCTGCCCGTCCTGCGCAGAGCCGCCTGCAGGATCAGTCCCGCAGCCCGCGCATCTGATCCGGCCTCGTGGTGGTTCAGGTCGATGTGCAGCGCGGCGGATACCGTATCCAGTTTATGATTTTCCAGCTCAGGCCATACCCGCTTGGACACCTTTACCGTGCATAAGTACCGGCATTCGGGCATTTTCAGTCCGTAATGCGCCAGACAGCTGCAAAGCACATTCGTATCGAACATAGCGTTGTGACACACGATGACGCAGCCCTCCGCGATGTCGGCGAGCGGCTCCCATACCTCGGCGAACGACGGTGCGTCCGCGACCATCTTCTCCTTGATGTGGTTGACGCGAACATTGCCCCAGTGGAACTTGCCCACGCATTCCGGCGGACGGATGAGCGAGATTTTCTCATCTACCAGCTGATTATCCTCAAACACGCTTGCGCCGAGTGCGCACGCGCTCAGCGGCGAGGCGTTTCCGGTCTCGAAATCCAGTGCAAGATATCTCATTGCAGCGCCTCCCGTCCGGCCGCGTCCGCGCGTTCCTTCGCCGCGAGCAGCAGTCTGTACAGCGGCGCAAGCTGCCGCATGGTCTTCAGCATGAACGGAACAAACGTGCCGTCCAGCACCGGAGTAAAATCCTCACCGTTCGTGTAGTCCACGCCGATCTCCTTGCGGTTCAGCCAGTCCTGATATTCCGGCTTTGCGTCCGGGAATTTCGGGCGCTTGTACATCTCGCCCGCGAGGTGCACCTGCGGACAGCTGTTCACCGCACGAAAGGCGTCAAGAAACAGCCTGTCTTCTGCGAGGATCATTTCGCGCAGCGCTTCCATTTCACCTCTGCCCCACGCGCCCCAACAGCCGAAGGCCCAGTATTCGGGATGCAGTTCAAAGTAGTATGCGGGAACGGATTCGCGTTCCCGTCGTGCTCTGCGGAAGAACAGCCACATGTTCGCCCGGTAGAGCGTTTTATCCTTGGTATATCGGGTATCGCGCCGCACGCGGGATACCATGCGGGACGGCACGGTGACGAACTGCGGATCGATCTTGACCATCTCCGGCGTCATTTCTGCGATCAGTTCGTGAAAGGGCCGGATGGATAACCGCTTGATCTCGTCCTTGTGTGCATCGTAAAATTCTTTGCTGTTTTGCAGGCGATTCAGTTGCAGAAGATCCACGCCTTCTGCGGAAAAACCGTGAAATGCCATTTGTGTTGTTAGCCACCTTTTTGTTTTTGACGATTGTGAATCGTCCTTGAAGGTATAGAATACCTAAGGCAATACCACATAATTGAACAAGAGCGATTTACGAGTAATTTTTGCGGACTGGCGAGGCGTGGTTTTGCGGTAATACTTTGTGTATTACCGTGAAATCACAACGAAGTCAGGGCACAAAATTTCCGTAAAGCGCCGCGGCAGCGCGACCGGAGCCTGCGCAAGGAGCCGCGGCAGCGCGACCAGAGCCTGCGCAAGGAGCCGCAGCTTTAATTGTGTGGTGTTGCCTTATTATATTTTACCGCTTTTTTTCGCTTTCTGCAACAGGAGTTTGACAGTTTTCCGTTCATAACACGTTAATCTCCCTGTGTATTTGTGCAATTTGTTGACCGTCGCTTGACAGAAAGGGTTGTTCCCTGCCGAAAATTCTGGTATACTGAGGATAAGTATATTGATAGAAAAAGGTGGAACGATCATGCTTACTGCTGCCAAAAAAGAATTTATCGAATTTATGATGAGTGCCGACGTACTGCGTTTCGGCGATTTTACAACCAAATCCGGCCGAAAGACCCCGTATTTCGTCAATACCGGCAACTACAAGACCGGTCTGCAGAACTCCCGTCTGGGTGAGTTTTACGCAGCTCTGGTCAAGGAGACCGTCGGCGATCAGTTCGACGCAATGTTCGGTCCGGCGTACAAGGGCATCCCGCTTGCTACCTCGGTTTCCGGTGCGCTGGCCCGCAATTACGGCATCGACAAGCCGTTCTTCTTCAACCGCAAGGAGGCCAAGGACCACGGCGAAGGCGGCAATATCGTCGGCTACAAGCCGCAGGACGGCGACCGCGTGATCATCATCGAGGATGTAATCACCGCAGGCACCGCTATCCGTGAGACCATGCCGGTGCTCAAGGGCTGCGCAGATGTGAAGGTTACCGATATGTTCATTTCGGTAAACCGCTGTGAGGTCGGTCAGAACCCGGGCAAGACCGCCGTTATGGAGGTCGGCGAGGAGTTCGGCATCAAGGTCCACGCACTCGTTACCGTGCAGGATATCCGTGAGTATCTTGCAGATAAGGAGGAGTACGCACATCTCCTGCCGCTGATGGATGCTTATATGAAGCAGTATTGCGTATTTTAAGATGTAAATTTTACAAGGGCGGATTTCTGTAGATCCGCCCTCGTATTTTGGGGTAAAGGAGAAAAACATTATGGCATTGATTCATTGTCCTGAATGCGGAAAGGAAATTTCAGACAAGGCTGAAAAATGCATCCATTGCGGACATGTTATGAAGGAACAGCCTAAAATTATTTGCGAAGATTGCGGCAACGAAATTCCCGAAGGCGCTGAAACCTGTCCGGTTTGCGGATGTCCGGTCAAGGTTGAAGTTGAGGAGAAACCCATTCCCGTATATCTGCAGCCGGGAACACCTCCGCGTCAAAGTCTCTACGTTAAAATCGGCAAGAAGGGAATTGCAATCGGTCTTGCTGTCATTCTCGTACTCATTGGCGGCGGAATTGCAGCATCGAAGGCCATTGCGAATCAAAAAGCGGCTGATGCAGCTGCCGAAGCAGCTCAAATCAGTGCTGATTATAAAACAAACTACTCATCTGCTGTTATGGCTATGTATACTGGCGCAGCAAAAGCTGAAACCTGCGGAGGTCTTATCAAAAACGTATGATATAATGCCATTTGGGATAAATACGACTCCGAAACACGCCAATACACGCAGAACGCCTCTGACTTTAATGATGCACTGGCGAACCTATTTTCGGATTCAGATTTTTCCTCTGATATCAATTCAATTAAAAGCAGTAAAGATACCGTACAGCAGTATATGAGCACCTTGCAAAGTCCTCCGGCAGAGTGGGAAAATGCGTACAATGCTTTGGGAGATGCATACGATGCTTATCTTGAGATTGTCAATATTGTTACATCTCCCAATGGCAGTCTGCAAACCTTTTCATCGTCCTTTAACGATGCTGACACCAAAGCCGCAACCACGCTTGAAAAAGCACTTGGTTATGTAAAAGACTAAATCAAACGCACCCTGTAAAATGATATGCTCCCCCTGTAGAAGACAAAGAATTAGAAAAGTCTTCTATAGGGGGAGTTGTCATATCCAGACGAAGTAATCACAGTGCAGAAGAAAAGCTAAAGATAGTAGAAGCTTGTTTGGCAGGAGAGATAAGTATATGCGAAGCGGAGCAGCGAGCAGGAGTACACCATAAAACAGTTATTCGATGGATTAGCCGGTACAAGGCAGAAGGGCCGAGCGCGTTCCTTCCATCAGAACACAACCGACCATATCCAGCGAAAGTGAAATATCGAGCAGTAGAAGAGTATCTATCTGGAAAAGGCAGCTTAGAGAATATCTGCGAAAAATACAAGATCCGCTCAGAAAAACAGCTCAGGGATTGGATCAAAGTGTATAATTGTCATGAAGACTTCAAGACTCAAAGCGGGGAGCCACATGACGAAATCAAGGGAAACAAGCCAGGATGAGCGGCTGGAGATTGCTAAGGAATGCCTGGAAAACAGGAAGAATTACGGAGAGGCCGCACAGAAATACGTTGTCAGCTACCAACAGGTTTACACATGGGTAAAGAGATTCAGCGAGCTGGGCGAAGCCGGTTTGGAGGATCGGCGTGGTCAGCGCACAGCCCAGCAGTCTCCCCGGACGGCAGAGGAAGAGTTGAAAGCCCGAATCGCTCAGCTGGAGCACGAAAACTATATGTTGAAGATGGAGCGAGACCTTCTAAAAAAAGTGAAGGAATTGGAGAGGGGAGATCGCTGGGACAAGTAAGACAGGAACGACAGTACCGGGCGATTCGAGATTGCCACGAGGAATCTCGCTATCCTATCGACGCAGAGTGCCGGATCTTTCATGTATCCAGGGCGGCATATTACAAGTGGAAGTCAGGCCACAAGAGCCAACGGACAACGGAGAATGAACATATTGCAGAACTGGTAGAGGAAATTCATAGCCAAAAGCCAGAAGATGGCTACCGTCGTATACGGGATGAACTGGAGCATTTTTACGAAATACCGGTGAATGACAAGCGTGTCCTGCGGATCTGCCGTGCCAAGGGAATTAAATCAACCATCAAGTACAGCAGCCATGGCTATACACGGCAAGCTTCGGAGCCTCAGTATCTGGCAGAGAATGTTTTGAAGCGGGAGTTCTATGCGGATAGGCCGAATGCAAAGCGGCTGACTGATGTGACGGAATTCAAGTACTATATTGGCCTTGAGGTCCACAAACTTTATCTCAGCGCGATACTGGATCTCTTTGACCGACGTATCGTGTCCTTCGTCATTCGTGACAGGAACGATAACGCACTGGTTTTTCAAACCTTTGAAAAGGCTGTGGCAGAAACCCCTGACGCCCATCCGCTGTTCCACAGCGACAGAGGGTTCCAGTATACAAATCGGGTCTTCCACACAAAGCTGGAACGAGCAGGCATGACCCAGAGTATGTCCCGCGTTGGCAAGTGCATTGACAATGGTCCTATGGAGGGCTTCTGGGGCATCCTGAAGCGGGAACGGTACTATGGCAGACGTTTTACCAGCCGCGAAGAATTAGTGAAGATGATTGAGGATTATATTGCTTACTACAATACCGGACGGCTACAGCGTGGCCTGGGTGTCCTCACGCCCTTTGAAAAACATGAGCAGTATTTAGCAGCATAAACAAAACCGCAGATTCTAGTTGGCAGCTATTACTGCTAACCAGAATCCGCGGTTGCCACAGCGCCGCAGCGCTGTGTTTCCATTATTTTTTCTTTGTCTACTTGACGGGGTGCGGTTCAAAAACAGGGTGCGTTTTCTATTCGGAGAACGAAATTCTCCATCCTTCATTTTCAATTTTCCATTATTCAAAGCGTCTGCAAAAACTTACGCATCCTGCGGCAAGCCTCGCGCAAATGGTTCATCGAGTACGAATACGAAATACGCACATGACCCTCACCGCTCTCACCAAAGGCGCTGCCCGGAATGACCGCGACCTCCTGCTCGTGCAGCAGTCTCTCGCAGAATTCGTCACTCGACAGGCCGGTAGACTCGATCGACGGGAACATATAGAACGCGCCCTGCGGCTCAAAGCACTCGAGGCCCATGCTTCGCAGCTCGCCGAGCAGGTAGCGGCGGCGCAGGTCATACTGCTCGCGCATGCGCTCGATATCGTCCTCGCCGGTGCGGATAGCCTCAATGCCCGCGAACTGCGCGGTCGTCGGCGCGGACATAATACCGAACTGATGAATCTTGCAGATGTGGCGCATCAGCTCCTTCGGCCCCATTGCCCAGCCGAGACGCCAACCGGTCATCGCATAGGACTTGGAGAAACCGTCCACAACAATGGTACGCTCCTTCATGCCGTCCAGCTCCGCAAAGCAGACGTGGCGATCCGGGCCGTAGGTCAGGCTGTTGTAAATCTCATCCGACAGCACGATGATGTTCGTGTCCTTGATGACCGTCGCAATCGCCTGCAGCTCATCGCGCGTCATAATCGCGCCGGTCGGGTTGTTCGGGTACGGCAGGATGAGCAGCTTGGTGCGCGGCGTAATAGCGGCGCGCAGACTGTCCGCCGTCAGCTTGAACTGGTCCTCCGCGCGGGTCGGCAGCGGCACCGGAACACCGCCTGCCATCTGCGTCAGCGGCTTGTAGCATACAAAACTCGGCTCCGGAATGAGCACCTCGTCACCCACATTGACAATCGCACGGATGGTGTTGTCGATCGCCTCAGAGCCGCCGACCGTCACAAGGATCTCCTTGTCCGCATCGTAGCACAGGCGGTACTTGCGGCGTACGAGCGCGGCAATCTGATTGCGCAGCTCGGCAAGACCCCAGTTGGAGGTGTAGAAGGTCTGTCCTTTTTCCAGAGACTGAATGCCGGCGCGGCGAATCTGCCACGGCGTTTCAAAATCCGGCTCGCCCACACCGAGCGAGATCGCGTGCGGCATTTTAGCCGCCAGTTCAAAAAAGCGGCGAATGCCGGAAGGCTGTACCTCTTTTACACGCGCAGAGAGAATCTGCTCGTAGTTCACCATGCCATGACCTCTCTCTTATCGCTGTCTGCCGGATCAAATTCCACACCGTTGTCCTTGTATTTTTTGAGGATGAAATGCGTACCGGTGGACAGCACGTTCTCCATCGGCGCCAGCTGCTCGGAGACAAAGCGGGCAACCTCGCGCATGGTGCGTCCCTTGATGATAACGGTCAGATCGAAGCCGCCGCTCATCAGATACACGCTCTCCACCTGATGGTGCGAATAGATCTGACGGGCGATCTCATCAAAGCCCATACCCTTCTGCGGGGTGATCTTGACCTCGATGAGTGCGGTTACGCTCTCCTTGGATGTTTTATCCCAATCGACCACGGTCTTGTAGCCGAGGATCGTCGAATTCTTCTCATACGCGTTGATCGCAGCAGCCACGTCCTCCTCGGTCTCACCGAGCATCGCGGCCAGCTGTGCCGGAGTCAGACGCGCGTCCTGCGCCAGCAGATCAAGCAGCTTTTCAGGGTTTTTCATAATAAATGACCTCCCTTTTTCGTTTTTCAAGAATTACTTTATTATAGCACTGCGGTGCAGTTCTGTCTATGCTTGGAGCAGAAATTTTGCGGCTGCGGAATGGAGAATTGAAAATGGAGGATGGAGAATGAACGTAATTGGCAATCGGTGTACCGCACAAACGAATTTTCACAAACCACATTGCAGGAGCGAACATTATTCGCCACACCCATTTAACGGCGATGCGGGCGCACACTGTGCGCCCCTACGGGATAACCGATGCAGATGAATTGCCAAATCCATTCACACAAATGAAACCATCGCGATAATTCTCCATTCTCAATTATTGTACAAAAAAGAAGTCCGAAAAACTTTCGGACTTCTTTTCATTACGCCAAAATCAACGAACCACAGCGCCCTGATCCGCAGAGGTGACCAGACGCGAGTAGCGGTACAGCCAGCCGGACTTGACATTCGGCTCACGCGGAACGTACTTGGCACGGCGTGCCTCCAGCTCCTCGTCGGAAACATTGACATTTACCTTGCTGTTCGGAATATCGATGGAGATGATATCGCCTTCCTGCACCAGACCGATCTCGCCGCCGGAAGCAGCCTCCGGCGAAACGTGGCCGATGGATGCGCCGCGGGACGCACCGGAGAAACGGCCGTCGGTGATGAGCGCAACCGTGGTATCCAGCTTCATGCCGGCCAGCGCAGAGGTCGGGTTGAGCATCTCGCGCATGCCCGGACCGCCCTTCGGGCCTTCGTAGCGGATGACAACAACGTCACCCGGCACGATCTTGCCGTTGTAAATGGCGGAAATTGCATCTTCCTCGCAGTCGAACACGCGTGCCGGACCTTCGTGCACCATCATTTCCGGTGCAACTGCCGAACGCTTGACAACGCAGCCGTTCTTTGCGATGTTGCCCCACAGAACAGCGATGCCGCCGGTCTGCGAATACGGATTCTCGAGCGGACGAACGACCTCGGGGTTCTTGTTGACAACGCCCTCGAGGTTCTCGCCGACCGTCTTGCCGGTGCAGGTGATGAGCGACAGGTCGAGGAAATCGCGCTTGGTCAGCTCCTTCATGATGGCCGGAACGCCGCCTGCCATGTAAAGCTGCTCAATGTGATGCGGGCCTGCCGGAGCCAGATGGCAGATATTCGGCACCTTGCCGGACAGTTCGTTCAGGGTTTCAAGCTCGAGCGGTACGCCCGCCTCGTTGGCGATAGCCAGCAGGTGCAGAACCGAGTTGGTCGAGCAGCCGATCGCCATCTCGCAGGTCAGCGCGTTGCGGAATGCTGCCGGCGTGAGGATGTCGCGCGGCTTGATGTCCTTCTCGATCAGCTCCATGATCTTCATGCCGGCGTGCTTTGCCAGATGGATACGCGCAGCCGATACCGCCGGAGTCGTGCCGTTGCCCGGCAGCGCCATGCCGATTGCTTCGGACAGGCAGTTCATCGAGTTTGCGGTGTACATACCTGCGCACGAGCCGCAGCCCGGGCAGGAATTGCACTCGGCCTCGTAGAACGTTGCCTCGTCCATCATGCCGGCCTTGTAGGCGCCAACGGCCTCGAACGTCTTGGAAAGAGATACCTCTTCACCACCGAAATGGCCTGCCAGCATCGGACCGCCGGAAACCAGAATGGACGGAATGTTCAGACGAGCGGCAGCCATCAGCATACCAGGCACGATCTTGTCGCAGTTCGGGATGAGCACCAGACCGTCCAGCTGGTGCGCCTGTGCCAGCGTCTCTACGCTGTCCGCGATCAGCTCACGGCTTGCCAGCGAATATTTCATGCCGATGTGGCCCATGGCAATGCCGTCGCATACGCCGATGGCCGGAACGAGCACCGGCGTACCGCCAGCCATGCGAACACCCGCCTTAACCGCATCCGCGATCTTATCGAGGTTGATATGGCCCGGGATGATTTCGGAATATGCCGAAACCACACCGATGATCGGCTGCTTCATTTCCTCGTCGGTCATACCGCAGGCGCGCAGCAGCGAACGGTTCGGCATGCGCTCGGGTCCTGCAGTGATGTTATCACTTCTTCTCACGGGGATTTTCCTCCTTTGAAAGCAGTCCAACAGACTGCCTGATAGAAAAAACGGGCGGACGGGAAAATCCGTCCGCCCGTTCGGGGTAACTAAAAGCTGACGATCAGCACGCGAAATGCTTCACGTCTAACCGCAACCAAAGGTTGCGGCAATCATTCGGCACACAAAGTGTGCCGTAAAAAGTCAGGGCGTGTACCTGACTTTTTACACCCCGACTCAGCGCCCGTGGGGCGCGTCATTGGGGTATCAACCCATGGTTTCTACGGAACCATGGGTTGTATATAGGGGAGTTTTGAACTCCCCTATAGAAATAATGAGAAGCTGCGCTTCGAATTATTTCTTCAGCCAGCTCATCATGCCGCGCAGCTTCTTGCCGGTCTCCTCAAGCTCGGTGTCTGCTTCCAGAGCACGGGTAGCGAGGAACTTGGCACGGCCGCCTGCACGGTTCTCCTGAATCCACTCGGATGCAAAGGTACCGTCCTGGATCTCGCGCAGGATCTTCTTCATCTCCTTGCGGGTCTCCTCGGTGATGATGCGCTTGCCGGTGCGGTAATCGCCGTACTCAGCGGTGTCGGAGATAGAGTAACGCATCTTAGCGAAGCCGCCCTCGTTGATCAGGTCAACGATCAGCTTCATCTCGTGAACGCACTCGAAGTAAGCGTTCTCCGGAGCGTAGCCAGCCTCAACCAGAGTCTCAAAGCCAGCCTTCATCAGCTCGCAAACGCCGCCGCAGAGGACAGCCTGCTCACCGAACAGGTCGGTCTCGGTCTCGGTCTTGAAGGTGGACTCGAGGATGCCGGCACGGCCGCCGCCGATACCGCAAGCGTATGCCAGAGCGATGTCCATAGCCTTGCCGGAAGCGTCCTGATATACGCAAGCCAGATCCGGAACACCCTGACCCTCTTCGTATGCACGACGAACGATGTGACCCGGGCCCTTCGGAGCAACCATGATAACGTCAACATCAGCCGGCGGAACGATCTGCTTGAAGTGGATGTTGAAGCCGTGCGCGAAAGCCAGTACGTTGCCCGGCTTCAGGTTCGGAGCGATAACGTCCTTATAGATGTCAGCCTGCTTCTCATCCGGGGTCAGCATCATGATGATGTCGCCTGCTGCTGCAGCCTCAGCCGGAGTCATAACCTCCAGACCGTAGTCCTTAGCCTTCTTCTCGTGCTTAGAGCCCGGGCGCAGACCAACTACAACATGTACACCGGAATCCTTCAGGTTCATTGCATGAGCATGACCCTGGGAACCAAAGCCGATGATTGCAACGGTCTTGCCGTCGAGCAGAGACAGGTTGCAGTCTGCGTCATAAAACATCTTTACCATTTTTATTTCCTCCTAAAAATTTATAAAGAGTCAATTATATGAATCAGCAGTCAGTAATCAGTGATTGCAAGGGGCTTCCTCCCCGGTTATAAAACATTTCTCCGGCGCGGCAGCGCTTTTCAGTCCCAATTTCCAACTCCTAATTAACCAAAATTATTTTTCAATTGCCGTAACACCCGAACGGCTCATCTCGAGGATCTTAAAGTTCGAGATGACGTCGAGGAAGGCATCGATGCGGCTCGGCACTTCGGAAAGCTCGATGATCATTTCGCTCTCCTGCGTATCGACCACGCGCGCGCCATACAGGTCGCACAGTTGGCGGATATCATTTCGAACACTCACGTCCGGCGTATGCAGCTTGACAAACACCAGCTCACTGCAGCAGGAGCTGTCTTCTTCGAGGTGTACAACGTGCATGACCTCTTCCAGCTTTGCCAGCTGCTTCATGATCTGCTCAAGCACCATATGGTCGCCCTGCACGATGATAGACATGCAGGAAACCTTCGGATCAGTCGTGGCCGAAACGGTCAGCGAGTCGATGTTGTAGCCGCGGCGGCCAAACAGGCTGGATACGCGGGCCAGAACACCGGCGTTGTTCTGTACGGTGACAGAAAGGATATACTTTTCCATAATTTCTCCTTCCTTATTCCGTTACAAGATCGTCAACCGTGCCGCCTGCCGGGATCATCGGCAGGACGCGCTCGTCCTTGTCGATCTGTGCGTCGATCAGCACAGGACCGGTACGCTTCATCGCTTCCCGCAGCGCGTCGCGCAGCTCGGCGATATTGGTAACACGGACGCCGCGTGCGCCGAAGGCGTCGGCCAGCTTGACGTAATCTGTCTTGCGGTGCGGATCGGTCTGCGAGTAGCGGCTGCCATAGAACATGGTCTGCCACTGACGCACGTTGCCGAGCACGCGGTTATTCATAATGATCGTGATCACCGGCAGGTTATAGGAAACCGCGGTGCAGATCTCGTTAAGGTTCATGTGGAACGAGCCGTCGCCCGTGATGTGGACAACCGTTCTGTCCGGGAAGGCCACCTGTGCGCCGAGAGCCGCGCCGTAGCCGAAGCCCATCGTACCCAGACCGCCGGACGTCAGGAACTGACGAACGTGCTTGCGGCCGTTGTACTGTGCGCTCCAAAGCTGGTGCTGACCAACGTCGGTTGCGATGATGGTATCCTCCGGGGTCTCCTCCGCAACCGTGCGGAGCAGCTGGTGCGGATGGATAACGCTCTCGTCGTCCTTCGGCACATAGTCGAGCTTTGTCTGCCACTCGGCAATCTGCGCGCGCCATGCGTCGTGCTTTGCCTCCTTGATATACGGCATAACCTTTTCGAGGAAGGTCTCCGCATCGGAAACAATGGCATAGTCAACGCCAATGTTCTTATTGATCTCCGCGTTGTCAATGTCAACATGGATAACCTTCGCCGACGGTGCAAAACGCTTGGTGTTGGTCGCAACGCGGTCGGAGAAGCGGGCACCGATGCAGACCAGCAGGTCGCAGCGCTCAACCGCCCATGCGGCGGAAACCGTGCCGTGCATACCGATCATGCCGAGACTGAGCGGCTCGGTATCCGGGATGCAGCCGATGGCCATCATGGTGTGCGCCGACGGAATATCCGCCTTGCGCTGCAGCTGCAGCAGCATGTCGCCTGCGTCAGCGGTTTCAACACCGCCGCCGTAGTAGATCACCGGACGCTCGGAGGCGGCGATCATATCCGCTACGGTCTGCAGCTCCTCGTCCGAAATCTCGTAGGTCTCGTTGATCTCGACCTTGCCCTTCGGGATAAACTCGCACTGTGCCGAGGTGATATCCTTCGGGATGTCGATCAGCACCGGACCCGGACGTCCGGAAGCGGCAATGCGGAACGCATCGCGCACGGTGTCAGCGAGTTCGTCAACATCACGGACAACGAAATTGTGCTTGGTGATTGGCATGGTGATACCGGCAATGTAAACCTCCTGAAAGGAGTCGCGGCCGATGAGGCTGGTGCCGACGTTGCCGGTGATGGCAACCATCGGGATGGAATCCATATACGCGGTAGCAATACCGGTTACGAGGTTGGTCGCACCCGGTCCGCTCGTTGCCAGGCAGACGCCTACCTTGCCGGTCACACGGGCGTAGCCGTCCGCTGCGTGTGCCGCGCCCTGTTCGTGCGCGGTCAGGATATGTCGAATGCGGTCGCTGTTTTTGTAAAGTGCGTCATAGATGTTCAAAACCGCACCGCCGGGATAACCGAAAATGGTATCAACTCCCTGCTCTACAAGTGCGTCGATCAGAATCTCTGCGCCGTTCTTTACCATTGCGAATCCGCCTCCTTTCTCTCATTTCAACATAACATACATACTTATGCAGCAGCCGGATAACGATTGCCGCAAGATACCGTATAAACAAAAAAGCCCTTGTCTCACAAAGAGACAAAGACCAAAAACTCTGCGGTACCACTCTTTTTGCCACACTGCCCTATTCGGCGGCATGACCACTCACCCGATCATTTAACGCAGATCATGCGGGATAGCTTACACTGAACCCTGTTTCATTTCATTTCAGCAATCCGGCTCCCGGAGGACTTTCGCACTTTCCGTTTCCCACTGTCTTACACCAGCCGACAGCTCTCTATCATGGGTCCGGGACGCTACTTTTCCGTTCGCAGCCTGTATCTTTTTGAATGTTGTTTATATTATAAAGGCGTTTCCTCAGAATGTCAACGTCTTTCCGACTGCAAATATGCGAAAACTGTCGTGCATATTTCTTTGTTTTTTCGCCATACTACACAATGCCAAACATATACAGTTTTTACTCCGGTAAACTGTGCGATTTTCATAAGCGAAGGAGGTGCGGGCGTATGGCAGTGCCGCTGCTGCGCACGCTGATTTTATACTGCGCGGTCATCTGCGCCGTGCGGCTGATGGGTAAACGGCAGATCGGCGAGCTGGACCCGTCCGAGCTGGTCGTTACCATTCTGGTATCCGATCTGGCGGCTGTGCCCATGCAGGATTTAGGGATTCCGCTGCTCTCCGGTCTGGTGCCGATCGCCACGCTCGTGGTGCTCGAGATTTTTCTCAGCTTCGCCGCACTCAAAAGCCGCAGATTCCGGCGGCTGCTGAACGGTCAGCCGGCCATCATCATCCGCAAGGGACAGCTCGATATTGACAAGCTGCGGCAAATGCGGCTGACGACCGACGAGGTGATAGAGACACTCCGCAAGCAGAACGTTGCAGCCGTGTCCGATGTGAAATACGGCGTCATCGAGCCGGACGGCACGCTGACGGTTATCCTCAAGCAGCCGCAGCAGCCGGTCACGGCGGAAATGCTCGGCATTACGCCCAAGGATACCGGTCTGCCGCTCGTTGTCGTGTCGGACGGCAAGATGGTTCCGCGCTCGCTTGAGCTGCTGCACCTCTCCCCTGCGGATATCGAGCGGCGGCTGAAAAACCAGAGTATCGCGGTCGAGGACGTGTTCTTGATGACGCTTGACGACTGCGGCAACACGTTCCTGCAGAAAAAGGAGGGCCGCGCATGAAGCGATTGCTGACGGCTGCCGTGCTGTGTGCCGTGCTCATCCTCGGCAGTGTATGGAGCGTAAGAGCCGTGGATAACACGGCACAGGCGGTCGCCCTCGACGTAGAGAACGACCGCCTGAATGAAGCGCGGGAGACATGGGACGCGGCACAGACCCTGCTCGGCGCTCTGCTGCTGCACAGCGAGATTGATCAGGCTGACCGGCTGTTTGACCGTGTGCTTGCCGCACAGCAAAACGGCTTGACGGACGAATTGGCGCTCGACCGCGCGGAGCTGCTCGCTCAGCTGAGACATTTGCCGGAGGTGCAGCGTCCGACGCTTAAAAATCTGTTTTAAGGCAACACCGCACAATTAAAGCTGCGGCGCTTTGCGGAAATCGCTCTTGTTCAATTATGCGGTATTCCCTTAACGGTATTCACGCACCTGCACGGACAGACCGTCCGGATCGTAAACGTAGAAATAGCGTGCGTCCGGCTCCGGCTGACGGATATCGGACGGATTCATGCCGTGCAGGACGGCACGCTCATGTGCGCTGGCGATATCCTCCGTACCGAAGCAGAGGAACATGCCGGACGCCTTGACGGTCTCGCCCTCCGGCATGCCGATCAGCTCCAGCTGGGTTTCGCCGGAGGCGTTCTGCAGGTAGGCAATGCTGCCGCCGTTCGCGGAGAACTGCGTGTGGATCTTGAGCTCGGTGAGCGTCTGCTTGAGGTACGGCAGGATGCGCTTGTGCGGGCACACCTGACTCACGAGCTGCAGCACGTGAAATTCATAGCCCGTGATGACGGGGTTCGCCGCCTTGCGCAGGTCGCCGATCTCGGTCATGACGCGGGAAATTTCGTTGTGGTCGCGGATCGCCGCACGGATCGCCTTATCGGAGATGTCAATACCGTAGGTCTCGTGCAGCGGCTCGAGCACGTGCACGCGCAGCTGCTCCTCATAGTGATCGACGGCGAAGTCCTCGTCCGAGAACGGCACGTCCATCATGCTCATAAAAAACTGCGGGTTTTTCTCCTTCACAAGGCCGAGAATCTCGAAATGCTCGTGACCGCGGTGCATCATCTGGCACGTCTCGGACGAGAGCAGCGCGTCGAGATAGTCATAACCGCCCTCGATGCCGCGCTCGAGAATGCTGCGGGTGTAAGAGCAGATCTTGCTCGACATGTAGTACGTGCCCACGTCGATGCTGCCGGTGTTCGGCGCACGCAGGCGGCTCGAGAAGCAGCCGGGCAGGTTCAGCAGCGTCTCCGGCACGAAATAGCAGGTGTAGCCCAGGGCGTGTTCCCCCTCCGCCTTGGCCTGCTGTACTAGCTCGTTGTTGGCCTCCTGCAGCAGATTCTCAAAATAGATCAGATGCTTCAGGTCTTTCATGGTTTGCTTCCACCTCTCACAGTTCGTCGCGGGTCTCCGGTCTTACATCTGGTTCGACCAGAAGCCTTTTGAACCAAAGATAGCATAATTTTTGACAATGTGCAACTGGTTTTCGTCCACTGTCCCATTTTTATCGCTTATCACAACGTATCTGGTCAGACCACAACCAGAGGCCTGCCAACAAACCGGACAGTTTTTGCACTTTTCCGAACAACGATTGACAAGGCAGGGCGTCAGATTATAATATGATATGGTTTACCTCACAACAACGCCAAAGGAGTTACACAATACATGAACAGAATCTACGTCACCGGCCACCGGAATCCGGACACGGACTCCATCGCGGCCGCCATTTCCTATGCCGCACTGCGCAACGCGCTCGGCAACCGGGATTACGTGGCCGCACATCTCGGCCACATCAGCGATGAGACGAAGCGTCTGCTCGATCGCTTCGGCTTTCAGGAGCCGGTCACGATCAGCAACGTCCGCACGCAGGTGCGCGATCTGGACTTTGACACGCCGCCGGCGCTCAACTCCAGCGTCACGATGGACCGCGCCTGGCACATCATGCGCGACCAGGACATCTCCGCCATGCCCATCATCAACGAGGACGGCACGCTCTACGGTATGCTCTCCGCCGGCGATATCGCGGCCTACAGCATGCGCACGATCAGCGACCGGCACGTGGACGCGCTGCCGCTGTTCAACCTCCTGAGCGTCATCGAGGGACGCATCCTCAACGACGGCGCCGAGCAGGTCGACCGCGTGTCCGGCGTGGTGACGATCGCCCTGCCGCAGAGCTGCGACAACCTGCTCTTCTCCGACCCCGACAGCATCATTCTCTGCGGCAACCAGCCGGATATGATCCGCCGCGCGCTTGACATCGGCGTGCAGTGCATCATCCTCTGCCAGACCGACGTCGACCCCGCGTGGCTTGAAAACGCCGGCAAGACCTGCGTCATCTCTACCCCGCTCGATGCCAGCCGCGTGGCGCGGCTGGTGTATCAGGCGATCCCGATCTCCCTCCC
>ERZ772885.1073-NODE-1073-length-18042-cov-46.621226_pt1 | contig 18042 bp, 13 predicted proteins | sample MGYA00580580_ERZ772885 | MGnify/ENA primary metagenome ERZ772885 (study PRJEB29015, sample SAMEA2737673) | human gut metagenome | biome: human gut; feature: human-associated habitat; material: faeces | place: China | collected 2012 ...
AGGCGGCTTATTGCAGGACGCCCACGGCCCGCGGTTGGCCGGGCTGTGGGGCACGGCACTGCTGGCGGGCGGGTTCTTTGCGGCGGCGCTCGTGCCGCCCGCGAACGCCGCGCTGTTTCTCGTCGTCTACAGTGTGCCCGCGGGGCTTGGCAGCGCGTTTTTAGCCCCGGCGGTGCTGGCGTGTGCGCAGAAGTGGTATCAGGACAAAAAGGGCTGGGCCACCGGCGTGGCGGGCGTCGCCATGGGGCTGTCCGGCGCGTTTTTTACGGTGTTCGTCAGGGGTGTCGGCGGGGCGTGGGGCATCCGGGTCTGCTTTGCCGCGTTAGGGGCGGTCATGCTCGTCGTCTGCGGCGCGGGGGCGCTGATTTTGCAGGCCCCCCCGCCCAAAGCGCAGAGCGGCCCGCCGCAGCCGGGACTTGATTACAAACAGATGCTCCGCACGCCGCAGTATAAGCTGTGCGCGGCGGCGGTGGCGCTGTCGGCCCCGGCGGTGCTGCTGTTCAGCCCGGAAATTTTCAAGATCGCAGCCGAGCGCGGTCTGCCGGAGTCCGCCGCGCCGTACAGCATCGTGCTGGGGTCGGCGGCCAGCGCGGCGGGGCGGATGCTGCTGCCTGCTGTCAGTGACAGGCTGGGCCGCAAGCCGGTGCTGTACGCGGTGTATCTCGGCCTGGCCGCGGGCAGTGCGTGGTTTGCGTTTGCGGGGCAGTGGTGGGTGCTGGCGGCCTACGCGGTGCTCACGTTTTTCTACTCGGGCGGCGCGGCGGTACAGCCGTCCTTCAACACCGACCTGTTCGGCCTGCCCCATGCTGGGGTGAACTACGGTTTTATTGCTTTGGGCATGAGCGGCGGCAGCATTTTGAGCTATATCGGTGCGCAGGCCCTGCCCCTGGCCGCCCGGCACTGGCTGGCCGGGATCTGTGCCGCAGCGGGGCTGATTTGTGTCAGTCTTGTAAAACCTGTGGAGAATGGTTGAAATTTTGCGTGGCACGGGGTAAAATATGGTGTTGCCGGGAGACATGTAGGGGCCGGGCATGCCCGGCCCGCGGCCTTCCTGCAGATGGGCGTTTTCCGTTAGGCGGCGGGCCGCACATGTGCGGCCCCTACATAGCGGCTCCGATAACAAAGTATGTATTTCAAGAGGCTTTCTATGACCCAATCCCAACAACTGCGCAAGCTGGCCGCGCGCTCGGCCACGGCGTTTCTGCTGGCCGCGCTCTGCGTGTTCCCGCTGTATATCGATAAATTCTCCAACCTCGGCGTTGTCAAATTCACCGGCATCTGCACCCTGAGCTGGGCGTTCGCGCTCTGGCTCGGCGCGCTGGCCTGCGTCGGCGCAAGGCCGGATCCGGGCCGCCTGCCGTGGAAAGCCGACCCCGCACTTTGGGCGCTGGGCGCGGTCACAGCGTCGGGCGTGGTGTCCACCGTGCTCTCCCTCTCGCCGGGGGCCTCGTTCTGGGGGCTTGGCGGCTACTACGGCGGCTGTATGATGGTGCTGTTCACGGCGGCGGGGTATCTGGCTGTCCGCGCGTTTGCGCCGCAGAAAATTCTGAACGGGCTGACGTTCTGCGTCGGCGTCACGACGGCGCTGGTCACGGTGCTGTATGTGCTCAACATCTTTAATATCGACCTCATCGGCACGTATGCCGACACGGCAGTTGTCGAGCGCGCACAGTTTTTCTCGACGCTGGGACAGAAAAACTTCTGCTCCGGGTTCATGGCGTTTGCACTGCCGCTTGTGTTCTATGCGTTTCTCGTCGCGCGCGGGCCGCGGCACACAGTATTTTACGGTATTCCGGCATTTTTCGGCGGGCTGGCGCTGGCCGTGGTGGATGCCGAGGGGCTGATGCTCGGCGTCGGCGTGGCGGCGCTCGTGCTGATCTGCCAGAAAAATTTTACGACCCGCACGCTGCGGCGGCTGGCGGTCATCGGGGCGTTCTTCTTCTTCCACGCCGGATGGATGCAGTATATGCGCACCCATGTCTACACCCAGGGCGGTAAGCCGATGCTGGCGGCGCTGGGCCATGTGGCGCAGCGCGGGTTTGTGGTCTGCCTTGTGGTCTGGGCCGCGCTGTATTTTGGCCTGCGCGGGCGGGAGCTGCCGCTGTACAGGCCGGGCCGCGTGCTGGCGGGAGGCATCGTCGCCGGTGCGGCGGTGCTGACGCTGCTGGCCAATTGTGTGCCGGGCTTCCCGAGTCTGGGCCGCCTGGACGATGTGCTGATCTTCAACGACAATTGGGGCACCTACCGCGGCACGGCCTGGCGCATCACGGTGGAAAGCTGGCTGGCGCAGCCCGTTTGGCGCAAGCTGCTGGGCGTCGGCCCCGGCATGATGCACACGGCGGTGGCCGATTGGGCGGGTGCGGGCATCACGGACCGGATGAAAACGTTCTATGCCGCCCACAACGAATATCTGGAGCTGCTGCTGACCACCGGCGCAACCGGGCTGGCGGCGTGGCTGTGGTTTGTCATTGCGCACCTGCGCAGGGCCGCGCAGAACTGGCTGCGCCCCGGCGTAGCGCCCGTCACGCTGGCGCTGATCAGCTACCTGGCCCATGCGGTCATTTCGATTCGCGTGTCGATGATCTTCCCGGAAATTATGCTGCTTTTCGCGCTTTTGCAGGTGTTCTGCCTGCCGGAGAAAGGGGATGCCGCGGCAGAAAAGGCCCCGGCAAAGCATGGCAAAAAGGCGAAGCCCGAAGGCCCGGCGGATCACCACGGTCTGGCCCGGCAATGGCTGCCGCCCATCCTTGCCGCCGTTGTGATGATGGCAGTTTGCGGCGCAGTGTCGCGGGTGATTTTTGGGTTTTTGTACTGAACGGTTTTGAATAGGGAAGTGCCGCTCTTGGGGAAAAGGGCGGCGCTTTTTTGTGTGGCGAGGCCGGAGGGGCTTTTGCCGCTTTATCACGACCCGGCACATTCCCGTATGCCGCGGGCCGATGCGAGCATCGGCCCCTACACTCCGCACGCCTCTCTCCCAACTGCGCCATGCGGTTTCGCTGCCCGCTATGCCGCCCGGGGGCACAAAATGCGAAAAAACAAAAGGTTAGCATAAACTAACATCTTGAAAAACAGGATTCGACCCTTTATAATAAAGATAGCTGTGAAAAGCCTAACAATATGCAAAGGAGAGAAAATTATGATCGAATACTCCGCACAGGTCAACGCAATGTGCCCGATCACAAAAGGACCCAAGCACGGTCCCGCGCCCATCCCCGAAGAGGGCCAGTGGGTCAAGGCGTATAAAATTGAGGATATCAGCGGCTACACCCATGGTGTGGGCTGGTGTGCTCCCCAGCAGGGTACCTGCAAGCTGAGCCTGAACATCAAGAACGGCATCATCGAGGAGGCCCTCGTTGAGACCATCGGCTGCTCCGGCATGACCCACTCTGCCGCTATGGCAGGCGAGATCCTGCCCGGCAAGACCATTCTGGAGGCTCTGAACACCGACCTCGTCTGCGACGCTATCAACGTTGCTATGCGTGAGCTGTTCCTGCAGATCGTCTACGGCCGCAGCCAGACCGCCTTCTCCGAGAACGGCCTGCCTGTCGGCGCTGGTCTGGACGACCTGGGCAAGGGCCTGCGTTCCATGACCGGTACCATTTTCTCCACCAAGGCCAAGGGCGTCCGCTATCTGGAGCTGACCGAGGGCTACATCCTCAAGACCGCTCTGGACAAGGACAACCAGGTCATCGGCTATCAGTTCGTCCGTCTGGGCAAGATGATGGAGGACATCCGTCACGGCAAGGACCCGAAGGAAGCCTACGAGAAGAACATCGGCACCTACGGCCGCTTCTCTGCCGAGCAGGGCGCTGTCAAGTACATCGACCCGCGTGAAGAATAAGAGAGGGAGGAACATAGATTATGGCAACTTTTGAATCCCAGAATCGCCGTATGCCCAAGATCGAGGCCTGCCTGAAGGCCAACGGCCTTGAGAGCCTCGACGCCTGCAACGAGATGCTGCTGGCCAAGGGCATCGACTGCGATAAGATCATCCGCGGCATCCAGCCCATCTGCTTCGACAATGCTGTCTGGGCATACACCCTGGGCACCGCCATTGCCGTTAAGCGCGGCCTGAAGAGCGCTGCCGACTGTGCAGCTGCCATCGGCGAGGGCCTCGAGGCCTTCACCATCCCCGGCTCTGTCGCTGAGCAGCGCAAGGTCGGTCTGGGCCACGGCAACCTGGGTGCCATGCTGCTGCATGAGGACACCCATTGCTTCGCCTTCCTGGCCGGCCACGAGTCCTTCGCCGCCGCTGAGGGCGCTATCGGCATTGCCCGTACCGCCAACAAGGTCCGCAAGGAGCCCCTGCGCGTCATCCTGAACGGCCTGGGCAAGGACGCTGCCCAGATCATCAGCCGTATCAACGGCTTCACCTACGTCAAGACCGACTATGACTTCGCCACCGGCGAGCTCAAGGTCGTCGAGACCATCCCCTACTCCGACGGCGAGCGCGCTGCTGTCAAGTGCTACGGCGCCAACGACGTTCTGGAGGGTGTTGCCATCATGAAGGCTGAGGGCGTTGAGGTTTCCATCACCGGTAACTCCACCAACCCCACCCGCTTCCAGCATCTGGTCGCCGGTACCTACAAGAAGTGGGCTATCGAGAACGGCAAGAAGTACTTCTCCGTCGCTTCCGGCGGCGGCACGGGCCGTACCCTGCATCCCGACAACGTCGCTGCCGGCCCTGCCTCCTACGGCCTGACCGACTCCATGGGCCGTATGCACGGTGATGCCCAGTTTGCTGGCTCCTCCTCCGTCCCGGCTCACGTCGAGATGATGGGTCTGATCGGTGCCGGCAACAACCCGATGGTCGGTATGACCGTCGCCTGCGCTGTTGCTGCTTCCCAGGTCAACGCTTGATTTGAACTGAATCATTAGGCTTTTCGCCGCCCGCTCCGTCATGGAGTGGGCGGTTTTTTTGTGTGTGGCAAAGCAGCGCCTTTTTTGCCTTTTCCCTTGCTTTACGTCACATCTTGCTCTATAATAAAATGGAGTATATGTAAATTTTAGTTGGGAGAAGTTACCAATGCCCAAAATCGACATCGACAATTACATAGAGCAGAGCGGTATGCGCAAGGCGCGCTTTGGCGGCTATGAGCCGGAGGACGTGCATCAGGCCATGGAGGACCTCTGCGCCGATTATGAGCAGCACCTGACCGCCATGACGTCGGAGCTGCGCACGCTCCGGCAGGAGAACGACGCCCTGCGCCGCCACGCACAGGGACTGGTCATGCAGAACCAGACCCTCTCGACCCAGAACGCCACGCTGGCCGGGCAGGTGGATAAGCTGCAAAGCTACCGCGCCAATCTCGAAACGCAGTTCTCCACCGTGAAGGAGCGCAGCCATTCGCTGACGAACCAGGTCGATATGCTGCGCCTGAAAAACAGCGACCTGACGCGGGAAAATAAGGAGCTGACCGAGCGCTGCGAGGAGGCAAACTCCGCGCTGCGCGTCAAGGGCCGCGCCCATGACCAGGCCCGCCAGCAGGTCATCGCGGACCGTGATAAGGTCATTGCCGACGCTGAGGCCGAGGCTGCGCGCATCCGCCAGCAGGCCCGGGACGACGCGGACCAGATTTTGAAGGACACGAACCTCAAGGCCGAAGCCATCGACCAGCTTGCGCGTGAGCAGGCCATTGCCCAGGCCCGCAAGATGGTGCAGTCCGCCACCGACGAAACGCGCGAGATCCAGAACGCCCACCGTCTGCGGCTGCAGGATCTAAAGAGCCGTATCTCGGAGATGGAAAAGACCCGCGGCGAGATGATGGACTATCTGGCAAAAATGATCGAGAAACTGCAAAAAACGCAGGAGTACGCCAGCCAGAACGCCCCGCTGGTCCCCCATAAGGAGGAGCTGGCCGAGGCGGATGCCGAACCGCGGCTGGATCTGTCGGCCAACAAGGTCGATGCAGCAGCATCTGCGCTGCGCGGCAGCGAGGAAGCCCCCGCGGAGGAGCCGCCCGCCCCGGACGCGAACCGCGTTGTAGCGCCCGGCCTGGACGACGAGGAGCCGCGGACGAACACGGTCGTCACGCCGTCGCCGGATTATTTTGACACCACCCCAAACCCCCAGCCCGGCGACGCCCATGAGGAAGTGGAGATTCCCGGCGCGATCTTCTCCTCCCCGATCCTGCGCCAGCAGGGAGAGCCGATTCTGGACGAGGGCACGCCCCCGCCCACCCCGCACCGCCCCCTGATGCCCAGCATCGCGCTGGCCGACGAGGACGACGAGGAGAGCGGCAGTGTGGTCCCCGCGCCGATGACCCGCCCGACGGCCCCTGCGGCCCCTGCCCCGCAAAAAACCGCAAAGGCCCAAACGAAGCGCCGCCGCAAGGCCATCATGGCGCTGCGCGCCCTGCACAGAAAAATCGGTGATTGACCACACGAGGGGAGGACCCCATGAGACAGCATAAACTCTGGCTCTGCACGCTGCTGGTGCTGCTGCTGGCAGCGCTGGGCGCGTTCGGCGCGGCGGCGGAAACCACCGTCGGCATGTCGGGCGCGGGCAGCTTCAAGATGGAGCAGGTCTATGTCAATGTGCCGGAGCTGGACGTCTACTTTTACGCATTGGACGGGGACGGAAACTCCTACTCACCCATCAAGGTGCAGGCGGCAGGCCCGGAGCTGACGCTCGGGGACCGCAGGCTGGAGGTCCGCTCTGTGGCAGCGGCCAGCGACCCGATCTGCTACATTCTGGCGCTGGACAACAGCAAAAGCATCGCACCATCGGAGTTTTATGCGATGCTCGGCGGAGTGCGCAAGCTCATCAACGCGATGGGCGACGATGACCAGCTGATGCTGTACACGACGGCAGGCAGTACCGAGTGCGTGCTGCCGGCAACGTCGGACAAGAACCTGATGTATAAGACGCTGGGCAGCATCAAGCAGGTCGAGGGCAGCATGGACACGGCCCAGCTGATTTCGGCGGTCTACAGTGAGCTGCAGAGCGACTATCAGGCGCTGGCCCCCCGCAAGGCGGCCATGATCGTGACCGACGCCGGGCAGGTGCTGACGAATATGACCCTGTTTGCAACGCTGGCCAGCGACGTGAGCGACCAGATCGGTATGGCGGCGTACATCTACCTGATGACCGACAGGCCGGGCGCGTTTGAGACGCTGGAAAGCGCCGCCGACGGCAGGCTGGTTTTGTGCGAAGCCTCGACACTGGGCGACGAACTGAAGAAAAAGCAGGAATACCTCGCCACAGCGCTGGAAATCAAGACCGAGGTGCCCGAAAGCCTCTACGGTGAGCGCCTCGAAACACTGACACTGGCCATGCCGCAGCTGGGCAGCGCCATCAGGAGCAGCCAGACCGTCTACATGGGCTACCGTCTGGCCAAGCCCCAGGTGACGAAGGTCGAAACGCTGCGCCGCGACAAGCTGCGCCTGACCTTCAACCAGCCCATCAACGAGAACGCGAACAAACCGCAGCTTTATGAGGTGCGGAGCAAAGATATATGGAACTGGCGCGTGCAGGTCAAATCCGTGACGATCAGCGAGGATGCCCGCACGGCGGAGCTGGAAATCGAGCCGCTCTACAAAGGCGACTACACGGTAGCGCTGAACCGGGTGTCCGGCAAGATGAGCGCGGCCAACGTCAGCAGCAGCCGCGACACGGCCACGTTCAAGGTATTCGTCTGGCCGCGGGACAGGGCCTTTTATTTTGCCCGGTTCCGGGTGCCGCTGCTGATTGCGGCGGTGCTGCTGCTGGTGCTGCTGGGCAGCTGGTGGGGCGTGCGCCGCCGGGACCGCGCCGCCGAGCAGGAGGCCGAGGCCGAGCATCTGCTGGCCGGTGCGGGGGAACCGAACGCCTTGCCCCGCCGCTGGGTCACGCTGTTCTGGAGCCAGCGCTCCTCGATTGCCGAGAGCCGCTGGGCCGGCATGGTGGAAAGCAGCTTGATTATCGGCAGCGACGCCGCGCAGTGTGACCTCTGTCTGCCGGACCGCAAGGTCTCCCCGCAGCATTGTGTGTTGGCCGCGCAGGGGGACGCGCTGCTCGTGCAGCCGCTCTCTGACCGGGCCAAGGTCTACGTCAACGGTGAGCGCATCGACGGCGAGCACCGTTTGCAGAACAATGATACGCTGCGGATCGGCAAGACTACGGTCAGGCTGGTGCTGTGAGAGGAACGGTAGCCTCCCGGGAACTCCTACTTTCTTTTGTGACCAAAAGAAAGTAGCAAAGAAAAGTCCCGCTGTTGCGGATGCAGCGGACCCCGCCTTAGGGGCTGCACGCCCCTAAGAACCCCAAAGCGGAAGTCGGAAGGAGCGGGGGCTAAACGAAAGCAGTATTACTTTTCGTTCTTAACGCCCCCGCCCCTTCCTCCACCTTAAACTCGGGAGTTCCCCCGAACCCCCGCTGCCGGAAACAGCAGTCTGTAGGGGCCGGCCATGCCCGGCCCGACACTTACCGCCATATCCCTTTTATGACTCATTCCGTAGGGAGGGGTCTTGACCCCTCCGCCACCTCCCGGCCGACTGCCGCCAACGTGCCGCCTCACACCAACCACCCGTTCACCCCCTTCCCAAAGGAGCCACTTCACCATGAAACTGACAAAATGCGAAAACGGTCACTTCTACGACAGTGACAAATACCCGGAATGCCCCTACTGCAACACCGACCTGCTCAGGGATCGTTCCATCGTCCGCACGGGCGAGGCCGAGCAGCCCGCTGCGGTGGAGACAGCGGCCCCGGCAGGGCCGGTTACGGGGTGGCTCGTTGTGCTGGACGGCCCGGCGAAGGGGCGCGATCTGCGTCTGGGTGTGGGCCGTAGTTTCCTGGGACTGGACGCCGACGGCACGCCTGTGACCCTGAGCGCCGACGCCCCGCTGAGCACCCGCCGGGCGGTGCTGGTCTACGATGAGGAAAAGTCTGCCTTCACCCTGCTGCCCGGCTCGTCGCAGGAGCTGTGCTATCTGGGCGGGGACGCGGTGCTCACGCCCCAGCCGCTCACCGGCGGCGAGACGCTGCGCATGGGCGGTGCAGCGATGAAATTTGTGCCGTTCTGCGGCGCGGAGTTCCACTGGTAAGGGGGCGCGCCATGACGAGCGAGATCGTAATTTTGATCACCGAGCTGCGCAATAAGCAGCGCATCACGCTGCCCGCGGGCAGCTACCGCTTTGGGCGCAGCGCCCAGTGCGAGTACGTGCTGCGCCGCAACAACGTCGGCGACCACCAGTTCACCGTCAGCTTTGCGGACGGTCAGTGGGGCGTCACCGACGGCGGCAGCGACTACCGCACCTGGTACAACAACCGCTATCTTGAGCCCGGCGAGACGAGTATTTTGCAGAGCGGCGACGTCATCGGCCTGAACACCGACGGCGACGCGGACACGCAGGAGATCACCTTCCGCGTCGAGGAGATCACCAGCGTGCAGGGCGACGGCATGGCCCCGAAAAAGGAGCAGACCACCGACGCCGTCCTGCGCGAGACAGACATCCGCCGCAAGCGCCGCGTACTCATCGGGCGCGGCGACGACTGCGACATCAAGCTCGTCAATGACCGCGTCTCCCGCCATCACTGCGAGATTTTGTACAAGGACGGCCACTACGAGCTGCATGACCTCGGCTCGACGAACGGCACCTATGTGGACGGCGTCCGCGTGACCCGCACGGTGCTGCGCAACGGCGCGGTCATCAACGTGCCTGCGCAGGTTTTTGCCTTCACGGGCGGGATGCTCCACTATCATGCCCACCAGAGCGGCATAAGCATACAACTTGTAAATGTATACAAAACGGTTAAAAATGCCAACACCGGCAAGCCGCTGAACATCGTGGACGGCACAAGCCTGCAGGTCGAGCCCAACAGCTTTGTCGTGCTGGTGGGCGGCTCCGGCACGGGCAAGTCGAGCCTGTTGACCTGCATCACGGGCACGGCCCCCTGCACGGCGGGCAGCGTGAAGTTTGACGGGCTGGACACCCGCTCCAACCGCAACGCCTTTGAGGCCGCGCTCGGTTACGTGCCGCAGAAGGACATCATGCACGACAACCTGACCGTGGAACAGAGCCTGACCTACACGGCCAAGCTGCGCATTGCCCACGATGCGACCCGCGCCGAGATCGCCGCCGCCGTGGCCCACGCCATTGAGGCTGTCGATCTGCAGGGGCGTGAAAAGACGTTTATCTCCAAGCTGTCCGGCGGCCAGAAAAAGCGTGTTTCCATCGCCATGGAGCTGCTGGCGAACCCGCGTTTGCTGATCCTGGACGAGCCGACGAGCGGCCTTTCGCCCGATTTGGACCGCAGCATGATGGAGCTGTGCCGCCGCCTGAGCCACCAGAACTGCACGGTGCTGATGGTCACCCACAACATGTCCAACATCAACCTCTGCGACAAAATCGCGTTTTTGGGCGTCGGCGGCGTGCTGTGCTACTACGGTGCGCCCGAAAAGCTGAACGAGTACTTTGACGTTGAGATGACGAGCGACATTTTTGAAAAGCTGCGCGACCCCGCGCAGATCGAGCACTACCGTGAAAAATACTTTACGACCCCCGAGTTCAACCGCCTGCTGGCGGTCTGCCCGGAGGCAGCGCAGGAGGCAGACAAGCGATGCAGCCAGTAAAATTTTTGAAATTCCTGCGCCAGTTCGTGGTTCTGGTTGAACGCAATTTACAGCTGATCTGGAACGATAAGCTGCTGCTGGCCAGCCTGACGCTGCAGTCGCCGTTCATGGTGCTGGTCGTCAAGCTGACGGCGGACCCGAACTGCTTTACCTCGAACCTTGTCAACATCGGCAGCCGGACGGCGCTCTTTATTTTAGCCGCTATGGCGACGTTTATGGGTACGCTGAACTCCTACCGCGAGATCTGCAGGGAGCGCGAGATCATCCTGCGCGAGGCATCCGTCGGCGTCAGCCTGCCCGCAGTCGTGCTGAGCAAGGCGGCGGTGCTGCTGCTGGTCGAGGTTTTGCAGGCGGCTATCCTGGCCTTCGGCTTTGTTTCCATCGTGCATGTGCCGCAGAACCACCTGCTGCTGGAAACGGATATGGAAATCTTTATCACGGTTTTGCTGACGATGTTCTCGTCCAGCTGCATCGGCCTGCTGATCTCGGCGCTGTTCACCAGCGGCGAGAGCGCGATACTGGCCGTGCTGGTGCTTATGATCGGGCAGGTCGTTTTCAGCAACATCATGTTCACCGTGACGGGCGCGGCGGCGACGATCTCCAACATCATCGTCTGCCGCTGGGGCATGGGCGCGCTGGGCGCATCCACCGACCTGAACAGCCGTATGGCCTGGCTGCAGGCAGGTCTGGACGGCCCGATGTACGACGCCACGGTGGAAAACCTGACCCACTCCTGGCAGATGCTGGGGCTGATCTCGGTGGTCTGCCTTGTCGCGGCCTGGCTGGTGCTGCAGATCGCATTTGATAAGAAGAAGGCGTGAGGGGCATAGGGTAGGGGCCGCATATATGCGGCCCGCGGCCTTCCTGCAAGTGCCCGTTAGCCTTGCACGGCAGAGCCGGGTATGCCCGGCCCCTGCATACATACAACAAAGCCGCCCGGGTTTTCCACAAACCCGGGCGGCTTTGTTGATAAAATATTATGCGGTGTTGCCTATGCCTTCTTGATTTTCTCCTTCGCGTTGGCGGCGGTCTCTCTGGCGGCGTCCTTCGCGGCAGCAGCCAGCTCCCGCAGGCGGAGCATGGCGGCGCGGGTCGCGGCCAGCGTGTCCGCGTAGTTCAGGCTCTTCATGTCAGGGAAGGCACGCAGCAGACGGCGGGTACCAAGGTGGTCGTGCTCGGCGGAGGTCAGCTTCTCGCGCAGGGCAGCCGCACGGATCGTCAGCTCGGCGCGCAGCACGTCAGCGTTCTCGCGGCCCTCCAGCTTGGCCAGGGCCAGCTGCAGCTTCTGCTCGTCCAGAATCGTGTCGGCGGTCATGGCGCCGGTGCCCAGCACGGTGGTCAGCTTGTCGCTGGTCACGCGCAGCTTGGCGCGCAGCTCGTCAATTTCGCGCAGGTACTTGTTCAGGCCAATGGCCGCAGCGGTGGAGGCCGCAACGTCCACAACAAACAAAACCAACAGCACAACGTCCACGATCAGCATGATGTTGAACGGCATCGGGCTGGAGCCGCGGGCTAAGAGCGGGTGGACGACCTTGATCATCAGCACGCTGCCCAGACCCCACAGCAGCGAGAACTGCGGGCAGATGTACCCGCCGAGGTTGAACTTCATGTTGGAGTAGTCCCACCAGCGGATGTGGTAGATTTTGAACAGTGCCCAGCCGCCGACCAGCTCGATGGCGGTGGTCAGGATCATACCGATGAAAAAGATGGCAACCGCGCTCATGCTGCCGCTGTCCGGCATCGGGATCAGGCTGACGCTGTAGATCAGCCCCACCATGCCAAAGCCGTAGATCGGGCAGATCGGCCCGCAGAGGAACCCGCGGTTGACGAGCTTGTGCGTCTTGATGGCGGCATAGACGACCTCGACGCCCCAGCCGATGAAGCCATACAGGAAGAACCAATACAGCGTTTTAACGGCAAATTCAATCGGCGTCATCTTCGGCCTCCTGCTGTTTGGCCAGCGCCTTCGGCTCCACCCAGGTCACGGTGCTGTCGGGCCCCTTGCGGGCGATCAGCGCCTTGATGGGGATGCCCTGCTCGCTGAACATGCCCTCGTGCTCGGTGCGCAGGTTCCAGTCCGGCTCGTTTTTGTGCAGGTCGAAGGTCTGCCAGGTGATCTCAAACCCGGCGGCGGGGAAGTAGGAAAGGCTGTCGCGGAACAGGTCGTCGTCGTCGGTCTTGAACCAGATCTCCGCACCCTCGTCCATCAGTTGGCGGTACTGCAAAAGCTGGCGCGGGTGGGTCAGGCGGTGCTTGTTGCTGCCCGCATTTTTGCTCCACGGGTTGCAGAAATTGATGTAGATGCGCGAAACACGGTCCTCCGGTGTGAAGGCATTGCCGAGGCGCTCAATGTCAAGGCTGGCAATTTTCACGTTGTCGGCGGGGATCCCGCGCGCGGCGTAGGCGGCCTCGACCTTGCGCTTGGCCAAAATCAGCACCTTGTCGGTGATGTCGATGCCTAAATAGTTGATGTCCGGATGGGCCGGGGCAATCTGGGCCAGAAAGCCGCCCTTGCCGCAGCCAAGCTCAAGATGCCACGGCTGGTCGGGCCGGGCGTAAAGCTCATGCCAGTGGCCGCCGTGGGTCAGCGGCTCATGGACATGGAAATCGCAGGCCAGCAGCTCCGGCCGTGCGTAGGGTTTAAAACGCATGCGCATAATGAGGTCTCCTTGTGTGGTTGTAGAGTAAGGGCTTCTCCTTTGGGGGAGAAGCTGTCCGCGAAGCGGACTGATGAGGGGAGAGTCTGCCGTATTGCCCGCTGCCGGGCAGTCTCGAAAGCTCTGCCCTCATCCGGCCTCGGTCGGGGCCTCGGCCACCTTCTCCCGAAGGAGAAGGCTTTTCAACAAAAACGCCTTGACTTGTTCAAAACTGCCTTCCGCCAAACTCCCCTGACAGAAGCCGGGCTTGCCGCCGCCGCGTCCGTTCAGGGCGGCGTTCAGGGCTTTGGTCAGGGCGCGCACATCGCCGTCTGCCTGCGCGATGCAGTAGCCGGTGCCCTTTTCGGTGGGGGTCAGGGCGGCGCAGAGACCGGTGGTGGCTTCGGTCAGGCGCACCGCCAGCCGGTGCAGGCCGTCCGGGTCAAGGCCGGGCACTGTGCGGATGGCATCCTCACCGGGGCCTGCCAGCTGGGCAAGTGCATCGAACAGCTGAGAACATACACCAAAGTGTGTAAACTTGAGCGCAGTATACTCATCGTAGACGCGATGCACCGCCACAGCGGTCTGGTCGGCCTTGGCCGAGAGCAGCGCCCCGATCTCTGCCTGCCGCTGGCGCATAGCCTGTGCAGCAAGCAATGCCCGCTGGCCGCACACCACGCTCAGCCGCACACCGCCCTTGTAGTTCTCGCTGGCCAGAATTTTGATCTGTCCCACCTGTCCGGTGGTGCGGGTGTGGGTGCCGCAGCAGGCGCAGACATCCGCACCGGGAATGGTCACGATGCGCACCTGCCCTTCGATCTCCTTTTTGGAGCGGTAGACAAGGGCGGCAAGCTCCTCCCGGGTGGGGTAGCTGACCAGCACCGGCACATCCTGCCACACGATGCGGTTGGCGACAAGCTCGGCTGCCTGCAGGCCCTCGGCAGAAATGGGCACGCTGGTGTCCATGCGCACAGCCTCGGAACCGATGTGGAAGCCCACGTTCTCGGCCCCGAACATCTGGTGCAGGATGCCGGAAAGGATGTGCTCACCGGTGTGCTGCTGCATTTTGTCAAAGCGCCATTCCCAGTCGATGCAGCCGGAAACGGCAGTGCCGGGAACAGCGCTTTCCGGCAGAGCGTCCACGCTGTGCCAGAGGATGCCGTCATGCTCGTGCACATCGGTCACATTCAGCGTGGCACCGTCCGGCAGGGTCAGGGTTCCCCGGTCGGCAGGCTGACCGCCGCCCTCCGGGTAGAACACCGTGCCGTCCAGCGCAATGCGCCCACCGCCGGCCTTTTCGTCCGGCTCTGCGGCAAGGATGGTGCTCTCGCACTGGGTGCGGAAAGCGTCCTGTTCAAAATATTTTTCTGTGCGCTGCATGGCGCGGGTACCTCCTGTTCAGGGTGCAGTTTGACGATTTAAAATGGCCGCCGCAGGCTCTGGCCATATTCAGCGGAAAATTTATTTTTATTTTTGCAGAATTGGAACGACTGCGGTCGTTCCAATTCTGCTTTTTCACGCAAGGGGCCGTAAAGGCCAACAACAAAAGAGATTTTACTGCATCTGCCGGTTTCGGCCCTTCTGGTGAAAATGCGTTTTAAGCGGCGAGCGGTCTGCGTCAGCAGATGGAGGGGCCTTGCCCCGACAAGTTCCGCAGGCCGCGACAAACGCGAAATAAAAAATCTGGATTCCGCTGAACATAGCCAGAGCGAAAGCGGAGGCTATTTAAAATCGAAAAAGGGATACACACCCAGTTTAAAAATAAGTATACCACGTTTTTTGCCTGTGGAAAATAGTCTGCGGATATGTTATGATAAGAAACAACGATATTCCCATAAAATGTTAAAAATGAGGAAGGTAATAGCATGCGTGAAAGTGGAATCCTGATGCCGGTGTCCAGCCTGCCCGGCCCTTACGGTATTGGCTGCTTTGGCAAGGAAGCATTCAAGTTTGTGGATTTTCTGGCACAAGCGGGCCAGAAGATCTGGCAGATCCTGCCGCTCAGCCCCACCGGCTACGGTGACAGCCCCTATCAGAGCTGCTCGGCCTTTGCGGGTAACCCCTATTTTATCGACCTCGACGCTTTGAAGGAAGAAGGTCTGCTCACCGCCGCCCAGCTCAAGGCCGAAAAATGGGGCACAGACCCCAAAGAGGTGGACTACGGCACTTTGTATGTGAGCCGCTTTAAAGTCCTGCGCACCGCCTACGCCGCATGGCGCAAGCAGTGCGCTGGGCTGCACGGCTGCAGCTATTACTTCCCGGATGATTATTATGCCTTTACCCTCGCCAATGAGGAATGGCTGGACGACTACGCCCTGTACATGGCCCTGAAAGTGGCCAACGGCATGAAGAACTGGGTGGAGTGGGACAAGCCCTACCGCCTGCGCGACAAGAAGGCCCTTGCTGCCTTTGCCGCCGAAAACGAGGAAGAGATCGGCTTCTGGAAGTTCGTGCAGTACAAGTTTGCGGCCCAGTGGCAGGCGGTGAAGGCCTACGCCAACAAAAAGGACGTGCAGATTTTGGGCGACATCCCCATCTATGTCTCTGCCGACTCGGTGGATGCATGGGTGGGCGGCGCGCTGTTTGAGCTGGATGCCGACGGCGGCTTTGCCCGTGTGGCGGGCTGCCCGCCGGATTACTTCTCTGCCGACGGTCAGCTGTGGGGCAACCCGCTGTACAACTGGGCCTACCACAAAAAGACTGGCTACGCGTGGTGGGTGCGCCGGGTGCGCCACGCACTGGGCATCTACGACCTGCTGCGCATCGACCACTTCCGCGGCTTCGATACCTATTGGGCCATCCCGGCGGACAGCACCACCGCCCGCACCGGCAAGTGGGAGAACGGCCCCGGCATGGAGCTGTTCGATGCGCTGGAAGCTGCCCTTGGCAAGCTGCCCATCATTGCCGAGGACTTGGGCGAACTGTTCCCCAGCGTGCGAAAGCTGCTGGCCGACAGCACCTTCCCGGGCATGAAGGTGCTGCAGTTCGCCTTCAGCGGCGGGGACAGCGAGTATCTGCCCCACAACCACGTCAAGAACAGCGTGGTGTATCCCGGCACCCACGATAACACCACCCTGACCGACTGGTGGGAGAACGGCGCTTCCGAAAAGGAAAAGGCTGCCGCAGCCGCTTACCTGCACCTGACCGGCGTAAAGCCCACCGCAAAGGAGCTGGCGGCCATCCGGACCGATGATGTCCGCATCGCTCTGCTGCGCGCAGCGCTGGGGTCGGTGGCTGACCGGGCCATCATCCCCATGTACGACTGGCTGGGTCTGGGCGCGGAAGCACACCTGAATACCCCCGGCAAGCTGGGTGGAAACTGGGCATGGCGCGCCGCTGACGGCTTTGCCGCCAAGGCACTGGCCAAGACCATCCACGACGAGTGCAGTGTGTACTGCCGCGTATAAACAGAAGGCGCAGAGCGGCGGGAGCTTAGCAATTTGACGAAAATGTAAAAACTCCGGCAGAAAATTGTGCGTTTTGCTGGTAAAATCGGAAGCTGAATGGTATAATGTTGCTAAAGCGGCATTATACCATTTTTCTTTGCCTGATGCGTTCCCGGCATTTCCGGAAACAGGGCGGGCGCGGGATGCATAATGCGGCAGATGGTTCCTGAACGTATGGGGAACAGGCGACTGCACGCGGGATACGGGAGCGCCGCGTGCGCAGATGATGGGGAAAATTACATGAAGAAAGAATGTACCGAGCAGGATCTGCGGGAACTTGCGCGCTCAGCGCAGGCCGTATTTGAGGCAGTGACCCTGACCGAAGCACCGCTTTGTGACGGCTGGCAGGACGATGGCCTGCGGGTGGACTACGAGCTGCGCAATGGCCGTGTGGACTGTGTGCTGCACCGCAGAGTGGAAGCGGACGGCAAATGCTGGGAGCTGGAAATGTGCGCACCGCTGGCAGGCAATGTGCTGCCGGAAGAGCGCATGACACCCCGGGAGCGGGAACTGTGCCGCGAGGATATGAGCCACGATTTCCTTACCGGCGTGTACAACCGCCGCTATCTGGAAACGGTGTTTGCCCAAAAGCTGGAACAGTGTGCAGCGCAGGGCCGCAAGGCGGCTGTGGCGCTGGTGAGCATCGACAACGGCCAGAAGCTGCGGGATACCTACGGCCAGCCTGTGATGGACCAGCTGCACTGCTTTGTGGGCAACCAGTGGAAAAAGAACTTTGATACCCCTGCGGTCCGCGTGGTCTGCCGCCTGACCGGCAGCATCTTTGCGGTGGGCTGTCTGGATGCCGACGGCAAGCAGCTGGCAGAGGAAATGCAGAACCTGTATCGGCAGATGCCCCGGGAATGCATCACCACCACCGGCATGATGCGCCGGGTGCCCTTTACCCTGAGCTGCGGCGCAGCCGGGCTGGAGGATGTCTCTGCAAAGAACTGGCAGGCGCTGTACGAGTTGTGCGACGCACGCCTGCGGGAGGCACAGAACGCCGGCGGCGATCAGATGCGTGCAGAATAAAACCAGTGTATAAAATCCCCCTTTTGGCGCAGACTAAGGCCAGAAGGGGGATTTTTTGTATGGAAAACCAGAAAAACGACAACCTGAACCTGCTGGAAGCCGTGGTGCAGAACACGGAGATGGGCAAGAATACGTTGGAACAGATCGTGCCGATGACCGACGATGTGCAGTTCAAGGCCGAGCTGCTGCGCCAGCGCAATGTGTACCACCAGCTCAATCAGGAAGCGCACACCGCCATCGAGGCCTGCGGCGGCACCGCGCAGGGGCAGAGCGCCATGGCAAAGCTGAACACGAAAATGGGCATCAGTATGAAGACCCTCACGGACAAGTCCACCCGCAATCTGGCCGAGATGCTCACACAGGGCAGCGGCATGG
>ERZ772885.1076-NODE-1076-length-18032-cov-3.640485_pt1 | contig 18032 bp, 9 predicted proteins | sample MGYA00580580_ERZ772885 | MGnify/ENA primary metagenome ERZ772885 (study PRJEB29015, sample SAMEA2737673) | human gut metagenome | biome: human gut; feature: human-associated habitat; material: faeces | place: China | collected 2012 ...
TACCAGACATCGCGCATGTAGTCCACACCGAACTGGTAGGTAGCGTCGTCTTTGCTTACGAGAATATGACGTTCGTCGGTCGGCTTACCGATTTTGATATAGCCTACACCGGCATCTTCCAGTATCTTCTTGACTTCTTCCTTATGCTTGTTGCTCACCTGGATAACGATACCCGGGTTCTCTGCAAACAGAATCTTGATAAGGTCTTGCTCCTTGATTTTATCCAGGTTGATTTCCATACCGCCTTCCACATTGGCAAAGCACATTTCAAGCAGTGTAGTGATAAGACCACCGGCGGAAATATCATGTCCGGCAAGAATCAGTCCCTTGTTGACCAGTTCCTGCACGGCAAGGAAAGCATCGCGGAAGTATTCGGCATCCTGCACGCTGGGAACTTCGTCACCTACCTTGCCCAGGGTCTGAGCAAAGGCGGAACCGCCGAGTTTCAGGTTGTCGAAACTGAAGTCTATATGATAAATGGTAGTCTTTTCATTGTTAACCAGCACCGGAGATACGACTTTCTTGACGTCGGAAACTTCTCCACCGGCAGAAACAATTACCGTGCCCGGAGAAATTACTTTGCTGCCGTCGGGGTATTTCTGTGTCATGGAAAGAGAGTCTTTACCGGTCGGTACATTGATTTGCAGGGAACAGCAGAAGTCACTCAAGGCCTTTACTGCCGTGTACAGACGGGCATCTTCACCTTCTTGCGAACGGCAAGGCCACATCCAGTTGGCAGAAAGGGAAACGCTGTCCAGACCTTCGGCAAGCGGTGCCCAAACCAAGTTGGTCAATGCTTCGCTGACGGAAAGAACGGAGCCGGCTGCCGGGTCGGCAAGTGCCGCCTGGGGAGCATGGCCCAGAGAGGTTGCGATACCCTTTTCGCCGCGATAGTCCAAAGCTACCACACCACAATCGCTCAGAGGCAACTGCAATTCACCCTGGCACTGTTGGCGGGCAATTTTGCCTGTTACAGAACGGTCCACCTTGTTTGTTAACCAGTCTTTACAAGCCACAGCTTCCAGTTGGAGCACATTGGTGAGGTATTCGTGTAGTTGGGAAACTTCGTATTGGGGCATTTCGTAGTGACGTTCCACGGTCTTGTCCACCATATAGGTCTTGGGGGAAGAGCCGAACATCTGTTCTACGGCGAGGTCGAACGGACGTACACCGTCAGCTTGCTGGAAGGCAAAGCGATGGTCGCCGGTCGTTTCACCGACTACGTACATCGGGGCACGCTCACGTTCGGCTACCTTGCGTACATGTTCGATGGCCTCTTCCTGAATCAGCAAGCCCATGCGTTCCTGGCTTTCGTTGGCAATGATTTCCTTGGCAGACAGAGTCGTGTCACCGATGGGCAACTTGCTCATGTCAATTAAACCGCCGCATTCCTCTACCAATTCGGACAGACAGTTTACATGTCCGGCAGAGCCGTGGTCGTGGATGGAAACCACCGGATTGGTCTCTTCCTCACAAAGTGCGCGTACCACGTTGTAGGCGCGTTTCTGCATTTCGGCGTTGGCGCGTTGTACAGCATTCAGCTCGATGCCACTGCTGTAGCGTCCGGTATCTACGGAAGATACGGAGCCGCCGCCCAAACCGATGCGATAATTGTCTCCACCGATGACAACCACTTTGTTGCCGGCTTCCGGTGTACCTTTCAAACAGTCACGCTGGGTACCGTAGCCTACGCCTCCGGCAAGCATAATCACTTTGTCGTAACCATAGACTTCATCTTTTTCCTTATGTTCGAAAGTGAGCACGGAACCGCAGATTAGCGGTTGGCCGAATTTGTTCCCGAAATCACTGGCACCATTGGAGGCTTTGATTAGTATTTGTTCGGGAGTTTGATACAGCCATTTGCGTACCGGCAGAATCTCTTCCCAGGGACGTCCTTCTTCCGTACGGGGGTAGGAGGTCATGTAAACGGCTGTTCCGGCAATCGGCCAAGAGCCCTTACCGCCGCCCATACGGTCGCGAATCTCACCGCCCGTACCGGTAGACGCACCGTTGAACGGTTCTACTGTTGTGGGAAAGTTATGTGTTTCCGCTTTCAGGGAGATGACACTCTTGATGTCTTTTACTTGGAAATAGTCGGGCTTGGAGTGGTCTGCCGGAGCAAACTGTTCGATAACCGGACCTTCGGCAAAGGCCACATTGTCTTTGTAGGCAGAGATAATCTTGTTGGGATTCTCTTGTGTGGTCTTCTTTATCATTTGGAAGAGTGAAGATTCCTGTTCCACTCCATCGATGATGAATGTTCCGCCGAAGATTTTGTGACGGCAGTGCTCGGAGTTGATTTGCGCGAAGCCGAATACTTCGGAGTCTGTCAGAGGGCGCCCGAGGTCTTTCTCTACCTTCTTGAGGTAATCCATTTCCTCTTTGGAAAGTGCCAGACCTTCCTTTTCATTGTATGCCTCCAGGTCTTCGATGTGTACAATCGGTTCCGGCTGCCGGTTGGTTGTAAATACATTCTGGTCCAGCCCCTTGTACATACGTTGCAGCATCGGGTCGTGGTCTGCGTTCTCATCTTTTACGGGGAAGTACTCTTCGATGCGTATGATGCCGTCCAGCCCCATATTCTGGGTGATTTCTACGGCGTTTGTACTCCAAGGAGTAATCATCTCACGGCGCGGGCCGACGAAATGTCCTTTCAGGTTGTCTTCACTTTCGGGGGTGGCTTCTCCAAAAAGCCAGCAGAGTTTGTCGCTGTCTGCCTGGGGGAGTTCATGATTACATTCTACGGCAATCACACTCTTGGATGGGGTTCTGAAAAAAAGAATCATAGTTATATTTACGATTTTACGATTTACGATTTTACGATTGAAGTTACTTCTTTGAGTATCTTCATCTTTTCTTCTTGGGGGCAAAGATACGTAAAATCGGTGGGGAGGAGAAAAAAAGGAAAACAAAAAACGCATGCAATTTTACTCGTATGCGTTTTTTGTTCTGTTTCATAAAAACCGGATGTGTGTTATTGTATGACGATTTCATCCGTAAATAAGAATTGCTTCTTCCCTTGTATGGCATGGAAGCGTACATATCGTGTCTCAGTGGGGGTGCCAATCCAGCCGAAATCACGGAATATCACGTCCTTTCCGGCCTCTTCCTCGCTGCAGATATCACTGCCCAGCAGGGTGAAGTTCTTGCCATCAACAGATGCCCATACTTCCACTTTGGCAGGGAGAAATACTTGTGGGGTACGGATTTGCATGAAGTTGGCCATGACCCGATGTATGGCGGTCACTTCGCCCAGGTCGATAATGGCATCCAAATCATTGGGGCAGAAGCCCTGCCATCGTCCGTCCATGTAGCTTTTGCCGCCGCGAAGTCCGTCGAGGAGACCGGCGTCACCGCCGCCTTTGTATACTTCTTTATGCTGATAGTATCTGCCGCCCGGTGCATAGGTTATCTTTTTGCCTATGCCCTTATGGTAGTCGGTGCGCAGGTGAAGGCTTTTTCCGATAGGCTTTTCTCCGTCGAAAAGGCGTGCGGTCAGCAATATGGAGTCTTTTACGGCAAACGGTTTCTTGTATAACTTGGAAGATACAGTCGGTTCGGAGCCGTCCGTTGTGTAGCGGATGTCAATCGGATGTTTTTCGGAGGTGAGGGACAGCATGATTTTTTTCTTGGCATAGTCAACGGTCTGGCTGGTCTGCACTTGTTCCGACAAGGTGAACGGGTTGTACCCTTTCGTCCGGATGTATCGTATTTCGTTGTTGATACGTCTCTTGAAACTCTCCGGATGCTTGTTCTCCATGGGAGTCCAGCCTACTTCTGCCAGAGCGATGATGCGTGGGTATATCATATATTCGGCATGTTCGTAAGTGGGCAGATATTCAGCCCATACATTGCCTTGCACGCCTAATATGTATTTGCAGATATCACTTCCCAATGAATCGGGAGCCGGGTCGTAGGAGTAGGTCTGTCCGATGGGGATGCAGGCGCCAAACGCCAGCGGCTGTGTCTCAGGGTCATCCTGGTAGTGGTCCAGATAGCAGTGGCTCTCCGGTGTCATGATGGCGTAATGCCCCATGCGGGCGGTGGCAATGCCACCCTCCGTACCCCGCCACGACATGACGGTTGCGTTGGGGGCCAGGCCTCCATCCAGTATCTCGTCCCAGCCGATGATTTCACGCCCTTTGTCGTTGAGGTACTTCTCTATGCGGACTATCATATAGCTTTGCAGCTCACTTTCATCTTTGAGCCCTTCTTCCTTCATGCGCTTCTGGCATTTGGGGCATGCCTTCCAGTGGCGTCTGCTGGCTTCATCACCTCCAATATGGATATACCGGGAAGGGAACAGCCGTATCACTTCATCCAGCACATCTTCGAAGAACTTGAAGGTCTCTTCGTTTCCGATACAGACTTCACCGGATGTATAAGGCTTGCCGGTACAGGACAGCTGTGGATAGGCTGCCAGTACTTCTCCCGAGTGTCCCGGCATTTCTATTTCGGGGATAACGGTGACATGCCTCAAGCGGGCATATTCCAGAACCTCACGTACATCCGCTTCCGTATAGTAGCCTCCATAGGCTCCTTCTTCATCCTTCTCGCAGAAGTGATGGTCATATTTCCCCCAATCCTGCAGATTGGCGGCTTTTCTCCAGGCTGCGAATTCTGTCAGGCGGGGATAGCCCGGAATCTCCAGCCGCCATCCGGCACCGTCGGTCAGATGCCAATGCAGGCGGTTGATTTTGTAGGTGGCTACCAGGTCTATTTGTTTCTTGACATAGTCCGTGTTAAAGAAGTGTCTTGAAACATCCAGGTGCAGCCCACGATAGGGGAATCTGGGTTCGTCCTTGATGGTCGTGACTGGCAGTTTCTTCCCGTTACGGGCAAGTTGTGCCAGGGTTTGCAGTCCATAGAAGGCACCTGCAGCGGAGGAGGCCTGAATGTTTACACCTTGTTTGCTGACTGTCAGGTTGTAGCCTTCGGCAGCGATTGGATTATCCGTTGCGTCCGTTATTTCTATCGTTACAAAAGGGTTCTTGTCGACAAGCTTCATGGGGATGGCAAAGTCCGGCAGATAGGCCAGCAGGTCATTCATGTCGGATTTCGCCAGATTGGTCGAGAAGGTTACCGTAGATGGCAGTTCTACTGTTTTTGACGTTGTTTGGGCATACTGCGGATATGGAACCACACCGAGTTCCTTGGGGGCTTCGCATGCCGTCAGTAGTAAGACGGCCATGGAAACGAGTGTTAGAGTTTTTTTTATTCGTTTCATAAGGGGGTATTGTTAAGTTCGGAGGTAAATATACGGAATAATATGTAAAATGGATAATCTTTACTTCTTAAAATCCTTTTCCGTCGAAAAAACGTTAACACTATTCGTTCGTCTCATAAAAAAGTCCGATATTTGCAGCCATGATTCAGATAGAGACCATATTTGACATATTGTGGAAGGGGTTCATTATCGGCGTCATTGTGTCCGCGCCATTGGGTCCTGTAGGAGTATTGTGTATTCAGCGTACTTTGAATAAAGGACGGTGGTATGGTTTCGTAACGGGGATAGGAGCTTCGCTAAGCGATATTGCATATGCTTTGCTGACGGGCTACGGGATGAGTTTCGTTTTTGATTATGTCAACAAGAACATCTTTTACCTGCAACTTTTCGGAAGCATTCTTCTGTTGGCGTTTGGCGTTTATACGTTCCGCAGCAATCCGGTACAGTCCATCCGTCCGGTATCCATCAACAAGGGTTCCTATTTTCATAACTTCATAACGGCGTTTGCCGTCACGCTTTCCAATCCTCTGATTATATTCCTTTTTGTAGGCCTTTTCGCCCGCTTCGCTTTTGTAAGTGAGGGAGTGCTGGTATTCGAGGCCGTTACCGGATACTTGGCCATCGCATTGGGCGCTTTGGCATGGTGGTTTGGCATTACCTTTTTTGTCAATAAAGTCCGTACACAATTCAACTTGCGTGGCATCTGGATGCTGAACCGTATTATCGGGAGCATTGTCATTGTGGTGTCTGTGGTGGGATTGGTGTTTACGCTGATGGGTGAATCGCTGTATTGAGTGGGAAGGTGAAAAATCATAATTCATACATTTTATCGTGAAGATTGCGCAACAACTGAAAGAAAAGAATATAGCCGAATACCTTATATATATGTGGCAGGTGGAGGATTTGCTCCGTGCCAACGGCTGTGACATAGACCGGATACGCCAGAACATCATTTTGCGCTATCCGGAGGAGGAACGGCCTGCGTTGGAAGAATGGTATGGAAATCTGGCAGATATGATGCGTGCGGAAGGCGTAACGGAAAAAGGACATCTGCAAATCAACCGGAATGTCATTCTGAACCTGACGGAGCTGCATGGCGAATTGCTGGCTTCTACGAAATATCCGTTCTATAATGCGGCTTATTTCAAGGCACTGCCTTTTATCGTGGAGCTGCGCCAGAAGAGCGGCCGGAAAGAGGAGCCTGAGGTAGACACTTGTTTCGAGGCACTTTATGGAGTGCTGCTGTTGCGCTTGCAGAAGAAGGAAATCAGTCAGGGCACGGCAAAGGCTATGGAGGCCATCAGCGGTTTCGTCTCGTTGCTTGCCAACTATTATGACAAGGAGAAGCGGGGAGAATTGGAGTTGATGGATAAATTGATAGTGGACAATTGATAATTATGGAGGAAAATATTGTTCATCGTAACATTACTATATAAGTGTAACTTTATTAAATGAATATTCTGATAACCGGTGCCAACGGTCAACTTGGCAATGAAATGCGAGTGTTGTCGAAAGAAAACGGACAACATGCTTATTTTTTCACTGACGTGCAGGAATTGGACATTTGCGACGAACAATCTGTGCATGGGTTTGTGAAGGACAACCGGATAGATGTAATCGTGAATTGCGCCGCTTATACGGCTGTAGACAAGGCGGAAGACAATCAGGAGCTTTGCGACAAGCTGAACCATGTCGCTCCGGGCTATCTGGCTGCCGCTGCCGAAGCTTGCGGTGCTGCATTGATACAAGTGTCTACCGACTATGTTTTTGACGGAACCGGACACATCCCCTATACGGAAGAGGCGGCTACTTGTCCCGATTCAGTATATGGTTTTACCAAACTGGCGGGTGAGCAGGCGGTGATGAAGCATTGCAGCCGTGCCATGATTATCCGTACGGCGTGGCTCTATTCCATTTATGGAAATAATTTTGTGAAGACGATGCTCCGTTTGGGACGCGAGCGCGAGACGCTGGGAGTTGTATTCGACCAGATAGGTACGCCGACATACGCCAATGATTTGGCACGCGCCATCTTTGCGGCTATCAGCCAGGGAATCGTGCCCGGCATCTATCACTTCAGCAACGAGGGAGTCTGCTCGTGGTATGATTTTACGTTGGCTATCCATCGTCTGGCAGGTATCAAGAGCTGCAAGGTAAGTCCGCTGCATACGGACGAATTCCCTGCCAAGGCGCCGCGTCCGCATTATTCCGTGTTGGACAAGACAAAGATAAAGAAGACATTCGGCATCGATATACCCCATTGGGAGGCGAGCCTTGCCGTCTGCATGAAGAATTTGGAAGAGTGATTATTACTGACTAATTGATATATGGCCAATAACAACGAAATAGAGAGACGGAGAACGTTTGCGATTATCGCGCATCCGGATGCCGGTAAGACATCATTGACCGAGAAGCTGTTGCTTTTTGGTGGACAAATCCAGGTGGCGGGTGCCGTAAAGAGCAATAAGATAAAGAAGACGGCAACGTCGGACTGGATGGATATTGAAAAACAGCGTGGTATTTCCGTTACCACTTCTGTAATGGAGTTCGACTACCATGACTACAAGGTCAACATCCTTGATACTCCGGGTCACCAGGACTTTGCTGAAGATACCTACCGCACGCTGACGGCCGTGGATAGCGTTATCATCGTGGTGGACGGTGCGAAAGGTGTGGAAACGCAGACACGCAAGCTGATGGAGGTCTGCCGTATGCGTAATACGCCGGTGATTATCTTCATCAACAAGATGGACCGTGAAGCCAAAGACCCGTTCGACCTGCTGGACGAGCTGGAGGAGGAACTGCACATCCACGTGCGTCCCTTGACGTGGCCTATCGAGAGCGGTGTCCGTTTCAAGGGTGTCTACAATATCTACGAGCATAACCTCAACCTCTACCAGCCCAGCAAGCAGGTAGTGACGGAGAAGGTGGAAGTGGACATCCATACCGAGGAGCTGGACAACCAGATTGGCGCCCAACTGGCCGACAAGCTGCGCGGAGAATTGGAACTGATAGACGGTGTTTACCCCGAATTCGATAAGGAGGAATACTTGAAAGGAGAGCTTGCTCCCGTATTCTTCGGTTCGGCACTGAATAATTTCGGTGTGCAGGAACTGTTGGATTGCTTTGTGGAGATTGCTCCCAGTCCCCGTTCCGTGAAGGCGGAAGAACGTGAGGTGGAGCCGGAAGAACCTAAATTTACCGGATTCATCTTTAAGATAACCGCCAATATCGACCCGAATCACCGTTCATGTATCGCTTTCTGCAAAATCTGCTCCGGGAAGTTTGTACGCAATGCCCCGTACTTGCATGTACGTCATGGCAAGACGATGCGTTTCTCGTCGCCTACGCAGTTCATGGCGCAGCGCAAGACAACTGTCGATGAGGCTTGGGCGGGAGATATTATCGGCCTGCCGGATAACGGTACGTTCAAGATTGGCGATACGCTGACCGAAGGCGAGGCGCTTCACTTCAAGGGGCTTCCGAGTTTCTCGCCGGAGATGTTCAAGTACATTGAGAATGCCGACCCAATGAAGCAGAAACAGCTTGCCAAGGGTATCGACCAGTTGATGGACGAAGGTGTGGCGCAGTTGTTCGTCAACCAGTTCAACGGGCGTAAGATTATCGGTACGGTGGGGCAGTTGCAGTTCGAGGTCATCCAGTATCGTCTGGAGAATGAATACAGTGCGAAGTGCCGTTGGGAGCCGCTCAGTCTGTATAAAGCCTGCTGGATTGAGAGCGATGATGCGGCTGAACTGGAAGCCTTCAAGAAGCGCAAATACCAGTACATGGCGAAAGACCGCGAGGGTAGGGATGTGTTCCTGGCGGACAGCGGATATGTGTTGCAGATGGCGCAGATGGACTTCAAGCATATCAAGTTCCACTTTACGAGCGAGTTCTAAGCTATACGATTTTTGCTGACTCACGGCTATAAATGATGCAAGTCGAAGAAAAAGAGGAGGTACAAAGTAATGAAAAACTTTGTACCTCTTTATTTATTGTGGGAAGAAAGTGTTACCTTTGTTTCTGCAACGATTAATATGCATTGATTATGAAAACTGTTGAAGTAAGCTCGTTCCTTACCGATTTTACACCTTGCTTATTATAAACACAAAATTTCAAGATGAAACATACCTTCCTTTTTCTCCTGCTGATTCTCCTTCTGGGGCTGACAGCCTGCTCGAAACCTGCCGATAGAACTTTGATGAACTACGAACAGTCCCTTTCTCATGCTGACTCGTTGGTGCAATGCGGTGCTGTCGACAGTGCCCGGGCCGTCCGCCTGATTTCCGGTTTGCACCGTGAGTATAATCAGATAAAGGAGCTTTCCGATGGCAGGCATGTGCGGCTGAAGCCGGTCAGTGGTTACGAACGTTTTTTCTGGGGAGTGTTTTCTGTGATTATGTTCAGCATTTCCGGTGCTATGCTGTTTAGCCTTATCCGTTTCAAGAAAGAACGTAGTCACCGTAACTATCTTGTCACCCTGAGTGAAAACGAACAGCGCTTGCGCAACAATGAACGCGAGCGCGAGGAACTGGAAGAATGCCTGAAGGAGATGTCGCTGACCGACGAAGAGCGCGAAGAAGTGCATAGCTCGCTGACAAACCTCATGGAACATGGCAGCCGTCTGGATAAGGAAAACGAGTCACTCCGTGCCCGTCTCAAGGAGTATGAAGACAACCCTGTGCCCCGCGAACTGGAACTGTTGAGGAAAGAGGGCGAGCGTGTCCGGATGCTCGACGGGCAGGTGCAGGCGCTTGCTTCCGCCATGATAGACGCAGACGAAGTGGTGAAGCAGTTGCGCATCCAGCCCAAATTCCTTGCGGACAGCCAGTGGGACTACTTGCAGAAGCTTACTGACAGAGTATACAAGGGCGCTTCCAAACGCCTTGTCCTGCGCTTTCCCCAGCTTACGCCTGCCGACAGCCAGCTCTGCATGCTTATCCGCCTGCACTTCAGCAATGCACAGATTGCCACGCTCATTGCCGTGTCTCCCGCTTCCGTGTCCCAGCAGAAGTTCCGCCTGAAGAAGCGGATGATGCAGGCGGATGGGAGGCTGTTTGCCGACGGAGAGACGCTGGAGGGAGTGATTGGAAGCTGCTGAGAATGATAGATTCTTCAAGAATCTCGAAGTTTCAAGAAGATTTTAGCTGCACTTTCATCGCCGAATCAGGTATAATCTCACTTGGTATTTCCCAATTTCCATAAACTGTTTTTTTGCCAACGCTTGTTCCGGATGTGGTTCTGTGGGTGGGAAATCTATACTGAGCCCTATTCAGTCGTATACTTAGATACCCTCAGTCGTATACTTAGGGTACCTCAGTCGTATAGTGAGATACCCCCACTTCAGAAGGTGTTTTGGGAGGGGGATGGGCTGTGGCGGCTTGATAGCTTGAAGCAGATGCTTTGGGGGGTTGAAATGTTGTTGCAAAATGAGATGAAAAACTGATTGGTGACTTAAAAAAATGTTATTCCTTGTTATTTCAATAGTTCGCTTTCCATCGGACTGCTAAAGTGTTGAATTGATTACGGATGAGAGCATAGAATCAAATTGCTCCATAATTGAAAATATCCCTCCAAAAGAAGTGAGTTTACCGGATTTTATGCTTATTTTTGTCATGCTTGTTGAAGATTTCTTATGTTTTTTTTGCAACACTAATTTAAGTGAATCTTCTGACATGGCAAAGTACTGGGCAATATTTTATTGCTCAGTACTTTAAATAATTGTTTTTGTAAAGTGTCGCGGAATTAAGGTTTAATAAAAACGAGGATGGAACATCCCAAATTAATAAACAATATAAGCGAGCGTGTAGTGGATGACATCAAAGGACGGTTATCCAAAGGCACTTTTGTGTCTATTGCTGCGGCTTCATTCTCCATCTATGCCTACGAAGCATTGAAAGAAGAATTGGAGCAAGTGGAACAATTGCGTTTCATTTTCACGTCTCCTACTTTCATCAAGGATAAATCAAAGAAAGAGAAACGGGAGTTTTTCATCCCTAAACTTAACCGGGAACGTAATTTATATGGCACAGACTTTGAACTTCGCCTTCGTAACCAATTATCACAAAAAGCAATTGCCAAAGAGTGTGCAGACTGGATTCGTAGAAAAGTGCAGTTCCGTTCCAATGCTTCGCAAGAACAGATGGGTGGATTTATGCACGTCAACAACGAAACTCAACGGGTTTACCTCCCGTTTAATGAGTTTACTACCACACAATTGGGCTGTGAACGTGGTGCTAATGTGTATAATGTGGTAAATGTATTGCCTTCACCGACAGCAAACGCATATCTGGAAATTTTCAATGAGCAATGGAATAACGATGAGAAATTTGAGGATGTAACGAAGCGTATATTGGAGTACATAGACACTGTATATCAAGAAAATGCACCGGAGTATGTCTATTTTATTGCTCTTTATAATATCTTTAATGAGTTTTTGGAAGACATCAGCGAAGATGTGTTGCCCAATGAACGCACGGGGTTCAAAACGAGTATTATTTGGAATAAACTCTATAATTTCCAACGTGATGCTGCGCTGGCTATCATTAACAAGTTGGAAAAATACAATGGTTGCATCCTTGCCGATTCAGTAGGTCTTGGCAAGACCTTTACGGCATTGGCGGTTATCAAGTATTACGAGAACCGTAATAAGTCGGTGCTTGTACTTTGCCCTAAAAAACTGAATGACAACTGGCAGACTTTCCGTGCCAATTACAAAAACAACCCCGTAGCTGCCGATCGGCTAAGGTATGACATCCTTTTCCACTCCGACCTTTCACGTGACCGTGGTTTGAGTAATGGCCTCGACTTGGAGCATGTGAATTGGGGAAACTATGACTTGATTGTGATTGACGAAAGCCACAACTTCCGCAATGGCGGTAATGTGGACGAAGAGGATGAAGCGGATTTTGATACGCTCGTAGAGACAGACCGCCACAAGGAGAACCGTTATCAGCGGTTGATGCGACGTGTCATCCGTCAGGGTGTGAAGACAAAAGTGCTCATGCTTTCAGCAACTCCGGTCAATAATCGGTTCGGTGATTTGAAGAACCAGTTACAACTGGCATACGAGGGGCGTGTGGAGAATATCAACGAAGCCCTTGAACTTGACCGTAACATTGACGACATATTCAAGTCTGCTCAGACTGCCTATAATCGTTGGGCTAAGTTGGAGCCAAGCGAACGGACTACGGAACGATTGCTGTCAAGTCTTCAGTTTGACTTTTTTCAGATGCTCGATGCCGTGACCATCGCACGTAGTCGTAGCCATATCATCAAGTATTACGACACGAAAGATATTGGCGAGTTTCCTAAGCGGCTTGCCCCCTTGTCTCGCCGTCCGCGTTTGACGGACTTGGGCGATGCCATCAATTTCAAGGACATTGCCGAACAGCTCAATGCCCTGAATCTTTCCATATACACCCCTTCGCTTTATCTCTTCGATTGTGCCCGTAGCGGTTACAGTATCGACTACGATGGTGAAGGTCTGTCTATTGACGGGCGTGAGAAAGGCTTGCGCAAACTCATGGCCACCAACCTGTTGAAACGTCTGGAGAGTTCGGTCAATTCTTTCCGACTGACGCTTAACCGCATCCATGAGTACATTCGGCAGACAATGGAACTGATAGATGCATACGACAAGAAATATTCCGGTGCAACCATTGATGTATCTTCTTTCACTGATGATATGGATTCATCCGAAGGCGACACTGATCCGTTTGCCACCAAGAAGTCGAAGATTTCATTGGCTGACATGGACTATGTGAGTTGGCGACGCGATCTTGAAGCCGATTTTGAACGGTTAGATCTGCTCTTGTTGATGTTGAAGGACATTACGCCCGAACATGACAGCAAGTTACAGATGCTTATCGGGGATTTGAAACATAAATTTAGTAACCCGATAAACGGAGAAAACAAGAAAGTGCTTATATTTACGGCATTTGCCGACACAGCCAATTATCTCTATGAGCAGTTATCCACGAAGATAAAGGAAACCTGCGGACTCGATACGGCTCTCATCACCGGCTCTACCGATGGCAGATGCACATTGCCGAAGTTTCCTATGTCGTTCAATAATGTGCTGACTTATTTTTCACCTTTGTCGAAAGACCGTTTAGCCCTCTTTCCCAATGCCACGGATGAGATTGATGTACTTATAGCTACTGATTGTATCAGCGAAGGCCAAAATTTACAGGATTGCGACTACCTCATCAATTATGACATTCATTGGAATCCCGTACGCATCATCCAGCGTTTCGGGCGTATTGACCGTATCGGTAGCCGTAACAAACAAATCCAGCTTGTCAACTACTGGCCGGATATGGAACTTGATGACTATATTCAGCTCAAAGGACGTGTCGAAAGCCGAATGAAAGCCACCATCCTTACCGCAGCAGGTACCGGCAATCCGCTTTCTATGGGCGAAGAAGCCGATTTGGAATATCGCCTTGGACAACTAAAGAAGTTGCAGAATGAAGTGGTGGATATTGAAGATATGGACACCGGTATCAACATCATGGATTTGGGATTGAACGAGTTTCGGCTTGACCTCTTGCAATATGTCAAGGAACATCCGGATATTGAACATGCACCTTTCGGATTGAATGCGGTGGTAGCCGGTTCCGAATTGGCGAAACCGGGCGTGATGTTTGTGTTGAAGAACCGCAACAATGCCGTTAATATTGACCGTAAGAATCAACTGCATCCGTTCTACATGGTCTATCTGGCAGACGATGGAGAGGTTATTTGCGACCATCTGCACCCTAAACAACTGCTCGACATCATGCGTGCGCTCTGTAAAAATCAAAACGATTATGACCGTGCGCTCTGTGCTGCGGTCAACCGTGAAACGCAAGACGGCCGCCGCATGACCAAGTACAACACGTTGCTCCAAACGGCTATTGACAGCATCGTAAGCATTAAGGAAGAAACAGACATTGAGAGCCTTTTCTCTGTGGGTGAGACAACAGCCTTGCATGGAGAAATTAAAGGTTTGGACGACTTTGAGTTGATAACCTTCTTAATAATTAAAGAGAAATGAAATTATCTGATATAGAAATAGGTACTATAGTCAACTTCTTAAATGAAGGTGGTTATGTCCTGGACTTTAGTACAGCTGATTTTGATGCTTTTACCTATAAAAGTATAGGCGTTCCACTTTGTGAAACATATAGACTTTCAAAGGGCAAATCTCTGATAGCATATATCAACGATGCAAAATATGAAGATAAAATAAAGCTACTTAGCGATTTAATCAGATATTACGAACTTTCTTCAATGAAGGAACATGATGAAGAAAATCGTAAAAGCCGTGCGGTTGCTTACAAAAAATGCCGTAGCATACTTGATAAAGCAGGTGGTACAATGGTTATGACCGCTACGGCTGAAACTTTAAAAGAAGCTTTTGACAGCGATTACATATCAGCCCAAATTGATTTAATGCTCAATCTGAAGGACGGAAATCCAACAGAAGCAATTGGTAAGGCTAAAGAACTAATTGAAAGTTGTTGTAAAACAATACTTGAATTTGAAGGCTGTACTGTAGATAAAGATTGGGAAGTTCCACGTCTTGTTGATGAAACTTTCAAACATTTTCATCTGATGCCTAAAAATATCTCTGATGATGTTAAAGGAGCTAAGTCTATAAAGGCTATTCTTGGTAATCTTAAAGCTATTGCACAAGGCGTTGCAGAACTGAGAAATCTGTATGGTAGCGGACATGGCAAGTCCAGTTCATATAAAGGGCTTGAATCTCGTCATGCTAGTTTAGCGATTGGAAGTAGTACAACTCTCGTGCGCTTTTTATGGGATTCGTATGAACGGCATCATAATAATGAGGTTAATTAGATGAGACAAAATGGACAATATACTTAACTACCCCACCTCCACGCACGTGGACAGATTGGTGCCCAAGACAGCCTTTTACAAGCATTTGGAGATTAACACACGCTTGAAGATGCGATTTGTGGAAGATGTGGAACGCATACAATGGCTCTATAAGTTAGCTCCATCCACAATGAATGTGGACGAGGGTAAGGCGGTGCATGAAATCGTGGTGTTCTTAGTGACACTCAAAGTGGAAGATACGCTGGATGATGTGTTTCTTGCCATCGACCGCCAGATGCCGCGCTATGTGGTGTTTGTGTTGCAATATGCCAACCGTAGCCGATTGTTGCTCAACTACAAGGAATGGGCGGATGCGGACAAAACACGATTCAACATTTTGAAGACTTTCCGCACGAAATGGATGCCATTGGCAAAGGTGAAATTGGAACTGGCAGGGTCGTCACTGGATAATATCTACGAAGCGTTTGCCGGTCAGATTTCCGGATTTGGTACGACCAACGCCACCGACACGAAACAGATTATGGCATTGCAAGATGAATTGACCCGTAAACGACGAGCAGCGGAAGCCTTGCAGAAGCGTGTACGGAATGAAAGGCAGTTTGCCAATCAAATGGAACTCAATAGCGAGGTTCGCGCCTTGAAGCGTAAGATTGCCAAGTTGGAAGAAGCTTTAAAAACATTAGGAAACAATTAAGAAACAATATATATGGCTGACATATTAAAACATTTGGATTTGAACTCCGCAGACGGAACGCAACTCAATCTTGATGCGCTCTATCAGATAGCACCTTCGGCATTTACCGAAGTACGTGATGACAAGACGGGTGCAATTTCCCGAAAGGTAAACTTTGAGGTGCTTCGTCAGTTGCTTGGCGACCATGCCACAGATGGCGAGGGCGAAATGTACCAGTTTACATGGGTGGGTAAGAACGCCGCCCGTGCGGAGGCTGCCAAACCTACCGATAAGACATTACGCCCAGTGGTGGAAGATTCCATGGATTGGGACAACACAAAGAATATCTATATCGAGGGCGACAACCTTGAAGTGCTCAAACTCTTGCAACGCTCATATATGGGTAAGGTGAAGATGATTTATATCGACCCGCCTTATAATACGGGCAATGACTTTGTGTATCACGATGACTTTGCTCGTACTACTGCCGAGGAGGATATTGAAGCTGGCAATGTGGACGAATTGGGCTATCGCTTCCGTAAGAATACCGATACGAATGGCAAGTTTCATTCGGATTGGTGTTCAATGATTTATAGTCGTCTGTTGGTGGCTCGTTCTTTGCTCGCGGAGGATGGAGTTATCTTTATTTCGATTAATGATAATGAGGTGCGCAATCTGAGAAATATTTGTGACGAAGTATTTGGGGAACATAATTTTGTTGCGGATCTGATTTGGACTAACAAAGAAGGAGGTGGCAGTTCTGATTCAAAATTGTTTAGAATTAAGCACGAACACATTCTATGTTATGCAAAAGAAATAGATAAAACAGATATTAAAGGAGTCCCTATTAGCAATGCAGAAAGATACAAAGGAACGGATGAGTATTTATCTGAAAGAGGACCATTTTATTTACAAAAAATGGGGATGGGATCTATTCAGTATTCTTCATCTTTAGATTATCCTATTGAAACTCCAGATGGCACAACCATTATGCCTTCAGACAACAATAATGGTAAAAAGGCATGTTGGCGTTGGTCAAAAGATAAGTTTGAACGTAACAAAGCATTAGGCTTTGTTGTCATAAAGAAGGATTCTTCTTCTGTGTGGACTGTATATACAAAACAGTATATGAATTGTGACAATGAGGGAAATATCATTGAGAGAACGCAAAGACCAATGGGTGTTATTGATGAATATTCTAGTACACAAGCATCCAAATACCTTGATAGTATTAATCTTAAATATTTTGATTACTCTAAGCCAAAGGAGTTAATTGCTTATCTAATAAGACGAATAGATTTTAATAATTCGCTCATTCTCGACTTCTTTTCCGGTTCTGCCACCACTGCACATGCTGTCATGCAACTTAACGCAGAAGATGGTGGCCACCGTCGTTACATTTGTGTTCAACTTCCCGAAGAGACACCCGAGGATAGCGAAGCACGTAAAGCAGGCTACATCACAATCCCTGAGATAGCAAAAGAGCGTATCCGTCGTGCCGGTGCAAAAATCAAAACTGATTTTCCGCTTACTACACAAAATCTCGACACCGGTTTCCGTGTCTATCGCCTCGATGAAAGCAATTACGAGAAAGTATCACTTTCGCCAAAGGAATACAAGCAAGACCAGCTCGACCTCTTTGCCAACAATATCAAGGCTGACCGTACCGACCTCGACCTGCTCTATGGCTCTATGTTGGCATGGGGTGTTCGCTTGGACTTGCCCTTGCAGACAGAAATCGTGGATGGCTGTACCATCTACACTGTCAATGAAGGCGACCTCGTGGCTTGTTTTTCTCCAAGCATTACCGACAAGGTAGTAGCTGCGATGGCAGACAAAAGCCCCTTGCGTGTACTTTTCCGTGATGCCTGCTTCAAAGAAGATGCTCAGAAAATTAACATTTACGAACAGTTCAAGCAAGCCTTGGACTGGGCAGATAATGATGCGTTTAATAATATCAGAGTAATTTAACGTGTCCATGGAAGAGAACAACAAAATACTAATTTATACAGACAATGACGGTCTGACAAAGATAGATGTGAAACTTGAGGAAGATACCTTATGGCTTACTCAAGCGCAGATGTGCGAGCTGTATCAGACGAGTAAATCGAATGTAAGTGAGCATATTAAGCACATTTTCGAAGAAGGCGAACTACAAGAGGACTCAGTTGTTCGGAAATTCCGAACAACTGCCGCAGATGGTAAGGCGTACATGACAACCTTCTATAATCTCGACATGATTATCGCTTTAGGTTATCGTGTCCGCTCCATCATTGCAACACG
>ERZ772885.1084-NODE-1084-length-17937-cov-7.665697_pt1 | contig 17937 bp, 13 predicted proteins | sample MGYA00580580_ERZ772885 | MGnify/ENA primary metagenome ERZ772885 (study PRJEB29015, sample SAMEA2737673) | human gut metagenome | biome: human gut; feature: human-associated habitat; material: faeces | place: China | collected 2012 ...
CAGTTGATGTGGTCAAAGTGGTTGCTGATATCAAGAAAAACGATGAAGAAATTGCCAGATTAAGTTCGGAGTTAGCCAAAAATTTTGACGATTTAGTGGCCAATAATGACGAAGCTGCTAAGCAACTCGCTGCCTTGAAGGAGCTGTTTAAAAATGAGTAAGGATGCTAAGAATGTTCCTGCATTGCGGTTTAAGGGGTATTCTGACGCTTGGGAAAAGCGTAAGTTTAAAGATCTTGTTGTGCGTGTCAACAAAACATCAGATGACTCGACGATACCAAGTGTTGAATTTGAAGATATCATTTCAAAACAAGGACGCTTGAATAAAGATGTTCGATTAAAAATCAATTCAAAGCAAGGCATATACTTTGAGCCGCAGGATGTTCTATTTGGAAAGTTACGTCCATACTTACAAAATTGGTTGTTCCCAAGTTTTTATGGTAGAGCCGTTGGTGATTTCTGGGTACTGAGAGCCAACTCAAGTGTACTTTCAGAGTACTTATTTGTCCTTATCCAATCACCTCGATTTCAAATCGTTGCAAATATTTCTTCAGGGACAAAAATGCCAAGATCGGACTGGAATACTGTTTCAAACACTTCATTTCCGATACCGGTTCAAAGTGAACAGCGGAAAATCTGGCAGCTTTTTAATGTATTGGATAACCTTATCGCTGCAACTCAGCATAATATTGATGCTTTAGAACAAGCTAAGAAGGCGCTACTTCAACGTCTCTTTGATCAGTCATGGCGCTTCAAAGGTTACTCTGACCCGTGGGAAAAGCGTAAGTTGGGTGATTTAGGATCAGTTGCTATGAACAAGCGAATATATAAAGACCAAACTAGTGACGAGGGTGAAATTCCTTTTTATAAAATAGGATCGTTTGGTAAACAAGCAGATGCATTTATTTCAAGGAAACTTTTTAATGAATATAAAAAACTTTATCCTTTTCCGAAGAAAGGCGATATATTAATTTCAGCCTCTGGTAGTATAGGTAGAACAATTGTCTATAATGGTGAAGATGCATATTTCCAGGATTCAAACATTATTTGGATTCAACATGATAATCGGCTTGATAACACCTTCTTGCATCAACTCTTTAACATCATCCGTTGGTCTGGTGTTGAAGGAACAACGATTAAAAGATTGTACAATAAAAATATCCTTTCGACCCAAATACTGCTTCCGAGTGTTGAGGAGCAAAGATCAATTGGCAATCTATTAGATAATGTGGACAACCTTATCGCTGCAACTCAATCCAGACTTTCTAGCCTTGAATTATTAAAAAAGTACCTATTACAGGACCTCTTCATTTGAAAAGGATCGTCTTACGCGGTGAAGCCGCGTTAGGCGATCCTTTTGTGTTACATCAATGAGGTAAGATAGCGCATTATCTTATCGTTGTCTTGGTTTTCTAATTCTTGGATGATATGAAGGTATGTCTTCTGCGTGGTGCTCATATTGGCGTGTCCAAGTCGTCTTGCAACGGATCCAACCGAGACGCCTGCGTATAGTAATAAAGACGCATGAGTGTGGCGTAGCCCGTGAATGCTAATGACGGGGATGCTTGCTCGCTTACATTTGCGCTCAAGAATATCATTTGCTGTCTCGTTGTATACTCGCTGTCCATCTGTAACAAAAATTGGCTTGTCCTGCGGGAGACTTTTGATTTGAGTTGCAAATTGCATCGCAACCTGCCAATCAAGCGGCACCTTGCGAACAGAGGCGGTATTCTTTGTCTCTGCAAAGCTTCCAGTGGCACTTTTGTAGTCCCATGTCTTATTGATCGTCAGCGTTAATTTTGCCATGTCAAAGTCCATGGGTGTGACGCCAAGCGCTTCACCGAATCGCAGACCAGTTTTGGCGATTAGTAGCAGGAAGTAGTCCCAGTCCAACCCGTGATCGAGATCCAGCAGGGCCAACAACTTTGTGAGCTCATGTTGATTTAGAAACTTAACCTTATGTACACGCGATACGGTTCCTTTGATGACGACTTTACGCGTAGGGTCTTGTTCTAAAATGCCTTCGTCCAAAGCATCCAGTATCGCTGCCTTGAGATGGTGATGAAAGTCGAGAGTCGTCTGTTTTTCGTGATTTGCGGCGAATTCATTGATTAACTCTTGATACGTCCGTCGCTTGAGTTCGTCCATATGCAGATCAGGAGCTAGCGTTACCAAATGCTTGTGAGACATCTGATACTTCTGATAAGTGACTGGTCGAACAGCGCCTTCCTTGTAGAGTTCAATCCACTGTTTGAAGTACATATGGAATTTCTGTGTGCGTAAATTCATTGCGCACCTCCTTGGTTTAGTTGTCTTTGTTAGACAATTAAACTGTTTACCATATGAACTAGAAAAAGTCATTTTACTGTTTCAGACAAAAAGGTTTTGAAGTAACGATTTTTTGAGTAACTCAAGTTGAGAATACTTGGACTGATTTACACCGATAAGTTCACACAGTAGTTGAAGTAATCTTCCAATAGTCCGCTGCTCAAGTGTTGATTCTGGCATATCGAGATTCAAAGCAAGGATAAGTCTTCCAGAAAGATTACCTTGACCCCCTTGTAAGTATGTTGAAACGATTTTGTCTTTCATCCTCATTAGCTGAAACAATATAAAGTTAGGGTCATTCTCTTTTGATGGCCTCATCGCGAGAATAGCTTGATTAATTGCGCCGTTAATCTTTGATCGATCAACATCACCGCTGTTTGCTCCGTACAACGCATACAGAATGTCGCCGGTTTTAACCAACTTTGCTGAAGAATTCTGAAGGCCTTCTTGAGTAAGTGTTAAAGCAGTAGTTGACGAATGGATTTCTGCAGAACGAATAAAAGGAATGTGTCCACCATAATACGTACGAATATTTGCCGATGGTGTGCCCCCAGAATATGCTGAAACAATATCTTTCAATTTGTTTTCCTTCCAAGGAGTCGAGTATTCTTTGAATCGCCACGATTGATCAAAAAGGTTTTGCGATAATTTCTCTTTGATTTGTTCCAAAGCATCAATCTTATGCTGAGTTGCAGCGATAAGATTATCAATGCAGTTCAATGTCTTTGCAATTCTACTTTGTTCATTCTTTTCTGGAAGAAAAATAATTGCGTCTTTGATGTCAGCTGAATTAATTGAATCAAAAGTGGATCCCGTACTATACCGAAGCCAAAAGCCATTAATCTTCAATGTGATCAAATACTGGTATAAGAAATCTGTCTGACCGACACTTGCCACACCGCGGCCTAAAACAACATCAAATGCTGTCTTGGAAACTTCACCAACAGGGGCACGGACACTAAGTAGTACACTTCCCTTTTTTGCTATCTTGGTTATTTGTGTAGTCCAAACTCTTGGCTCTACCCATCCGTTCTTTATATCCGCATTTCCTTGAACCAAGATGTGGTCCTGGGGATTTAATGTGTAATTCTTGCTATCAGGTGATTGCCCCATTGTGATAGTAGCTACCTCTCCTAACTTACGCTTTTCCCAAGCGTTCCGAGTAAGCAAAACTTCAGAGTATAGACAACCAAACTCCGCCACAACCCCACATCTCTGGTATGCTAATACCCAGAGAATGCAAGCGATCAATTAGTGCTAATCAAGTTGAACTTGCCAGCAAAATACTACTTTGGGGTGACAATTGTGAAGGGTAATGCAGAACTTATCGTCAGTCAGGTGATTGCGAATAATAGGACCATCAATATTCCAGTTTATCAACGGCGCTATAGTTGGCGACGGGAACAGTTGGAACGGTTTGTCGCGGATTTGAAGACGGCTTATGCGAATCAACGCGAGCGATATTTCTTTGGAAGTTTAATTTTGAACGCCACCGGTGACACTAGTACGGTAGATGTCATTGATGGGCAGCAACGACTGACCACTGTTTCGTTATTCTTGATTGCTATCCGTGATTTTTTAGGATCAAGTGATGTGGATTATCAACGAGTTAACGAAATGTTTTTAATAGACAGGTTTGATCGGGATTCAATCGCGAAGAACAGGTTGCATCCGGTGCCTGGTGATGAGGAGCAATATGTCGATGTCCTAATTAATGGTTTGTCAGCTGCGGATACGATTTTCAAAAGCACCTACGCTTATTTTTGGAACGTTTTGCAGCAGGGAGACTTAACAGTCCATGAGTGGCTTTCCTTGTTGGAACAACGGTTGCAAGTTATGAACATCGTTGTTGATCAGTACGATGATGCTCAATTGATCTTTGAAAGTTTAAATTCGACCGGTATGAATTTAACGGAATCAGACAAGATCCGGAACTTTTTGCTGATGGGCTTGAAGGGCGATCAACAAGCAGCGGCTTTTCAACTGTGGCAACAGAACGAGCGCTTGGTTGGCAGTGAGGAGCTCTCGCGGTTCTATCGGCAGTACTTAACCTCGTTGGCTCGGAGCTCAAAGCCGGTTAAAGAAAATGAAATTTACAGCGATTATCGCCGTTATGTGGGCTTGACCAAAGACTTTGATCAAATTGCTCAATTGAAAAAGGAGCAGGCGGCAGCCAAATTATTTGCGGAAATCACAGCGCCAGCGACTGTTGCCATCAAAGATCAACGAGTCAAATCACTTTTGATTAGACTCGGTCATTTAAATAACGATATTTTGGTGCCGTACTTATTGCAGGTTTTTGCAAAGACGCGTGATGGCGTGCTATCCGCTGATCAATTAGTTGAAGTGTTGCGGGTTTTGCTGGCCTATCTGGCTCGGCGGCTTTTTATCGGAGTCCCCACTACTGGACTGAATTTGCTGTTTGCCGCGCTGGATCGCCAAGTGGAGCATTATGTTGACCAAGCTAAGGTTGATTATGTTGAAGGTTTGAAGTTAGTGTTGACGCAGGTCGTTAAAGAAAATAAACGTTTTCCAACAGATCAATCTTTAAAAGACGCGTTGGTTGAGAAAGATTACTACCACATGAGTTCTATGTCACTGTGGTTCATTCTAGATGAACTGAATAATGCGAGTGGTGAGGAGCAGGACTTATTCGATGCGGCGCAATCTGGTAAGTACTCGATTGAACATATTATGCCGCGAGTTGTGAATAGTAGTTGGCAGAAGGCTTTGGGGACCGATTGGCGACTGGTCCACAATGTTTGGTTGAACCGACTAGCTAACCTGACTTTAACTGGGTTTAATGGTCAGATGAGCAATCGCCCTTATATTGAGAAGCGGGATATGGCAGACGGTTATCGTAAGTCAGGTATTAAACTCAACCAATGGGTAGCGCAATTCGATAAGTGGGATGAAGCAACTTTACAGGAACGGCAGGCTGATTTGGTAACAAGAGCGTTAACAGTTTGGCCACGTCCCAATGTGTCAACTCAGCTTGCGACAGACGATCCAAATTCATGGGATACGTTGGATGTGATTCTAGAAGCCAACCCAACCGGCACTAAGCCAGTTGCTTTCAGTTTTGTTGATGATCAGGTGGTTCAAATTAAAAGTTGGACTGATTTATACAATCAACTGATTGATCTCCTGTGGGATGCTGACCCATCTAACTTTTTTGCCATGGCCAATAGTGATGAAAGCCTTGTTAAACATGTTAATGAAGTCGAGGCAGATCAACGTTACCGGCAACTAGGCGATTCTGACGTTGCCGTTTACGCAGGTGGAGACAGCGCTTTGGGTAGAGTGCAACACATTAAACGATTGTTAGCTGGCAGTGATCATGATTTGTCAGAGGTCAATGTTAAAACACGTCAAGTTAGCCATTCATAAAAATTGATTGGTGTGTGATACATCAATAAGTTAAAAAGGAGTCCTCCATGTCCCCAATCGACACCATCAACCGCGTCATCAACATGGTTTCACTGGTCATCCTGCTCTTTTACATTGTTAAAACCTACCGACAAGTCCGCTCATTGAACTTTTTGGACTACTTTGTCCTTTACCTAAAACATCGCCAGACGATCTATGACGAGATGCAGCGGAATCCGCAGATGCGGCAGAAACAGCTGTTGTCGTTGTTTGTTAGTCTCATGATCCTGACTTTTTGGGTGATTGGTAGTCTTGAGAAACTGATGACGGCTTGGAACTTGGGGAACTTGATCAATGCTTTGATCGTGTTGTGGTTGTTTGGCTACTTTCTTTACCAGACTTGGCAAACTAAATATCTGAATGAACAGAATCGTTATCTGACGTTTACTAATCATTTTCAACGGCAACATTTTAACGATGTGATGGCGATCTTTCAGCGAAAATTAACGGCGTGGTCAGCAGAGGATGATGAAGATGCGCAGGCGCGGAAACGGTTTCAGCGGTTGCTTGATCGGGTCAGTGAGCAGGCGAGGCGGCATCGTAAGACCGCGATGTTGAGCGATGATATGTATGCCTTATTTGATGATCAACTGTTGCTTCGCGCTGACAGTAAGCCGTTGACTGGTCGGGAGAAAAAGTTGTTGAGTTATTATGTCGGGTACTGGGATGCTGGTCCCTACAATGACTATAGTTTGAGCATGATAGAGGAGATGGATGACCAAGAGCGGCGAATCGTGACTAAGGTGCTTAACGTTACGATGGCGATGATGGGATTGGGTTTGGTGTTACTGGCGATTCGGCAAATATTGGGCTGAAAAACGCATATAAAGTCTAATTGTGGCGGCGTGGCGACTAACTTCCGGATGCCGGACATCATGTCGATTGGCTTAGGCGGTGGTTCAATCGTTCGCCAGCAGCAAGATGGCAGTGTCACGGTGGGTCCCGATTCCGTTGGTTACAAGATTACGGATGAGGCATTGACGTTTGGTGGTAACATTATCACTGCCACTGACATTGCGGTTCGTTTGGGTTTGTCGGATGTCGGCGATCCTCAACTGACCAAGCAAATTTCGCTGAAGTTCGCTCAGGCGGCTTTGCAAACGATCAGCGACATGATCGCCGTGGCGATTGATAAAATGAAGACGAGTGCTGAGCCAGCAACGGTGATTCTTGTTGGTGGCGGGGCGATCATCGCACCGCATCGGTTGGAAGGGGTCGGCAAACTAGTTCGTGACCCATTGGGCGGTGTGGCAAACGCGATTGGTGCGTCCATCAGTCAGGTTTCGGGTGAATACGGCCGAATTTATCCATACAACCAGATTTCGCGCGACAAGGCGATGGCTGATGCAAAGGAGAAAGCTACTGCCGCAGCAATTGAATCTGGCGCGGATGAAACGACGATTGAAGTCGTTGAAGTTGATGAGGTACCGCTGGCTTATCATCCTGAGAATGCGAATCGGGTGAAAATTAAGGTGGTTGGGAATTTGGCGAAATGAAAAAGCAAACCTGATGATGATAATACCCATCATCGAAATTTGTAGACTGTTATTGGTGATCGGAATAAGTTTTCAGACACCAGCTTGGAATAACATATAAAACGAAAAAACGACGGCCAGTTTTGGACGCCGTTTTGTTCATTTCCTAACGCTGATAGGCTTGGTGATGATCATGCATTCTGGAAAACATGACAAGCTGGACGCCACACCCAATTCCTGCTGTGGTAAACTTGACCTTGTTAACAGGAAGCAGGAGTTTGCATGGCAGCAGTTTGATCGAAGACTGCAGTTGCCGCGTTTGATGGAAAGAGGGAGAGATCGGTGAAAGTCATTGCGATTGGAGACAATGTCGTTGATCTTTATCCGGCTGATAAGCAGATGTATCTTGGCGGTCATGCAGCGAATACGGCGGTTTTTGCCGCCGAACTCGGCTTGCAGGCAGCCTATATCGGGACGTTCGGGAATGATGCGCGTGGCGATTTTGCGCGGCGCATGTTGGTCGAACGCGGCGTAGATGTGCAGCATTCGCTACAATATGCCGGTCGAAATGCTTTTACAACGATCACAGGCAAAGATGGGGCACGGCGTAAAGTGGTCGGCGAGCCGCCACAAGAGCTGCGACTTGACCCAGAGGACATCGCCTATATCAATAGTTTCGATCTGGTCTATCTGAATAGTGAAAGTCATGCGGATGCTTTTCTGCAGGCTATCACAGCGCGCAAGGTTTATGACTTTTCGATCCTTGACGATGACAAACTGTTTAAAAAGATTGCGCCACAGATTGACCTCGCCTATCTTTCTGGCAAAGCACGCTCTGATGATGATGTGGAGGCATTGATGCGCCGGGTTGCGGCAGCTGGTTGTGATCGGATTGTTTGTTCACGCGGACTGCGCGGGTCTGCGGCACTGGTCGACGGCATGATGTCTTGGCAGCAGGCGCTTGGCGTGAAGGCGGTGGATTCGTTGGGAGCAGGGGATGCTTATATTACGTCCTTTGCTGCGACCTTGTATTCTTCGAGCAAGCCAACCTTGGATGCCAAAGTTTCGGAATCATTAAGTCATGCGGCTAAGTTCGCTTCGGCGCAGGTTTTGTTGCCCGGTTCATTTGGGCATGGCGCACCACTGATTTCGTGAAAATTGCGCTGCTACTCACCATCACGCCCAAGGCCGCATATGCTCCGGTTTCTACCCGGGCTGGTTCGCGCTCACGAAAAAACCGTCGATCATAAAATCGACGGTTTCTTTGATGCTTTTTGATAGACCAAGTCGGCAACCCATTTCGGGAACTTTGAAAAGATCGGTACTGTGGGTTTTGGATCGCTGACCGTGCGCGTGAACGATCAGCAATGCCGGTAACATCAAATTGGGATTTGAACATGTTCCGATTTTTTAGCGCTTCTGTTTGCGCTCTGATGTTGCTGGTTGCCGTGTCGCGACTTGGTTATCAAAGCTGACAGTTGCAAGTCAACCTTGAGCAAGACATTAACTTTGGTCCTTTTTCATGCGGCATCACCGTCTCCCCCAAGACAATGGTGCTGCCGCATGTGTAGAGATGAAAATTCATAAGAGAGATGAAAGACTTGTGGATTCAATACGATATGGTGCGTGAATGATTGCCGATCCAAGCGACGTGGGTACCCGCGCTGATTTTTAATTGTGACCGAACAGTCTTCTGGTGATGTCCTGACATGAACCAACTCCCTTCCGGCAAGTACAACCAGAAAAGTCGAAAACCATCAACCTCGCGCCACCGTTACTGTGCAGTAGCTGGTGCGGCTGGTTGACCCGGTGTCAATGTAAAGGTGATGACACCGGTATAGCTTTCAGCCTTAACAGCGTTGTCCTCAGGAATTGCCAACGTTGTTTTGTTCAGATCATAACTGCTAATGCCGGCACCGTTTAGCGATTTGGTCGTGGTGAATAATGGTTGATCTGAATCCGTCAACGTTACCGCTTTACTCCAAGTCGGGGCATCAGCATTCGTCACTGCTGGGGCATCCGGCGTTAGTTCGATGGCCGCGCCTGGCAGAACATCGCCATTAGCGGCTGTGATCGCAGACGCTTTGGCCGACACCGTATACCCGGCGTCCGTACCGCGGAAGTCATTGATCGTTAATAATGAGTTGTCAGCGGAATTAACCGTCTCGTTGACATTGCCTCTAACAATCCCTTCGACAGGCTCACTTGGAAAAGTCAGTGTGTCAGGCACTGCAAGGTCGATTGTGCCACCCGTCACTGCGACTGTCGTATTTGTCGTGCCAACGGTATTGTCCGCAGCTACAAGCGATGAACCGGTTGCAATACTCCCCACAACGAGACCGGCAAACGCGACACCGCTCAACCACAATTTCTTTGACATAAAAGTTCCCCCCAATTGATGTCAAATCGTTCCATTCGCTGGAACAACTTTAATTGTACGCGAATGGTTGCGAGAGCCAACAAAAACGAATTGAGTGAGCAAGTAAAATTTATTTAATCGCTTATTAATAGGCTTTACATGGAAACCCGCTTTCAAATTCACAAGATCACAAAGCTAAAAATAACTTTTTGTCTCGTTTTAAGGTAAATAAATGCCGATTTGTGAGACTTAAATTGCCGGTCTAAGCTTCAACCCCAAAAATATCAAAAGAATGATAGTAGTAAAAGTCGATGCTAATGGGACGTTTGAGATCACTCAAAAGTCAATGTTAGCAGCAAGTCATCCGCCTTTTTGAGGGTTAGCTAATCAATATTTGCAGCCAACCACCATACCGGTTAAGCTTATTTGAAGAAAAGAGGCCGATCATGGCAGATACACACGCAACATCAAGCGAGGCACAACGCATCATTAAACTTCCTAATGGCGGCACAGCTGAGGGGATCTTGCTGCATCGCGGCATGGCCAATCTGCAGCACGAGGTTGATAGTGCAGATTTTGCGCCGCAGACAAAGGTTTATTTAGCATGGCTGAATGATCTGAATGGCAATCGATTTGGCTTGAAAATCACGGATGCGGCAGATAAAACATTGTTGCGCCACACCCAGTTTTTGGACGATGCAGTCAAAGAGTTGGCATACGCGGATGCGCCAGCAAATGCTGAGCTGACACCGGACGATTTCAACCCGGCGCGAAAATTTTATCTACCATCTGCCGGCTTGGTCGCACTGCTGGCGGCCATTCAGTGGTCAGTGAAGCACGGGCGAGAAGATGTCGTAGTTTACAGCACGCATCGCCCAGAGTTGCAGTTTTATCAGGCCCGGAAGCAACCGACCTTTATCCAACAGTGGGCTCAGCATGAGTTGCAAGCCGTACCGGAGGATTTTCGCTTTCGGATTGCACCGAAGCTCGACAAGGCTGCGACACACGAGACAACGAAACTAAGAATGCAACTATAAAGTTTTTGTCGGTGATTGTTTTTTGAGAGGAGGGGCGCACATGGCTAATCAGGAACAAGTTTATGAAAATGTTGATCTGCAAGTGATCAAGTTGCTGTTTAATAGCGATAACGGTGATTATAAAGTTTACGCTGTGCGGATTCTGAATCCGAATCCGGCGCTTAAAATGACGCTCACCCAAGAGGCAACCATTACCGGTGATATGGGCTACTACAATCGCCGAGCGATCATCACCGCTGATTTGGTTTACGATGATGCTGGCTCATTGCGTTATAACAAGCCGTCTTACAAATTGGCGCGGTTGCATTTTGGCTTGCCCAAAGAACCGCGCCGGCAGTGGCAGCTGATTGACACGTTGCTGGTGCATCAGCCGACAGTTCGGCGCCGATTGCATGAACATTTTGCGGATGATACCCCGATCTTGACGATTTTTTCAACCGATCAGGTAAAACCGAATAGTGTCCCGGGCATTGGTCCCGCCACAATTAAGAAAATCGCTACCGCCATCCGCGGCAAACTGGAAATTGCCGTGTTGGCCAATCACTGGGGCAAGGCACTAAGCTCAATGACTTATGAAAAAATTTGGTTGGCTTATAAAGATGCCAATTTGGCCATGCAAAGTATTGATGCCAATCCGTACCTGTTGATGTCAGTTGCCCAGCTTGATTTCAAGAAAGTCGACACCTTTGCTAAAATGCGTGGCATTGCAGCGAATGATCCGCATCGGCTTACGGCAGGGCTGCAATATATTTTTCGCACCGCTGTACTCACGCAAGGATTGACCTATATCACCATTACGTGGTTCCGGCAGCAAGCTGCTACTTTATTGGCTGTACGCGAAGCCGATTTGAAAATGTTTGCCAATCCACAAGAAGCCTTGCAATACGGCTTTTTACTTAACGAGCAGTTTGGACTGGTGACGAGTTGCGATATGTTTGCCACAGAAGGATCGGTGGCGCGGATTATTAAAGTCGCTCAAAAAACAGCCGAACCGCTGATGGCTCCGGATGAGCTAGATGATGCCCTCGATCAGTTTCTCGATCGGTTTCATTTAACCATTAATGATCAACAGCGCGCCGCTTTTCAAAATGTGAACCGTCATGGCTTGAGTGTTTTAAACGGCAGTGCTGGCACCGGTAAAACTTGGTTGACCGATTTGCTGGTTCGGTTTTTTAACGCCCAAGCAAAGGGTAAGAGTGTCTTGCTTGCACCAACTGGCCGCGCCGCCAAAGTTTTGGCAAAGTATACGCACGAGCCGGCTGCCACGATTCATGCTTATCTGCATCTACTGCCAGGTGAAGAAACCGGCCAGTTTGACGCGGATGCCGACTGGGAAACCTTTGGCGATGCGCGACTCATTGTGGTGGATGAAAGCTCAATGCTGACAACGCCGCTAGCCTACACGGTTTTGAAGAACGTTAATTTCAAAAAGGCGCATGTGCTGTTTGTCGGTGATGTTTTCCAACTGCCGCCCATCGGTCCGGGCAACTTTTTAAAAGATTGTCTAGACGATGAACAGGTGGCGGCGACAACACTGACGCGCGTTTATCGGCAAGATAGCCAGTCCGGCGTGTTAGCACTAGCTAATCGCATTCGTGAACGGTTAGCGCTGCCTTTTGGACCAGACGATGATCGCTATGTCAGCGGCAATGTTGCGCTCTATAACCAACGCAATGCTGGCCGGGTGTTTGATGCTGGGGTGAAGGCGTATCAGGATGCGCTGGTCAAAAGTGGTCAGCAGATTGATGCGCAATTGTTGATCGTGAATAAAAACATCGGCGCAACTGGCCGCTTGCGATTTAACGCGGAGTTGCAAGCGTTGGTCAACCCGGCTAAAAATGGCGAACCGGAGTATATCAGCAGTTACGTGGACCCGATCACTAATCAAAAACATCACTTGCGCCTCAATGATCGGGTCATGATTTTGAAAAACGACAAACATGTCCCGCTTGTTGATCCGAAAACGTGGGAACGGCGTGCGGTGCTGGGCGAAAATGGCTTGCAACAGACCGATGATTTTGGCACTAAACGTTGGCGTGAGACAATTGTGGCAAACGGTGACACAGGGGTGGTAGCCCATATTGATACCAAACGCCATTTTGTTGTGGTCCAAATCGGCCAGCAATATTGTTACTACAGTTTTGGCAGCGTGCCGCGCGATTTGACGTTGGCTTATGCGATTACGGTGCATAAGGCCCAAGGTGGGCAGGCAGATACCGTTATTGCCATTGTCAACGGCGCCGACATGATGCTCAATGCCCAAAGCTTTTATACGGCGTTGACGCGCACCCAGCAGCAATTCATCTTTTTTGGTGACTTTCGGGTGCTCTTAGCCCGCACCAAAATCTATCCCATCGACGCTCGCCATGATTTGCTTGGTAGTTTTCTATCCGGCCAACTGACAGTCGATACGTTCAGCCGCTATACCTTTGATCAGGTCTTGGCTTGGCTGGATAAGCGGCACGCTGAACGCTTATCCACGCGACCCGCGCTGGAAGCAGAGGAAGTCAAACCAAGCGAGCAGCCATTTGCCGTTCGTTATGCGGAACAACTGGACATCTTGGATCAGATTGTCGATGAGGTTGCTCAATTGCCGGCTAGAAAACCTGCTCGGGATGTTTGATAGTCATATCATTCATGGAAGACAAATAAAGGCGAGAGATTTTCTGAGAGTTCGGAAAATCCCTCGCCTTTCGGCTTATCACGATAACTTTTTAAAGACCTCAGTGCCAAGGCGGAGCAATCGTACGCCAGATCGGGCTCAGCCGTGCAAACAGCACAGCGACCGGGCCTTGTCGCTGATGTTGTAAGGCGACTTCGAGACCGGTTTTTGCGCTCGAAGCCCCGGCTCCGCTCTAGCTACGCGTCGCCTCCCCGTCTGGCCGGAGATTGCGGACTTTGGCACGGCGCAGAATCTTTATTCTAAATTCTTTTTTGAATAGCCCGCGAGCACATTTGTCGTGCCATTTTAAATTCGCGGACCACTAGCCTTGACCCAATACGTGCGGCCATCTGCGGTTCGATCGAGAAAGCCGTATTCAATCAAATTACGCCGGACAGTGACATAATCCTCAACGTGCTGCTTAAGAATTTCATTGACCGCGGTTTCCGAGTAGTTCTTTTGAGGATCGAAGCCTTTGAAAATTTCCGACAAAATAATGAGCTTGCGTTTCTCTTTTGATGGCCAATTCGTCACGCGACCATCAGCGTCCATGAAACTTTTGAGTGTCTTGGTTCGTTCCTCAGGCGTGATCGCATATCGATCATCGACCATTTTTGCACCGTCGTGAGGGATGATCAGCGCGTCTGGCATCGCTAGCAGCGTCATGGCGGCGAGAAATTGTTGTGCCTGTTGCGCCTTTTCACGGAACTTAAAGCGGTAGTTGCGGATGGTGGAAGGCGAGACTTTGAGTCGTTGCGCGATGACAGTATCACTGAGTCCCTGTGCGAACAACTGTAAAACTGTCTGTTGACTGGATGACACCCCAAGTTGACCAGCGGGTTGTGCCACTAACGCTGCAAGCGCGCCATGATGGACTTGGGCGACATGCTGACGGATCATGGCTTCAGCTGTGAAAAAATGGCCATCTTGCGGATAGACTTCATCCGCAGCAAATGTGACTGGACAGTAGCGGCACTGGTAATGATGATTTTTGAGCCGATAACCGTGCGCTAGCTCTGAATTTTCGCAAACAAAATTATTTGAAGTTTCCATATAAACAAACCTTTCTCGTGTTTGTTTATATATTAACTTGGATTTTGCGAAACTGCAAGTTTTGAGCTCGCTGATGAGTTTTTACCTGCACAGAAGCGTTTTTTGACACATGCGATGAGTTTAATGGTGGGGCTTGAGCGCGAGGCCGTGCACGCAAAAAAACTGACTCAAACTGTCAATGATGGCTGATTCTTCACATCATTACCGGCCAAAGGAGACTGGGTCGGGAATGGTGATACTCATCAAAGGCAATTTGGGCCAGCTTTTTATAAAGACTCACTTCGCGATGAACACCAGTTGTGTTGCTGTTGAAAGGTGAGCATTGAAACGATAAGTCGGGGAATCAAAATGTTTCAAATCCGCCACCTTGGTTAACCGATGGCTGGCGGCAAAACGAATCATTTCACCACGGGCCATTTTGGCATAAGTGGCACGGGTTTTTAGTTGACCGTTAACGCGATGGGCGAAACGGACATCTATGAATTGATCTTTTGCTTGCAAGTAGGGGCGAATGGCTTTGGCATATTCGTCAGAGGCGAGGTTGATGATGGGGCCGGGCATTCTGGCTAAAGCCTGATAAAGGCGGTTGCCCCAAAAGTCATATAGATTGCGATGATGAGGCAGACGTAAGTGATTTTGCATTTCTAAGCGATAAGGCACAACGCCATCGAATGGGCGCAAAATGCCATACAGTCCTGACAAAATCCGAAGATGTTGCTGAATGTACACCAGTCCGGCGTCGTCTAACAAGTCCGGGGCCATGTATTGGTATTGAATGCCAGAATAGCTGAAGATGGCCGGCGACTGTTGGCGAGTCAGGTCACTTTGCTGCAGTTGGTTGTAGGCGGTTTGCGTGAGTTTGTCACTGGTATGCCACAGCGCCTGCGCTTCAGAAAAGGTCAATTGTTGCATCAGCAGCAACAGTTTGCCAGCTTGGGCACGGAATTTGGGCTGGCTTTGGACCGGGAAATCGTCTTGAGCGCGGATCATTTTCTTTGCGGGAGCGATGATAAATTTCATGCGAGCGAAACTCACTTTCTAATGGCTGAGATTAAACGGTCATGCTTGAACAACAAGATGGTCTAACTTTGCGTGGTTATTTTATCAAGCGTTGGTGCTGCGGTGGTTTGCGGAAGGTTGGTTACCGCCGTCAGCTCCATGAGCGTTGCCGAAAAATCACCATGGGCAAGTGGCAAGGTAACACCGGCGTGGTTAAGTTCTAACCCGGTGGCATTTTTTGTGTTGTCGATTTGATAAGACAATTTTGGGTCCAAGTAATGCAGCAGTACATGTTGATAATGGGGAATCGGCGAAGTGACACCGACTGAAGTCAAGACCAGTGCCTTGGTTTTGGCGGCGTTGGTGATCAGCCAACAAACCTCGTCTTGATTAACATGGCTAGGTCGTAACCGAAAAAGCAAACCATTCTGCAATTCTTTGCGATTCGCTTTGTAAAAGGCAAAACTGGCCTTGACCGCCGCGGCTTCAGCGGGACTGAGCTGACTCGGCGGGCATTCGATGCCAGTGATGCCAACCAGACTTAACAGTGCGCGGGTATGCAAGGGCGTTAACCGCGCATCTTGTAGATTCGGGGAGGCGGTGAAATGCGAGACAAAAATTTTGAGCGGGAAAAACAGCGAGAAGCCGTTCATAATTTTCATGCGGTAAACCGGGTCAGTAAAATCGCTGGTCCATGTTTGGTCGGTGTAGGCGATCATCCCGCCATCTAAACGGCCACCGCCGGACGAACAATTTTCGATGAGTAGCTTTGGAAAAGTGTCGCGTAACGTTTTCAAAACCCGATATAAACCGCGGGTATAACGATAGCCGACTTCACCTTGTTGATCAGGTGGCAGCACCGGACTGCCAGGTTGACTGAAGTGGCGGTTATAGTCCCACTTGAGGTAATCAATATGATTATCGCGCACGAGGTTAGTTAGAACTGTGATCAAGTGATCCTGCACAATCCGCTGACTGAGATCGAGAATAAGCTGATTGCGAGAACGCAGAGGTGTTTGGCCGACATACTGCATGGCCCAGTCAGGATGGATGGCATAGAGCTCACTATTTTCGCTGATCATTTCGGGTTCGACCCAAAGCCCAAAAGCAAGGCCGCGAGCGTGAATTGCGTCAGCCACCGGGCGCAGGCCATGTGGAAATTTAACGGGATCAGGTACCCAGTCGCCAAGTTGGCCAGCATCATTAGGCCGATTTTTGAACCAGCCATCATCAATGACCAGTAACTCAACTCCCAACTCTTCCGCTTTGGGAATCTCGGCAAGAATTTTGGCTTCGCTAACGTCAAAATAAGTGGTTTCCCACGTGTTGTATTCAATTAGGTTTTTGCGCGGCAATGGCATGACATGATCGGCGAAAAAGCGATGGAAAATTCGACTGAGATCATTTAAGCCATCGTTGGTGTAAGCGACGGCTGCTTCCGGCGTGACAAATGGCTTGCCGGGCTTGAGTTGCCAAGCAAAGAGCTCCGGATTCAGTCCCATCACGAGCCGGCTGTTGTCGAACTGATCGACTTGCGCTGTATAGTTAAAATTGCCGCTCCACAAAAGCGTGACGCCTAAAGCTTCCCCAGCAAATTCATTGGTCGCTGGCGCTGCAAGAATCGTCGCCGGGACACCTTGCGGCCCACTGGCGCCATAATTACTGCCGATTGACTTTTTGCCGGGGGTCAGCGGCTGGCGGGTCACTTTGGCCTCATTGAGATGAGCACCGGTCAGCGTAATGAGGTCATAAGCGTGGTCGTCAAAATCCAGTTGAAGGCTGGCAGCATGAGTAATCGTCAGTGTCGTGTCTGTCAGATTACGATACTCAACTTGTTTGAGCAAGACAGGTAAATCGCCGACAATCGTGTATTTGAGCCGGACAGCAAGCGTCTGGGTTTCATCGTGCATCGTTATGATCAGCGTTTGCCCGTGCGGTGTCCGCGCTGTCGGCAAGGTACCGTTAAAGCTTTCATTGCCAGCAAGGATTTGATAGTGGTCAAACTTGAGATTACCAATCAGCTGACCGTGACCGTTACGCACGGCGTAAGCTGGCGTACGGTAATCGCCACCCATCAATGTGCTATATTCCAGCGGCAAGGTCGTCAGTGAGTAAGGTGCGGCATCATTTTGAATGTTAAAAGCATGACTGAAGTCTTCAAGTTTGGCGGTACCGGAAAAATGATCCAGCGCCGGTCCGCAGTATCGTTTAACAAGGTAACCGCGAATAACCTGAATGACATAGCTAAAGGTGTCGTTGTGCAAATGAAACAATTGACGTTCCGGATCATATTCAATATTTGCCATAAAGTTTACCCCCATGATGGAAAGCGCGAGCAGGTTTCTGCGACTGCGAGCGCGTTATGGTGACTGGTTTCAATCTATTATAAGCGAATGGTTGTCGAACTGCTTGCGATATCGGGGGATGTTTTCATTTCTGAAACTTGAATTGCTAGAAATCACGAGTGAGAGCCATCATTCTCTTGTAGGACTTGTGGTTTATTAAATTCCGAATAATCGTAGGGAACTGCTAGGCTAAAATTTTCTTGCCGTGCCAAACTCCGCAATCTCCGGCCAGCTGGGGCTGGAACGCTGTG
>ERZ772885.1085-NODE-1085-length-17919-cov-13.573332_pt1 | contig 17919 bp, 18 predicted proteins | sample MGYA00580580_ERZ772885 | MGnify/ENA primary metagenome ERZ772885 (study PRJEB29015, sample SAMEA2737673) | human gut metagenome | biome: human gut; feature: human-associated habitat; material: faeces | place: China | collected 2012 ...
GCTGCCGCACCTCGCTCGCCGTATCGGCACTTAGAATTGTGCGGTATTGCCTTAATAAAATTAATGAAATAAGGTAGGAAAGTACACATGAAAAAGTTCCAGATCGTATCCCTGACCCTGGCCGCTGCCCTGCTACTGGCAGGCTGCGGCGCATCCGAATCCGCCGCTGCCAACGGGAGCACCAGCGAGGCCGTCTCCACCGTTGAGACCGCCCCTGCTGAAAGTGAGAGCGAGAGCGAAGCCCCCGCCGCCGAGGCTGCCCTGCCGGACGACATCTACACCGCAGACTTTAACACCGACAGCAGCATGTTCCACGTCAACGAAGCCTGCAATGGCAAGGGCACCCTGACCGTGGAAAACGGCGAAATGACGATGCACGTCAGCCTGCAGTCCCAGAAGATCGTCAACCTGTATCTGGGTATGGCTGCTGACGCCCCTGACCATGAGGACGAATGGCTGCAGCCCACCATCGATACTGTGACCTACTCCGACGGCACCAGCGACGAAGTTTACGGCTTTGACATCCCTGTCGCGGCTGTGGACACCGACTTCCAGCTGGCTATCCTGGGCACCAAGGGTACCTGGTACGACCATGTTGTCAGCGTGTCCAACGCCGTGCCCGCTGTCGATGGCGGCGATGCCGCTGCGGCGGAAGTCCCTGCCGACGGCACCTACACCTGCGCTGTCACGCTGGAGGGCGGCAGCGGCCGCGCTACTGTGGACAGCCCCGCTGCCCTGACCGTAGTCGACGGTGCCATGACCGCCACCATCGTGTGGAGCAGCCCCAACTATGACTACATGCTCATCGACGGCGAAAAGTACCTGCCCACCAACACTGAGGGCAACTCCACCTTTGAGATCCCCGTGGCCGCGCTGGACACTGCCCTGGCTGTCACCGCCGACACCGTTGCAATGAGCACCCCCCATGAGATCGATTACACCCTGACCTTTGACAGCACCACGCTGGCCGCTGCCGAATGAAGCGGCTTATAATGCTGGCCGCCCTGCCCGCGCTGCTGCTGGCAGGGTGCGCGGCCCAGCCAGCGGCCTCCGGCACGGAGACGCTGACCGTCACCGGCAGCTACCCCTTGCAGTACGCCCAGCAATTCACCATTGACGAGTGCGAGGGCGGCTATTACCTCATTACCATCGATGGTACGCGCTATCTGGTCGTGCCCGAGGGAGAGAACGCGCCAGCCGAGCTGGACGCGGACATTACCGTTTTACAGCAGCCTATCGAGAATATTTACCTTGTGTCCTCCTCCGCCATGGACCCCATCATCAGTATCGATGGGCTGGATACGGTGGCGCTTTCCGGCACGCAGGCCGATAACTGGTATCTGGATGCAGCCAAAACCGCCATGGAAAACGGCCAGATCGCCTACGCGGGCAAGTACAGTGCGCCCGATTATGAGACGATTCTTGCCGCCAACTGCGGCCTGGCCATCGAAAACACGATGATCTACCACACGCCCGAAGTGAAGGAACAGCTGGAAAAATTCGGGGTGCCGGTACTGGTGGAGCGCTCCAGCTACGAGAGCGGCCCCCTGGCCCGGATGGAGTGGGTCAAGCTGTACGGCGTGCTGCTGGGCAAGACTGACGAGGCCGAGCAGGTCTTTGACGACGCCGTGCAGCGCATTGCACCGCTGGAAAATGAATCCGCCACCGGCAAAACCGTGGCGTTCTTCTCCATCACCTCCAATAATCTGGCCACTGTGCGCAAGGGCGGCGATTATGTCGCCAAAATGATCGAGATGGCGGGAGGCGACTATGTATTCTCCGACCTGACGGACAGCGGCAACAACCTGGCCACCGTCAACATCTCGCTGGAGGATTTCTACGCCGGGGCCAAGGACGCCGATGTGCTGATCTACAACAGCACCATCGAGGGCGAGATCCGCACGATGGACGAGTTGATCGCCAAATGCCCGCTGCTGGCACAGTTCAAGGCCGTGCAGCAGGGCAACGTCTGGTGCACCGCGCAAAGCCTTTTCCAGCAAAGCATGGAGATGCCCGACCTGATCCTGGACATGAATAAAGTCTTTGCCGAGGGCACACCCGACGACAGTGAATTGAAATTTTTGACGAAAATCATCTGATAACTACCTCAAATCCCCTTGCCCAACACTGCATCGGCCCGCAGGCAGGCAATGCCCGCTTTTACAAGCAAAATGCAAAGGATAACACCATGCACACCCGAAAGCGCCTGACAATTGCATACCTCGCTATGGCGGCGGCTCTGTTGGTGCTGTTTGCCCTCAACCTGTTTTGGGGCAGCGTGGCGCTTTCGCCCGCCGATGTGGTCAGTGCCCTGCTGGGCCGTGGGCAGGATGTACTGACCAGCAACATTTTGCTGCAGCTGCGCCTGCCCCGCGCCGTCATGGTCGTTCTGCTGGGGGCAGCGTTATCGGTGGCCGGGTATCTGCTGCAAACTTTTTTTGCCAACCCCATTGCGGGGCCCTTCGTCATGGGCATTTCCAGCGGGGCCAAGCTGGCCGTGGCGCTGACCATGGTTGTGTTTTTAAACCGCGGCCTATTAACGAACTCCCTCACCTTGATTTTGGCTGCTTTCGCCGGGGCTATGGCTGCCATGCTGTTTGTGCTGGCTGTGGCACGCCGCGTGCAGCGCATGAGCATTTTGGTCATCTGCGGCGTCATGATCGGTTACATCTGCTCCGCCATCACCGATATTGTGGTGGCCTTTGCCCAGGATTCCAACATCGTCAACCTGCACAACTGGTCTATGGGCAGCTTCTCCGGCATGACCTGGGGCAATGTGGGCACGGCGGCCGCCATTACGCTGCCCTGCCTGGCGGCGGCGTTTTTACTGTCCAAGCCCATGGCCGCCTACCAGATGGGTGAATCCTACGCCGCCAGCGTGGGCGTTTCGGTGCGCAGCTTTTCGGTGTTGCTAGTGCTGCTGTCCAGCCTGCTGGCGGCCTGTGTCACAGCATTTGCCGGGCCAATCTCTTTCGTCGGCATTGCGGTGCCGCACCTGGTCAAGCAGTCGTTAGGCAGCGCCAAGCCGCTGCATGTGCTGCCGGGCTGCGCCTTGGGCGGGGCATCGTTCTGCCTGCTGTGTGACCTGATCGCCCGCAGCCTGTTTGCGCCGACGGAGCTGTCCATCAGTTCGGTCACGGCGGTATTTGGTGCGCCGGTGGTCATCTGGCTGCTGGTGCGCCACCACAGCGGGGAGGGGACAACATGAGCTACTGCGAGACCCAAAGCCTTGCCATCGGCTACGGTGCCCCGCTGCTGCGGGACATCTCTCTGCAGGCCGAGCGCGGCAGGATTCTGGCCTTCATCGGCCCCAACGGTGCGGGCAAATCTACCTTATTAAAAACGCTGGCCGGGCAGCTGGCGGCCCAGAACGGCGCGGTATTGCTGGACGGCAAAACGCTGACCACCTACACCCCCAACGCACGCGCCCGCAAGCTGGCACTGATGCTGCCCCACATGGCACGCACCGAGCTGACCACCTGCTTTGACGTGGCCGCCGCTGGCCGCTACCCCTACACCGGGCGACTGGGCATCCTCTCGGATGAGGATAAGCAGCAGGTGCGGGACGCCCTGCATCTGGTACAGGCAGACGAACTGGCCGCGCGGGATTTCACAAAAATCAGCGACGGTCAGCGCCAGCGCGTATTGCTGGCCCGGGCGGTCTGCCAGCAGCCGGAGATCTTGCTGCTGGACGAGCCTACGTCTTTTTTGGATGTAAAAGGCAAGGCTGAGCTGATGGCTGTTTTGCAAAAGCTGGCCCACGAGAAGAATGTGGCCATCATCGTGACCCTGCATGAGCTGGAACTGGCCCAAAAGCTGGCCGACGCGGTCGTCTGCGTTTCGCCACAGGGCGTTTCCGGTGTGCTTACGCCCAAAGAGGCGTTTGCAAGGGAAAATATCTGCCACCTGTTCGACCTTTCGGACGAGCAGTACACTGCCCTGTTTAGCGAAAAGCCCAAACCAAAATTTGAGCATTACATCCGCAGCGGGCAAAAACTGCTGCGCTGCGGCTACACCACCGGCACCTGCGCAGCGCTGGGGGCGGCGGGGGCGGCCCGTCTGCTGCTGACCGGCCACACGCCAGAAAGCGTCGGCCTGCGTACCCCCAAGGGCATCGTAGTCGAGGTTGCACCCCAATTCTGCCGCCGCACGGCAACCGGCGCGGAGTGCGCCATTGTAAAGGATGGCGGAGATGACATCGATGCCACCACCGGCCTGCCGGTCGTTGCCGAAGTTACGCTTCTGCCCGATGCCCCGCATACCGCCACCATCGACGGCGGCGCAGGCGTGGGCCGTGTGACCAAACCCGGCCTGGACCAGCCTGTGGGCGCAGCGGCCATCAACCATGTGCCGCGCCAGATGATTACCGAAGCATTATTAAAAGAAGCCGAGACCGCCGGTTACAGCGGCGGCTTCTCGGTGATCATCCGCATCGAGGGCGGCGAACAGGCCGCTAAGCGCACCTTTAACCCGCACCTGGGGGTCGAAGGCGGCCTATCGGTGCTGGGCACCAGCGGCATTGTAGAGCCGATGAGCCAGCAGGCGCTGCTGGATTCGTTGCAGCTGGAAATCCACCAGGCCGCCCTGCACAGCCGCCGCCTGATTCTGGCCCCCGGCAACTATGGGCTGGATTACCTGGCCCAAAACTACCCGGAACTGCATGAGATCCCTATTGTAAAAGTCTCCAATTTCATTGGGGAAGCGTTGGATATGGCCGCAGCAGAACATTTTGCGGAAGTCCTCCTTGTCGGCCATGTGGGCAAGCTGGTCAAGCTGGCGGGCGGAATCATGAACACCCACTCCAAGCAGGCCGATTGCCGCACCGAGCTGTTCTGTACCCATGCGGCACTCTGTGGGGCGGATACGGCAACCTGCCGCGCCCTGATGGATGCCGCTACCACCGACGCATGCCTGGATATTTTAACCGCTGCCGACCTGAAAGAACCCGTAATGGCAAGCCTGCTGCAGGCCATCCAGCTGCATCTGGACCGCCGCGCGGCGGAAGCCTTCACGGTAGGGGCGGTACTTTTCTCCAACCAAAACGGTCCGCTGGGCCAGACCCAACAGGCCGAAAAACTGCTGCAAAGCTGGAAGGAAAACTGACATGGTACATTTTGTGGGGGCGGGCCCCGGCGCACCAGATCTTATCACTCAGCGCGGCGCGGCTCTGCTGCAGACGGCGGATTGCATCATCTACGCGGGCAGCCTGGTCAACCCGGCCTTGCTGGGGCTGGCCAAGGCGGATTGCACCATCTACAACAGCGCCGAAATGACGCTGGAGCAGGTGCTGGCCGTGATGCGCAAAAACGAAGCAGCGCACAAAATCACGGTGCGCCTGCACACGGGCGACCCTTGCCTGTACGGTGCCATCCGGGAGCAGATGGACGCCCTGGACGCCGACGGCATCCCCTACGATGACACCCCCGGCGTGTCCAGTTTTTGCGGGGCAGCCGCGGCCCTGAACGCCGAATATACCCTGCCCGGCGTGAGCCAGACGGTCATCATCACCCGCATGGAGGGCCGTACCCCGGTGCCCGAGGGCGAGCGCCTGGCCAGCCTGGCCGTGCATGGGGCCACTATGGTCATTTTCCTGTCCATTGGTCTGGTGGACAAAGTGCAGACCGCGCTTTTGCAGGGGGCTTACACTGAGGCGACCCCCGCCGCCGTGGTTTACAAAGCCACCTGGCCGGAGCAAAAGACCGTGCACTGCACCGTGGGCACCTTGGCCGCCAGTACCCGCGCGGCAGGCATTACCAAAACCGCGCTGATCGTGGTGGGGGACTTCCTGGCCGCGCAGTACGACCGCAGCAAGCTTTATGACCCCACTTTTACCACCGAATACCGCAAAGGAGCGCCGCAATGACCTGCGCGTATCTTGCCTTTACCAGCAAGGGACTGGCGCTGGCCCGGAAGCTTGCGGCGGCCCAGCCTGGTGCTGTGGCCCGCTGCGGCGAAAACGGCGTGACCCTTGCCAATTGGACTGCTGCGCAGTTTGCACAAAGTGACGCGCTTGTTTTTGTGGGGGCTGTCGGCATTGCCGTGCGAGCCATCGCGCCTCACTGCCGCAGCAAGGCCACCGACCCCGCCGTTGTAGTGCTGGATGAGTGCGGCCACTTTGCAATCCCGCTGCTCTCCGGCCATCTGGGCGGTGCCAACGATCTGGCCCGTCGGCTGGCGAAAGCATGCGGCGCGGTGCCGGTCATCACCACCGCCACCGACGCTAACGGTGTATTTGCCGTGGATGAGTGGGCCAAGCACCAGCACTGCCTTGTGGCCGAGCCGGCGCGCATCAAAAAGGTAAGCAGCGCCCTGCTGGCGGGCCGTACCGTGCGTTTTGCCAGTGATTGGCCGATACAGGGCACACCGCCTGCCGGTGTGGAACCGGCTGGTGATGCCGCACAGGCAAGTTTTGCCCTGACGATAACCCCGACGATGACGTCCAACGCCCTGCACATTATCCCGCGTATTGCTGTATTGGGCATCGGCTGCAAGCGGGGTACACCTGCCGACAAGCTGGCGGACGCATTTGCTGCCTTTTGCGCCGAAACGAAACTGGCCCCGCAAAGCATTGCCGCCGCGGCCAGCATTGACTTAAAAAAGGATGAACTTGGCCTGGCAGAATTCGGCCAAAAGCAGAGCTGGCCCGTTACCTTTTATACCGCCGACGAACTGCGCGCCGTGCCGGGGCAGTTCGCTCATTCAGACTTTGTGCAAAGCATCACCGGCGTGGATAACGTCTGCGAGCGCGCCGCTGTGCTGGCCGCAGACGGCCCCGTGTGGGCGCACAAATGGGCGCGGGACGGTGTAACTTTTGCTGTGGCACTACGCCTCTTTACCCCGGATTGGAGATGGAACGATGGCTGACGCAATGGTGTACGTGGTGGGCCTTGGCCCCGGCGACGCCCGCTACCTGACTGCCCAGGCGCAAACCGCCTTACAGGCCGCCGACGTGCTGTGCGGCTACACGGTCTATATCGATCTGGTGCGCCCCCTGTACCCGGACAAAGAAGTGTATACCACCGGCATGACGAAGGAAATCGACCGCTGCCGCTGGGCGTTGGAGACTGCGCAAAGCGGCAAGACGGTAGCGTTGGTCTGCTCCGGCGATGCGGGCGTGTACGGCATGGCCAGCCCGCTGCTGGAACTGGCACAGGGCTACCCAAGCGTGACAGTGGAGATTGTACCCGGCCTGACGGCGGCCTTAAGCGGCGGCGCGGTGCTGGGCGCTCCATTGGCGCACGATTTCTGTGTGATCTCCCTTTCGGATCGGCTCACGCCCTGGACCGTCATCGAAAAGCGGCTGGCCTGCGCGGCGATGGGGGATTTCTGTGCGGCACTGTACAACCCGTCCTCCAAGGGCCGGGCAGATTATCTGCAAAAGGCCGTGCGGATCTTACTGCAAAACGGCAAGGCACCGCAGACGATCTGCGGCATCGTGCGCAACATTGGCCGCGAGGAGCAGGCTGCAAGCCTGCTGACGCTGGCCGAGCTGGAAAACACGGCGGTGGACATGTTCACTACCGTGTACATCGGCAACGCGGCCACCCGGGCGCTGGGCGGCAAAATGGTCACACCCAGGGGGTATCGCGGCGTATGAAGGTAGTCATTTTCAGCGGCACGACCGAGGGACGGGAGCTTTCCCGCGCCGTGGCCGCCCTTGGGATAGAAGCTACGGTCTGTGTGGCAACAGAGTTAGGGGCTGAAGAGCAGGGGCGTACCCCCGGCATCACAGTGTGCACTGGCCGCCTGGATGCCGATGCCATGGCGGCACTTTTGCAGGGCGCGGCCCTCTGCGTGGATGCCACCCACCCCTATGCCACCGAGGCTACCCGCAACATCTGCGCGGCGGCTGCGGCAGTGGGTGTGGAATATCACCGCCTGCTGCGCCCCGCCAGTGACCTGCCTGCAGGCAGTGTGGTGCTGCAAACCGCCGCCCAGGCCGCGGCGTACCTGGCGGGCAAACCGGGCAATATCCTGCTGGCAACCGGTGCTAAGGAACTGCCCGCCTTTGCACCTCTGGACCCCGCACGGCTTTACCCCCGCGTGCTGCCTACGCTGGCGGGTATTACCGCCTGCGAGACAGCGGGCATCCCACACCGCAACATTATTGCTATGCAGGGGCCGTTTACCCGTGAATTGAATGTGGCGGTCATGCACCAATTCCATATTGCCTATATGGTCACCAAGGATGGCGGCGCGGCGGGCGGCTTTGCAGAAAAGGCGCAGGCCGCCGCCCAGTGCGGTGTACAGCTGATCGTGCTGCGCCGCCCCGAGGAACAGGGCGAGACCGCCGAAACGATTTTGCAACGATGCAGGGAGCTTTTATGAAAATCACATTGGTCGGCATGGGCAGCGGCACCCCCGGCAGCCTGACGGTGCAGGGGCTAAACGCCCTGCGGGAAGCGGAGCTTATTATCGGTGCCCGCCGCCTATTGGAAAGCCTGCCCGATGGCTGCACCGGGAACCGTGCGCCGCTTTATAAGATCGAGGAGATCTGCGCACTGCTGCGAACGACCGAAGCCGCCCACGTGGCCGTGGCCTATAGCGGCGACACCGGCTTTTACTCCGGCGCATCGGCCTTGTGCCGTGCGCTGGATGCGGCGGGCCTGCCCTACATGGTCTGCCCGGGACTTTCCAGCGTGCAGCTGCTGGCCGCCGCGCTGGGCCGCCCCTGGCAGGATTGGAAGCTGGTCAGCGCCCACGGCTGTGCCTGCACCCCGGCCCTGGTGTGCAGTGCCGATACACCGACCTTTTTCCTGACCGGCGGCAGCGAGACACCCGCCACCCTTTGCGAAAAACTAACGCAAAGCAGCTGCGGGAACGTGCAGGCAACGGTGGGGGAAAACCTGGGCACCGCTGCCCAGCGCCTTGTGCGCGGCACGGCGCAGGAACTTGCCCGGCAGGTGTTTGCGGCCTTAAGTGTGCTGTTGGTGGAGCCTTGCCCTGCTTTGCAGCGCCGCGTGCCCGGTCTGCCGGACGAAGCCTTCATCCGCGGCAAAACGCCGATGACCAAGCAGGAGGTCCGCGCCGCCGTACTGGCCAAACTGGCCGTGCGTCCCGGCGATATCTTGTGGGACGTGGGCGCGGGCACCGGCAGCGTCAGCGTGGAGATGGCGCTGGCCGCCCCTGCGGGCCAGGTCTACGCCGCTGAGTGTGATACCGATGCCTGCGAGCTGATCCGCCGGAACCGCGCTAAATTCCATGCCGAAAACCTGCACCTGACCGCAGGCAAAGCCCCCGAAGTGCTGGTAAATTGGCCCGCCCCGGATGCTGTTTTCATCGGCGGCAGCAAGGGCAATTTGGCGGCCATTATGGATGCAGCGCTGGCCGCCAACCCGGCCGTGCGGCTTTGCATCAGCGCCATTGCACTGGAAACTTTGCAGCAGGCCATCGCCGCACTTGCGGTCCACGATTTGTCTGCCCAGGTCACACAGATCGCCGTCAGCCGCAGCAAAGCGGCGGGCAGCCTGCACCTGCTGATGGCCAACAACCCGGTTTTTTTAATTGTGAGGGAGTAACATGCTGCAGCTGGTTTTGGCGGCGCCGCGCTCCGGCAGCGGTAAAACGACCGCCGCCTGCGCCCTGTTGGCGGCGCTGCAGGCGCGGGGGGAGTATCCCTGTGCCTTTAAATCGGGGCCGGATTATATTGACCCGATGTTCCACCGCTCTGTGCTGGGCGTGGAAAGCCATAACCTTGACCTGTTTTTCTCCACCCCGGCTACGGTGCGCCGCCTGTACGCCCAAAACGCGGCAGGCCATGGCGCGGCGGTGGTGGAAGGCGCTATGGGCTATTACGACGGCCTGGGCGGCACCAGTGCCACCGCCAGTGCTTGGCATCTGGCAGACACGCTAGGCCTGCCGGTGCTGCTGGTGGTGCGGCCCAAGGGTGCCAGCTTGACTCTGGCGGCCGAGCTGCGGGGGCTCATGGCGTTCCGTACACCGCATCATCTGGCGGGCATACTGCTCAATGATTGCAGCGAAACTTTGTACAAACTGCTGGCCCCGATGTTGGAAAAGGAGACCAGCCTGCCGGTGGTAGGTTACCTGCCGCCGCTGCAGGAGGCTGCCATCGAGAGCCGCCACCTGGGGTTGAAAACCGCAGGGGAGATTGCAGACCTGCAGAATAAAATAAAAATTTTGTCGGATGCTGCACAGAAAACCATCGATTGGCCGCACTTTGCCGCCTTGTTTGATTGCCCCGCGCCTGCCGCGGCCCCGCGCACCGTGCCCCCGGCTAACGTGCGTATTGCTGTGGCGCGGGATGCCGCGTTCTGCTTTACTTACGCCGAAACACTGGAAGCTTTGCAGGAAAAAGGCGCGGAGCTGTGCTTTTTTAGCCCCCTGGAGGATACGGCACTGCCCCCTAATATCGGCGGCCTGTACCTGCCGGGCGGCTACCCGGAACTGTATGCTGCCCAGCTGGCAGCCAACACCGCCATGCGCAGCGCCGTAAAAACGACTGTGGAAAGCGGCCTGCCCACGGTGGCTGAGTGCGGCGGGTTCCTCTACCTGGGCCAAACGCTGGAGGGCGCGGACGGCAAAACCTACCCCATGGCGGGTGTTCTGCCCGGGCAAGGCGTCAAAATTGGCCGCCTGGTACGGTTCGGCTATGCCGCATTGACTGCCAACGCCGACAGCATGTTGTTTGCGGCAGGGGAGACCCTGCCGATCCACGAGTTCCACCACTGGGATTCGACCGCCAACGGCACTGACTTTACCGCTGTCAAAACCAACGGTCGCAGCTGGGCCTGCGGCTTCGCCAACGCACATTTGTATGCGGGATTTCCGCACCTGTACTGGTCGGGCAGACCCTTGCCGCAACGCTTTGTGACCGCGGCCTGCCGCTATATAAAGGAAGAATCATGACCGAAAACGAACTGAAAACCTTATTAAAAACGGTGACACCGCCTAATAAAGCCGCCCGTGCCGCCGCGCACGCCCACTGGGCCGCACTTGCCAAACCCCTGGGCGGTCTGGGCCGGCTGGAAACGATGGTGGAGGATGCCGCCGCCCTGATGGGGACAGAGACGCCGGATCTTGCCAACCGTGCCGTGCTGGTGCTGTGCGCCGATAACGGCGTGGTGGCCCAGGGTGTCAGCCAGACAGACGCCAGCGTGACCCGCGCGGTGCTGGAAAATCTTGTCGCCCGCCGTACCAGCGTTTGTCGTATGGCAGCGGCCGCCCACTGCGCCGTTGTGCCTGTGGATATGGGCATTGCCGGAACACCGGTGGCCGGGGTCATCAACTGCCGCGTCGCCCTCGGCACGGCGGACTTCACCCAAGGCCCGGCCATGTCCCGCGCTCAGGCTGTGCAGTCCATCGCCTGCGGTATCGAGCTGGTACAGGCGCAAAAACGCCAGGGCGTACAGATGTTGGCCACCGGTGAGATGGGCATCGGCAACACCACCACCTCCAGCGCCGTGGCCAGCGTACTGTTGGGCCGCTCTGTGCAGGAGATGACCGGCCGTGGTGCGGGACTTTCCGATGAAGGCCTGCGCCGCAAGATCGATGCTATCCGGCGCGGCATTGTCGTTAACCGCCCCGATGCGGCCGACCCGCTGGGCGTGTTGGCGGCCTTGGGCGGCTTTGACATCGCCGGATTGTGCGGTGTATTTTTAGGCGGTGCACTGGAAAATGTACCTATCCTTATGGATGGCTTCATCAGCGGCGTAGCGGCGCTGTGCGCTGTGCGGCTGTGCCCGGCTGCGGCCAAGGCTGTGTTTGCCAGCCATGTTTCCAGCGAGCCGGCCGCCCGCCTGGTACTGGAAGAACTCGATAAAAAACCGCTTATCACCGCCAATCTGCACCTGGGCGAAGGCACAGGCGCAGTGGCCAGCCTACCGCTGTGGGATATGGCCCTTGCGGTCTACAACAGCTGCTATTCGTTCGCCGAGGGCGGCATCACGCCGTACACCCCGCAATGCTGACGCTGGTCATCGGCGGCTCGGCCAGCGGGAAAAGCGCCTTTGCAGAGTCGCTCTGCCTGCAAAGCCCCTTGCCGCGCACCTACCTGGCTACCATGCAGGTGTGGGACGCTGAGTGTGCTGCCCGTGTGGCCCGGCACCGCGCCATGCGGGCGCAAAAACAGTTTGACACGGTGGAGTGCCCACTGCATCTTGATCGGCTGATTTTGCCCCGGCGCGGTACAGTGTTGCTGGAGGACCTGGGCAATTTAACGGCCAACGAACTCTACGCCCCCGACGGTGCAGGGGAGAAAACGGCTGATGCCGTTGTAAACGGCCTTGCAAAACTGGCCGCGCAGTGCGATAATTTGATTGTTGTATCCAACGAGGTCTTTCGCGGCGGAGCCGACTATGCCGGCGATACCGACCGCTACCTGCTGGCGCTGGCGCAGATCAACAACGCAACCGCTACCCGGGCCGACGCCGTGGTGCGGGTTGTATGCGGCATCCCACGTTATTATAAAGGGGGCTAAACCCATGACAGCTTTACAGACGATCGCGGTGGCGTTCGCCATGTTTTCGGCGCTGCCGATGCCGCAGTTTGCCTGGAACGAGAAAAACATGCGGTACGCTCTCTGCGCATTTCCGCTCATCGGCGTGGTGATCGGTGCGCTGTGGTGCCTGTGCGGTGCCCTGCCTTTGCCGGATTTTGCCCGCGCGGCAGGGTTCTGCCTGATGCCGGTGTGGGTCACGGGCGGCATCCATCTGGACGGCTACGCCGATACCTGCGATGCCCTTTCCAGCTACGGCGACACCGCCAAAAAGCTGGAAATTTTAAAGGACCCCCACTGCGGTGCGTTCGCTGTTATCCGGCTGTGCAGTTATTTTATAGCCTACTTGGCTCTGTGTGTCTGCGTGCAGTTCACCCCGCGCGTGGGTGTGTTGTGGACATTAGCACTGGTGGGGGAGCGGGCGCTCTCCGGGCTGGCGGTGGCAGCGTTCCCTATGGCAAAAAACACCGGCCTGGCCCATACTTTTGCCACGGCGGCGGATAAAACCAACGTGCGCCGCGTGTTGACGGTGCTCTGTGTGCTGCTGGGCGCGGCCCTCGTCGCTTTGGGCGGCTGGGCACTGGCGCTGGCGGCCTGTGCCGTGTTTGTACGGTACTACCACGCAGCCAAAAACCAGTTCGGCGGCACTACGGGTGACCTGGCCGGGTGGTTTTTGCAAAAATGTGAGATCTGGATGCTGGCGGCGCTGGCCGCCTGCCAATGGCTGGGGGTGCTGTAAATGCTTTTTGTTACCGGGCCCCTTTACAGCGGTAAACGCACGTTTTCCCAAAAGTTCGGCGGACGGCAGATTTGTGATGTGCAAAATTTGGCCGCCAACGCCACGGATCTAGAAAAACTGGCCGACGAACTGGCCGCCTATGATGTGGTCATCGCCACCGAAATTGGCGGCGGCATCGTGCCCATCGACCCGGCCGAGCGCGCCGCGCGGGAAGCCGCCGGCCGTCTGGCCTGCCTGCTGGCCGCGCGGGCAAGCTGCGTGGTGGAAATGTTCTGCGGCCTGCCCACGGTATTGAAAGGAGAACTGCCGGAATGTTGATTTATTTACTACGCCACGGCCTGACCGAGTACAACGCCCAAAAGCGCTACCAGGGCCAGCGGGACATCCCGCTTTCGCCCGAGGGCCTGGCCCAGCTGCGCCGCGCCGATATTGACCCGAAGGTCGTCTATATTTCCACGCTGCAGCGCACAGCCCAGACGGCGAAGGTACTGTTCCCCAAGGCAAAGCTTGTGCCGGTGGACGGGCTGAAAGAAATGTGCTTCGGCAGTTTTGAGGGGCGTAATTACGTGGAGATGGAGCACGATCCTGACTATCAGGCCTGGGTCGCCGCCAACTGCGAAAGCTCCTGCCCGGACGGTGAGCGCAAGGATGAATTCTCGGACCGTATCTGCAAGACTTTTGCGGCGCTGGTGGACAAGGCGCTGGCGGACGGTGAGGACATGCTGGTGATTTTGGCCCATGGCGGTACCCAGATGGCCGCGCTGGAGCGTTACGCCCTGCCCCAACGAGGCTACTACAAGTGGTGCGGCCCCAACGCGGGCGGCTATGTGCTGGATGCACGCGATTGGGCCGCGCAGCACGTACTGCACCTGGTCAAGACCGTGCAGTACACCAAGGAGAGTATATGCTGATATTTTGGGCGGTGCTGGGCGGTTTTGTGCTGGATGCCATTTTTGCGGACCCGGCCTGGCTGCCTCACCCGGTGGTGCTGATGGGCCGGTGCATCTCGGCACTGGAAAAACGCCTGCGCGCCGCCCTGCCCACAACACCGCAGGGTGAGCTGCTGGGCGGGGGTATCGTGGCTGCTGTGCTGCCGCTGGGCACTCTGCTGGTCACCGGCGCGGCCTGCTGGCTGGCGGCCAAACTGCACCCGGCGCTGGGGCTGGCCCTGCAAATGTTCTGGTGCGGGCAGGCCCTTGCGGCCAAAGGCCTTAAGCAGGAAAGCATGAACGTGTATAAGGAACTGCAAAAAGGCAACCTGCCTGCTGCCCGCAAGGCGGTGGCCCGCATCGTGGGACGCGATACCCAAAGCCTGACTGCCGAAGGCGTGACCAAAGCGGCGGTGGAGACTGTGGCCGAGAACGCCAGCGACGGCGTCATTGCTCCGCTGTTCTACATGCTGATCGGCGGCGCACCGCTGGCGCTGACCTACAAAGCCATCAATACGATGGACAGCATGCTGGGCTATAAAAACGAGAAGTATCTCTATTTTGGACGCTGTGCCGCTAAACTGGACGACGTGGCCAACTGGCAGCCCAGCCGCCTGGCCGGGTTGTTGTGGGTGGCCGCTGCGGCCCTGACCGGGGGCAGCGCCGCCGGTGCGTGGAAAATTTGGCGCCGGGACCGACGCAACCACGCCAGCCCCAACAGCGCCCAGACTGAGAGCGCCTGCGCCGGGGCGCTGGGTGTGCAGCTGGCAGGCCCGGCCTACTATTTTGGCGAATATTACAATAAGCCGACGATCGGCGACCCGCTGCGGCCCATTGAGCCGCAGGACATCGTGCGGGCCAACCGCATGATGTACGCCGAAAGCCTGCTGGCCTTGGCACTGGGGCTGGCGGTGCGGCTGCTTTTTGCTTTGTGAGGGAATGCAGATGAAACTGGTACATGGCGGCGATTGGGCCGGCTACCGGGCTGAGTTTGGCCGGGACGCGCTGGATTTTTCGGCCAACGTCAGCCCGCTGGGGCTGCCTGCGGGGGTGGCGGCGGCTATCGAGGCGGCACTGCCCACGGCGGACCGCTACCCAGACCCCCTTTGCCGGGAACTGCGGGCCAAGCTGGCCGTGGCCGAGGATGTGCCCGCCGATTGGCTGTTGTGCGGCAACGGCGCGGCGGATTTGATCTTCCGCCTTGCTTTGGCTGTCCGCCCGCGCCGCGCCCTGCTGCCTGCGCCCACCTTTGCCGAGTACGCGGCGGCGCTGGATACGGTCGGCTGTGAAGTTACGCGGTTTACGCTGGATGCCGCCAACGATTTCGCAGTGACGGATGCCTTTATCAACGCTGTAACGCCGGAAACAGACATGGTGTTTCTCTGCCAGCCTAACAACCCCACGGGGCAGGTAACGCCGCCCGCACTGGTAGAAAAGCTGCTGCACCGCTGTGCCGCCTGTGGGGCCGCTTTGGTAGTGGATGAATGCTTTTTGGACTTTTTGCCCGACCGGGACACTTTGACTGCAAAAACATTTTTACACGAGGCACCGAATCTTATCATCTTAAAAGCTTTTACCAAACTCTACGCCATGGCGGGCGTCCGTTTGGGCTATGCACTGTGCAGCAACGCCGATCTGTTAGCCAAAATGCAGGCGGCGGGCCAGCCTTGGGCTGTGTCCAGCCTGGCCCAGGCCGCGGGCATTGCAGCGTTGAAGGAGACCGCTTACGCCGATGCCGTCCGTGCCCTGATTGCTGACCAACGCCCCAAAATGGCGGCAGGCCTGCGGGCGCTGGGGCTGCATGTCATCGAAGGGCAGGCCAACTATCTGCTGTTTAAGGCCCCGGCTGATTTTGGCGAAGCTCTGCGCCAGCACGGCGCAGTAGTGCGCAGCTGCGCTAATTATCCGGGGCTGGACGCTGCCTGGTACCGCACCGCTGTGCGCACGGCGGCTGAGAATGACCAACTGCTGCAAATCATGGGGGAGGTGCTGGCATGAGCAGCGCAAAATGCATCATGGTGCAGGGCACGATGAGCGGTGCGGGCAAGAGCCTGTTGTGCGCGGCGCTCTGCCGTATTTTTGCCCAGGACGGCTACAAAGCTGCCCCTTTCAAAAGCCAGAACATGGCGCTGAACAGCTTTGTCACCCGGGATGGCCTGGAAATGGGCCGTGCCCAGGTGGTGCAGGCCCAGGCCGCGGGCGTGGAGCCGGACGTGCGGATGAACCCCATCCTGCTCAAGCCCAGCAGCGACATCGGCAGCCAGGTCATCGTTAATGGCGAGGTGCGGGGCAACATGCCTGCCAAGGAGTATTTCCGCCACAAGCGTGCCCTGATCCCCGACATTTTGCAGGCCTACAACAGCCTGGCCGAGGAGTTTGACATCATTGTTATCGAGGGCGCAGGCAGCCCGGCTGAGATCAACCTGAAAGCTGATGACATCGTCAATATGGGCCTGGCCAAGCTGGTGGACGCGCCGGTGCTGTTGGCCGGCGACATCGACCGCGGCGGCGTGTTTGCCCAGTTGTACGGCACGGTGGAACTGCTGGAGCCGGAGGAGCGGGCACGCATACAAGGGCTTGTCATCAACAAATTCCGTGGGGACGTGGAAATTTTGCGCCCAGGCTTGTCGATGTTGGAAGAAAAGACACACCTGCCCGTGGTGGGCGTGGTGCCCTATTTAAAGGTGGATATTGAGGACGAGGACTCCCTCTCTGACCGCCTACAGCAGAAAAATGCCGTTAAGCCGCTGGATGTGGCGATTTTGCGCCTGCCCCATATCTCCAACTTTACCGATTTTATGCCGCTGGAACAGCACCCCCTGCTGGGCGTGCGCTACGTGCAGACCACGCGGGAGCTGGGCGTGCCGGACCTGGTGATTCTGCCCGGCACCAAAAACACTGTGGACGACCTGCTCTGGCTGCGGCAATCCGGGCTGGAAGCCGCTGTGCAAAAGCTGGCGGCGGGCGGCACGCCGGTGCTGGGCGTCTGCGGCGGCTACCAGATGTTGGGGGAAACGCTGGATGATTCCACTGGCACCGAGAGCGGCCATCCCCAGACTCTGCGCGGCCTGGGCCTGCTGCCGACCCGGACGGTTTTCACCAACGAAAAACGCCGCACTCAATCCACAGCCACAACCGCCGCCCCCTTTGCAGGGGCGGAACTCACCGGCTACGAGATCCACACCGGCCGTACATCTATACAGGAGCAGGGCGCACCCTTTTGCACCCTGGCGGACGGCACGCCCGAGGGCTGCGTGCAGGGCAATGTGTTCGGCACCTACCTGCACGGCCTGTTTGACAGCGGCGAGCTGACCGAGCGGCTGGCCGAACTGCTTTGCCGCCGCAAGGGCATTGCCATGGAAAGCGCTGCGCCCATCACGATGCAGGCCTACCGCGAACAGCAGTTTGATCTGCTGGCCGACGGCGTGCGCCATGCCCTGGACATGCCCGCCGTCTACGCCGCCATGGGGCTGACCGGCCCAAAGGAGGAACGCACATGACCCCGCAGCATCACCTGCCCGCCGATATTGAGCGCACCAGCATGAGCATCATCACCGAGGAACTGGCCCAGCGTAGGCTGGAGGTCCCGCCGGAGAATGCGGCGGTCGTCAAGCGGGTCATCCATACTACGGCCGATTTCGACTACGCGCAAAACCTGCACTTTACCCCCGCTGCGGTGGCAGCAGGCATTGCCGCCATGCACGAGGGCGTGACCATCATCACCGATACCAACATGGCGCTGGCGGGCATCACCAAGCCGGGCCTGGCCAAGCTGGGCGGGCAGGCCGTGTGCTTTA
>ERZ772885.1086-NODE-1086-length-17919-cov-3.284371_pt1 | contig 17919 bp, 34 predicted proteins | sample MGYA00580580_ERZ772885 | MGnify/ENA primary metagenome ERZ772885 (study PRJEB29015, sample SAMEA2737673) | human gut metagenome | biome: human gut; feature: human-associated habitat; material: faeces | place: China | collected 2012 ...
TTCATACAAGACTTGAAGGAATGCCTAAGCATAATAAGGTTTGCCATGGAGATTTTAATCCAAGTAATATTATAATTACACCTGCTGGTGATTATTATGTGCTTGACTGGTCACATGCTACACAGGGTAATGCCAGTGCTGATGTTGCCAGAACATATCTTTTATTCTCTTTAAAAGGTGATAAAGAAGCTGCAGAAATGTATTTGAATATGTTCTGTAAGAAGACAGATACAGCAAAGCAGTATGTACAGCAGTGGTTACCTATTGTTGCAGCATCACAATCAGTAAAGGGGAATGAAGAAGAAAGAGAATTTCTCTTAAATTGGATTGATGTAGTAGATTACGAATAAAATAAATATTTTTACTAAGACAGTTGTATAGCTTTTGTACAGCTGTCTTTTTTAAGTTTAAAATAAAATTTAATACTAAATTAAATTTAAGGGAAAAGGTTGTTTTTTTATTATTTTTTTAGAAGTGGCATAAATACTGGTGTTGCCAGTGTTTACTGGTGGTTGTGGCATATTTTTAAATTTGCTTGTTACGAGTTATTGCGAGTTGTTGCGAGTTACTAATATACACACAATATACACACAATACACACATATATAAGTTACACACGGTTCGTGTGTACTATAAATGGGATATTGTGTGTATATATATTGTTTTGTTTTTTAATATAGAGGTGGTATTGTGTTGACTGCTTCCAACAGAGCTTTAGGCTCTAGTTGGGTGTAAATGTCACCGGATACATCACCTATATTATGACCTAGTATTTTTTTACTTACTATATCTTGTACTTTGGCTTCGACCAATAAAGATTTACACGTAACTCTTGTATCGTGGGGAGTGTGTCCCGGCAGTTTATTTTTAAACTCTTTATTGTAATTTCGATAGTCTATATTGATGAGTAAATCTCCGTCAGTGTGTTCATAATATTCCTTAAAAAAAGGAAGAACACAATCGGCTATAGGTACTGTTCTTATACCTGACCTAGTTTTACTTTTTCGCACATAAAAACATTGCTGAGATAGGTCAACATCTGCCTTATGAAGTTCTAATAGCTCATTGGCACGCACGCCAGTATAAATGAACATAAGTTCCAATTTATATTTATATTTATCTTTCCATAACTGTTTAACAGTTTCTGTAGAGATTCTTTTGTGATTTTCGGTGTCCTTGCTGACATAATTTTTAATATCTAGCATCTCGGCATAATTTTTATCTACTATGTCGTTTTGTATTGCCCAATTAAATACAAAGGTCATTACAATCTTTATATTGTTAATAGAAGATGCCGAAGCCTTAGGGAGGGTGTTCAAAACATCTTCTAGGTCTTTCAATCTTAAACTTTCCATTGTGCGTTGGTACAATGGTTCACACTTCTTGTATGCGGCAGTGTAGGACCCGTACCTAGAAGAACCTTTTTCAAGTGGGTATTTATCTAGGTAGTATTCCCACGCCTGTTCGAAAGTGACCTTCTCATAGTCGATAGGTCTTTGTTTTTCGTTAAATTTGGCTAGGAATTGGATAGCTTCACGCTTTGTTTTAAAATATCCTAGCCATTCATATTTCTGTTTAAAAGTTCCGTCGTCGGCGACCTTATAGCTACGAGTTATTCGCACGCCGAAGGGTCTACGCCTTCCCTTACCGAGATTGACAACGGAACCATATCCATTGGGGTTTCTCATATACGTATTCCTTTCTATTGCACAACCTGGCAGGGAAGTGAAAAAGGAAAATATATATTGTATGTTTTATTATTTAATTATTTACTGAGGTTAGCCACAGCATAGTCAGCTTCTTCCGGTGTGAACTGGTCAAACTGGGAAGTAAGTTGGTCACGGATTGCAGCAGGTGACATAGCAGCATTTTCTTGATACCTTTCGGCTGTTTTTAAGGCATTCTCTTTCCAGTCGGCTTTGACATTGTCTACTGCGTATTGTGCTGCCTCTGGTGTGAATTGGTCATACTGAGATGTAAGCTGGTCGTAAAGAGCAGCTTTTGACATACTCATATTATCGCTGTATCTCTGAGCTGAGATAAGGGCTGACTTATATTCCTTAGGAACATTGTCAGCAGTAGTAGTTTCTGTTGCTTCGGTAGTTTCGACAGCACTAGAAGTTACTTCGGTTGCTTGTTGAGTGTTAGAAGTGCTTTTGTTGTCAAGACGCATACAGAAAGCCATAAATGCAACGACTAATACTACAGCAATAATCATTAATGGCAAACACCCTTTGTTTGTGTTACTTTTTTCTTCGTTCATAAGAAATCCTCCTTTTTGATTTTGTTGAAAAATGTCGATAAATTGTGTGGGAAAATTTATAAACATATTTTTGACAAAATCTTACAATAATGTTATAATATTTATGGAGGATTTAGCCCCTTATAATCTTCTGTGAGGCATTAGGTATTGGTACTATCTAATGCCTTTTTTATGTAATCGCTGAATTGAAGATATACCTGTCTTTCAAGAGGATGTTTATTGAACATTCCTCTTTTTTCAACCTCTATCAATCTTTTATAGCGAAGTTGTGCTGATTTGCTTGTCACATTGCACAGCCTGACTATATCCTCACTTGAACATATATTTAAACTGTGCAAGACTGTAGCAGGCATAAGCACATCACGAGCGAATACATTAGCTTGCATTTCCTGTACATCTAGTCCCAACAGGTCTTGTTCATAATTCCTGTGGTGAGTTCGCCCCGAACTTAAATGTCCTAGCAAACAATGTCCTAATTCGTGAGCTAGGGTGAACCTAATTCTACGGAGGGGCTTCTTATCATTATAGAAAATAAAAATTTTATCTTCTTTAATAAAACTGAAACCATCTTCATCTTCTGATGTCGATTTAGGCTTATAGCCGGAGCTATAAGGAATAACATAAATGTTATTCAAGTTTGCTATAGTAGACAAATTCACAGGTAGGGAAGTTATGTTACATTTGATAAGGACTTCCCAAGCCTTATCTCTAGCCTCTTTATAGTGGGCGTAGTTATTATTGTGATACATCTTACCACTCCTTTCTCATTAATTATAAGAAAGAAATGGTAATGTATCATTAGTGAGTTACTTCCATAATTGGAAGTATATGTAAACTACAAGTCTTCCGGAGGTTTGTAGTTCGATACAAGTTCATTAAGTTTATTATCATCAACCTCAATTTCAATGTGGCTATTACCTCTAGCAGCAGCACTAATAATGTGACTAGGGCTGTTAGCCCTATCAAGTTCGGCATCAACAATATAATTAACTATATCTTTGCTGATTTTATCTAACTTCCTATATTTCTTAATAAATTCAAACTCTACTATAGTCAATTCTTCTTTTGTTTTCTGTTCAGTATTAACTACATCTTGAAATAAAAAATTTGGTGTAGTATGTAAAATATCAAATATTTTGTATAAAATTTCTGTTTTAGGGAAACTTGCTCCAGCTTCATAATTTCCTATAGCTGATGTAGATACCCCCAATCTTTTTGCAAATTCTTCTTTTGACATATCTATTTTTAAGCGTGCTTCTTTCAATCTGTCTTTAAAAGCCATTTTCTCACCTCCTACGATTATTATAGTAAAAAAATCTTGAAAAGTCAAGAAAAATAATTCAAGAAACTAGAAAAAAAGTCTTGACAAAACAAGAAACTAGAAATATAATGTAAATGTAATCAAGAAACTTGAAAGAGGTGAGAGAATGATGACAAAATTTACAATTATAAATAATGTTAAAAATATTGTTAGGGAAAGCCATTTAAAAAATTATGCCATTGCTGAAAAATGTGGCTATTCACCCAAAAAATTTAGCGACTTGTTGTGTGGCAGAAAAAGAATAACAGAAACTGATATTATGAAGTTATGCAAAGGCTTAAACATTAGCCCGAATGATTTATTTGGTTATAAAGAAACAGCATAATTGTAAACATTTTGTAAATTATGATTTGTTGGAAATTATATACATTCAGTATTGCAAAAACAAGCTGAAAGCCAGTGTTTAAGCCTAAGAGAAATTTAATAATAAACATTTAAGAAATTAAAAATTTCTTAAAATTAGGATAAGTCTTGAAAGTGGCTTATTGACTGGTTTTCAAAAGATTTTTAAATTTGCTTGTTGCGAGTTGTTGCGAGTTATGACGAGTTAGTAATATACACGCAATACACAAAAAATACTGATAGTTTTTTGTGCTATTAGTATGAATGTGATATAGTGTAAAACAACAATAGGAAGTGATGATAATGGAATTAAACAATGATGAATTGCTTTGTGTTGCTAGGCATTTGGTGGCACAGCAAAGGCAGACAGTGTTTAAAAGAACGGCAAGCATTACAGAGGCTTGCGAAAAATGCCCTATAAATAGTAAATGTTATAAGGACGGCGACAGTAGATTATGGGGTAAAATATATAAAAAAATATGTAAAGAAACAGGTTTAAAAGGGTTCTGCTATGATTAACGAACTTAACCGTAGTTAAAAGTTAAAAAGGAGTGAGATAATGGCTATTGGGGAAAAAATTAAAATGTTAAGGCTGAACAGGGGCTACACCCAAATAGAATTGGGGAAGTTAGCACACTGTTCCGGTGCTATGATAGCACAGATAGAAAGAGGAACTAAGGCTGTTACAGTAGGGTTAGGCAAGGAGATTGCCGACGCCTTAAATGTAGCTTTAGAAGAATTGTATAAATAAAAAACCACCTGGCAGGGAGGTAAAATGTATGGAAAAACAGTTAGAACAGGTTAGCCTTAAAGAGGCTGCGAACTACTTAGGTGTAAGTGAATACCACCTAAGACAAGCATTAAAGTTGGGAAAATACCCTTTCGGGGTGTGTATTGAAGGAGAAAAAAGGAGTGAATTTAAAATATACAAAAAGAGATTAATAGCCTATGGCGAGGCTATGGATATAAGAGGAAAGGCTGTATGATAAGTAGTGTATGTGACATTTGTAGTTGTTGTACAAGATACAGAAACAGCAACTGCAAAGGGTTATTAGACTGGCACAAGTTTGATTGCAAGAAAGGATTTAGGAGGTGTACGAATGGCAAAAATGAAAAGGGCAGAAAAGCTACAAATTATAGAAAATCTAACTAAGGGTGGATTATCCACATACGAAATAGCCGTAAGGTTAGGGTTAAGTAAATGCTGGATAAGGCATTACAAAGATGTGTTAAGAAAGGCAGGCAGATTGCCACCTCTTGTAGATAATGGTGAAAGGGCAAGGCTACAGAAAGAAAGATTGGCGAACAAAACCATAATAAATGGTATTTGTCTATTGTACATAGACCAGATGTTAAATGGTGCCGGTGATATAAAATCGGCTGAATATGTAGCTAGGAATTGTGATTTTACAACAGGAGAAATTGAAAATGTAATAAAGAAATGTAAGAAAAATGGTGAGTATGACAAGGTCCTTGCTGAAATAAAGAAATACAGAAAGCGAGAGGTTGCAATATGAAAACAAAGGTTGCCATTGTGGCGTTAGGTATAGCTACAGTAGTTCCCTGGACTGTAGGCGAAAAGGCTATATTTTTAGTAGTTATCGCTGTTGCGTATGTGATTGCTGAGGGGTTAATAAGACTTTGGGCAATAAGGCGTGATGCAAAATTGGCAAGAGAATACAAGATAGAAATTGAGGAACAGATGAAAATAAAAGATAACCAAAAAAAGGTTATTGAAACAGCAAATAAAATCCACGATATGCTAATCAACGAATAAAAAAGCTCCTCTGAAAAGAGGAGCAAAAAATAATATCTAAGAAAGGTATACCAATGAAAATTAGTAACAAATATATTATAGCATAAATTGAAAGAATGTCAAGGAGGAAATTAAAAATGAATAAAGTAGTACTTATAGGCAGGTTAGGGAATGAGCCTGATGTGAAATTGACAGCAGGGAATGAGCCAATAACAGTTTGTAGATTCCCGATAGCTGTAGACAGACCATATTCAGCTAAAAGGACGGAAAGCGACACTACAGTAGATTTTATTAATTGTGTATGCTTTGGCAAACGTGGAGAAAGCATAGGTCAATATTTCCATAAAGGAAATAGGATTGCTATTACCGGTAGACTACAGGTTAGCTTCTGGCAGGATAAGAATGGGCAAAAAAGAAGTTCTACAGATGTTATTGTTGAAGACTTCGAATTCTGCGAAAACAAGGGTAGTAGTAATGCAGAAACTACTAAGAAAACTACTAAGAAAACTACCAACAACAACAGGAATAATGCTCCTGATTTTTACCCGATTGATGATGATAATGACGATATTTTGCCATTTTGATAAGGTGAGGTGATTTATATGACAGGGTGGTTAAAGCTCCACAGGGAGCTAATAGACAAGCCTATATGGCTGAACAGTACTTTAGAACAAAGGACTATTCTAATTACACTTTTGTGTATGGCGAATTTTTCGCCAAAAAAATGGGAATACAATGGGGAAGTATTTGACTTGCAAGCAGGACAATTTATTACTTCACTTCCTTCACTCGTTAGCAAATGTAACTCAAAAGAGATAACAACACAGAAAGTTAGAACAGCTTTGAAAAGATTTGAAAAGTTAGGTTTTCTAACAGACAAAACAACAAACAAAAATAGGCTTATAACTATAGTAAATTGGCACGATTACCAAGAAACAGAAGAAGAAAATAACAGCCAAGATAACAGGCAGATAACAGGCAACCAACAGGCAGATAACAGGCAGATAACAGCTAGAGAAGAAAGAGAAGAAAGTAATAATGTAAAGACTGTTAAGAATATACAGTCTGTCAGTCAGTCTAATATATATAATAATACACCTACCCCTCCGACACTAACTTTAATTGACAAGACAGACAGACAAGACAGTATAGACTTTATAGATTTTGAAAACAAGGTGAAAAAGAATGTTGGCTATGATGTTGAGGGTTATGACAGTGACGATAAGGCTGTAATTGACAATCTAATAGCCTTAATGATTGACCTGTTGGCGACGAACGATACACTTGTTGCCATAGGGAATAGGCGTTATCCGAAGCAGTATATATACAGCAGGTTATTAACACTAGACGATAGTGGCATAAGGTTTTTAATACATAAACAAAGGGCTATCAGTATTGAGACAGATGTTAAAAACCCTGTTAGATATATGCAAGGAATAATATTCAATACGGCGTTAAATTTCGAAACCGAAAAGCAGAAGAATTTTAACGACAGCTATTACAAGAGAAAGGAGTATCTGTGCTGATGATAAGTTTAAGGGGGCTTGCTGATTACGAGCCGGAAAAATTGTTGTACATAGAGAGATTTAAGAGAAACACACTAGCCCCAGAGCATCTGTTTATGACGGTTCAGGATTATATATGTGAAAAGATGCCTAAACAAGGTGATGAACTACGAGCTGATGAACTATTTATTGCCGTGAAATGCTGTTTTGGTTTCGACCTTGTAAATACTATAACAGATATAGCAAAGACAAAGGCTGTTGATGCAAACTGGGCTGATGAAGTCACAAAGGAATTGGAAAATGAAATAGATATTGCTGAAATAGAAAGCAAGATTAATAATGTGCTAGACAAACACAGGTATTATATAGCCGGTGAATACGTGGATAACGATTTGAGGGGGTAAGTATATATGAGTAAAGATACAGGTTTGCTCCGTTTATGTGCCGGTGAGAAAACCATATTTGAAATTGATGAAAGTACATTAAAGGATAAATATTGTAAGCTACCTTTTGGATATTTGGACAATGTAGATGTGGTCATCGAAATTGGGGTTGAGAGTGAGAGTGAAAAGCAATCTTTAAAGAAATAGAAAGTTGGGAGGAATGAAAATATGTGGTATATAGGCGAAGGTGTGATGTATGTAGACGAAAATGGAAATTCGTGTGAGCTAAAATATGGCGATAAAGTAAAAATAACACCTTGCGAAGAAAACGATACAGAGTATAACCGTTTTAAATATGAATTAGAAAATCTTAGAACTGGAAAAATTGTACATATATTGGAAAGTATAGAAAATATGTTGGACGAGTATACGACAGATGAGTACAGTGTAAATGAAACGGATATACCCGAAAAACCTTTTAAATTTGACGAAGGGACATTTATGTGCCCGAATTGTGGTTATATTGTCTGCGATGACGACACTAGGTGTGATAATTGTATGCAAGTTTTGGACTGGGAGGAATGAAGCACTGGTTAGTAGGGATAGTACGTTGCAAAAAAAGATTAATGAGCGATTAAAAGCTGCTATGGCTGAAGTAGTTGAGTAGTTATGAAAGCAAAGGGCGATATGAATAGAAAAGAAACAAAAAATTGCTTATTAAACGGGTATACCGTTGCGACTAAGAATGTAGCAAGTGAATACGCTGGAAATGGGGTATCAATACTATGTAACAATTATGACTATGAAAGGCGTAGAGCTAAAAAGGAATTAGGTTTGTTTTTTAATGGTTTGGAAAAAAGCTAGGAAAGGAGAAAAGGGAAATGGAACAGTGTTATGAATGCCCGGCTTGTGTAGATTGTGATGCGTTTGACTTGTTCGACTGGGTGGAATTAGAAGATTGCAAAAAAGGCAAACTTAAATATATTGCTAGACATTATGGAATAGAAAGCCAAAGTTTAGTACTGATAGAGAAATTATCAGAATTGACCAAGGCTATTACGAAGTATAACAGGGTGAAGCAAGGAAAATCGTTATCTGTGAAAATTGATGAAGCAACTGCCAGAGATAATATCGTAGAAGAAATGGCAGATGTGCTGATAATGATAAAACAGGTTCAAATGTTGCTAGGAATATTGGATATAGAAATTGAAATGGCAAGGAATAAGAAAATAGCAAGAACTATGGAATTAATAGGAGGACAAGAAAATGGACAAAGATGTTAGGGAATTTATAGGATTGATAGATTGCGAAGAACTTGTGAATTTTGCCGGCATTGCAGAATTAAAAACAGACAATGGAATACAGATAAGAAGTCTTGTATCAACTAATGCCGGTTCTTTGTACACGATAAGTGGCTATGTGGCTTTATGGACAAACATAATGTGTGAATTATGCAAGGAAAAAGTGCTAGACATTGAAAATGTAAAAGCGATTAATGATACAACAATAGAAATTATAAAAACTACATTAAATAATGATATGAATAGCGAGCAGGTGAGAGATTTAGTGTATGATTCAATATATGGAATGATGTCAAAAAATGATTAAGGTATGGACTATACATAACAAGGAAAATAAGCCCTATTGGATTGCTATGAAATTACAGGACGGTAGATATATTCTTCCGGCTTTTAGGGGGTTATGGTTAGATACCCTTGAAAGAATGAAAGCTGATAAATTTATTACTGAACTGCAATATACCGAAGCAAGGAAACAAAGCATTGTGGAAATTGAAAAAGCTGACAAGGAATTAAAACAAGAGTCTGAAATTATAGACGGTATTGTAGGGAAAATTTTAAAAGATTGTATACTAAGTAAAGAGGTGCAGGTATGAAAATTGATTGTAACATTACTGATAATTTTTTTAGGGAATTGGACAGAATGTGTGAAAGCTGTGCAAGGTGTGACCAATGTGAACTTAAAGAACTTAAGGGAAAATACCAAACATTAGAATGTAGCACACTTGCTGTGGAACATTGGGAAGAAGTCATAAATGTTGTACAGAAATGGAGTGACGAACATCAGCCGGAAACAAGGTTAGAACATTTTAAAAAAATGTTTCCAAAGGCTGAGATGTCAAGTAGTGAACGACCTAAGGCTTGTGTTAAACATCTGAACGGGGAATTTGAGTGCAAAATAAGCAAAGTAAGTTGTACATTTTGTTGGAATGAACCATACAATGGAGAATTTTAGGAGGAAAAAGTAATGAACGAGGCTATAGAAGAATTTAAGAACAGGTTACAGGTAGGTAACAGGGTTAAGATAACAAAGTCGATAATATCTGACGATAGAAAGAAAACGAAAAAAGTAACTGTCGGCAGAGTGGTGCATAAAAGTAGATATGTTTTCGTTGTGGAGTTAGGGACTGGAGCTAAGACAACATACAGATATAGTGAATACCAGAATATAGAAATATTAGGTAGGTGATTATATGAAAATTGAAATAGAATTTTCTGCTCCGGTGTATTGCGAAGGCTGTAGATTTTATCATCGCTACAGAAATTTTGGTAAGAATGTATTTGCTTGTTCACTTTACGAGAGAATGGTTGGTGATTCTGAATACAATACAGAGGATAACAGAAAGCTCGCTGATGAGTGTATAACCGAACCGGAATTGCTACTGCTGGAGAAGATGATAGGGTATGTACCGAACAAGAAGAAGATATTTAACTGCTTAAAAAATGAAATACTTTCGACAAAGTGGGATATGAAGTACAGACACTTGTATGAGCAGGACCTTGTAAGAATAAAGGAACAAGACAGAAGTAAGGAATTGCCAGATGTTATCACATATTATGTGACAGAAAAAGGTTTTAAAATTATGGAAAGGATATTAAAAATCAGAATAAAAAATGGATGCTGAAAATTACTTGAAACAGGAAAGGCTGTTGTGCATAAAGGTACAACAGCTACGACAAGAATATGAACAACTACAGAAAGAGGAACAAGGGGGAGAGATAGGAGAGAAGACAAAAGAAAGGCTTACAAAACAGGTACAAGAATATATAGTGTTGCAAGACGAGATTATTAGCAATATTCACAAGTTATGTAATCCTTTGCACATAGAGATATTACACCGAAAATATATATACTTTAAAAGTTTAAAGAATATATCTGAGGAACTAGGCTATGAATATGGGTATATAAGACAACAACACAGAAAAAGTTTAGAAGCACTTGATAAAATACTAACACAAAACAACAACGAAAGTTGATATAATAATAAAGAACTCCTTTCTTATATGTTTTGTGTTCGATAGATTGCAGGCGAGGCGTTAAAAAGCACCTTTGGGAACAAGGGTGCTTTTATAATGCAAAAGCAAAAAAACGAACACAATATAACAATAGGGTGTGTTAGAATAACGGTGATGTTTCAAGCAGGGCTGAAAAATCCTCTTGTATTAAAAATGCTCTCTAATCCCCTTATCAATTAAAGATAAGGGGATTTTTGCAAGAACGAACACAATACAACAAAATGAAATGGTATAATGATAATGTTCTTTCATTACAGCACCTCCGTAAGAGGGAATAGATTTATTGAGTTATCATATAATATCCTTTAGAAGCACTTTTGATTACAGGCAAAGGTGCTTTTTTATTAAAAAAACGAACACAATATAACATTTTAAAGTGGTATAATTTTTATTGGAAATCTACAATTAGATTTTTCTCCTATAATTTATAGTATAGTTTTAACACGAAAATACATCAGTTTAACAGCTGATGTGTTTTCTGTATTGAGTGAAAAATGAAAGTAAATTTTGTAATAAGAGGAGAACCAAGGGGAAAGGAACGCCCAAGGTTTTATAATAAAAGGGCGTATACGCCACAAAAAACAAAAGAATATGAGAATAAAGTAAAAACAGGATATATTCTACAATGCCCTAAGGGATATTTTGGGACTTGCCCTATAAAGGCGAAGATGACAGCCTTTTATCCAATTCCTGAAAGTTGGAGCAAGAGCAAGAAAGCGAGGGCAATACAAGGGGAGGTAGTCCCTACTGTAAAGCCGGATTGTGACAACGTGATAAAAGCTATATTAGATAGCTTGAATGGGGTAGCATATAAAGACGATAACCAAGTTATCGAAATAAATTTTATAAAAAAATATAGTTTGAAAAAAGATGCTAGGATAGAAGTAGAATTATGTGATTAGCAGAGGTGAGGAAGTGAGAGCGAAAGAGTATTTAAGTTGCTATGAGATAATAACTGAAATGCTTGAAAAAGAACAAGACAGTAAAAAAATAGCAACACTACTGAAAAAGCAAAGTGATATAAAAAATGCTATATATGCTCTTAGTCCTTACATAAACAGGGTACTATACAGGAGATTTATAAAAGGCGAAAGTCTAAAGGTTGTATCACGGGAAATTAAAAGGTCCTATGATTATACAAGACACCTGTGTGGGAAAGGGTTAAACCAGATTGAAGAAAACAATTTAAGGCTGAAAATGGTGTCGAAAGAAAATTTTCTAGGTGATATTTAGATGCTAAAGTTCGAAAATGGCTGTTTTCGAAAAGTTAATTGATAGTGATGAAAGGGAAAAAATATGCTGATTATTTTATATATGTTTGAAATTCTTAAGGATATTAGTGCCATAATCTTTCTTTGGTTTGTTATTGTATCTGTTATAAGTTTAAGTGCTAAAGGATATAAGGCTATTGACAGGTGTGAAAAGGCTGCTAAAAAAATTGAAAAAAGTTTTGAAGAAGCCGAAATAAAAGAATATTAAAAGTTACAGGCAAGTTAGCAAATGCAGTAAAATAGTATATAAGGCAAGTTTAAGGCTGTTGGCTGTTGCTGTTTGGCAAGTTAAATATAAGGAGATAGGATATGGAATTAAAAGATACCGTAGATATGATGTTAAGTGAAGATTATAAGGAAAGATTTAAGGCAGAATATTATCAGCTTGTGAACAGGCGTAAAGGGCTTATGACAATGTTGGAAAAGTGGGAGAATGGGACTTTAGACTTTAAGCCGGTTTGTATAAAGGATATTTACAAGGCACAGCTTGATGCAATGGAGAGTTACATTGCTATGCTTGAAATAAGAGCTTATTTCGAAAAAATAGACTTGTCAGAGGGTGAAAACAAAGAAGTGTTCTATAACAAAGAACTTCTAAAGTGTTTAGACAATGCGATGACAAAAATTATGGGAGAGATTGTATCATATGTAAAGGAACAGAATAGATAGGGATGATTAGAAATGGGATTTTGTGAAATTTTAACATTAATTTTTGTGATTTTTAAAATATTTGGGATTATTAATTGGAGTTGGTGGATAGTGTTTTCACCGGTGATATTGCTTGTAGGTTCAAGATTATTGACGTTAGCAATATTGGAAATTAAAAGTTTTTTCCTATGATAGGGGGTGGTTCCGTTGGAATAGTATAGCAGCATCAAATTTATTATTTCACAAGCAACAATTTGAGAAATGTTTTATAGGGAATTAGGGTGATGCCTGAGGGCTAAGCCTAGTGGGGGAGGTTGCGACCCAACCACTTTAAATAATTGAAAATAGGCGTAAAAATATATAAAAAATAAATAGTTCATCTTTAGTCAGCAAGGAATGGTTTTAAACCATTCCTTTTTTTATTGCCTAGAACACAAAAGAACACAAAAGAACACAAAAAAGCACATTTTGGGTGACGAAAAAAAACTAAGATAAAAGTATCTGTTAGAAATAGGAGGTAAAGAAAATGGCAGAAAAAAGAAACACGTTAGAAACATTATTAAGATTAAAGACTTTAAAGGAAAAGCGAGAAACAGGTACTTTCGACTTTAAAACTGAAACCGGTGACATTATTTCGGTGAACAAGTTAAGCGACAGAAAAGTATTAGACATCTGCAACAACGTTGATGCTGATGCACCGATTATTGAACTTTACGACGAGTTAATTTATGAAGCAATGCCGGAATTAAGAACGAAGGAAGCATTAGAAGCATTTGAGTGTGAAGCTAATCCACAGGCTATTGTCGGTAAAGTGTTTAACGTTGGTGACCGTGTGGAAATTGGCAAACTTATAAAGGAAAGTTTAGACACTGTAACGGTTGAACAGGTAAAAAACTGATAACCCAAGATGCCGAATTAACGTTGGTTGCATTTTGGGCTTTGAGGGGATATGACATCGACAAGATTTTAAATGCTACAGAGTTAGAAAAGGTTTTTTATTACGCCACTATGGAGGCTGAAATGGAGAGGCAGAACAAACTGGCAGAGATAAATCCTTTACTAGGAATGATGTGAGAAGGGAGGGAAAAGAATGGAAATTGAAATCAGGAGCAACGATGAGGCTGTTGTAAGTGGGTATGTAAATGCTGTGGAGAGAAATTCAAAACCCTTATCCCTAATGGGAAAGAGATTCGTTGAAAAGGTACATAGTGGAGCTTTTAGGGAGGCAATAGCAGAGGCGAAAGCTGAGAATAGAAGCATACCAATGCTGATTGACCACGACCACAGCAGAAAGGTTGCTGACACGGGTAATGGCTTAGAGTTACGAGAGGACAATATCGGATTGTACGCAAAGGCTACAATAACCGACCCGAAAACAATAACTGACCTTGCCGAGAAGGGGGCTAAGGGTTGGAGCTTTGGCTTTAACAAGATAAAGGACAGTTTTAGTGGCGAGGGCGTAGAAGAAAGAACCCTTGAAAAAATTGCCTTAACAGAAGTTAGTTTGCTTATAGACAAGCGACCGGCATATATAGCGACAAGTGTTGAAGTTCGAGGAGAAGAAAAAGTGGAAAATGAGTACCGAGATGTTGAAGAAAGTATCGAAGTGCGAGATTTAAGGGCGAAGCCTGACATTGACTACAACATTGAATTAATGAAGAAGCAAGTTCGATTATTAAAGGAGATGTAAAAAATGAATTTTAAAAAGCTAAAAGAATTAAGAGAGAAAAAAGAGCAGAAAGTTAAAGAAGCTGAAAAGTGCCTTGAAAAGGCTACGAACGAAACAAGAGCTTTAACCGAAGAAGAAAACAAAGAGTACGAAGCACTTATAGAAGAAGTAAGAGCTTTAAGTGACACAATTTCCAAGCTTGAAGAAGCCTATGACAACGAAATCAACAAAGGTTCCAACAAAAAAAATAAAGAAGATAAAGACGAAAAGTTCGAAGAAGAAAAGAGAGCTTTTTTATCCTACGTAAAGGGTCAGAAGACAGCAGAAGAAATGAGAAGTGACGAGAATTGGACTGTTGGCGATAATGGTGCAGTAATTCCAACCAGTATTGCAAACAAGATTCTTGAAGAAGTTAAGGACAGATGTAACATCTGGAATTATTCTTCTAAGTTCAATGTTGGTGGCACTCTTACATTCCCACAGTACGATGAAAGTACACAGAGAATAACAATGGCTTATGCTGATGAATTTGGTACGCTTACTGCTACAAGCGGCAAGTTTAAGAGTGTAAGTATGACTGGTTTTCTTGCCTCAGCACTTACAAAGATTAGTAGAAGCTTAATGAATAATAGCCAGTTCGATTTGTTCTCTTATGTTGTAAGTAAAATGGCTGAGGCTATTGCTGATTGGCTTGAAAAGGAATTATTAAAGGGTACAGATGCCAAGATTGAAGGCTTATCTAAGGCAGAAGTTGTGGCAACAACATTGACATCTGACAGCCTTATTGACTTACAGGACAGCATTAAGAGTATCTATCAGCATAACGCAAAGTGGATAATGAACAGCAAGACAAAGAATGCTATTCGTAAGATGAAGGACGGACAGGATAATTACCTCCTTGTAACAGATTATGTGGGTGGTGTAGCAAGTGGTTATACCCTCTTAGGCAAGCCTGTTGAACTTTCAGACCAGATGGCTGACGGTGACATCTTCTATGGTGACTTTAGTGGCTTATACGTGAAGATTGCTGAAACCCCTAGCGTGCAGGTACTTAACGAAAAATTTGCCGAAGAACACGCAGTAGGCTTAGTTGCGTGGTTAGAAATCGACGCCAAGTTAATTGAACCGGAAAAGGTTAAGAGATTAACAGCTACAGGTTTAGAAACAGCTGCAAGCAAGAAAACTACAAAGGCTAATGCCTAAAGTAGGTGAGGAAAATGTCAATATATGACGAAATTCCAGAGGAAAGCATATACAGCGATAATATGCCAACGGTAATAAGTGAGCATATTCGTGATGACGAATTAACAGAGGACGAAATAAAAAGATACTGGAAACGAGCTGTAAAGTACATAGAGGGCTACACAGGACTGGAAAGGGAGCGACTGGAGAAGCTCCCTGATATGGTTCAGGCGTTGCTTGCTATTGTGGCAGATATGCACGACAATAGACAGCTAAGTGTGGACAAGAGTTATATCAATCAGCTTGTAGCCAGTGTGCTGGATATGTACAGAGAGAACTTAGTGTAAAGGTGGGGTCATTATGATGTTAGAAATCCACCGAGGAATATATGAAGCCATAGGGAGGAAAGATATTCCTCTTATGGCTAGTGATTTAACGGAACCGAAAAACAGACCAGGAATAAAAATATACATTAAGCCTACAGCCAACAGAATGAATAGTAATGTAAGGATAACAGACTACGACATAATGGTTATCTACTATACAAGTAATATTTACAAGCATTATTTAGAAGTCTACGAAATGGAAGAAAACTTCGAAGAAATGCTGTTAGGAAGTGTAGAACTGGAAAACGGTATCTTCATAGAATTTGATGAATTGGAGTTTAAGGACGAAGGAGATGCTTTAATTGTGTATCTACATACAAGCATAGACACAATGATAGATACAGAAGAAGACGACGAAGTCCTTGAAGAAATGAATTTGGTTATAGGTGTTTAAAAAAGAGGTGGAAAAATTGATTACATACGGTAAAAAGCCGAAGCCTGTAAGAAAAGGTGAAAGAGGCACATACATTGAGCCTGTTAAGAATGAGGACAAGGGTGTAAAAACAACAAAAGCTACAAGAACAACAAAGAAGAAGGTGGTAGATAATGAGTGAAAGACCAAGTATTAGCATTGTCTTCCGACAGGTGGCAAGTACTTTGATTGAAAGAAGTGGCGAAAGCCCTGTTGTACTTCTTATTGAGAAATATAGCAAAAACAGTAACGACAAGTATTTTTGTGCTGCGACAAGTATTGATGATGTAGACAAGGGCGAGTTTATGAGTTACGCAAGTAACACAGGTGGCGAAAAGGCATACAGGGCTGTACAGTATTGCTTCGGCAGTGGTCCGGCACAGGTTTATATAAGCAATTACAGTTGGAAAGAAACAAAGGAAATGTTGTTAGCAAGAAATGAAACCAACTGCATTGTAACTGTAATTGACGAGGGAGCAGACACAGTAAATGACATTGCTACAAGCATTATATCTACGAACAAGGCAAAGGGTTACGGTATCACAGGTGTATTCCAGAATATGAGTTTAGGCTTGCACGATACACACTTAATCTGCCTTGCTACAGATACGTATGCGAAGTATTACGGTAGTGTGGCAAGTGGTGAATTGTCTACATATGAGGTACAGGGCTTATATGCCGGCATTATTGCAAGCTGTGGCGTAAACAGAAGCATCACAAACTATACATTACCTTTGGTTGAGAAGGTAACAAACGACGGTGACGCTGAAAATTATGACAAGCTCACATCAAATGGTTTTGTTTATGCTGAAATGCAGAGTGGTAAGCCTAGAATTGTAGCAGGCGTGAACACAGCAGAAGTAGGCAACGATGTAACAGAAGATATGCAACATATAGAGTTCATACAGATTATGGATATGAATGCCAAAGATTTAAGAGATACGTTCACAGAGTATTATCGTGGAGCATACAAGAACAATTACGACAGACAGCTTGTTCTTATTGCTGCAATTAACGGCTATTTTGAAAGTCTTGCAGACGATGAGATATTAGACCCAAAATATGACAACATCTGTGAAATCGACGTAGATGCACAGAGAAAGGCGTGGATTGAAAAGGGTAAAACAGAAGCCGAGGATTGGGATGATTCAAAAGTAAAAATGATGAGCTTAGGGAGAAAAGTATTCTTGAAAGCAAGCATTAAGCCTTGTCAGAGTATGGAAGAACTTTCAATGGTGATTACATTAGAAGGATAAGAGGTGAGGAAGAATGAGTTTATCACAGATTGCGTTAGTTGGTACAGGTGGTAAGGTATTCTTAGACGGAAATCTTATTGCGTACATAAAGAGCATTAACATTAAGGTGACAGGCGACTTTGAAGATATTGAAAGTTGTGGCAGTTTCGAAACTGATTATGCTTACACAGGTTGTAAGTGTGAGGGAACAATGGAAGTTACAAGGGTAAAT
>ERZ772885.1089-NODE-1089-length-17863-cov-3.429414_pt1 | contig 17863 bp, 30 predicted proteins | sample MGYA00580580_ERZ772885 | MGnify/ENA primary metagenome ERZ772885 (study PRJEB29015, sample SAMEA2737673) | human gut metagenome | biome: human gut; feature: human-associated habitat; material: faeces | place: China | collected 2012 ...
TACCACTGTCACGATGTTTTGGCAATTTTGTGTTCAGTTTCTAGGGTACATTATATATCTTGATTGGTATATTAGGCGCTATGCTGAAATGAAATTAAATGTTGAAGTTGGAAAACTTGATAGTGAAAGTATTGAAGCTATTCTTGGTACAAAAAATCTTGCAGAAGTTTTTGATTTAACAGGCTGTGGTAAATCTAAGTGTATTTATTTTATATCTCTTTCAGATCCCTCTAAACCTCTTAGAACTGTTACACAAAACAGTGTATATACATATCTATCTCAACAACGTTATAGTATTGTTGATAAAGATAATGGAGATATAGATGGCTCAACTAGTACGGCTGTTTATGCTAATGGTTTGTATCCGTACTTTACTGTAGATTTTAAAGAATATTTTAAACATACAATGCAATCTGATATTGCTTCTGAAAATTGTTCTTATAAAAAATATCAGGCTGTTATAAAGAATTTGCCTACTTATCAGCTTTCTATACCTCTTGAAAATATAGATGCAGAAAAGTTTGAAGTTATATCCGTTCTTAATTCTATCCTTACTTGTGAAACTTTATTCCCTACGGAAAGCGGTCAATCTGTTTTTAATGGTAGCTTTAAATCAGCTTATAGTGTTGATAGAGGTCCTAATGGTGTTAACTTTAATAATATTGATTATATTAATGTTGATAAATGGGACACTGATGATACTGGTTATCTTGATTATTTTTCAAAATCTGATTGTTATTCTGTTTATACTGCTCAATTTAGTTTTGATAGTTATCCGAAATATGTTCCGCTTAAAGACGGCAAGGGCAATGATATTGATATGATTAAAACAAATCCGTTTGATTTTTCAAAAAGTCCTGTTGCTCCTGGTACTTATCAATCAGTAAATAAAGACGGTACTTTATCAGAAGAACGCACACTTGAAGAACAGAAGAAGCATGATAAAGATAATACTTTTTCTAAAAATTTTGCTAGTGTTGATTATACTGATTTTTCATCTATTTTTTCAACCTCTAGCTCATATTTTGAGTTTTTAACTGCTTCAATCCGTATTCTTCCTGATTGGTTTATTGCTACTTTTACAGCATGGTTTGTTACATTTCTCACACTTGCACTTATTAAGTATGTCATTCAATAAGGGGGTATATTATGCGTGTAGTTGCTATTCTTGTATCTGCTATATTGTTTTATCTTATCCCTGACGCTGTTCTTGAAACGATTTTTTCAACTGGCTTCACTGCCTGCCGTAACATTTCTCAGTATATTTTTAATGCTGTTTCTAACCTAATTAAATAAGGTGGTGTGTATGGATATTATTTATGCTTTCAAAGCTATCTTTTATAATTTAACTCTCTGTATGTCTTATACTTTTGATTTTGGCTCTTATACTTTTTCTCTTGGTTCTGTTATTGTCGGCAGTATGATTTTATCCTGTTCATCTGCTTTCATTATATATCTTTTAAAACGATAGGAGTAATTATAATGGTTAATATAATATGTTTTGTTCTTGCCGTATTGATGATTTTTTCTCTTGTATGGCTCGTTAGGAGGTAGAAAAATGCTTAACTTGGTTTTGTTTATACTCGTTGTCTGCTTTATGGTTTGTACTATAAGCGGTGTTATAGGTTTCTTCACTGACCTTAGAAACTTTAAAGCTGAACATGAGTTCAGCGGAAACAGAAAACAGCTTATAGAATATCTTATGTTCGGTGAAGATGTTGAAATAAAAGCCGTTCCTGCGGTTGAAACTAATGATAGTGAGGTGAATGATAATGAAAGTACACATAGTGTTTGATGAAAATAACCCATTTTTTCAGCTTTTGAAGTCAATGGGTTGTGATCTCTCGCAAGAAGTCATGAATAGATATGACGCTTTGCTTCTCGGCATGGCTTTTATATTTGCTGTGGTTATGCTCTGTATCTTCTGTAAGTTCTTCTATAATGTGATGATACGCATGACACGTTGTGCAAGTGCGGTGTGAGGTGTTACATGAATAGAAAACTATTTCATATAATTAACTTTATGTGTTGTATGCTTGATACTTGGTTTTTCATTGCTCCCTTTATAGTTTTTCATGTAATTACTTTTAATAGTATTGTTTCATATCCCTTTACTACTCCTAAACAAACTGCTTTATTTGGATTTGTTTTTTCTTTTCTTTTGGAGATTATTATACATCATCTTATTTTTTCTGTTTATCATCTTGTTGATTATTTTAGAAAGGATTAATGTTATGATACTATTTGATTACATAAAACAAATACCGCCCTTTATCACCTATGAGGTTTATGACCACCTTTTCGGTGCATACTTCAACAACTCTGCTATCTTTCAAGGTTGGGGCATTCACCTTTATACCGGTAAATTCGGCACTGGTAAAACGTCAACCCTCGCTCAGATAGCATATAACTATTGCGTGCGTTATCCTCAGTTGTCTATACTAACAAATATCAATCTTCAAAACTTCCCTGAGTGGACGAATATATATAAGCTTAATTCCGCTCAAGATATCCTGCACGCTCCTAAAAATTGCATTGTGGTTATTGATGAGATAGGTACTATCTTTAATTCTCGTGATTTCTCTGGTGGTAAAAGAGCCGTCCCTAAACCGCTTTTTCAGCACCTCTGCCAGTGCAGAAAGCGCAAGATGATGATACTTGCGACAGTTCAGCGTTTCAATCTGCTTGATAAGCAGATACGAGATATAACGGCTACAGTGTCAACGTGTCGTGCTACATTCCGTCACCCTTATACACGCCTTATCAAGGTCAAAACCTATGATATAGACGAGTATGAAGCGTATACGGAGAATAAGTCATATATGCCGAAAAAGCTTTACAGCCGTTTGTATTTGCAGACTAATCAGAGCCGACAACTATATGATACTTCTCAGCTTGTAGATAATATGCTTGATAAGGAGTATATCAGCGACACGGAAATACTTGCTAATCGTGGAGTAGATGTCACAAGTGACATAATGCACGATAGAAAGACAAGCAGAAGCCTGCGAAAAAGGCGTGGCGTATAGCCACGAGCGACCGCAGGGGCGAGCGCTTGCGCCGCCCTGCGGTGCGTGTGGCTATTACTTGATATTAGCCACAAAAAGCACTCACCTAATAAATGGGAGTTGATATAAATGCCCCTAAAAACGTCCTCTAAAGAGGTCAAGTGCAATACAAAGATAAAGGAATATCGTGACGGCAGTTACACTATAACACGTTCTGATCGACACATATTTAAAGACCCTGCATTTGAGTATCACTGCAAGCATGAGCATAGTATTGACGAACGTTCAAGACAAGAGCAACTTAAAACGGCTCGTGAAAATTACATATGTTATTTTGAGTATGAGGACGAAAACGGAAACATAATGCTTGATATGCTTGATACTCGTAAGTTTAAAGATAAGCAGTCACAAAGCGGTGAAGTTCGTTCCGATAGTGTTCAAAGAGCAAAGCAAAGTATCTTTGATATAGTTTATCAAAATGATTGGAAATACTTCCTTACTATTACCTTTAATGGTGATAACCTTGACCGCACAAACCCTAAAGAAGTCATAAAGCCTTTGAAAAAATGGCTTGAAAATGCAGTTAGTAGAAAAGGGCTTAAATATATCTTAGTTCCTGAGTATCACAAAAAAGGCGGTATACATTGCCACGCCCTTATAAATGATTGTGATTTTAAGTTCGTTGATAGTGGTACACGCCTTGTAAAGGGTCATGACAAGCCCCTTAAAATAGATACTATAAAGCGCCTGCATATATGTGATAAGCTCGGCTGTGATATATCTGATTTGCCTGTTGTATATAACGTGTCTGATTGGCGCTATGGTTTCTCAACAGCTATTCAGACTTACGGACAGATGTCTAATTTAGCATTTTACGTCACAAAGTACATAACTAAGGACGTAAAAAAAATCTTCGGTAAATTCTTCTGGAGTAGCAAGAACATAGTCCGCAAAACTAAAGAGATCTATTGCAATTCAGACTTTAAAGACGATTTGCCGATAGTCTCCCCCCCTCGTGCTAATGTCTGTTTTCAGTATGAAAGCAGTTTCACCTTTTCAAGTCAGGTCGAAAAGAACTGCAATGATATACTTCAATATCTTAAAGAGAATGGAAATGATGATGTCCTATGATTTTTAAAGAATGGTTTGAGATGTTCTACAACGCATACTGCGTTGATGTGATAGCCTATGATTGCTATAAGGATTATTAATATATAAATCAAAAACACTTCGGTTATATAGCCGATATGGAGCTTACAGAGGTCAAGCCTATTGATATTCAAAACTGTCTTAAATCCACCCTATCTTACAGTAATGACCGCCAAAGACGTTCATATTTCTTACTTAAACGTGTATTCCGTGAAGCTATAGTTAATGGCTATTGTGACAAAAACCCTTGCGACTATGTTAAACCTCCAAAACGTATAAAAAAAGAAGCTGAATATTTCAGCCCCGATAATCTCGTACATCTTTTTGATGATGATAGTAGTGTTTGCAGAATGTTTCAGCTTGACTTGTGGACAGGTCTCCGCCGTGGTGAACTTCTCGCCCTTAGTTGGGATAACATTGACCTTGATAATAGATATCTTAAAGTCTGTCAGACACTCGTACATACTTCATGCGGTGATAGGATTGTACAGACCACAAAATCTCGCCGTGATAGGCTTATCCCCTTGCATAGTAATGCAATAGCTATTCTTCATCAGATACGCTCTCAGGACGTCTCAGACGGCTTTCTGTTCGTTTCACCTATAACGCATACAGTAATATCCCTTAGACGTTATAACAGGCTTTATAGAATGTTTTATGAGCAACAAAAAACAAAGTACCCTGATTTACAGTATCTCACCCCGCATAAGCTTAGACATAGCTATGCAACGTATCTCATTCAGTGCGGTGCAGATATCGAAACCCTCAGAGCATTGCTCGGACACGTTGATATAACAACTACCCAGCGTTATGTACATAGCAATTTCAACCAAATGTGCAAAGCTGTGAATAATCTCAAATTTGAATAATAAAGGAGTCTTTTAAATGAAAAGTAAATTTTATACGGAGCAAAAACACAAAGAAACTATGAATTCCGTTGATATGCTCAAAGGTTCTATAAATCGTATGTGCGTTACTGATGATATGAATGAATTACGTCATCTTCTGATGACTTCAATGTGTCGTTTGTCTGAGTTGTATGTTATCAACCGTGATAAACTCATTGAGCGTTTTTCTCAGAATGATTTCTGAATGTGCAAAGCTGTTTATAATCTCAAATTTGAATAATAAAGGAGTTTTTAAAATGAAAGAGTTTAATTTTTGGTGTAAAGAAAATACCGATCATGGCGAATGTGCCAATAAGCTATGCGATTATGATAACTGTTGCTGTTATGCCCACTGTGAGGAATGTATATTTTATCTTACAGATTCCCCTGCTTGTGAGAATTGCTCTGTACCTTGTTATGATGATTAATATTTACTTGTGAAAATCTTTAGCACTATTCAACTAAAAAAACGGCTCTCCACAATAGAGGAAAGCCGTTTTTACATATTGGTCGGAGTGACCTGATTTGAACAGGCGACCTCTACCACCCCAAACACAAATAGAAAATTTTAGGATATAAACCGCCGTATTTTGTTTAAATATCGGCGGTTTTATTGTGCATAGAAATATTACAAAAAGTTTAGTTTGTTAGTGCGGTATTTTAACAAATTATACATTGACAAGAAATATTACAAGCATTTACGCTGTTTTAATAATGTTATATAATATAACTGTAGTCAAGAGAACTACAACAAATTATTAATTAATTTCGGAGGTATGCAAGATGTATATTGTAAAAGGTTTCAAGAAAAATAGCGGTGTTATCAAGGCTACAGGCAAGAAATGGGAAAATTTTTCTTTGTTTTGCCTAAAGGAAAGCAAGGACGATAGCGTAACAGGTTATGAAGTCCATACCGCTAAAGTTTCGCCGTCTATCCTGCAAGATGTTTTCCCAAACTCTGCGGCTATGATAGATAGCAAGATAAATATTAACTATGGAGTTCGTACTTTCGGCGGCGTTGAAAAGCTTGTTGTCGATAGTATAGACATAATCAATAAGAAAGGAGATTAAATTATGCCTATTTCAGTTCTTGCAGGTGAAACAAGTGCTATTACTTCGGGTGTATCAACTATTACTGACCTTGTGTCACAGGTTTGGACACTTATGACAAGCAATCCGCTTGTTATGGTCTTTGTAGGTGCATCGCTCCTCGGCGTTGCAATCGGCGTTATCAGAAAGCTTACACATAAGTAAGCCGTATATCTCGCTTGTGCGGGGCGGTCAATTCGCTCCGCATTTTTATTTATAGAAAGGAGAAAACAATATATGAAATTTAAATTACGGCGGTTTACCGCTGTTTTGTCCGCTATTCTGTGTATGATATGCTGTGTATTTTCTGCCGTTCCTGCGTTCGCTGATGATTCTGATTCTGTTTTTACTGAACATATTTTTTCACAACTAGAAAATACCTATCCTCATTCCGAATATTCCTATATGGTTATATCCTATAAACCTACTGATAGTTCTTTTTCATTTTTTCAATGTTTCGTTGTTTCGCAATCGTCTAAAATTTTTTATAATTCTTCTGATAGAACTGTTTCTACAGATGGAACATTTGTTGATTCATTTGTTCATCGTTTTAAGGAAAATTCTTGTACCCGTGAAGTTAGTTATGGTTCTATCGTTTATGGTGATATTAAAGACTTCAAAATTATCTTTTCTGATTTACCAGTTTATGAAGGCGATGCACCTATTTATTCTGACCCTAATGCTCCACCAGTTCCCTTTACTGTCGATTATTCCCCCTCTCTCTCTGAGGGCATGAGCCGTAAGGGAACACTTGTCGCTCCGGGTGCAAGCAACAACGGACAGGAAATAGAAAGCAATGGTCTTAATGTCCGTGTCACACTGACGGACGAATTTATAAAACTCCGTGACAGCTATGACGAACTCAAAGATTATACATATGAATTTGTATGTTATATCACTACTTCGCCCCCTGAGATGTCCTCGTATGAGAAGAGCGTTAAAAACGCTGTTTATACCTCGTTGGACTATGGTAAATATATGTATACTACAAGCGGCGTTGTTGATGATGTTACGGACGATAACAAAGAGCCTACGGAATGGATAAAGGCAGAGGGCATAAATGCTGGCTACATTATTGGCAAGGGTGGCACGGTCAAGAATGTTACTATCAATCTTGAAAATCTTGATAGTTCACAGTTCACAGCCGATACAAAGCTTTATATCGTGGTATATGGTCGCTTGACCTCTCTTTCAGTTCCTACCCCTGATTACTTCGACCTTGACAATCAAGGTTATTTGTGCAATCAAGGTTCTTTGAATACAAAGCAGATTGTAACAGTAAATGCTGACCCCGAAACAGGCGAGGGAACAGACGTTGTAATGCCTGATTACTATTGTGTAACGTCAACGGCATTTAATTACAAAGATTATCCAGAATATAAGCCGAAAATCTTCAAGAATGGTGCTGAAATGGATACAAACAAGCCGTTTACTGATTATCTTGATAAGAAGTTGACCCCTGATTATATGTATGATTATGATATGGATAAAAACGGAGAAAGCGGTCTTGCTCCTGACGATTTCGAGAAGTATGAGGAACAAAAAAATCTTGATAAAAATTTCGGTTCTGTTGATTTCGGACTTGACAGCATTAAATCAGTGTTTGACGGCTCGTCCGACTTTTTCAAGTTCTTAACTGCAAGTATCGGCATTTTGCCCACAACGTTTTTAACTATCCTTATCTCTTTCTTTGTTGTCATGTTAGCAATATGCGTTGTTAAATGGGTCTTGAAATAGGGGGTGCAAAATGGATTGGTTTTCACTTATGAAGTCGCTTTTTGTTTCAATTCAACACTTAATGTGTTTGCGTATTCGTTTTGGTGAATTTAGTTTCACAGTAGGTGCAATGATTATCGGATTGTTTGTTATATCCTGCTCCGTTGCTCTGCTAAAATATCTTTTCCACAATACATAAGGAGTTGTTAAAATGGTTTCAATATTAAAATTATTCGTCCTGTCACTGATAGTAATTCTTGCTATCAGTGCAGTTCTTGGCGTGGTGGCGTTCTTTATGGACTTGCACGCCTTTAAATCTGATAAAGACTTGTCGCTCCCTCGTAAACGGCTTATAGAAGCACTATACGAGGAACAGGAGTTAAAAAAGCAATCGGCTGAACAGCCACAGAACACGCCACAGAGCGACAAGCAAGAGCCTGAGAAAGTGGGGTGGTAAATGTGTTATATGATGTTCAAAACGCTTGCTATCAGCTTTTAAAACTCCTCGGCTGTGACTTAGCCGCTATTGACGTTATTAAAACGTGGAAACAATTCGGTGTGCTGTGCATTGAATTTGTGTTCGCCTGTTTAATGCTTTTCCTACTTTGGAAAATGCTTTATAATGCTATGATACGTTTCTTCAACCCTCGGAGGTAGCTTATGATTTTATTAGATTATTTCGTTCGTCTGCCGTCCTTGGCGGCTTATACTGCCTATGATAAGGCTACAGCCTTATATTTTAATTGGTCGCAGATTTTCAACGGTTGGGGTATACACTTATTTGTCGGCAAATTCGGTGCAGGAAAAACTTCTCTCATGGTCGCCGAAGCTTATGAACTCTGTCGCAAATATCCGCAACTTCATATCTTGACAAATATTAATATCAAAAACTTTCCCGACTATACGGAGATACTTCCCTTGAACACTGCACAAGATATACTCAACGCCCCTAAAAACACGCTTGTACTTATTGATGAAATAGGTACTATATTTAATAGCCGTGACTTTTCGGGCGGTAAATGTGCCGTTCCTAAACCGTTATTTCAGCACCTTTGCCAATGCCGTAAACGGCGTATGATGATATATGCAACAGTACAACGTTTCAACTTGCTTGACAAACAAATAAGGGACATCACCGCAGACGTTACCGCTTGCCATACGCATTTCAAGCACCCATTCTGCCGTATACAGACAGGTTACACATATGACATTGAAGAATACGAGTTATATTCTGAAAATAAGGCTTATACGCCTGCTCAGATGTACAATAGAACGTATCTACAGACAAATAAACGCCGTCAGCTCTACGATACATCACAGCTTGTCACGAATATGTTACAAAAAGAGTATTTGTCTGATGAAGAAATACTCGCCAATCGTGAGGGCATAGAGCCTAACACACAGCCACTTGACCGAAAGCAAAAGAAATCTATTCGTAAGCGGAAAAATGCTTGGTAAATGAAACAACTCGCAGTGGTTGCCGTTAGGCTCACTGCGAGTTGTTGTTGTTGTCGTTATTGTTGTAATTATTGCCCTGACTAAATCTATTAATCAGTATCATATTAGTGTCTAACAAGTTCTTGTTCATCATTTCAAGTCGCTTGTTGGTTTCCTGTAATTCCTTGTATGTCTTTTCTGTGTTGCCTGCCGTGCAGATTATCGCAACAAACAATATTATGTTGATTATGATAGCAACTATTGCTATCACAACAGCCGTTGCAACAGCTGTTTCACTCATTTCAATTAAACCCATGTTCTCACCCCTCGTCTGTATGTGTCTTTATTACAATGTGGCTGTCCTCTGCGGATTTTATCTCATCAGTGATAACCTTTTTGAGATATCCTGCTTTTGATAAACCAAGCTCTTTTGCTCGGTCATTTATCATCTGATTAAACCCCTTTGGAGCATAAAACTGTATTTTTTCGAGATTTTCTGCGTTCCATTTTGCATTAGCTTTCTTCTTGGCTTCTGATATCGCCATTACCTCACCACCTTTTTTACATTATACTATATCTATTGTAATTTGTCAACCACAATATACACTATATCCAGTTAATAATTATTTAATAAATACTTTACACTATATCCATTGCATATGGACTAGATATAGTGTATACTTAATACAGACAAAGGGAAAGCGGATAACCCACAAACCGCAGAAAGGGTGTTTAAAATGAAAAAACTTGTACTATATCGTGTTAAATTTTATATTAAAAAATTCGGTGAACATCATTATTTTTACTATTGCTACGCTCATAATGCTAAAGAAGCTCGCTCATTTGCTGAAAATGCTTGGTATTCTTATAATACGTCACATATGTTTCGTATAGCTGTTTCTCGTGATAATGATCGCTTACTTGTTTGCAATCTTTGTACATTCTATCGTTTTTTTGAATTTTAACAGTTCTAGGGGGTTGACTGTTTCAGCCCCACCCCACAAATTTAAACGAAATGAGGTGATAGTATGTTTACAACTTTTATTTTAAGCTTCGGCGTTCCTTGGTTAATATTTTTTCTTTTTTGGAACGATGATGACGATTAAATCTCGAAACTTTGATAGGGAGAACAACTTTCCCTTTGTCAATACCTGCTTATGTTCTTCTTAGCATAACCCCGCTCTTGCGGGGCGGTCGGTCTGCGACCGCCTCAGACGTCCGTGACGTCGAAGCCGTCGGCTTTGGAGATTTTCGGCTTACGAACTTTCGACTTAGACAAAGGTAAAGAGCCGAAAACTGCACGAACGTGCAGCTCTTTCACTTGTTGGGTTTTTCTTTTGGAATTTCTCAACCTCTCGGACGAAGTCGGGGTATAGTATTACCCCCGACTTCTGATACATGATACAAAGCAGTTCAAACAGCGTAAATGCGTGTTTCCCTATGTCACAAAATTTTGTGACAACTTCTGATACAAAATAAGGTGGTGTTTCTATATATGGCGGAATTTAATTGCCGCTCTGCGTTCTGCGTTATAAATAACCCTCGCTACGATATTACATACAAGCACAATGAAGAGGGTGATATAATCAAAGACGAGAACGGCAAGGCGGTTATATTAAAGCAAGAACCTACGGAGTATCATTCGTTGACAGAACAGCAGATATGTGATGATGTTCTTAATAAGTGGGTCGGTGATGATGATAAGCGAACAGGAGCGGTTTTATTCTGCGTGTCCGCCCTCGGTCTTGAACACTTGCATTGCGTTTTTGAAAGTGAAAAGACTTTCCGTCCACTGTCTGCCTTGAAAAAGCTTTTTCCTAAAGTACATATTGAGATAACCAAAGGAAACAAAAAGCAAGTCGAGGACTATATAAACAAGGTCGGCAAGTTCGAGGAAAAGGGCGAAAAAATTATAGCAAAATCGCAGGTTGGTGAGATTAAAGGCTGTCAAGGCAAGCGTAACGATTTGATTTCAATGTCTGATATCCGTGACCTTATTTATAGTGGACAAACTCCGAACGATATATATAGGCAATATCCGCAGGCTATCAAGTCCAAAACTGCAACAGAAGAATTATTCTATTTGTATCGCAAGGACAACACACCGCCCGAACGTGATGTTAAAGTACATTGGCTGTTTGGTGGTACAGGGTGCGGAAAATCGTACACATACATTGAACTATGTGAAAAACATGGTGATGTAAATATCTATCGTGTGACCGACTATGACCACCCTTTTGACGGCTACCAAGGAGAGCCGATATTAATACTTGACGAGTTTCGAGGGCGTATCTCATACAGCTATTTGCTCACCCTTCTTGACAAGTACCGCTCGCAAGTGTCGGCACGTTATAGCAATAAAATGACGTTATGGACGGAAGTATATATAACTTCTCCGTTCCTGCCTACTGAACTATATCAAAAGGCGGCTGAACGTAATGACGGCATAGACAAGCTTGAACAGCTTACAAGGCGTATTGATGATATAGTGTATTGTTTCAAATATCCTGCCGAGAATAACAGCGGTACATTTTATTGTAAATACAACGTTGATTTTGACCTTCATTGTGATAGTCACGCTATCCGTGAGCAGTGTTCACACGTTCGTCACGAGGTTTCACAAATGGGATTGTTCACACTTATGGACGGCTTGACTTCAAAATTTGTTGAAAATAAATCGTAAAGTTAGTGTCACGAGGAAAATTTTTAAATTCTGAAAGGAGCAAAGCGACTGTAAGAAGTTAAAAATTTAGGCAATGGAACTTGTGAACGCAGTGAACAGGGTCGCTTGCCGTTCCGCCACAGCGTCAGCCGTGGCATAAGTGACACGATAAAGAAAAACCAACGTAAAAGCCAACGCCAAATCCGAAAAAGCAAAACAAGCCAAACAAAATAAAGTAAAAATATTTAATGTAAGAAAACGGCAATTTTACAACGCCGTAAAAATATGGTATAAATAAATTAGGAGGTACACCATGAAGCAAAAAGAAATTTGCAAGGAAGAAATCAACCTGTTCTATTTGTGGCTCTGTGGCACGATAGGCAAGGAGAAAGGAGAGGATAAAAGGATTGTTTATCTGTGTTGCCCTGCTGAGCGTGATACGCTCCTCAGGCTGTTTCTTGCAGAGTACAAAGCAGAACACCGCTACAACGCATTTAAGAGGGCTTTTCAGCCGTCCACACGCATTATAACAGCAAAAAGAGTGTAGCCATTATAAACCATGTACGCCAATACATGGAATGACTACACCCTATATTACAACCCCTCGAAAGGAAGTAATCACTATGAAATTTAAAGAATTTTATTACAAGGACTTTCGCCCCTCTTATTTAGAGGGCGTTGTCCGCTATCCTGAGCAAACTGATTATGTGATAGAGCAGAATTGCAAGCCGATTAACGGCAAGGAACTTTCAGAAATCGGTCTTTCTGACCTCAATAACCTTATCAAGATATGTGATGATACATACTGCATTGACAGAGTGAAAAAACTCCGCAGTGTTCTTAAACGTATCATGCGTTATGCTTATGCCTGCCGTTACACGTCCATTGACCTTTCAGCCTTTGAACTTAGGCGGTGCAGAAAACGCCCTGAAACTGTGCAACAGCTTTCATTTACGGCGGAGCAAGCCGCTTTTCTGACTTCGGGCGATAGCACTATTATTAAGATGTTCCGCTTTGAGTGCTTAACAGGTCTACGCCGTGAGGAAATACTTGCCTTGCGCTGGGAAAACGTTGACCTTAAATCACGCCGTATCTTTGTATGTCAAACTGTAGTTGTGCTTAAAGGCTGTGCAAGGCTCGTGAATGACACGAAAAATCACAAATTCCGCTATGTGGAACTTAACGAAACGGCTTATAAACTTCTTCTTTCACTGCCTGTTACCTGTGATTTTGTGTTTGGCAATCCACGCTCAAAGAACTTTCTCAGCCCTCGCCGTTACCACGAGGAGTATAACACAATGTTCATTCGCAAGAATGAGGAATGGAAAAAGACCCACGCTGACGGCTTACCGCACCTTACACCGCACAAGTTCCGTCACACGTTCGCAAGTCTGCTGACCGCTAACGGAACGGATGTCAAGACAGTTGCCGACTTACTCGGACACACAAAGCTTGACACCACAAATATTTATTTGCATAGTTATGATGATTTACGCCGACAGGCGGTCGATAAGATACAATTAGATAATTAATTTAACAACCGCACCGAGGGCTTTTGGTCGGAGTGACCTGATTTGAACAGGCGACCTCTACCACCCCAAGGTAGCGCGCTACCAATCTGCGCCACACCCCGACAACGTATATATTATACCCGATTTGGATACAATAGTCAAGAGTTTTCAGTCAAAACAAAAAAATTGCAAAAAAGGTATTGACATTCACATTCATTTGTGATATAATAAATAAGCACTCAAGAGAGAGCACAAAAAAATATCGCGGGATGGAGCAGTTCGGTAGCTCGTCGGGCTCATAACCCGAAGGTCGTTGGTTCAAATCCAGCTCCCGCAACCATATTGGTGATACCAAATGGATACTCACCTTAAAAAGCCCGTGTTTACGGGCTTTTTTGATATTTAGAAAACAAAAAATTTTAATGTAAAACCGTGGATGCTTTTCACCAGTTTTCACGAAAAAAAGGGAGTCGAACCCTACACAACAAAAAATATCGAACATAACGGCAGACTTTGAGTATATTTTGCTCTAAGCCTGCCGATTTTTTATGAAAAAACATTCACAAAGTTTAGAAGGCTGTTTTGTCAAATATCACGAAATGTGATAAACGACAAAGCGGTCTTTTTTTATTTCAAAGGAGGCTTGATAACAAATATACTATAAAAAGGGAATCTAAAACGACTGGAGGTGATCAAGTAAAAAATAAACAGCAGTCAGACCGATGATATGACCAAAGACCCGATATGGGAATGACGATGTGAGGCAGAATATGATTTACAACGAAAAGAAGGTAGAAATGCTCAGGCAGAGATATCCCGAAGGAACTCGGATATGCCTTGACAGTATGGATAACGATCCCCGTCCGATTCCACCAGGTACTAAAGGCATAGTTCAATTTGTGGACGATGCAGTAACTCTGCATTGTAAATTTGACAACGGAAGAACGCTTGGGGTTATCCCCGATGTGGATAAGTTCCATAAAATCGCTCAGGAACAGGCTCTGAATGATACGCAAAGGCAGAATCCGCCGTCTGATGCCTGTTGAGTGCTGGCGGCTTCAAGGTTTTACAACCGAACAGTTTGAAAAAGTCGCAACTGCAGGAATGTCCGACGCACAGATCTACAAGCAGGCAGGAAATTCAATTACGGTAAATGTGGTTGAAGCTATTGCAAGAAATTTACTGAAATTTGACGAGGAGGAAAACGCAAATGGAACAGGTAATTAAAATCTTTGAAAACGAGGAATTCGGCAAAGTGAGAACGGTCGTAAAAGACGGTGAACCGTGGTTTGTAGGCAAAGATGTTGCGGAATGCCTTGGATATTCTAAGCCAAGAAATGCGATTAACGCTCATGTTGACAACGAAGATAAGGCACTCGCCCCGATTCAGGGCGGGTGTTCTACGGGTACTCAGAATACGATGATAATTAACGAAAGCGGACTTTACAGTCTGGTACTTTCAAGCAAGCTTCCGAGAGCCAAAGAATTCAGGCGTTGGGTCACAGCCACGATTTTACCAACTTTGAGGAGAACAGGCGGCTACGTCAGCAACGAAGAAATGTTTATAGAAAACTACCTCCCGTTTCTCGACGAGCCGTACCGTGACCTGTTCCGAATTCAAATGACGATCATAGGAAAGCTGAACGAGCGTATCCGTCATGATAAACCGCTGGTTGAGTTTGCAAATCAGGTGGCTAATACCAACAACCTCATCGACATGAACGCAATGGCAAAGCTTGCAAGAGAGGAAAATATCCCTGTGGGCAGAAACAGACTGTTTGACAGGCTTAAAAGAATGGGCGTGCTTATGTCAAACAACCTGCCCTATCAGCAGTATATTGACCGTGGATATTTTGCGGTCAAAGAGTCGGTGTTCGAGGTGGACGGTCTGAAAAAGATCTATCAGCAGACGCTTGTAACGGGAAAGGGTCAGGTGTTCATAATCGGACTGCTGAAAAAGTATTACGGAAAGGAGTGCTTGCAGTAATGGAGATAACAAATATCTCAATAGACGAACTGAGAAAAATGACCGATAAAGATGGACTTGTCCTGCAAGGCTGCGGCGGTGATTTGAAGGAATGGGTGAACGGCATAAACGATATGCTGACGGAAAGCGGAATATTGCAGAATGACAATAGGTTTGAAAAGGCATATAGCTTTAAAAACGGAGGCCTTACCTGTCTGCTGTTTCCCTTTGAAGATGTTCAGCTTGATGTAGGTAAGCTTGCAATATGGCGGCTCCGGACGAGGGAGGATTTCTGAAGCACATGGCTGTCGGATTACATTGTGAACAATCTTGAAGAATGCGTTTCGGAACAGGACGAAGATTTAGAAATGGAGATGGGTTAATGCATACAAACAAAATCAAAGCTAAAGTGGACTTCAAGTTCTGTATTGGAAGTATTCCTGCAATGCTGAGAGCGACAAAACCCGTACTTTCGGAGCGGCAGTACAAGGAGCTGTGCAATGAGGTAAACAAAGCCGACGGCTACCTTGAACAGAAACGCATAATATTCAGCTATGTTGACCCGATAATCAAGGGCTGAAAACAGCGTAAAATCTAATATTTATTAAGGTCGTTTTGCCAACAGCAGATCAAAAATCTGGTGCTTGCAAAGCGACTTTTCTGCTGTTGGTTCTAACGGCAGAATAGGAGTAAATTGAAAGCAAAGCTTTCAATTACGAGTTTTGTGCTTTGCACAAAACATCGGAAGGAGGTGTGCCTCCTTTCGGAGGCAAATTATATATGAACAGTTTTATGTCTTGGGTAGGCGGGAAGAAAAATCTTCGTGATGAAGTGCTTGCAAGATTTCCGCCTTACTATGAAAGATATATCGAGGTGTTCGGCGGTGCAGGCTGGGTGCTGTTTCACAAGCCGCCCGGTGCAGATTTTGAGGTATACAATGACTTCAATTCAAATCTTGCAAATCTGTACCGCTGCGTTCGTGACAAGCCTGCAAAGCTGAAATACAAGCTTAGGTATGTGCTTGATTCAAGAGAAGATTTTGACCTGACTTCAAGCCTGCATAAGCGTGGTATACTGCCAAGGCTTTATGACGTTGACAGGGCGGCTAAGTTTTATCAGCTTATACGTTACAGCTATGCAAGCAGTCTTGAAAGTTTTGGCAGTCAGCCACATTCAATGTGGTCTGATTTTCCGATGATTGATCTTGCGGCTAGGCGTTTGCAGAAGGTCGTTATCGAAAACAAGGATTTTGAAAAGCTTGTCAGGCAGTATGACAGACCCGTCAGCTTTTTCTACTGTGATCCGCCGTATTTTGCTACAGAGAATTACTACAAGGACGTAGGTTTTACTGCAAAAGATCATATCAGACTGCGTGACGCTCTGCTTGATATCAAAGGCAGATTTTTGGTTTCGTATAATGATTGTCCTGAGATCCGTGAGATATGGAAAAAGCCTAACATCAAGATCGAAGAGATAAGCAGGCTGAACAATTTGGCACAGCGGTATGACGGCGGCTGTCAGTATGCAGAGCTGCTCATATCAAATTATGACACAAGCGAACGTGCGAAAGCTATCAAACAGCTTTCACTTTTTGATTAGGAGGTTTTTATGAAGAAGATAATATTGGCACAGGTTTTAACGGCAAAAGGCAAAACAGAATTTTCTGGACTTTATGATAGGCATGGAAATGCTGTAACGGTAGAGGTCGAACGTGACAGCAGCGGTGTTTCACTTATCGTATGGCAAGACGAACAGAAAAAGCAGCATTTTGACTGTGGGATATCCGAGGAAGAGATACAGCGTACCTGTGCAATGTTTGATGACTGCGGCGATTGTCCGCTGAAAGAGTATTGTGAAAGTGAGGCAAAAGAATGAGGATACTTGTGTTTGAACCTCTGAAAGAACCATATGTGAAAGATATCGAGGACGATATCCAGGCAATGCAGGAAGTAGTGGGAGGAAGCATTGAACCTATATATTTTGAGCAGACAAATGACGCACTTTGCTGGTGCAATGATGAGTTTCTGCTGAACGGTTCAAAGCCTAACAGGATAGTTGGAAATACTCTTGTTCACGGCACTTTCTATATTTCGGGCAACTGTCTGAACGAATACGGCGAATGGGACAGCTGTTCACTTACCGATGAACAGATAGAAAAGTACAAGCAGCAGTTTGATCATATCATAGTAGATCTGCCCGAGATCGGGCTGGTTGCTGTGAGAGAAACAAAGCCGGAAGTGATCCAACCGCTTGAAGAATATGAAGAAGAACCGGAAATCGAACAGACAATGTAAAGGAGAATGAAACTATGAGAATACACGCATCTATCAACAGAATGGTAAACAAAGAGGATTCAGCAATCAAGGCATATGCCAGCGTAACGATGGACGGTATGTTCGCCGTTCACGGACTGAGGGTCATCGAGACCGAAAAGGGCA
>ERZ772885.1100-NODE-1100-length-17792-cov-96.374866_pt1 | contig 17792 bp, 17 predicted proteins | sample MGYA00580580_ERZ772885 | MGnify/ENA primary metagenome ERZ772885 (study PRJEB29015, sample SAMEA2737673) | human gut metagenome | biome: human gut; feature: human-associated habitat; material: faeces | place: China | collected 2012 ...
CGCCACGCCCGCGCCGCCCTGCGCCTGCCTGAGGGACGCCGCACCGCCGCGCTGGAAAAGATGGCGCGGGACAAGATGAGCGTGCGCCAGGCGGATCGCCTTGTGGACCAGATGCTGGCCGCCCCCAACGGGCCCAGCCCCTGCCGCCGCACGATCCCCATGGTGCGGGATGTGCGGTTCTTTGTAAATACATTGCAGCACGCGGTGGATTTGATGACCCAGAAGGGGATCGCCGCCACGACCCGGTGCGATAAGCATGACGGATGTCTGGAGTACATTGTGAGGATCCCGGTCAGCAGCGACGGTACGGCGGGAAAGGTGGAGAACGGCACAAAGGAGGAAGAAGGGGAGTTTGAGGTAAAGGTGTGAGGGGAAGGCCGGCTGCGAGGATAGACGGCCGGGATGGCTGCGTTGGTGTACGCTTTTTGGCTGCCGCGCGGTAGGGGCCGGGCATGCCCGGCCCGCGGGTTTCCCATAAGCGCCCGTTTGCCGTACACTGCCGGGCCGCATATATGCGGCCCCTACACCGCAGCAATATTTTACCATGCAGCAACGGCAAACGTCCCCGGAACGGTCAAGACCGTTCCCTACAAAGCACCCGTGAACCCCATCTGTAGGGAGGGGTCTTGACCCCTCCGCTGACGCTTGCCCGATACCGGGCATTCACGGGCAGCCGCCCGCGCACCCCCCGCGGGGCGTCGGGGGACGCCGCCCCCTGCAACGACCTACGAACTCTCCCACCATCGTTCACGCCCGCGCTGTTTGCGGCATGGCATACCCCCCGGCAGATGTTCCACGTGGAACATCTGCCGGACTTTTTTGTTGGAAAAACCCCTTTTTTATCCCTTCTGTTTGTGCTATAATAGATACAAGCGGCCCCAAAGCCGCCAAAAAACGCAAAAACAGGGGAGGTACGGCGTGGCAAAAGTCATCGCAATAGCAAACCAGAAGGGCGGCGTTGGCAAAACCACCACCGCCGTCAACCTGAGCGCCTGTGTGGCGGCACTCGGCAAAAAGGTCCTCATCGTCGATCTGGACCCGCAGGGCAACACCACATCGGCGTATGGCATCTCCAAAAACAAGGTGGAGGCCGACACCTACACCTGCCTGATCGACGATGATGACGTCCGCGAGGCCATCATCAAGAGCGAGTACAACGCCGATGTACTGCCGTCCAACACCCAGCTGGCGGGCGCACCCATCGAGCTTGTGTCGGTGCCGCGGCGGGAAATGCGCCTGCGCACCGTGCTGGCCCCCGTCGTGCCGCTGTACGACTACATCTTCATCGACTGTGCGCCGTCGCTCGACCTTTTGACCGTCAACGCGCTCTGCGCGGCGGACACCGTCATCATCCCGATGCAGTGCGAGTTCTTTGCGCTCGAGGGCCTGAGTGAGCTGATGGCGACCCTGAAAACCGTGCGCAAAAAGTACAACCGGTACTTAGACATCGAGGGCGTGCTGTTCACGATGTACTCCGGGCGGCTCAACCTGACGATGCAGGTCGTCGCGCAGGTCAAAAAGTACTTTGGCGACAAGGTCTACCGCGCCGTTATTCCGCGCACCGTGCGCCTGAGCGAGGCCCCGAGCTTCGGTATGCCGATCAACTTCTATGAGCCGAACGGCAGGGGCAGCGAGGCGTACATGGAATTGGCGCGGGAATTTTTGGCAAACAACGAACGATAAGGAGGGACGCCGATGGCCAAAAAGAAGATGGGCGGGCTTGGCAAGGGGCTGGACAGCCTGTTTGCCGACCTGTCCGACGATACCGGCAGCGAAGCGTCCAACTCAACGCTGCCGCTGCGGGAAATCGAGCCTGACCCCGAGCAGCCCCGCAAGCGGTTTGACGACGACGCGCTGAACCAGCTGGCCGACAGCATCACCGAGAACGGGCTTTTGCAGCCCATTGCGGTGCGGCCCAAAAAGGTCGGCCCGGGGTACATCATCATTGCGGGCGAGCGCCGCTGGCGTGCCGCACGCCTGGCCGGGCTGGACGAGGTGCCGGTCATCATCAAGGATGTGACCGACGAGCAGGCCGCCGCGCTGGCGCTGATTGAAAACCTGCAGCGCGAGGACCTCGACCCCATCGAGGTCGCCGAGGGCTGCCGGCAGCTGATCGACAAGTACGGCTTAACGCAGGAATCCGCCGCGAAAAAGCTGGGCAAGAGCCGCAGCGCCGTGACCAACAGCCTGCGCCTGCTGGCCCTGCCAGAGGATGTGCGCCGTATGGTCAGCGGGGGCAAGCTGAGCTTTGGCCACGCCAAGGTCCTGCTGGGGCTGCCCAATGAGGATCTGATGCGGCAGGCTGCGGCGGAGGTCGCGGCGCAGAATCTGAACGTGCGCCAGACCGAGGCCCTGTGCAAAAAGCTGACAAAGCCCGCCAAGCCGCCCAAGGCGAAGGACGATAACTTCACCCGCCCGAAGCGCGCCGTGGAGGTGGAGGCGGCCTTGAAAGAGGTCACCGGCAGCGAGGTCCATGTTGACTACAAGGACGGCAAGGGCTCGCTGAAAATCGACTTTTACAGCGATGATATGCTGCAAAAGTTCGTGAGCCTGCTGGGAATGTATGACCCGGAAGGGTGAGCAGCCCGGAAATCTGTAGGGGCGGGGCATGCCCCGCCCGCAGCCTACCCATAAAATGCTATTTATTTGTAAAGCCGCGGGCCGGACATGTCCGGCCCCTACAAGAGCAAATATTAAATAGAGGAGTACCACTATGTTAGACATTCGTTTTGTCCGTGAAAACCCGGACGCCGTCAAGGAAAACATCAGGAAAAAGTTCCAGGACGCCAAGCTGCCCCTCGTCGATGAGGTCATCGCGCTTGACGCCGAGTACCGCGCCGCCATCGGTGAGGCCAGCGACCTGCGCGCAAACCGCAACAAGCTGTCCAAGCAGATCGGCGCGCTGATGGGCCAGGCCAAGAAAGACCCCTCCAAGGCTGCCGAGGCCGAGGAAATCAAGAAGCAGGTCACGGCCCAGGCTGACCGCCTGAAGGAGCTGGAGGCCAAGGAGACCGAGCTGCAGGCCAAGATCCAGGAGATCATGTACACGATCCCCCAGATGATCGACCCCAGCGTGCCCATCGGCCCCGACGACAGCCATAATGTCGAGGTCCAGCGCTTCGGCGAGCCCGTTGTGCCCGACTATCCCATCCCGTACCACGTGGACATCATGGAGAGCTTCGACGGCATCGACCTTGACGCCGCAGGCCGCGTCTCCGGCAACGGCTTCTACTACCTGCTGGGCGACATTGCCCGCCTGCACGAGGCTGTGCTGGCCTACGCCCGCGATTTTATGATCGACAAGGGCTTTACCTATGTCATCCCCCCGTTCATGATGCACGGCGACGTGGTCAAGGGCGTTATGTCCTTCCCTGAAATGGACGCTATGATGTACAAAATCGAGGGCGAGGACCTGTACCTGATCGGCACGTCCGAGCACACGATGATTGGCCGCTTCATCGACCAGACGCTGGACGGTGCCAAGCTGCCCCTGACCCTGACCAGCTACAGCCCCTGCTTCCGCAAGGAGAAGGGCGCCCACGGCATCGAGGAGCGCGGCATCTACCGCATCCATCAGTTCGAGAAGCAGGAGATGATCGTCGTCTGCAAGCCCGAGGACAGCATGGACTGGTACGACAAGCTGTGGAAGAACTCCGTCGAGCTGTTCCGCTCCATGGAGATCCCCGTCCGCCAGCTGGAGTGCTGCTCCGGCGATCTGGCCGATCTGAAGGTCAAGAGCTGTGACATCGAGGCGTGGAGCCCGCGCCAGCAGAAGTACTTCGAGGTCTGCTCCTGCTCCAACCTGGGCGATGCCCAGGCCCGCCGCCTGCACATCCGCTTTAAGGATGAGAACGGTAAGACCCAGCTGGCCCACACGCTGAACAACACCTGCGTGGCCCCGCCGCGTATGCTGATCGCCTTCCTGGAGAACCACCTGCAGGCCGACGGCACCGTGACCATCCCCGAGGTCCTGCGCCCCTACATGGGCGGCAAGGCCGTGCTGGTGCCCAACAAGAAGTAATTTTGCAAGAGCCTTCCCCCGAGGGGGAAGGTGGCCGAAGGCCGGATGAGGGGAAAGCTGCCGTGGCCGCCCATAACCGGGTAACTGCCGTAAGTTCGCCCCTCATCAGTCCGCTTTGCGGACAGCTTCAGTCTCCGCGCTAAGAGCCGCCTTCGGCGGTTGCGCTCCGACACGCGCCTGCGGGCGCAGCCCCTCGTGGGAAGCCTTTAGAGTTTTCCCCCGCATTGCACCCGCAATGCGGGATTTTTTTTTGCATTTTTGAAAAAAATCGGGAAAAACTACTTGACATAGGGGAGAATGTCGGCTATAATAATATAGCGTTCTCAAGAGCGCGACGACAAATGTGGCGGTATAGCTCAGTTGGCTAGAGCATTCGGTTCATACCCGAAGTGTCACCGGTTCAAATCCAGTTACCGCTACCACATGATACAGGATTTCGCTAAAATACTTGGGGGTCGGTTGCAATAGTAGCCGATAAGTTGCTTGCTGTTTTAGCGAAATCTTGTATTATATGGCCCGTTGGTCAAGCGGTTAAGACACGGCCCTTTCACGGCTGTAACATGGGTTCGATTCCCGTACGGGTCACCAAACTAAGCTTCTAATTTTCTTCGATGATGCGTTGAAAATTAGGAGCTTTTTTATTACCCTTTTTGCAAGTACCACAATCGTACCACACTTTTAAAATAAACGCAAGCCCTGTAACATGGGAACAGGATTGCCGCGGAGTAAATTATAGCCGTGGCAATCCTGTTTTTTGTTGTTCCCTTAAAAATTATAAAAGCGTGGATTGGAAAATTGTAAAGGAGCTTTTGCGGCATATCCTCGCTTTTTAAAATTATGGCTGCGGTATTCCACAGTCACCTTGACAACTATCCAACCTCACTTTTGTCCGCTAATCGCGGAACAACCCGCAACCCCTTATCCCGGTGGGATAACACGGGCAAAGATTGGGAAAACGAAAGTGAGGACACGAAAATGAAAGAGACTGTTAAGACTTCCCGGACGGCTGGTTACTTGGAGAAAATTTTCCGCGCGTTGAATGTAAAGTATTTCAACGGTGAGTTGGAGGAGCCTATCATCACGATACAGAGCACGCCCAGAGCCTACGGACACGTCACCGTAGCCAAGGCATGGCAGAGAGGAGACACAACCCGCCATGAGCTTAACATCGGCGCTGGGACGCTTGCACGGCCCATAGAAAACGTGGTGGCGACCACCCTCCACGAGTGTGTACACTTGTGGAACCTTCAAAACGGCATACAGGATTGCAGCAGGGGCGGCGCATACCACAACAAAAAATTTAAGGAGGCCGCCGAGGCCCGCGATTTGAAAATCAGTTACGACCCGCGCGTTGGATGGAGCATCACCGAGCCGACCGACGCGCTGTGTGAGTTCATTTTGGAACAAGACTGGCAGGACATCAGCATGAACCGCATTGAAGATTTCTACGCCCCGCGTGGCAAGGGCGCAGGGGACGCCACGGGCAAGCCGACAGGAAGTAACCCCAACAGCCACAGCATCAAGTATGTTTGCCCCTGCTGTCACAACAGCGTGCGAGGGACAAAGGTTGTGCGCATAAAATGTGCCGACTGCGACATGATGATGACCGCACAATAAAGAGAACCGGGAGTGAAAGCTCCCGGCTTTTTGCTGCAAAATTCGGGCCGCAAGCGGCCTTACTCCATTTTGATGTCTACTATTCAAAACGAGTCAACTTTATTCGTGGTGGGGTAACAAGCTGTTACCTCAACGGTTCTTTTCTACGTTTCTACGAGCGAATGCTTTTACAAAAAGAGGACGGTGCAGGTCGTTAAAACGACTGCGCCGTCCCCGTTTTTGAGGTTTTGATGTCAACTTCTCAATTTAGGAACCGTCCCCATTTTTGTGACCTTAACGCCGCATCCTACCAGGCTGAGCGCCATAGCCGCAGTCGCAATAACTGCCAGTGCGAATCTCTTCTTCATTTGCTAACTCCTACCTTATTATAATAATAGACACTGCTTTTCAAAAAACAAACTCGTAGAAGAGTGTTTCTTCTACGAGTTGCCGGTTGCTTATAATTTACTATTTTTCAAAAAGCCATTAGCAAAGGATGCCCACATCTTCAGGAGGACAACTCTTATCAGCCTCACCGGGAATCACTGTGCCCCACCAGTCGGTGTTGGAGTCTCCACCGCTCGGCTGAGACGGCTGTGCAGGCTCGGGATTGCTCGGCTGCGCCGGTTCAGGGTTACTAGGCTGTGCCGGTGCCGGGTCAGGCTGTGCAGGAGCCGGAGCAGCAGGCTCCGGATTGCTGGGCTGTACCGGCGTAGCGGGAGCGGACGGCGTAACTGGTGCGGTCGGTGTAACAGGTGCCGGGTTGGAAGGCGTCACAGCAGAACTGTTGCTGGAACCGTTCTTGGTATAGGTCTTGTTGCTGGTCGTGACCTTCTTCGGCTGTTCAACCGTCACTTCGTAGTTGGCGCTCTCCTCACCGGCAGTCGCCGTGATGGTTGCATTCCCGGAGGAAACAGCAGTTACCTTCCCATTGGAATCTACGGTAGCGACCTTCTCGTTGCTGGACGACCACTCAATAGTGGTCTTGGCGGCGACCTCTTCTGGAGCAACAGTTGCCTTAATGGTATGGGAATTACCGACCGTTAGTTTGCCTTCGTTGGAATCGAGCGTGATGCTTTCAACCTCATAGAACGCTTTCACATGAGTCGTCTTCTCGGTGACCTTTTCGCCATCCTGCAGGAGGGTAGTAGTGATGTCGCACTCGCCTGCTTTGAGGACCTTCACCTTGCCGTCCTTATCGACGGTGGCGACTTCCTCATCGCTAGAAGCAAAATCAAACGAAATGTTGGACGCATCTTTCGGCTCGCATTTCGCTTCGATTGCGGTTTCGTCCGTGTCGTTGAGTTTGACATCCAGAGTGTCGGGAACCTTCAACTCTTTCGCAGACACCTTGACGGTGATAACGCAGACATCCTGCATCTCGGTATCCTTGACCGTGGCGGTAATTTCAGCCTCACCGGCTGCGACTGCTGTAACGGTGCCGGTCTCATCGACAGTAGCAACACTCTCATCGGAGGAAGTCCACGCGAGCGTCAGCTTCTCAGCCGCCTTGGCAATCTTTTCGTCCTGCGCAGCAGTTTCTGCCGTAGCAGACTCACCGGTTGCGATGACAGGCGTCTCTGCGGGCGCATCCTCCGTGCCGAAATTCACCGGCAGCGTGATGCTCTCACCCTTTTCGAGTGTCGCAGCATCCGGAAGCGAGATGTTCGTGACCTTAACGCCGCATCCTACCAGGCTGAGCGCCATAGCCGCAGTCGCAATAACTGCCAATACGATATTCTTTTTCATAAAAACACTCCTTCTCGGCATCTAGCGCCGAGGCTACTTTTTAATTTTGCCGCCGCCACTCTATTGATAAGTGGCGGCTTTGGATTCTTTTAAATCGGGGACGGGGGAGATCGCTGCGCGACTCACCGTCCCCGATACATCACGCAGTTTCCAGATACTCCCGCAAGGAATCTGCAACTCCTTCCTGTATGGAATTGTCCCAGACTGCGTATTTGTTTTCCGGGTATCCGCCTACAAATATTGTAGCATCCGATAGTTGCCATTTTGACACGGGCTTGCCATCTTCCACCTTGATGATGGTCGGTGCACCGATACGCTTCTCCCCGACATCAATTTCATTTTTCTCCGGGTCGGAGACGGTGTACTCGGCCAGGTAGTCATCCAGCCAGGTTAGCAGTTCGGTGTAGCCTTCCCCCGCTGGTCTGGTTTGCACTGGTGCGGCAGTATCCGAGTTGTAGGTGTATATATCCCGATATAGGTCTACCTGGCAGTAGTCCATCGTGACCCCTTCACTTGTAGCAACAGCGGCAAGCACAGGGAGCAGGTTGCGACAGTAGGGACAGCGCGGATAGGCAAACAAGATATAACCGTCTTTTTTCGCGCGTGCTTCCACCGCGGTCACAGGTGATAGCGGCACCGAGAAGGACAGATTAACATCCCGGTACGTATATTCTGTGTAGCCGGGAACAGCGCGCCCATTATACGCCCGGTAACTGCGGGCAACTATTGCTCCCGGCGAGCTGCCAAGGAGTAGCAGCACAGCCATCCCAGCAGTTGCCACAGCATAGGCTATGTACGGTGCGGTGTGGGATAGTTTTTGCATCCATTTATCACCTTCCTTTTATATTATAGCACATCAGCACGTAAGAGCAAGATTCAAATCGTCTCCAGGTAGACGATTTTTCCCTTAGCAAATCGGTACAATAAATATACTTTATTGTACACGGTGGTGAGGGCAAATGCTACTACAGGAGGCAATTAAGCTGCGCATTTTGGAGCTTGCAGACGAGCGCGGCTACAGTGTCAACAAGCTGGCTGAGCGTTCCGGCATTGCACCATCTGTCCTTAAAAAGACTGTCAAGCCTTATGCTACCACTAAAAATACTTCAACTGAAATAGTTGCACGGATATGTGTGGGGTTAGGAATCCCATTTAAAACTTTTTGGGACAGCCCTTTATTTGACAATATTGAGACTAGACAACAAAAAGAGGACGAGAGCCAATAAAGGCTGTCGTCCTTTTGATGTTTACTTTTCAAACGAGGCAGGGTTAGAAAGGCATAGCGTCCGGTTCCTCAAAATCCTCCGCAGAAATTCCTTTAGGGATTTCCCCATAATCATTATCTTCTTGGGGCGTGCAGTACAACGGTTTTTTTAAGCTGCCGTTATATTGCCAGTGGGTCTTTCCGGCAATGGCAGATTTGGATTCTGCCAGCTCCCCGTAACGATATACTTCATAATGTAAAACTACTTCATCGTCCATAAGGGCGACCTTGTTTTCCTCCCACGCGAAAGTAAGTTTTACTTTAGGAAAAAGAATTGAGAGCGTATGAATAGCCTCACTTGCAGGTGCGCTATGGGTGAGAAATGCAATGCTATTTTCATTACATTCTTCAAAAGATATCACGTTTTCGTCTGTACCCCAGTGTTCCGTGCACCAGCCGGTATAAGTAGGATAGCCGTATTCCTTCCGGTTCAGCACAGCCATTTTTCCCAAAAGGAACCGGCGCTGATCTGCACGGCTAAGAACAGCAAGAAAATTTTCTTCTTCCTCTTCTGTAGGGTAAGGAACTAAATCAAGATAATGGCGGTAAAGCTTTTCGCCGCAAGAAACTTCATCATCGGGGCCAATGTTCAGGTGTACCGGCACAGCACAGATTTTATTCAAATCAATGCTCCCAATGTCATAGATGTCATCGCAGATGTACTTCATTACTTCATTGACCTGTTCCTTCGAACCGCCAATCGTGAGAGTGCTGTAAATAAAGCTTTCTTTCTTCATGGGATTTCTCCTTTGAGAGTTGTATCACCGCTCACAGCAGACGGCGGCGGATGTCTCCGCGTGCCATCCCTGTAAGCCGTGAGAGTTGTGTAATGCTGACGCCCTCTTGTGTTACCAGACGGCGCAGCAGCGGGGTTGCGGTGGATTCGGGGTAAAGCTGGATTTCGTGGCATTCCATGCCTGCCGTTGCACGTACAAAGTCACAAAGCTCAGCATCCGTAAAGGCAGGCAGCGGAGAATCCTCCAGAATGCCGCGGGCATTTAATTCTGGCTGCTGGTGGTAGTGCCGCAGCCAATCTAAATCATGCAGTGCAAGCGCGTAGCTTGTGTCTACATGACATAACGGCTTTTTTCGACTAGCAAAGTAGTCAATGTAGCTGCTCCACGGGTAGTCCTGCATATCCTGCACCATTCCGGCAGCGACCGGGTTGCGGTGGATATAGCGCAGTACCCGCAGGAAGTAGCCTTTGGTTGTGACAGGCTGGGATTTGTAACGGCCCTGGAAGAGCGGGCCTGTCCGCTGGTAGCGGCGGTTGTAGTAGGCAACGTACCGTACCCCGATGGCCTTCATCATGTGTTGCAAGGAATCGTTACAATCCTTCGCGAGCAGATGCAGATGGTTGCCCATCAGGCAGTATGCCATGATGATAAAATTTTCATCTGCGCAAAAATCGAGAATATGTAAAAAGTTCAGATTGTCGGCATCATCATTAAAGATGGTCATGCGGTTAATTCCACGGATCATGATGTGATACACGCCGCAGGACGAAAGTTTACGGGCTTTTCTTGGCATCGTCCTGCACCTCCGAGGGTGTCGTTTGGGGCGTCCATTCTTCCGGCTTGTAGGTCAGCAGTTGTATCGCCCGCGAGGCATCCCCTCGTGTCATTTTATGGGTGTCAATTTTGTAATCCGGGGCCAGCTTGTGGATAAGGGCAATTTGCTCATTGGTGATGGGTTGTCTATCCCACTTATAGCGCTGCTTTTTGTCCCAGATATGTTGATATTTAGCATGCTTCTGTTTCAAGTCCTGATACACATAGTCTAATGCAAATTGTAATGGCACCGCACTCTTGGAGCACGCTTTATTTTTCCGCAGGTACACCATGCCGTTAGTCAGCGGTTTGCTGATGCGGTAGGTTACGGTCGGGATAGGCAGTATATAGCCGCCATCCTTGAGTGTAATCCATGCGACATCATGGGTGGTAACACCTTCGCCAAGTGCCATAACGTCTACCTCCTTCTGATTTTGTATCCAGGTATCGGGAATGTCCGCACCTGTAAGTACCTTTATCGGTTCGGTTTCCTCCGGCAACTTTTCCACCTGCTCCTTTTTAGGTTTGGGAGCTAGCGGTTCCTCGCCGATTAGCGTTGCTGCCGTGCATATCGGCATCCTGGAAATGCCCACGCAATCAATAATCTTGCAGGCACTTTTTCCCGGATGCAACCGCAGGCCGCGACCTACCATCTGCGCATACAGGCCGACATTGGTTGTGGCAACCGGGCGGGCCAGCAGAACGGTTTCTGTCATCGGCAGGTCAACACCTTCCGTCAGGACAGCATAGCAGACAAGTACTTTAATTAGGCCCAAACGGTAGGCCTCCAACAGACGTCCTCTATTTTGAGTAGTGCCATCGATAAAGGCCGCGGTACTGGCACCATGCTGGGAATTGAGCAGTGCTGTCACATTTTTGCCCTCTTCAATGGATGGTGCGAAAATGATGGTCTGCCCACGTGCGTTTGAGGTGTAGGCCTCCGCGATACCCGCTGCTGTGCCAGACATAACGCGTGCTATATCTGCGGCATCATAATCGCCAGTATCCTCACGGTACTGCACTGTCCCCAAGTCATACTTGAGATTAACCTGACAAGCTTCTATAGGACTAAGATACCCGTGCTCAATGCCGTATAGGGTGTTATACTCGCACAAAATGTCGTCAAAAGCCACATCCAGGCCGACACCATCACCGCGGATTGCGGTTGCAGTGAAGCCAAAACGAACGGCATTTTTGAAGTACTCAAAAATTTTGCGGTAGGTCGGTGCAGCACTGTGGTGGGCCTCGTCGATGATGATGGTATCGATACTGTAGGGGTTGTACTTGTCGAGCCGCCCCACAAGGCTTTGCACCGAAGCGCTGATGATGGGTTCCCCGTGTGCATGTGTGGTTCCCTGCTCGATGCCGCAGGGAAGGCCTTTGAGGTATTCCAACGGCTGTATCACGAGTTCTTCCCGGTGAGATAAAATCAGTATGTGGTGGTCATTTTCCAGTACATCACAGCGGATGTACTCAGCAAAAATTCGTGTCTTGCCAAGGCCGGTTGCGATAACGCACAGGGCGGCATTTCCCTCGTAGGATTTCATACGCTGAAGGGTGTCAGCCTGATAAGGACGCAACGGTGGTGCCCGCGGGCCGTCATGGCCCTGTTGTAGAGGTGGATTTTTCATAGTCGACTCCTTGGTCACTGGTGATAGTAGTAAGCCTGAATAATTTCGTCCGACCCACTGCCATTGCGGATGATGAAGCGTCCGGGAATAGCAGGGAGCTTTGCGGCACTGCCGTCATCCAAGATAACAATGGAACTCTGTGCATCGGCAGTGTGGCCGCAAATACGACCGTCAAGCTGTGCTTTAAGACTACCCGGAACAGACCCTACGTCGGGGCGCTGAGTTGCCACAAGCAGATGAATACCGAGCGCACGGCCCAGACGGCCAATGGCGAGGAGCTTGTTCGTAATCGAGGCAACTACTGCCTTGCCATCTTTATCACGTCCAGTTGTATCGAGAATCATCGAGGTTTCATCCAGGATAACGACGATTCGATGCAGTTCTTCTCCGGTCGTCTGGACATATTCCTCAAGATTTGCACAGCCAGCGATAGAAAACTCTGTACGGCGATGGTTAAGCTCATGTACAACACTGTCAAGCATCTGCTCAAGGGCAGCATCATCATCTGCATAATGCCCCGTCTTACGATATTCGGGGCCGAAGTCCACACCTTTATAATCGGCGAGGTAGATGTCGTAGCCTTTTTGCGACAGCTGGTAGAGAATCAACAGTGCCAACTGCGTCTTACCCATGCCGGTGGCAGCAGCCAAAAGCCAATGAGGCAGCTGGCTAAAATCAATGCTAACGGGAATGCCTGCCGCATTGATGCCCAAGACGATTTTTGTGTCGCTATCGTCCATATATGTATCTGCCCACGGGATTAGCCGCCCCATAAGGTTGCACCCGGCAACAACACGAAGGTCAAAGAGCTGGTTGTTGCTGCCCTGAGTGATAGAGAGGACGGTCACATTAAGTGCGGATTCGATTGTTGTCCGATTGTCTTCCCAGTATTCGAGCGGGCAGCCTTTAAGGCTGAAAGTAAGCTGTTGAATATTACCATCCCTGTTGGCCTTAACTAGCAGTGGTGCTTCATGCGCCTGGTTGCAGATACCAGCACGCGAAAAATCGTCGTAATATGACCAACTGTGGGGGATATAACCAAAGAGGTAAATGACGCCAAGGCACTCTGCCAGCCATGCAATTACCCGAATAAAATTAACGAACGGTCTAAATACTACCGAAATCACGTCCTCGCCAGAGCCGCCCGAAACCATAATCAGGGCGGCAACTGCGAGTGCGAGGCACAGCAGCACATATTGCTGTGCGGTCTTTGAATCGGTTTGAATACGTCTAAGCCCATTGTGGAACGTATTCATGATATAATTTTTTTCCGTCTGCCATTGCAGGCGATCAGAATCATTACGCATGATTAAATCTCCTTTCAAAATAAATGCCCGTATAGCCTGATAGCACAGCTTTCATCCGCTAGAACGGACAATCATCAATCTCTATTTGCTCAAATGTCGGTGTGGTGCAAGGGTGAAAATACTCGTGAACCGTATAGTCCTTGTGACTGCCGTCGAGGTCAAAAACCCGAACGCAGTTGATGCGCCGCAAGAGCGCGTCCCAAGCCTCCGGCTTTTCGTGCTGCTCGGAAACATACTGCTTCTCCAACGGCAAGTTGGAAATGATGTATGCTTCCGTGTAGCAAGCCTGCTTGTTAGCATACCTACAGGGTAATTCCAAAGGATAGCCATCCAGGTATTGCAGCATGCTATTAAGGGGCAAGCTACTGTGGAACTCATCGAAGAGCATCACTTTCTGCCCCCGGTAGCCATCAAAAGGATGGTGATAGTCAGACACCGCGTAGCAGTTTGAGTATCCGCATCCTTCTTTTACCGACCTAGTTTTTCCTGTGCCAGTAGGGCCAAAGATATAGGTGACTGTCATCTGGCGAAATACATTGCGGTATTTCTCCTCCAGGATGGTCTGCCTTGTCCGGTCAATGTGGGAGATATCTCGCAGGTATTCCGGGTGCTCACCCAGAATTTGCGCATTGTCTGCCCCGGATGCAATCAGTGCATACAGAGTCCGTAAGTCGTTACGGTCGCCCTGCTTGCTGTCAGGGGGTAAACTGCCACTTTCTTCAAACGTGTCAGAGTAGTTTATCCCTTCATGTACTTTTCCCTTGGAGTCGGTATACTTGTAGTGACCGTTTGCATCCTTGTTATACTTAGCACCCTCTTTACGGATGTAAGCATAGTTTTCGGAATTTTTTCCCCATTGAGGCACTTCGATGCGCGCAGTAGGAAACTTGTTCTTTAGGGTTGTGAACATTACAGGATTTTCATATACTAAAAATAAGTGTATGTGATAGGTTTCCTCTTGCCCCACTTCATCAGCCATGCACCAATAAAGGAGCTTGGCTCCTTTTTCAAGAGCAGCCTTGATAACATTATGATCATAGCCATGCTCTTGTGGATTGTTGATTGTCAGCTGGTAACGGCGTGTCGCGTAACCTTTTGCCATATAGTGTACCCAGTACACTACGGACACAAAGCCGCTGTGTACGCTTTAAAGCTTATAGTTATAGGCTTTATGGACTGTACACACAGGTATGGAGGTAATACTAGCTCCATACCTGTGTGGCGGCTTTAAGTCCATAGCGTACGCTTGTCGTTATAAAATTTTCAAGGTGCTGTATGGGTGTTGATTGGTTTACCTCAAAAATGAGACAAGCCCCATTTTTGAGGTGAGGCCGCTAACGCGTCCTACAGTGTGCTTGGAAACCTTAGTCGAGCACCACAATGTTCTCAGGCTTACGGTACTCGTTGTAGAAAATCTTCACTTCGCGTCCCATCAGGTCATGAAGGTTGATTTTAAGTTCGGCCATCTTAGCGTCAGAGAGATACATATCCCTGACGAAGACGCCCTCCCCGTTCTGGGAGGCAATCTCCGTTGCGAGGTAGATGCGGCAGCCGGTGACGGGACGGCCTTCTTTCGTGACAAAGTCACTGCGTCTATAACCAATGATTTTCATGGTTATTTCCTCCTTGGCATTATCGTTATGTTGTTTCCGAAGTACTGTCCTCGCCATTGGTAACTAAGGAATGGTGCCGGATAGATGCAACCAAAAGCAAGTGTGTCGAGCACTGCTGTTGATAGAACCAAACGACATTTCTGTCACCTCCCTTTTCTGATGGAGGAAACGTAAAGCAATATGACAACCGAGAGGATGTATCTTGCTTGTTCGCTCCCTGTGCTTATAATTCTACTCAGTTCGCAAGGGTGGACAATAAAGAAAAGACGAACTTCATTACAAATTTCTTGAATGAAGCTCGTCTTTATAAAGTGCTTTTTTATTTGGTTTGGCCGTTAGATAAGAGCATCCGCTTTGCTCTACCTAATGAAAGTCTTTCATCAAGCAAGCTGTCAAGCAGAGCAGGAACGCCGTCCATGTCTCCATCCATCGGGTGCATATAGACACCATTAACACCAGGATGTGTATGACCAACTAACTCCTCGTAAACCCAGTTGCTAAAGTGATTTTTGTAGATTGAGCTAAAGGTATGTCGCAGCTCATACGGCGTAATATAAGGGATACCGTTATACCTGCAATAGATCCCCCAGCGTTTACGGTAGCATAGTTGACCAGTGCTTCCAAAGACCCTCTCATGAGGGTCTAACGGAGTGACTCGATAGACTTGTTGACTTTCTAAAAGCATACGTGTATATCGAGTCTGCGGGAAGTCGCGTGCGGCAAATTCGTTCTTCCCATTTGTAGTGATGCCTTTAGCATTGATGGCACGGCGTATATGTATATAATCATTGTCAATATCGCCCCACTCAAGGCCCATCAATTCACCAGGACGTAACCCTGTAACGACTTGGAATCGATATGCATAGATTAAGCTGTCTTGACAAATCGTACCATTATAAGGCACCTGAGATTCGGTGAATAAGATGTTAAGCGAAGAAACGTCAAGTGCTTGCTTTTGACCTTTTTTGGCGTTTGAGGGAATTTTAATGTTTGATGTACGCAAATCGTTCCGGATATCGGCACAGTCCAAATAATTACAGAATCCAGATAAATCGCCGCGTATATTTTTAAGACTTTTTTGACTAAGATTGTGCTTTCTGTATGCGGTATAGATAACTCGCTTTAAATCCTGCTTAGTTAGTAGCATAACCGGGACTTTGCCAATTATAGGTTTAATGTGGTTGTTATACCTGTTGCGGATGGTGTAGATGTTTGTGGTTTCGAGTGCCTTATCTTGGAGGTAGCGCTCAAACACGGTATCAACCGTTGTACGTTCGCTGACGCTAAATGGGCAAGCTCCAGACAACCACGAGGTTGCATTTTGGGCGCAGATCTTTCGGCCTTTGTCACCCGGGACGCTTGAATAAAAAGACTTTCGGACACCGTTCTTTTGGAGGTTGATTTTCCAAACGTGCTTTTTCTCAACCCAGATTGCGCGAGAAATCATTTTACTTTGTGTGGTATACATGCGGACTCCTTAGAGCCGGCCATTTTATGTGACTGGCTCGATGAAAATAGTGTAGTAATCGTCCTTATTGATATTCAACAACCTTCCGATGCGTGCGATTTCCTCTGCCGAAAAGAGCGAATATCCGTTCATCTTCTGCGACAATGCTTGCGGGGAAATGCCGATGGCCTCCGCGACATTGTAGCAGGTAAAGCCTGCGCGGATGATTTCGGACCGCAAATTCAAATATTTGCCTTTCATGATAATAATCTCCTTTGAGTAATTTTCAGTAGGTGGCTTTATTATCATGATATTCAGTTCGCACGTACTGGCAAGAGGGGTATCACCAACTTTTTTATTTATTCTTGCAAGCAGGTGATGTACCACACTTTTTATATGAAGAGTACCACACTTTGTACCACACAGATATAAAAATACCCTTTAATGAAATCCATACCAGTGATAAAATTATCGTTAGTACGTATTGCATTAAAGGATATTTGTAGAATGATAGAAGTTCGATTCCCGTACGGGTCACCAAAAAGCACTATCTCAAATGAGGTAGTGCTTTTTTCTTGTGCTATAAACTTTTAAGGGAGTAGAGGAGTACGGGAATCGAACAGCCCGGGCCCCGCGTCCAGCGTCCCGCGGGGCAAAAACAGCCCCGCGGGCTGTTTTTAGGGCGCGGGACGCTGGACGGGAGGGTCACCAAAGGGGCTGTTGTACATCCCCTCGTTTTCTTTTGCCTATTCCTCCGGCCTGACCACCGTTACGGTACACTGCGCTGTAAAACCGCCGCAGTCGGCGGTCAGGGTCGTGGTGCCGTAATTCACGGGGACGAGCCAGGAGCCGTCGAAGCGGGCGATGCGCTCGTCGGCGATGTGATAGGTCACGGCGGGGTGGTCGGTGGTGTCCTCCGGCAGAAGATGGCAGACTGCGCCGACGCGGCTGGCGTAGGCGTAGTCGGACTCGCGCGTGCCGTCGGCGGTGATCCAGGTCACAAGCTCGTCGTCAAAATACAGCGTGTAGTCGTCCAAAGCAATGCCGCGCAGCGGGCTGGACACCTGCACCGGGCAGCTGGCGGAAATTTTCCCGTCGGCGCTTTGCAGCGTCAGGGTGGTCGAGCCGCCGCGCAGACCGGTCACAATGCCGCTGGGATCGACCTCGGCAATCGTGTCATCGGCCACAGACCAGCGCCACTCGGTCAGGGCGGCGCGGCGGGGGCTGACCTCACGCCCGTCGGCATCCTCGTAGAGGACGGCGGTCTCGGCGGTCTGGGTCTTTTCGACCTGCACGGTGTCGGGCAGGGTCACGGCGGCCACCGGCGCGCCGCAGGCCGTCAGGCCGTCAGGCCCAGCAGCAGGGCGGGCAGAACAAAAAACAGCGATTTCATGCAAAAGCCCCCTTTTGGCAGTATCATACCACAATGCGCCGCCGCAGGCAACTGTTGCACTTTTGGGCAAATGCGTGTACAATAAACTATATACTTTTGCAAAAGGGGGGGCCGGGCATGGAGCGGACGGCGGGCGGCATCACCTACACGCTGACGCGGCGGCGGGTGCGCAACATCAACCTGCGCGTGCGGGCCGACGGCAGTGTGGCGGCCAGTGCGTC
>ERZ772885.1102-NODE-1102-length-17781-cov-5.425533_pt1 | contig 17781 bp, 19 predicted proteins | sample MGYA00580580_ERZ772885 | MGnify/ENA primary metagenome ERZ772885 (study PRJEB29015, sample SAMEA2737673) | human gut metagenome | biome: human gut; feature: human-associated habitat; material: faeces | place: China | collected 2012 ...
TGCGGAGATCTGCATCCGCATTATCTGTCCTTTCTGACCACCTTTACTTCAGCACCTGTGCTGTATGTGCATGGAAATCATGATGACAAATATGAACGGATCCCACCGGACGGATGCATCTGCATTGACGATAAAATATATGTGCATGAAGGAGTGCGCATCTTGGGACTTGGCGGTTCCATGCGATATAAACCGGGAGAACATCAATATACAGAGTGGGAAATGAGACGAAGAGTCTTTAAACTTTTTCCAAAACTTGTGTGGAGAAGAGGCTTTGATATACTTGTCACGCATGCCCCGGCATATCAGTTAAATGATGCCCGGGATCTTCCGCACCAGGGATTTAAAATTTTTCTGCAGCTGATTGAGAAATATCATCCTAAATTTTTCCTGCATGGTCATGTTCATATGTCGTATGGAAGACAACACAAACGATACGATAAATATATGGATACATATGTGATCAATGCTTTTGATCGATGTGTCTTTGAATTTGAAGCAGAAAATCCGGAAAAAGACGGACAATAAATAAAAATATATCTGTCAAGAAAAAACACTTGACACAATGATATAAATCATGTATGATAGCCAAGGTGGTTACAAATGGAAAAGTTTGTTGAACAGACATTGTTATACGATTTTTATGGAGAACTGCTTACAGAACGGCAGCAGCAGGTATATGAAAGCGTAGTTCTGGAAGATTACTCCTTAAGCGAAGTGGCTGAAGATCTCGGAATCAGTCGGCAGGGCGTACATGATATGATCAAACGATGTAATCATACGCTGGAAGATTATGAAGCAAGACTTCATCTGGTAGCGAAGTTTTTGACGGCCAAGGAGAAGATCAAAGAGATCCATACCTTATCCAGAAGGCTTCTTAAAGAAGATAAAGAGCAGATGGAAGAAGACATCAGACAAATAGAATCTGTATGTAATCAGGTTTTAGAAGATTTATAACTTAGATGAGGTGAATCAATGGCATTTGAAAGTTTATCCGAGAAACTTCAGGGTGTATTTAAGAACTTAAGAAGTAAGGGCCGTTTAACAGAAGATGATGTAAAAGCGGCAATGAGAGAAGTTAAAAGAGCTTTACTTGAAGCTGATGTTAACTTCAAAGTTGTAAAGACATTTATTAAATCTGTACAGGAAAGAGCTGTAGGACAAGATGTTCTGAATGGTTTGAATCCGGGACAGATGGTGATCAAGATCGTAAAAGAAGAGATGGAAGCATTAATGGGATCAACGATGACAGAGATTCAGCTTCGTCCAGGTAATGAAATTACGATTATTTTGATGGCAGGTCTTCAAGGTGCTGGTAAGACAACAACATGTGCAAAACTTGCCGGACAGTATAAGAAGAAAGGAAAACGACCATTATTGGTAGCCTGTGATGTATATCGCCCAGCGGCGATCAAACAGCTTCAGGTCAATGGAGAGAAGGTCGGAGTACCAGTATTTACAATGGGAGATAAGCAGAATCCCGTGGATATTGCAAAAGCAGCTATCGAGCATGCGAAATCCAATCAGCAGAATGTTGTGCTCATCGATACAGCAGGACGTCTTCACATTGATGAGGATATGATGCAGGAGCTTGAGGATATCAAAGCGAATGTGAATGTAGATGCTACAGTGCTTGTAGTTGATGCCATGACAGGACAGGATGCAGTAAATGTGGCGCAGAACTTTTCTGACAAAGTCGGCATTGATGGTGTGATCCTGACTAAGATGGATGGTGATACACGAGGCGGCGCTGCGCTTTCCATTAAAGCCGTGACCGGCAAACCGATCTTCTATGTTGGTATGGGAGAGAAGCTTTCAGATCTGGAACAGTTCTATCCGGATCGTATGGCATCGAGAATCCTGGGAATGGGAGATGTCCTGTCGCTTATCGAAAAGGCGGAAGCCGAGATCGATGAAGAAAAAGCCAGAGAGATGACCCAGAAGCTTAAGAAGAACCAGTTTGATTTTGACGATTATCTGGAAAGCATTAAGCAGATGAAGAATATGGGTGGTCTTGGAAATATCATGAACATGCTGCCGGGTCTTGGAGGCATGGGCAGTAAGATGAAGGGATTGGACGACGAGCAGACAGCGGAAGCCGAGAGGAAGATGGGAAGGATGGAAGCAATCATTCATTCCATGACACCGACGGAAAGAGCCAATCCGGATATTCTTTCTCCATCTAGAAAGCACAGAATTGCCAAAGGTGCAGGGGTGGACATCAGCGAAGTGAACCGCATGATCAAGCAGTTTAACGAGATGAAAAAGCTGATGAAACAATTTGGCAAGCCGGGAAAGAAGAAAAAATTCGGATTCCCGTTTTAAACATGATATACCGCGGATCCCGCGTTATATAGATTCCAAATTATACATTAGAAGATGCCAAAGGCAGGTTCTGGGTATAAGAATAAACTATGAATATTATAATTTTACGGAGGTAAACTAACATGGCAGTAAAAATGAGATTAAGAAGAATGGGACAGAAGAAGGCTCCTTTCTATAGAATCATCGTAGCAGATTCTAGAGCACCAAGAGACGGAAGATTCATCGACGAAATCGGAACATACGATCCGAACTGTGATCCAAGTGCTATCAAAGTTGACGAAGAAGCAGCTAAGAAATGGCTTGCAAACGGAGCACAGCCTACAGAAGCAGTTGCAAAGATTTTAAAGGCAGCAGGCATCGAGAAATAATTATGCCACTGGAGGTGTGCATTTATGAAGGAATTAGTTGAAGTAATTGCGAAAGCATTAGTCGACGATCCAGAAAGCGTTGTTGTAAATGAACGCGAAGAGAAGAAGACGACAGTTCTGGAAGTACGGGTTGCTGAATCTGATATGGGAAAAGTAATCGGAAAACAGGGCCGTATTGCGAAGGCGATCCGCTCAGTTGTGAAAGCCGCAGCAGCGAAGGAAGATAAGAAAGTTATCGTAGATATCATGGACTAGAATAATAATGGGGATTCCCATTTTGTCCCGGGACAGGCCCGTTTGTGGTCTGTCCCGCTTATCTTATATCAGAGTATGTGAACAGTATCTGTTATGAAAGAGGAAAAGGGCGGTATAGAAATGCCCGCAACATATAAGAAAAGGAGTATCTATGGAAGAATTGTTACAGGTAGGCGTCATCACTTCGACACACGGAGTGCGCGGGGAAGTCAAAGTATTTCCGACTACAGATGACCCGGAGCGTTTTAAGACGTTAAAGCATGTGCTGTTAGACACCGGGAGAGAGAAAAAACCTCTGGAGATCCAGGGGGTCAAATTCTTTAAACAGTTTGTGATCCTGAAATTCAAAGGAATTGATAATATAAATGATATTGAGCGTTATAAGAGATGCCCGCTTCTGGTAGAACGAAAAGATGCGGTGGCACTGGAAGAGGATGAATATTTTATCGCCGATATGATCGGTATCCAGGTTGTAACAGAGGACGATGAACCATTCGGAACATTAAAAGATGTCATGGAGACCGGTGCGAACGATGTCTATGTGATCGATACCGAGGAACACGGAGAAGTGCTGGTTCCGGCAATCCGCGAATGTATCCTGGATGTTGATATAGAGAATCAGAAGATGAAGATCCACCTGATGGACGGGCTGATCTAGAAAGAGGATAGTATATGAATTTTTATATTATGACATTATTTCCGGAGATGGTCATGGACGGGCTGAACACCAGTATCATCGGGCGTGCGGTGAATAAAGGACTTCTGTCTATAGAGGCTTTGAATATCAGGGATTATGCGTTCAATAAGCATCACAGCGTGGATGACTATCCGTATGGAGGCGGTGCAGGGATGCTGATGCAGGCGGAGCCGGTATATCAGTGCTATGATGCACTTGCAAGACAGATCCGGGAAAGGAAAGCCGGGGAAGAAAGATCCGGAGAACAGTCGGACATGGCGTGTGGAAAGAAACGCACAAGAGTCATCTATCTGTCCCCGCAGGGGAAGACATTCAACCAGTCTATGGCAGAAGAATTCGCACAGGAAGAAGATCTTGTATTCTTATGCGGACATTATGAAGGGATTGACGAACGTGTGCTGGAGGAGATCGTGACCGATTATGTATCCATAGGGGATTATGTCCTGACCGGGGGAGAACTTCCGGCGATGATCATGATCGATGCGATATCCAGACTGGTTCCTGGAGTCCTCCATAACGATGTATCTGCCGAATTCGAAAGCTTTCAGGATAATCTGCTGGAATACCCACAGTATTCCAGACCGGAAGTGTGGCATGACAAAAAAGTACCGGAGATATTGATGTCCGGTCATCATGCCAATATTGAAAAATGGAGACGCGAACAGTCTGTAATCCGCACTGCGAAGAACCGGCCGGATCTGCTTGAAAAGGCAGAGCTTACCGAGAAAGAAAAAAAGCTGGCAAAGGAAATACAAAGAGACGGGCAGCCGGTTACAGAGTAGGATCATATAAAGCAGAAAAGAGTGCAAAAAACAAGAAAAAATCCTTGTAATTTTGCACCGGGTATGATAGAATATAGCGTGTTGTGAAGAAAAATAGATGGTCCTCTGGTACAAATGTATTAAGAACATCCAAGTAAACAAGGAGGTCACACATAATGAACGATATTATTAAGAACATTGAAGCTGCTCAGTTAAAAGAAGTAGCACCAGAATTCCACGTTGGAGATACTGTTAAAGTTTACGGAAAGATCAAAGAAGGAAACCGTGAAAGAGTACAGATTTTCGAAGGAACAGTCCTGAAGAGACAGGGTGGCGGAGCAAGAGAGACATTTACAGTTAGAAAGTTTTCTAACGGAATCGGTGTTGAGAAGACTTGGCCGGTACACTCACCAAACGTTGAGAAGATCGAAGTAGTAAGAAGAGGTAAAGTAAGAAGAGCAAAACTGAACTACTTAAGAGACCGCGTTGGTAAGAAAGCTAAAGTAAAAGAATTAGTAAAATAATCAGGAAAATGAATGTAAAAAGGACAACTACATAATGTAATTGTCCTTTTTTGATATTGCCATGTATTTCGCAGGGAGCTGCCCGTGGCAAGTCATGAAGATAAGGGGATTATATGAGACGCAGAAGTAATCTGGATTTTGAAAGACGAAGAAGATCCCGGAGATCAAGTTACCGCAGACGTCAGGCAAAAAAGAAACTGTTGGGAAAACTTCCGAAGGAGAAGAAGAAGATTCATCTGAATCTGGAAAAGATCGTATCCGGCATAAGCTGGGTGTTTAAGATCGCAGTCACCTGCCTGATCGCATTTGTCGCAGTATGGTACTGGGGACAACAGGTGAGTACCGTGGGAGATTCTATGAGACCGGTACTTAAGAATGCGGATAAAGTGCTGGTAAACCGTATTGTATATAATGCATCTTCTCCAAAGCGTGGAGATATCATTGTCTTTAAGCCGAAGGGCAATGAAAGTTCGCATTATTATACGAAGAGGATTGTTGGGCTTCCGGGAGAAACGGTACAGATCGTAGAGAACCGGATTTATATCAATGGAGAGAAACTGGAAGAAGATTATACAACCACGAAGATCGATACCGCAGGCATCGCAGCCGAGAAGGTTAAGCTTGGCGGGGATGAATATTTTGTGATGGGTGATAACAGAAAGAACAGCGAAGACAGCCGGAGTGCAGATATCGGAGCGGTAAAACGGTCTTATATTTACGGAAAGGCCTGGTTTGTGGTATCACCGAAGAAGAATTTTGGATTCGTGAGATAATAGATAAGAGGAGAACGAAGATATGCATTTTCAATGGTATCCAGGGCACATGACGAAAGCAAAACGCATGATGCAGGAAAATATCAAACTAATAGATCTGGTCATTGAGCTGGTTGATGCCAGAGTACCGATCAGCAGCAGGAACCCGGACATTGACGAACTTGGAAAGAATAAAGCAAGGCTGATCCTTCTGAACAAGTCAGATCTGGCAGAAGATAAATGGAACGATGCCTGGTCGGAATATTTCCGCGAAAAAGGGTTCTCCGTTGTAAAAGTGAACTCTAAAAAAGGCGGGGGGATCAAGTCTATCAACGGCGTGATCCAGGAAGCATGTAAAGAAAAGATTGAAAGAGACAGAAAGCGCGGTATCCTGAACCGTCCGGTCAGAGCCATGGTAGTAGGAATCCCGAATGTCGGAAAGTCAACATTCATCAATGCGCTGGCAGGAAAAGCCTGTGCGAAGACGGGCAACAAGCCGGGTGTGACCAAGGGAAAACAGTGGATCAGACTGAACAAGAATGTAGAACTTCTTGATACACCGGGAATCTTATGGCCAAGATTCGAAGATCAGGCAGTAGGTCTTAAGCTTGCATTTATCGGTTCGATCAAGGATGAGATCCTGCAGACGGAAGAACTGGCAGCAGAGCTTGTGACATTTATGAACAAGAATTATCCGGGAGTTTTGGAGAGTAAATATAACGTAGAAGAAGATGCGGATCCATACGGCATGATCGCAAGGATCGCTGAAAGCAGACATTGCCTGGTACGCGGAAATGAACTGGATACAGAGAAAGCGTCTGTCCTTCTGATGGATGATTTCCGTAACGGACGCCTGGGAAGACTGACTCTGGAATATCCGGATGCATATTAGAAAGGACACGCACGAATATGTCCAGACATTCAAAGAGAGAGGAAGAAGAAAGAGACATCCTGGGGGAACTCGGCGGATGGCTTGTGTATATACTGCTTATCATCGGTCTGACCTATCTGATCATCACCTTTGTCGGACAGCGGACGATGGTAAGCGGCTCTTCCATGGAGACGACATTACAGGATGGAGACAATCTGATCGTTGATAAGATCAGTTACCGGTTCCGGGATCCGAAACGCTATGATATTATTGTATTTCCGTATAAATATGAAGAAGATACATATTATATCAAACGTATCATCGGAATGCCGGGTGAGACTGTGCAGATCCGGGAAGGATATGTGTATATCGATGGAAAACGCCTGACCAGTGATATCTATGGGAAGGAGAAGATCAAGGATCCGCAGACGGCTGCAGAACCGGTCACGCTGGGAGATGATGAATACTTTGTGATGGGAGATAACCGTAATCACAGTATGGACAGCAGAGATCCGGGGGTAGGAGTGCTGACCCGGAAGGATCTGATCGGCAGAGCCTGGGTGCGTATCTATCCATTTGACAATATAGGAGTGATCCGACATGAATAAACGAGAAGAAGAAAAACTGAAAAAACAACAGGAAAAGCTTCAGAAAGAACTGGAGCGTACCGAAGCGATGAGCATCTATGAAAAAGAATACAGCGAGTGTACCTATATCTGTGGGATCGATGAAGTCGGCCGCGGTCCATTTGCCGGTCCGGTGGTAGCGGGAGCAGTCATTCTGCCAAAAGATGATCCGATCCTGTATCTGAATGATTCGAAAAAGCTTTCGGAGAAGAAGAGGGAGGCACTTTACGATGAGATCATGGAGCGTGCAGTGGCGACAGGAATCGGGATCGTAAGTCCGGCAAGGATTGATGAGATCAATATCCTGCAGGCGACTTATGAGGCGATGCGCATGGCGATAGGGAACCTGAAGGTAGAGCCGGATCTGCTTCTGAACGATGCAGTGACGATACCGGGCGTCGATATCCGGCAGGTGCCGATTATCAAAGGAGATGCCAAAAGTGTGTCCATTGCAGCGGCAAGCATCATTGCCAAAGTGACCAGGGACCGCCTGATGGTAGAGTATGATGCAGTGATGCCGGGGTATGATTTCGCTGCCAATAAAGGATATGGTACGAAGAAGCATATTGAAGGTCTGAAAAAACTGGGACCATCACCGATCCACAGAATGACATTTATAAAAAAATACATATAAAAATATATCACAGACAGTAAAGCTGTAAGAATGTTTCTAAAATAAGCGGGAGGACTATGGCCGGAGATACAGGAAGAGAACGGAAGAATAACCGGGAGACCGGAAGCCATTATGAACGGCTTGCCGGTGCATATCTCGAGCAGGAAGGATATGAGATCCTGGAGTATAATTACCGGTGTAAGACCGGAGAGATTGATATCATAGCAAGAGAAGCGGGATATCTGGTCTTCTGTGAGGTGAAATATCGCGCTTCAGATAAAAAAGGACATCCGGCGGAGGCTGTAAATCCAGCCAAACAGAGAACCATTTCCAAAAGTGCACTTTGCTATATGGCGGTCAACGGAATCGATGAGGTACCATGCAGATTCGATGTGGTGAGCATCGAGAATCATGAGGTGACACTTTACCGGAATGCATTTGATTATACAGGATAGGAAGAGATCCGGAACAGAAAGGATGAATATGGCATGAATCTGGGCTTACATTATAAAAATCAGGACCATATATTTGATGAAAAAGAAGTGAACGGTGTCCCGTTCTTAAGTTATCCGATGCTGGAAGAGACCGGAATCGTGAATCATGGATTCTCGACCAGACTTGGCGGTGTCAGCAAAGGATGCTGGGCAACGATGAATATCAGTACAACCAGAGGTGACGATCCGGAAGATGTCAGGGAGAATCAGAGAAGGATTGCCGGAGCCATCGGTGTACAGCCGGAAGATATGACATTCACCAATCAGACCCATACGACCAATGTAGCGGTAGTAAAAGCCGGAGACAGGGGAAAGCGTTTTCAGGAGACTGATGGAATGATCACAGATGTGCCGGGAATCTGTCTGGTTACATTTTACGCAGACTGTGTGCCGTTGTATTTTGTTGATCCGGTGAAGAAGGCGATCGGTCTTTCACATTCCGGATGGCGAGGAACCGTCGGTAAGATAGGAAAAGTTACCATAGAACTGATGCAGAAGACATATGGCTCTGATCCGGAAGATATCATTGCGGCAATCGGTCCGTCCATCTGCCGGGACTGCTATGAAGTGAGCGGGGATGTGATACAGCAATTCAGGGAAAGTTTTGACGAAGCGTACTGGCCGGAGCTGTTTTATAAAAAAGAAAACGGGAAATACCAGTTGGATCTCTGGCGTGCCAATGAACGGATATTCACAGAAGCTGGAATCCGCGAAGATCATATTGCGGTAACCAATGTATGCACACACTGCAATCCGGATATTCTGTTTTCGCACAGGACTACCGGAGATAAAAGGGGAAATGTAAGCGCATTTCTTGCGCTGAAACAGATGACAACAAGAGGAGTATAATATATGACAGATACAACAATTGCAGATACGACGCAGGAAGTAACCGATGCGACCCAGGAAGCGGTCAAACAGGTTAATCAGCTGACACAATATGTACAGGACAGCATACCGGGACTGATCACGTTCGGATTGAAAGTGCTGGCGGCACTGGTGGCATTCTTTATCGGCCGGCTGGTAATCCGGTGGATCCGGAAGATCGTCAGACGTTCCTTTGAGCGCTCCGGTGCGGACAAAGGAGTGGAGCAGTTTGTAGATTCCCTGCTAAAATATGGACTGTATGCCCTGCTTGTCTTCAGTCTGATCTCCAGTCTTGGATTCGATACAACGTCCGTAGCGGCAGTACTGGCATCCGGCGGTGTGGCAATCGGTCTTGCATTACAGGGAAGCCTTTCGAACTTTGCAGGCGGAGTCCTGATCCTTTTATTAAAACCGTTTGTAGTCGGAGATTATATTATCGAGGATACCAACGGAAAAGAAGGAACCGTAAAAGAGATTCAGATCTTCTATACCAAACTCAGTACAATTGATAACAAGACGATCGTAATCCCGAATGGAATGCTGACCAACAACAGTATTACCAATGCAACGGCAAAAGATGAAAGGCAGCTGGATCTGCGTGTGAGTATTTCTTATGATGCGGATATCCGACAGGCAAAATCAGTGATCGAAAATCTGCTGATCAAAGATGAATGTATCATCAAGAACGAACAGATCAATGTATTTGTTCATGAGCTGGCAGACAGTGCGGTTGTACTGGGAATCCGTGCATGGGTGAAGAATGAGGAATATTGGGAAACCAGATGGAGACTGCTCGAAGAGATCAAGCTTTTACTGGATGAGAACGGTATCGAAATTCCATATCCGCAGATGACTGTACACATGCAGAAGAACACATAGAAACATATCGAAACATATAAAAAAATACGCCATACAATACAGGAAGCAGATCAGCAGGCATTATGCCTGCGGCAGGCTTCTATATTGTATGGCGTATTTTGTAATTATCCTAAGACAACCTCTACCTTACAGGTCTTCTTGCCGGCATCGAACGGAATAAGAGTTCCTGTTACCGGCTGTCCGTCAACCGTGACAGACGCGACTCCGGACTCTACATGTGCACTGTTATCAATCGTAATATCGTAAGAGACACCACGGTAAATACGGCGGCAGGTATAGCCGCTCCAGTCAGACGGAATACATGGATTGATACGCAGTCCCTGTAAAGTCGGCTGGATACCGAGAATATACTGGCTGATACAGGTAAATGTCCAGGCGGCTGTTCCGGTAAGCCAGCTGTTCTTGCCTTCTCCGTGAGTCGGAGCATCCCGGCCGGCCATCATCTGACAGTAGACATACGGCTCGGTCCTGCGGATCTCACTCTGATCTTCCAGATAAGCAGGACAGGTCTTTTTGAAGACCTCGAAAGCCCGGCTGCCATGACCGAGAACCGTCTCGGCACAGCTGATCCATGGATTATTATGGCAGAAGATTCCGGCATTTTCCTTATATCCCGGCGGGTAAGAAGAGATCTCCCCAAGTTCTACATGATAGGTTGTATAAGCAGGAGTCTGCAGGATAATGCCGTATCTGGTATCCAGGCGTTCTTCCACACTTCTGAGCGCACGGGCAGCAGCGGACGGACTTCCATCTTCCGTAATATCCGTGCCGATTCCGGCCATCACACACATTCCCTGTGGTTCGATAAAGATCTGGCCTTCTTCGCAGACCTTGCTTCCTACCGGATTGGACATGGCATCATAAGCACGCAGGAACCAGTCTCCGTCCCAGCCGGCATCCATAACAGTCTCTTCCATAGCAGCCACTTCTTTTAATACAGCATCCCGCTCATCGTTCAGGCGGAGGGCATCACAGATTTCTGCATATTCCCGTCCGTATTTTACGAACATACCGGCGATGAATACACTTTCGGCTACCGGTCCGTCGTTCGGTCCTGTCGTCTGGAAACTCTCACCTGGTTCTTCGGAAAAGCAGTTCAGATTCAGACAGTCATTCCAGTCTGCACGTCCGATGAGCGGCAGTCCGTGAGGACCTTTGTGGGTTGCGGTATACTGAAAACTCCGTCTTAGATGTTCCATCAAAGAAGCTGTGTTATCCGCATCATTATCGAATGTACAAGGTTCTTCAAGGATAGAAAAATCCCCTGTCTCACGAAGATAAGCAGCCGTTCCCGCAATCAGCCACAAAGGATCATCATTGAATCCGCTTCCGACATCCATATTACCGCGCTTGGTGAGCGGCTGATACTGGTGGTAAGCGCTTCCGTCAGGAAATTGCGTAGCTGCAATATCCAGGATACGCTGGCGGGCGCGTTCCGGGATCAGATGGACAAAGCCAAGCAGATCCTGACAAGAATCGCGGAATCCCATCCCGCGTCCCAGACCGCTCTCATAGTAGCTTGCACTGCGGCTCATATTAAATGTAACCATGCACTGATACTGGTTCCATATATTCACCATACGGTTCAGCCTGACATCTTCTGTCTGAATCGTATAAGCGGACAGAAGCGTTGTCCAGTAATCTTTTAATTCCTGAAATGCGGCCATTACCTGTTCCGTTGTCTGGTATCTGGCAAGCAGTCTGTCGGCAGGTTCTTTGTTGATGACACCGGGTGCACTGAACTTTTTATCCTTTGGATTCTCGCAGTATCCCAGGACAAAGACCAGGGATACCGAATCGCCGGGTCTTAGCTTCAGGTGGATATGGTGGCTCGCAACAGGAGCCCATCCATGTGCGATACTGCCGGAGCAGGAGCCCTTTCTGACTGCCTGCGGATCAGCAGGACTGTTATACAGTCCGATGAAGGCATCTCTGGAAGTATCAAATCCGTTGACCGGATGATTGACCGAATATACCGCGTAATGATTGCGGCGTTCCCGGTATTCCGTCTTGTGATAAATGGTACTTCCGGCAACCTCCACTTCACCCGTAGAAAAATTCCTCTGGAAGTTTGAAGAATCGTCCGCTGCATTCCAGAGACAGAATTCAATATAGCTGAAAAGATCGAATTCTTTTTCCGCATCCGTATAATTGGTCAGTGTAAGAAGATTGATCTCACAGTTGTCATGAACGGGAACGAAAGCAAGAAGCTTCGCATTCAGGCTGTTCTTTGAACTTTCAAAGACGGTATATCCGAGTCCGTGGCGGCACTGGTAAGAATCTAACGGTGTCTGGACCGGCTGCCATCCGGGATTCCAGACGGTATCTCCTTCTTTGATATAGTAATAGCGCCCGTTCTGATCCATCGGACTGTTGTTATAACGGTAGCGCGTCAGCCGGAGAAGCTTGGCATCTTTATAGAATGAATAGCCGCCGGCGGTATTGGATATCAGGCTGAAAAAGTCCTGAGTACCAAGATAATTGATCCAAGGCAGCGGTGTCTTAGGTGTGGTGATGACGTATTCTTTGTTGACATCATCAAAGTAACCGAATTTCATATGATAGCTCCTTTCTGATAAAAATATTCCGAACACGATTTCGTAATCTATTTTTATTATAAGAGTCTTATGGTCAAAATGTAAACAAAAATAATGATATAAAAATAACCTTTGTACAAAATACACAAGAAAAATGTGAAAAAATTGTGTATTTAAAAGGATTGACGAAATTGTGTAGACGATTTATTATAAAACTACGAAAACGTATTCGGGACGTTCGAAAAACCGGGAAAGGAGGAAACGCATGGTAACGATCAAGGATATATCGAAACGCTGCAACGTGTCGCCGGCTACCGTCAGTAAAGCAATGAATGGTTATGAAGATATCAGTAAAGAGACAATAGAGCTGGTAAAGCGGACGGCACAGGAGATGCACTATATGCCAAATGCAGCAGCAAGACAGTTGAAGACGAATATTTCACATAATATCGGAGTACTGTTCGTAGATGATACCATGTGTGGATTGACACATGAATATTTCTCGGCAATCTTAAACAGCACGAAAGAAGAAGCAGAACGGCTTGGGTATGATATAACATTTATCAGCCAGAACATAGGAGGTGAAAAGATATCATTTGCCGAACATTGCCGGTACCGCAAGTGTGACGGAGTGGTAATAGCAAGCGTAGATTTTTACAATCCGGGAGTCGTCGAACTGATGAGGAGCGACATCCCGACTGTTACTATTGATTTCGCAGCGGATAATCTGAACTGTGTCATGTCGGATAATGTTGATGGCACATACAGTCTGGTGAATTATCTGGCAGGAAAGGGACACCGCAAGATCGCATTCATTCATGGAGAGCATACATCCGTTACAGAAAAGAGACTGATCGGATTCTACAGGGGATGTGAACAGAACGGAATAGAGGTTCCGGAAGAATATGTTATAAAAGCGGTGTATCATGATCCGAAATCCAGCGCAAAGGCAACAGAATATCTGATGCAGCTTGACGATCCGCCGACGGCGATCATGTATCCGGATGATTTTTCTTACATTGGAGGGATGAATCAGTTAGAGAGAATGGGGCTTTCCATTCCGGATGATGTAAGTGTGACAGGATATGACGGAATTACATTATCGGAGGTGTTGCGGCCGAAGCTGACAACTTATTATCAGGATGCAGAAGCGATCGGAAGAGAATCGGCAAGAAGACTGGTGGATGTAATTGAGAATCCAAAGACCAGCATACCGGAGAAAATAATGGTAACAGGACGGCTGATAGAAGGAAAAAGTGTAAAACAAATTTGAAAGGGAGGTACATCTTTATGAAAAAAAGAACAAAAAAACTCATTAGTATGTCATTGGCATCTATCATGGCACTTTCTCTTGCAGGATGCGGAGGCAGCAGCGGCGGAAGCGACAGTTCGAAAAAAGAAGGTTCGGGCGATGCCGGCAAGACCTTGAACATCTAGTGCTGGAACGATGAATTCCAGAGCAGATTCAATGATTACTATCCGGAAGTGGAGAAAGTTTCAAAGGATAAGTCCACAACAACATTAAAGGACGGAACCGTTGTAAAATGGACGATCAATCCGAATGAGAACAACAACTATCAGAACAAACTGGATGAAGCTCTCCTGAATCAGGAGAAAGCATCTGCGGACGATAAGATCGATATATTCCTGATCGAAGCAGACTACGCATTAAAATATGTAGATTCTGATTACACAATGGATATCAAGGATCTTGGAATTACAGATGATGATCTGTCCGAACAGTATCAGTATACAAAAGATATCGTAACTGTAGACGGAACACAGAAAGGTACGACATGGCAGGCAACACCTGGACTGTTTGCATACCGCCGTTCCATTGCTAAAGATGTTCTCGGAACAGACGATCCGGAACAGGTACAGGCAGCAGTTGCTGACTGGGATAAGTTCAACGCAGTTGCTGAAAAGGCAAATGAAAAAGGATACAAGATGTTATCCGGATATGACGATGCATACCGTACATTCTCGAACAACGTAGCTGCTCCTTGGGTAGATGGCAAGACAGTAAAAGTTGATGAGAACATTATGAAATGGGTAGACCAGACCAAGACATTTACAGATAAAGGTTATAACAATAAGACATCTCTGTGGGATGACGCATGGGCAAAAGATCAGGGACCAGAAGGAAAGGTATTCGGATTCTTCTATTCAACATGGGGAATCAACTTCACACTTCTTGGCAACTCCCTTGCAGATCCTGACGGAGAGAAAGAAGTCGGAAATGGTATCTATGGTGATTACGCAGTATGCCAGGGACCGGAACCATATTACTGGGGCGGAACATGGATCTGTGCAGCAACAGGAACAGACAACAAAGACGAAGTTGCTGATATCATGAAGAAACTGACATGTGACAAAGATATCATGAAACAGATCACACTGGATACAGAAGATTATACAAATAACAAATCAGCTATGAAAGAGATCGCTGACGATCCGGATTATGGCTCAGCATTCCTCGGTGGACAGAACCACATCAAACTTTTCGCAGAACAGGCTGAAAAGATCGATATGAGCAATGCAGGCAAATACGATCAGGGATGTAACGAAAAGATTCAGGCTGCATTCAAAGATTACTTCGACGGCAAAGTAGATGAAGATACTGCTAAGAAGAACTTTGAGAAGGCAATCACAGAGCTTTATCCAAATCTGGAAAAAGTTGAGTGGCCATCTAACTAACAGTAAGACCGGACAGGGTGGGCATCATCGCCCACTCTGTTTTGCTTAAAGATGCAAAGAATATTCATATTTTATATACGGCAAGAAAGGAGGATGCACATGAAGGCAACAGCAACGAAAAAGAAAGTAAGTTACGCAAAATGGGGATACCTCTTCATCTTGCCGTTTTTCCTTGTGTTTCTTGTGTTCCAGCTGGTACCACTGGTATCTACATTCTATTATAGTTTTTTCGAATATTACAGAGACGGACTTACCGTAGTAGGACCGAATTTTGTAGGACTTAAAAATTATCAGGAACTTCTGTCCGCAGATCTGCCGAAATACATCGGTAATACGATCGTCATGTGGCTGATCGGATTCATTCCACAGATTATTGTATCGCTGGTTCTGGCAGCATGGTTTACGGATGTAAGACTCCGGATCAAAGGAAAGACATTTTTTAAAGTTGTGATCTATCTTCCGAATCTGATCATGGCAAGTGCATTCGCAATGCTGTTCTTCGCCCTGTTCTCTGTGAACGGTCCGGTAAATGGATTGCTGAAATCCCTGGGTGTGATACATACACCGATCCGGTTTCTGTCATCGGTTGCGGGAACGAGAGGTCTGGTAGGACTGATGAACTTTCTGATGTGGTTCGGTAATACGACGATCCTTCTGATGGCGGCAGTCATGGGAATCAGTCCGTCGATGTTCGAAGCGGCAGAACTTGACGGTGCAGATCACAGACAGACATTCTTTAAGATCACCCTTCCGCTTATCCGGCCGATCCTGGTATATGTACTGATCACATCCATGATCGGAGGTATGCAGATGTTCGATATTCCACAGATCCTGACAAACGGAAAAGGAAGTCCGAACCGTACTGCAACAACCGTTATCATGTATCTGAATAACCATTTATATAGTAAGAACTACGGCGCAGCGGGCGCAATATCTGTAGTATTGTTCATCATCTGCGCAATTCTGTGTGTGGGCGTTTACTTCACACTGAATCAGGAAGATGAGAAGAAGAAACATCATCACAAGAAGGGAGGAAAATAACATGGCTGAAAAGAAAACGAACGGAACTAACAGAGTCCATAAAGGAAGAACGACGCTTGCCTATGTTGTACTGATCATACTTTCCTTCCTGTGCCTGTTCTTCTTCTATGTATTGCTGGTCAATGCGACAAGGAATCATTTCCAGATCCAGAAGGGCTTCTCGTTCGTCCCGGGAAAATCTTTGGTTCGGAATCTGAAAGCGGTTCTGAATGATGCCAACATTCCGGTAGTTTCAGGAATTAAGAACAGTCTGATCGTGTCTGTATGTACGGCAGCACTGTCTACATACTTCTCTGCAATGACCGCTTATGGCTTGTATGCTTATGATTTCAAATTAAGAAAACCGGCATTCTTATTCATCCTGCTGATCCTGGTAATGCCGACACAGGTATCTGCACTTGGTTTCGTTAACCTGATCACCAAGATGGACTTAATGGACAGTCTGGTTCCGTTGTTCCTCCCATCGATCGCGGCACCGGCGGTATTCTACTTCATGTACAGTTATATGCAGTCATCACTTCCGTTGGAACTGATCGAAGCGGCAAGGATTGACGGAAGCGGAGAGTTTCACACATTTAACAAGATTGTAATACCGATCATGAAGCCGGCGATGGCAGTACAGGCGATCTTCGCATTCGTGCAGGCATGGAACAACTACTTCCTGCCGGGACTGATCTTAAGCAGCAACGAGAAGAAGACACTTCCGATCCTGATTGCATCTCTCCGAAGTGCAGACTTCCTGAAGTTCGATATGGGTAAAGTGTATATGCTGGTAGCGATTGCGATCGTGCCGATCATTATCGTATATCTCCTTCTTTCCAAGTTTATCATCGCAGGAGTGACACTTGGAGGCGTAAAAGAATAACAAAAGGTAGCAGGTAAGATATGACAGTTAAGAAATGGAAACACAGCGGAACAAAGAAACACAGCATGTCAGACCGTGAAATACGAAACGGTCTTCTTTCGGAAAAAGCAGCAGAGGAGGGTATTGTACTGCTGAAAAATGATAAAAAAACACTCCCTCTGAATATTTCCACGAAAATAGGTTTATACGGCGCCGGTGCGGGAAAGACAGTGAAAGGCGGAACAGGTTCCGGTGATGTGAATAACAGAAGTAACATCTCTATTTATCAGGGACTGAAAGAAAACGGTATTCAGATCGTAAGCGAGAAATGGCTGGCCAATTATGAGTCAATATACGCAGAAGCACGCCGGGCATGGAAAGAAAAAATACTGGAAGAAGCAAAGTTTGTGGAAAATCCTTTTGATGCCTATGCGGAAAATCCCTTTGCAATGCCGGAAGGCCGTGCAGTCACAGCAGAAGATACTGTCGATGCCCAGACAGCAATCTATGTGGTAAGCAGGATTTCCGGTGAGGGAAAGGATAGGCGCAGGGTCGAGGGAGATTATTATCTGAGCAGACGGGAGCGGGAGGATATCCGGTTCCTTGATGCACAGAAGATTCCTACAGTAC